>OFFZ01002301.1_pt1 | contig 10068 bp, 8 predicted proteins | sample 1521631 | NCBI WGS metagenome assembly OFFZ01 (sample SAMEA3504102, study PRJEB24116) | mouse gut metagenome | biome: mouse gut; feature: mouse-associated habitat; material: faeces | place: Denmark | collected 2011 | reverse complement strand
CGGACGAGCCGGGAGCAACGGACATCCTGTCCTGCGCTCCCTGAAACCGCCATCCTGGCGGTTTCGCTCTGGTTATTGACCATTTCATAAGTGAAATAGCTGATTGTACGCAACAGCAAAAAACTCCGCCCCCGGCCAGCCCCTTTTTCCTGCTGCTCCCGCCCCCTCGTTTGCTTCCGCCGCCAAGGCGCTTTTTAAAATGGATTTCCGTCTACCCCCCCCCTCAAAACTGCTGTTCGCCAAAAACCTTTACAATCCCGCTCAAATATGGTATCTTCTTATCGTATTGTATCTCTAAAATAAGAGAATGATAACAGGAGGAAGAAAAATGAATAACAAAAAAACTTTATCTATGGTTATGACCGGGCTTTTTATGGCAATTATCGCGGTCATGACTTTCATTCCAAATGTAGGTTATATTAACCTCATTGTCATCAAGGCGACATTGCTCCATGTGCCGGTCATTGTCGGATCCATCGTTCTTGGACCGAAAAAGGGTGCGGTATTGGGAGCTACTTTCGGAATTACCAGTCTGATTAAAAATACGCTGGAGCCGAGCCTTCTTTCCTTTGCGTTTTCCCCTTTTTACCAGGTAGGGGATATCGGAGGAAACGGCTGGAGCGTGGTAATTGCGTTGGTGCCAAGGATACTTGTGGGAGTCATTCCCTATTTCGTATTTACCGGTATAGAAAAATTGTTAAAGAATATAAAAATGAGGAGAACCATAGCCCTTCCGCTGGCATGTGCGTCAGGCGCTTTAATTAATACGCTATTAGTGATGCACCTGATCTTTTTCTGCTTCAGGGAAGAGTTTGCGGCGGCACAGAGCGTAGCCGTTGATGTGGTATACTCTATGATACTCGGAATCATTGCGGCAAACGGGATACCGGAGACTATTGTTGCCGTTGTGATCGGCGGTGCAGTCAGCCTTGCCCTGCTTCGGGTATCCCCGCAGCCGGCCAGAATTACGGAAAAGGTTGTAGGACATGCAAAATAGGAGAAAGGAAATCATATGCTGCGTGGAAAAAATGTTGTACTTGCGGTGACGGGAAGTATTGCCGCTTATAAAATAGCATATTTGGCGAGTATGCTGAAGAAACTGAATGCGGATGTTACGGTTTTAATGACAAGGAATGCGGTTAATTTTATTCATCCGATTACTTTTGAGACATTGACAGGAAACAAATGCCTGATCGATACTTTCGACCGTAATTTTGAGTACAGCGTTGAACATGTTTCGCTGGCGAAACGCACGGACGTGGTGCTGGTTGCCCCGGCAACGGCCAATGTCATCGGAAAGCTGGCCAATGGGATAGCCGATGATATGCTGACCACTACGGTGATGGCGTGCGAATGCAAAAAGATCATTGCCCCTGCCATGAATACCCATATGTACCGCAATCCTGTGGTGCAGGACAATATCAAAAAATTGAGGCATTATGGTATGGAAGTGGTAGCGCCCGATACGGGATATCTGGCCTGCGGCGATGTGGGGGAGGGCAAGATGCCTTCCGAGCAGGTGTTGTTGGAATATATTTTAAGGGAAATCCGCTTTGAAAAGGATCTGGAAGGGAAAAAGGTCATGGTTACGGCAGGACCCACCCGTGAAAAAATCGATCCGGTTCGGTTTATTACCAACCATTCTACCGGAAAAATGGGGTATGCCCTTGCAAAACACTGCGCGCAGAGAGGAGCGGAAGTCACGCTGATTACCGGAAAGACACAGTTGGAACCGCCGCTTTTTGTCCGTGTCATAGAGGTGGAGTCGGCCGGAGAGATGTTTGAAGCCGTGAAGGAACGCTATGAAGAGCAGGATATTATTATGAAAGCTGCGGCCGTGGCGGATTACCGTCCCCTTTCCGTTTCGGAAGAAAAAGTAAAGAAGACGGAAGGGGAAATGTCAATCGCCCTGGAACGGACGGAGGATATTTTAAAATTTCTCGGGGAAAACCGCAGGAAGGGACAGTTTTTATGCGGATTTTCGATGGAGACCGAAAACATGCTGGAAAATTCCAGGGCAAAGCTGGAAAAGAAACATGTGGACATGATCGTGGCGAATAATCTGAAGCAGGAAGGTGCCGGCTTTGGCACGGATACGAATATCGTTACACTGATCACGCGGGACGGATGCCGGGAACTTCCGGTTATGAGTAAGGAAGACGTGGCAAAACATATTATAGATACAATACAAAACCATCTTTTGAGCGATGATCCTCTTCTTTGAGGTGAAAGAGATATAAGAATATGTTAAAAAAGAAATGGCATAACAAATTAACTGCAACAAGAACGATTGCAATCGGCTTTTTAGGGATCATACTGGCCGGTACCGTGCTGCTGGCGCTTCCTATAGCGTCAGCGGACGGGAAGGCCGTTGATTTGCTGACGGCGCTTTTTACGGCAACAAGTGCAACCTGCGTAACAGGGCTGGTGGTGGTGGACACTTACAGCGGCTGGTCGGCTTTCGGCAAGACCGTTCTTCTCACATTGATACAGATCGGCGGCCTTGGATTTATGACGATCGGAGTATTCGTGGCAGTGCTGATGAAAAAAAATATCGGTCTGAAAGAAAGGGGAATCCTTCAGGAGAGCATGAACATGCTTCAAATAGGAGGGATCGTCCGCCTGGTGAAGAAGATTACGATAGGAACTTTTCTGATAGAGGGAGTCGGAGCGGTTCTTTTATCCATACGTTTTATTCCGCAGATGGGATGGATCAGGGGGATTGGCAATGGGATATTCCATTCCATATCCGCTTTTTGCAATGCAGGTTTCGACCTGATGGGGAAAACGGAGGAGTATTCTTCCCTGGTATCTTATTCGGGAGACGTTCTTGTGAATATTACTATAATGGCGCTGATCGTCACGGGAGGCATCGGCTTTCTCGTATGGGATGATTTGCAGAAGAAAAAACTGCGCTTTAAAGAATATCTCCTCCATACGAAGATCGTTCTTGTGGTAACGGCTTCTCTGCTGTTTGGGGGCGCTTTGCTCATTTATCTGTTTGAAAGGAATCATCTGATGGCGGATATGGGGGTCGGGGAGAAAGTATTGACCTCTTTATTTGCTTCGGTAACGGCCAGGACGGCGGGTTTTAATACGATCGACGTAGGAGGGATGAGCGCCAGCAGCAAGCTGGTGACGATCGTGCTGATGTTTATCGGCGGCAGTCCGGGGTCTACGGCGGGCGGCATTAAAACGACCACTTTTGCGGTGATGCTTATTTTTGTCTGGGCGAACCTCCGCAACAGCCACGGGAGCAATATATTCGGAAGGCGTCTGGAAGAAGAGGAGATCAGGAAAGCGAGTATCGTAGTAACGATCAATCTTCAGATCGGAAGAGCGTCGTGTAGGGAAAGAGTGTAGATCTCGGTGGCGGCAGCCGTTATATTATGCGGCATGCAGAGTTTTCCGATGGAAGATGTGCTGCTGGAAGTGTTTTCTGCGATAGGCACGGTCGGAATGTCGTCGGGCATTACCAGACAGTTGAATATAGTTGCCCGAGTCATTATTATTTTTTTGATGTATTGCGGAAGGATCGGCAGTATGACGTTTGCTCTTTCTTTTACGGAGCGCAAAAAGGTTGCGCCGGTACAGCTGCCCGCGGAAAAAATTATCATAGGTTAAGAAGAAATTGAGGGAAGGACAGGAGAGGATATGAAATCGATACTGATTATAGGAATGGGAAAGTTCGGTCATCATCTTTGTGCAAATCTGGCGAAGCTGGACAATGAGATTATGGTCGTGGATGAAAAGGAAGAGATGCTGGAGGATCTGCTTCCTATTGTCACCAGCGCGAAAATAGGGGATTGCACGAATGAAGATGTGTTAAGAAGCCTCGGCGTCCGGAATTTTGACATCTGTTTTGTCTGTATCGGCACTAATTTCCAAAGCAGCCTGGAGATTACGAGCCTGATCAAAGAACTGGGGGCAAAATATGTAATCAGTAAAGCGAACAGGGATATCCATGCCAAGTTTCTTCTGCGCAACGGGGCGGATGAGGTTATTTACCCGGATCGGGATATCGCTGAAAAGCTGGCGGTCAGGGTGAGCGCGAACCATGTGTTTGATTATATCGAATTGACGGAAGAATATTCTATTTATGAAATTCCTATTATTCGCAGCTGGGCAGGAAAGTCCATCGGGGAAGTGGATATACGGGCGAAGTACCATGTCAATGTGCTTGGTATGAAAAAGGACGGAAAGCTGGATCTGCTTCCGGGTGCTAATTATGTGATGCGGGAGGATGAACATATTATGGTGCTTGGAAGAAAAGAAGATATTGATAAGATATTAAAGCATCTTACGTGATTCATACCGGCAAAAGCTGACAGGAGACAGGGCGTTTCATTGGAATTGATGAACGCTCTTTTATATTTTTTTAATATATTTTTAATTGCAATAGCGAAGAAGTCAGAGTAGGATATTAAATTGAAAATTAAAATTTTCAATTTGTAAAGTTTGTGTCTGCATAGCATCCACAAACTTTATGAATATATATGGAGGAGGCGAAGACAGAAGATGTTCAAAGTATTGAGATATTTGAAGAAATCGAAAGCAGCGGTGGCGGCCATCATAGCGCTTTTGATTTTACAGGCATATTGCGATCTGGCTCTGCCGCAGTTTACGGCTGATATTGTGGATGTGGGCATCGGACAGGGAGGGATTGAAAACGCCGTGCCGAAACGTATGCGCGGGGAAACGATGGAGAAGCTGGCTTCGCTGATGAAGGAGGAAGAAGCGCTGCTTCGTTCCAGTTACCGGCAGTTGGAGGACGGTTCCTATGAACTGGCAGCGGAGGAAGAGGCTGTAAGCGGGTTAAGCGAAAGCCTGGAAGAGCCTATGGCAAAGCTTGTGCTTCTGACCGCATCCGAAGGAACGGATATGGATCTGGAAGGAATGAGCGGTTCCATGATAACGCAGATGGCGGTAAATGGAGTAAAGGCGGAATATGAAGCTCTTGGGATAAGCACCGCCTCCGTACAGACGGAATATTTGCTCGGGAAAGGCGGGGGGATGCTTGCGCTTTCCGTTTTAATGATGGCGGCGGCTATTTTATCGGGATTGTTGTCGGCGCGTACTTCTGCAAAGACCGGCAGGGACTTGAGAGAAAGGGTGTTCCATAAAGTCGTTTCTTTTTCGGATACGGAGATGGACAGATTTTCTACCGCATCCCTGATTACGAGAAGCACCAACGACATCCAGCAGATACAGATGGTATCGGTGATGCTCCTGCGCATGGTATTATATGCGCCTATTGTCGGAGCCGGCGGCGTTATTAAAGTGGTGAATACAAAGACTGGCATGGGATGGATTATTATCGTTGCCGTTCTTTCGATTATGCTGCTCGTGTTTACGCTGATGCGCATTGCCATGCCGAAATTCAAAATCATGCAGAGCCTGGTGGATAAACTGAATCTGGTATCGCGGGAGATTTTAACGGGGATACCGGTGATCCGTGCTTTCAGCAGGGAGAAGTTTGAAGAAGAGAGATTTGACAAGGCGAACAGGGAGCTGATGAGAACCCAGCTTTTTACAAACAGGGTTATGACATTTATGATGCCGGTTATGATGATGATTATGAACGGCGTGGCGGTGATGATCGTCTGGTTTGGAGCTATGGGAGTGGATGCAGGAAACCTCCAGGTCGGCGATATGCTTGCATTTATTACATATACAATGCAGATTGTTATGGCGTTCCTTATGATTACGATGATATCCATTATGCTGCCTAGGGCAGGAGTGGCAGCGGAGCGTATTGAGGAAGTGCTGCATATGGAAAATTCGATTCACGATAAAGAGGTGACGATGGACGAAAGCCTGAAAGATGTGGAAGGAGTCGTTCGTTTTGAAAAAGTCAGCTTTAAATATCCGGGGGCCGATGAGAATGCTTTGGAAGAGATCGATTTTGCCGCTTCTCCGGGAGAAACAACAGCGATCATCGGAAGTACGGGATGCGGCAAATCCACGCTGATCCGACTGATTCCACGTTTCTATGATGTGACGGAGGGCCGGATTACGATCGACGGGATCGATATCAGAGACATATCCCAACATAAACTGCATGATATGCTGGGATATGTACCGCAGAAGGGCGTTCTTTTTTCCGGCGATATAGAGTCCAATATTAAGTTCGGAGGGGATTTTATTACCGACAGAGATATGGAAGAGGCGGCCAGGATCGCACAGGCTATGGAATTTATTGAAAGCAAGCCGGAAAAATTTGCCAGCGGAATCTCGCAGGGCGGAACTAATGTTTCCGGAGGGCAGAAACAAAGGCTGTCCATTGCCAGGGCGATTGCGAAACATCCTAAAATATGCCTGTTTGACGATAGCTTTTCCGCTTTGGATTACAAAACGGATGTGACGCTTAGAAAAGCGTTGAGCGAGAAGCTAAGAGATGCAACGGTGATTATTGTGGCGCAGAGGATCAGCACGATCCTTCATGCGGATAAGATCATTGTGTTAGATGAGGGAAGGATCGCCGGTATTGGAAGGCACGAAGAACTGCTGGCGTCATGCGGGGCGTATCAGGAAATCGCCCGTTCCCAGCTTTCGGAAGATGAATTGAAGGGAGGGAGAGCATAATGAGCGGTGAAAATACGGGACAAAGACGGGGAATGCACCATGGACACGGCCCGGGAGGGCCTATGATGCCGGGGGAAAAAGCCAGGGATTTTAAAGGAACCACGGGGAAGCTTCTGCGCTACATGGGTTCTTACCGATATGGGCTGATCGCGGTTCTGATATTCGCTATAGGAGGAACGGCTTTTAATATAGCAGGGCCAAAGATTTTAAGCAAGGCGACCACGGAATTATTCAATGGCCTGATGGCAAAGGTATCGGGAACGGGAGGAATCGATTTTGAAAAGATCGGGCGGATTTTGTTGTATTTGCTCGGCGTATATCTCTTAAGCGCTTGCCTTTCCTTCGTACAGGGACTGATTATGACGGGAATATCCCAGAAGCTTTGCTATCGTTTCCGCAAAGAGATTTCCATGAAGATTCACAGGATGCCTTTCCGGTATTTTGAATCCAGGACGGTAGGCGAGGTGCTTTCCAGGATTACCAACGACGTAGATACCCTGGGGCAGAGCCTGAACCAGAGCATCACCCAGTTGATCACATCGGTGACGACGATTATAGGGATACTGATCATGATGCTCAGCATCAGCCCGGTTATGACGCTGATCGCTTTGGTAATCCTTCCGGTATCGGGTATGCTGATCGGTATCGTGGTAAAATTTTCCCAGAAATATTTTGTGGCGCAGCAGACGTATCTTGGCAAGGTAAACGGACAGGTAGAAGAGGTTTACGGAGGGCATAACATTGTAAAAGCGTTTAACAGGGAGGAACAGGCGCTGAAGGAATTCAATGAAAATAACGAAGCCCTTTATCAGTCGGCATGGAAGTCGCAGTTTTTATCGGGAATGATGCATCCGATTATGATGTTTGTCGGAAATCTTGGATATGTGGCGGTAGCGGTAAGCGGCAGCTTCCTGGCGATCAAAGGAACGATCGAAGTGGGGGATATCCAGGCATTTATACAGTATGTAAAGAATTTTACCCAGCCGATCGTTCAGGTGGCCCAGGTCTCCAATATGCTGCAATCCATGGCGGCCGCGGCGGAGCGAGTGTTTGAATTTCTGGATGAGGAAGAAGAGGATGTAGAAATCGCCCATCCTATCCGGCTGGATAAGATCGAAGGGGCAGTCAGCTTTGAACATGTGAAATTCGGCTATCAGGAAGATAAGATCATTATCCACGATTTCAGCAGCCGGATAGCGCCCGGCCAGATGGTGGCGATCGTAGGCCCTACCGGCGCAGGAAAGACAACGATGGTAAAGCTTTTGATGCGTTTTTATGATGTCAATGAAGGAAGCATCCGTGTGGACGGGCATGATATCAGGGAATTTAACAGAAGCGAACTGCGGGAAGGATTTGGCATGGTGCTGCAGGATACATGGCTGTTTAAAGGGACGATCATGGAAAATATTCGTTACGGGAGGCTGGATGCCACGGATGAAGACGTGATTGCGGCGGCGAAAGCGGCTCATGCGCACCGTTTTATCCAGACGCTGCCGGGAGGCTATCAGATGGAACTGAACGAGGATGCCAGCAATGTTTCGCAGGGACAGAAGCAGCTGCTTACCATAGCCAGGGCGATTCTGGCAGACAACCGGATATTGATCCTGGATGAAGCGACCAGTTCCGTAGATACGAGGACGGAGGCGAGGATACAGAAAGCGATGAACAATCTGATGAAGGGACGCACCAGCTTTGTGATCGCCCACAGGCTTTCCACTATACGTGACGCGGACTTGATCCTGGTTATGAAAGACGGGGATATTATCGAACAAGGGAATCATGAGCAGCTTTTGGCGAAGAAAGGGTTTTATGCGGAGCTGTATAATTCCCAGTTCGAAGAAGGAACGGCTTAGGGCTGTTTTAAAGAATCACCAGCTGCCGGGAATATTCATTGATAAAAGATGCCTGGAATTTGTGGCATGCCACAGAATCATAAATATGAGCGGAGCGGATGTCGTCTTCCAGCATGGAGAGTCCTGTTTCATCCAGGAGGGGGGAGGCATCCGCGAGTTTGGAGATCAGGGGAAGGGATGCGTTAGCCTTTAAAATGCCGAACAAGGGGGCTGCTTCCCGGCGGAAGCCAAGAATACGGGCATAAAAAACATAATCTTTTTCGGTATATTTCTCTGTTTTTTCCGATGTTATGCCAAGAAGAATGTGAGTCAGGCAGCGGCTGATTCGGGAATGGGTGATTTCCCTGGATTTTAGTAGGCTGCAGAACTGCTCAAAATTTTCGTAATCATACAGGTGTTTCTTTATTTTACCGGATAGGGAAGTGGTTACGTCCTGGTAATGGGCAAAGCCGTTTTCTTTTTCCAACAGCAGACGGTATTTCAGCATCAGGGAAAAATCGCCGCTGTTTACGGGGAAGCTCTTTCCGTAAGATGCCTGTAGCAGTTGGAACACGGATGGCGGAACGTGCCGCCGGATACCGGACAGGCCGGAACAGGAACCGATGCTGTCCCGGATGGCGGAAGCGGAACTAAAGGACATAGAGTCATTCGAGCCATTCAGGGCGCTTTCATGATAGCCGCTTCCTTGTCTTTGAAGAGTGAGAGGAATGATCGGGCTGTTTCTTTTGAAAAGAGCCTTGATATATTCGATGCCAAGGATATTGTTCGGAGATGTGAGATCGATATCATCCGGGCGGCCGGGAAGGAAGTTTTGCAGTGCTATACTTCTTGCTTTTGGAAAAGAATGGCCCTTTTTTAATTCTTTTTGCAGTGCGGAGCGGTATTCTTCCGGTTCTTTCAGAAGAACGGACGCGATGCGGGAGAGCGGTTTTAAGCTGCCGCATTCACTTCCAAAGCAAAGAGAATCCACGGAGCCAAGCCTATCCAGAAGGGATACGGCGCCCATGGCGAAAAACTCCGCACTTCCTGCGGCATAGACGGCAGGAAGCTCCAGAACAAGATCCGCACCGTTTTGCAAGGCCATTTCGGTGCGGGCATATTTGTGGATAAGGGCCGGGACTCCGCGCTGCATAAAGTCGCCGCTGATTACGGCAATGATATAGTCCGCGCCGGATATGGCGCGGGTTTGTTCCAGATGGTATCGATGGCCGTTGTGGAATGGGTTGTATTCTGCGATGACTCCGGTGATTTTCATAAGTTGGTTTTGTTTCCTTTCTGATGATAGGGGAATGGGGAATTGTAAAAGGGTAAGCTGTGGGAATATTCTGACAATATCTTCTGTGAAAATCTTTTTGTGCCATGGAACCAAGACCGCAAAATCATGGAGGCGCTATCGCCGACATGATTTCGCTTTACCGGGCTTGGTGGAATGTCCGGCACAGTTAGATTTTCACAGAAGATATTGTCAGAATATTCGGCAAGGTTATTCCTTTTGCAATTACCTATTTTATGACTCTTTTTAGGGTAACATGATTAGGGATATTGTTCAAATATTATTTATAGTTTTCTGATACAGAAATCCATTTTAAAAAGCGCCTTGGCGGCTGGAAACGAAAGGGGGCTGCGGCGG
>OFFZ01002298.1_pt1 | contig 10081 bp, 4 predicted proteins | sample 1521631 | NCBI WGS metagenome assembly OFFZ01 (sample SAMEA3504102, study PRJEB24116) | mouse gut metagenome | biome: mouse gut; feature: mouse-associated habitat; material: faeces | place: Denmark | collected 2011 | reverse complement strand
AACCCCTGTTTCCGCCGTGAGAGGGCGGCGTCTTGACCGCTTGACCAATCAGCCATTTTGCAATCTTTCTCTTGTGCATCTGCACTGCACTTGATTATTCTATTACATTTCCGGAAAGATTGCAAGTGTTTTTTACAATTTTTTTAAATTTTCTGCAGCAATTCATTCTCCGGCTTCCCTGCTGCGGAATCTACCCATTCCAAGCCGCCTGCAGCGACGGGCAGGCTCCCTGCCGATTTGATCTGCATGTTCTCACGGACTTTGCAATAAATATAACGTCCCAAGTTGAAAATTGACAGGAAGCAAAGGCATCTTCTACCCCACCTTCACAAAATCAAACAGACTGATCTGGTTGCTCTCCGGAAGATCGCCCAGTATTCCCAGTTCCGATAACTGGTCTACCATTGTCTTGCCGACCTTTGCCCTCTCCCTGAAATCATCCTTCGATAAAAACGTTCCCTGTTTCGCCGCTTCACAGATCGCGTAAGCCGCCTTTTCTCCCAGCCCGTCGATACTGTTGAAAGACGGCAGCAGTTTCCCGTCCACGATCTGAAACAGCCTTGCATCGGATTTATACAGATCAATGGGCAAAAATTCAAATCCTCTCGCATACATTTCCTGCACGATCTTCATATCCCGCATGGAATCCTGTTCCTTCTTGGAAAGCTGGTCTTTCCCTCTTTTTTTATACTCATTCAGTACACTTTCCAGATGCGCCTTTCCCTGACACATGATCTCATAGGAAAAAGCGGACGCCCGGATGCTGAAAAACGCTGCGTAATAAGCCAGCGGATGATACACTTTACAGTAGGCGATACGCCATGCCATCATAACATAGGCTGCCGCATGCGCCTTCGGGAACATGTATTTGATCTTTTTACAGGACCAGATATACCAGTCCGGCACGTTATTTGCCGCCATTGCCTCTTCCCACTCCGGCTTCAGCCCTTTTCCCTTCCGCACGCTCTCCATGATCTTGAAGGAAAGCGCCGGATCAAGCCCCATATGGATCAGGTAGATCATAATATCATCACGACAGCAGATCGCCGTAGAGATCGTTGCCTTTCCCTCCTCGATCAGCGTCTGGGCATTTCCCAGCCATACATCCGTCCCGTGTCCCAGTCCGGAGATCCGGATCAGATCCGAAAAATGCTGTGGTTTGGTATCTAACAGCATCTGAATGACAAACTCCGTCCCGAACTCCGGGATGCCCAATGAGCCCACAGGACAGCCGCCGATATCCTCCGGGGTCAGCCCCAGCGCTTCCGGAGACGTAAACAGGCTCATCACCGCCTTATCATCCAGCGGGATCGTTGTCGGGTCAAGCCCCGTCAGATCCTGCAGCATACGGATCATGGTCGGATCATCATGCCCCAGTATATCCAGCTTTAACAGATTGTGGTCAATGGAATGGTAATCAAAATGGGTGGTGACGATATCCGTTGTCATATCGTTTGCCGGATGCTGCACCGGCGTAAAGGAATTGATATCCTCCCCCACCGGCAGCACCACGATACCGCCCGGGTGCTGTCCCGTGCTTCTTCTGATGCCGGTACAGCCCTGCACGATTCTGTCGATCTCACAGTTCCGCTTATGGATCTCATGCTCGTCATAATAGTTCTTTACATAGCCGAAAGCGGTCTTATCCGCCATCGTCCCGATCGTGCCCGCCCGGTAAGTCTGCCCGTGGCCGAAGATCACCTCCGTATATTTATGTGCCTTACTCTGATATTCCCCGGAGAAATTCAGGTCGATATCCGGCTCTTTGTCCCCCATAAAGCCGAGGAATGTCTCAAAAGGAATGTCAAACCCGTCCTTCACCAGCATCTCACCGCACTTCGGACACTTTTTATCCGGCATGTCACAGCCGGCGCCTCCCACAAAGGCTTTCACCTCTTCGGAATCAAAATCATAATAAAAACAATGGGGACACCTGTAGTGGGGGCTCAGGGAATTCACTTCCGTAATTCCCGCTAAAAACGCCACAAAGGAAGAACCTACGGAGCCGCGGGAACCCACCAGATACCCGTCCTCCACCGATTTCCATACCAGCTTCTGGGCAATGATATACATCACTGCAAACCCGTTATTGATAATGGAACCCAGTTCCTTTTTCATTCTGGCCTCCACTACTTCAGGCAATATCTTACCATACAGTTCATTGGCTTTATCGTAGCAGATCCTTGTCAGCGTTTTGTCCGAATCAGGGATGATCGGGGGACATTTATCCGGGCGCACCGGGGACATGGTATCTACCATATCCGCGATCAGGTTGGTATTTGTGATAACGATCTCCTCCGCCTTATCGCTCCCCAGATACTGAAATTCCTCCAGCATCTCTTCCGTGGTGCGCAGATAGAGCGGCGCCTGATTGTCCGCATTCTCGTATTTTCTTGCCGCCATGATAATGCGGCGGTATATCTCATCCTCCGGATCCAGAAAATGTACGTCGCAGGTGGCAACCACCGGTTTTCCAAATGTCTCCCCGAGTTCCACCACCTTCCTGTTCAGATCCTTGATATCTTCAAAAGAATGCACATTTTCTATCCGTTCGGATTCTATCATAAACTCATTGTTGGACAGAGGCTGTATTTCCAGATAGTCATAAAAATTCACGATCCGCGCCAGTTCCGCCTCTTCCCTGCCATCCAGCAGCGCCTTATACAACTCCCCCGCCTCACAGGCGCTTCCGATGATCAGCCCCTCCCTGTATTTGATCAGTTCGCTCTTCGGAATTCTGGGCCGTCTGCTGAAATAATCCAGATGGGATTTGCTGACCAGCGTATACAGGTTTGTCCTGCCAACATTGTTTTTTGCCAGAATGATCACATGGTAGGTGGTCATCTTTTTTATGATCTCCGGATTGGAGCATCCCGCCTCTTCGAGCTGTGCAAGGCTTTTTATACCGCGCTCTGCAAGCATCTTTAAAAAAGCCTGATACATTTCCGCGGTACATTCCGCATCATCTACCGCGCGGTGATGATTCTCCAGAGAAATATGCAGCGTTTTTGCTACCGCATCCAGCGTGTGCTTCGCCTGTCCCGGCAGAAGGAGCCTTGCGATCCCCATGGTATCCAAATAGGTAAACTCCTTCAAAATCCCTGCCCTTCTGACATTTTCTTTTATAAAACTCATATCAAAACCGGCATTATGGGCAGCCAGAACAGCATCCCCGCAAAAATCCAGAAACCGGGGCAGAACTTCTTCAATCCCCGGCGCATCAAGCACCATAGCGTCATTGATACCGGTAAGTTGCTCGATCCTGAAAGGGATCGGCTTCCCCGGATTGACAAAAGCCGAAAACCGCTCTGTGATCTTTCCTTCCCGTACCTTTACCGCCCCGATCTCTATAATGCGGTCATTTACCGGGGAAAATCCTGTTGTCTCTATATCAAACACCACTGTCTCATCTGACAAAAACTGCCCTTTATCGCCAGTGACAAGCGGATTTAAGTCATCCACCAGATAACCTTCCACGCCGTAGATCACCTTGAAAAAGTCAAATTTATCCGGCTCCGCCTCTCCCGCCGCCTTTCTTTTTTCCTTTTCCGCCCGCCACAGGTCCTCCCATACATGGTTGGCATCCGGAAAAGACTGCAGCACACCGTGATCCGTGATCGCAACCGCCGGCATACCCCACTGATACGCCCGCTTTACGATATCCTTCACCTCGGAAACCCCGTCCATCTCGCTCATCTTCGTATGACAGTGCAGTTCAACACGCTTCCTCATACTGTTGTCCATCCGCCGTACCGTAAAATCAGGAATCTTCCGGATGCCCGAAACGGACGATATGCCCAGTTCGTGGTCAAACTTATCCATCATGGCAACGCCCCTGATCTTCAGGAAATTCCCTTTCTGCAGAGCGCCTTTTATCTCTCCCACCTGCTCCGTCTTCACAAAGATCTTCACGCCGATGGTATCTGTCAGATCCGTGATCGTAAAGATCAGGATCGTCTTTTCTATCTTCGTTATCTCCCGCTCATCATAGTTAAGCACTTTTCCCCGGATGATCACTTCCCCGATCTCGTCGGTAATATTCTCTATCGGGATATCCTCTCCGTCAAAATCCCTGCCGAAGATAACATCCGGATTTTCGGATCGTTTCAGCGGGCGAGGGGCGTCCTTATCAAATTTTTTGCCGGCGCCGCCCGGCATACGGTTTCTGCCGCCTCTCTCACCCGGCATACCGCCCGCCGGCTCTCTCGAGGAAGTGGTGCCTCCCGTCTCTTCTAAAGCCGGGGTTCTTCCTTCCTCACCGAAAGCACTCTCTGCATCCCCATTTCCCCTTGTCATGGAAACGATCTCGGCTATCTTGTTCTCGATCTTCTGTTCCTGTTCCGCCTTATGCTTTCTCTCCTTTTTCTCCCGGTATGCGGTCTCGATCTTCACATCAAAACCACAGCGCTCCTGAAAGATCTTCTCCAGAATCCTTACCAGTTCCTTTTCTTTTTCTCTTGCAAGAACAGATTCTTCGAGCACCATCTTTATATTTTTTTCATCGGGATAGGAAACTTCGGCATTCTTAAACAGGCTGTACTCCAGCGGGGAAAGTTCCCGCAGTTCCTGCATCATGCTCTTCTGATAGGCTTCCATCAGTTTTTCCGGCGTATACAGGGAAGAAAGATGGAACCTTTCATATATCTTGATCGTTGTATTTGCATAAGGAAACAACTGGTTTTTGATCTCCCTCTCCAGGGCCCAGATTTTGTCTTTTTCTATCAGATGTTCGCTGCCGAGATAGATCCGCAGGAATTTCCTGTCTTTCGGCGCTGAGATCCGCTCTACCTGCACTCTCTCGAAAAGGGCTTTCATTTCCCCCTTTAACCGAAGGGTCGGGAATACTTCTTCAAATAATTTCATTATCCTCTTATATGATGTTTATAGAAACAAAAACATCTACTTTCCTTTCATGTATGATGATGCCGTACACTACGATTCCGTTTCTCATAAATCCCGCAGTTCTTTTTCAGCCTTCCCATGAAAGCAGTTCCTGCCGCAGTGTCTCTAAAAGTTCTGCCTCCGGTACCTTCCTGATGATCTCGCCTTTTTTGATCAGGAGTCCTTCTTTGATCCCTCCCGCAATACCGATATCCGCTTCTTTTGCTTCGCCGGGGCCGTTGACGACACAGCCCATGACTGCCACCTTGATATCCAACGGAATATCCGCCACCATTTTTTCCACTTCCCCCGCCAGCCTGATCAGATCGATCTTCGTGCGTCCGCAGGTGGGACAGGATACCACTTCAATACCGCCTTTTCTGAGCCTCAGCGTCCGTAAAATAAGCTTTGCGGACCTGATCTCCTCCACCGGATCTCCTGTCAGGGAAACCCGGATCGTATCGCCGATCCCCTGATTCAGAATCAGTGCCAGCCCGATGGCGGATTTGATATTGCCGCTGTTTACCGTACCGGATTCGGTAATGCCCACATGCAATGGATAGGGCGTTTGATCCGCCAGCAGTTCATGTGCCCTGACGCACATCATCACATCCGAGGACTTGATACTGATGACAAGGTTGTCATAATCCATATCTTCGATCATATGTATCCTATCCAGAGCACTCTCCACAATACCTTCCGCTGTAACACCCCCGTATTTTTCCACCAGTTCCCTCTCCAGCGAACCGCTGTTCACTCCTACCCGGATCGGAATATTCCGCTCCTTTGCCGCTGTTACAACAGCTTTCCCCTTCTCCCTGCCGCCGATGTTGCCCGGATTGATGCGGATCTTGTCGGCGCCGTTTTCCATTGCCGCGATCGCCATTTTATAGTCGAAATGGATATCCGCCACCAGCGGTATCCCGATCTGCTTTTTGATCTCCTTCAACGCCTTCGCCGCCTCCAGAGTCGGCACCGTACAGCGGATGATCTCACAGCCCGCTTTTTCCAGACGGCTGATCTGCGCTGTCGTCGCTTCTATGTCTTCCGTCGGCGTATTGGTCATGGACTGGATCGCGACAGGACTTCCCCCGCCGATCACTCTCCCGCCGATACTGACTTTCCTTGTATGATCTCTGTATGCCATGTTTTAGTCCGCCTTTCTGCTTCTCTGTCCTTATACTTTATCACATTCAAGCCCTCTGCACCATACGGATTTTTTCTGTTCCCATCTTTCATTTTGTTTGTGAAAGATCCACTCCCCCGCTTTCAGCCAGAGATATCCTGCGATAAAACGCCCTGCCAGCGCCAGAGATTCTGCTCTGTACCATACAATATATACCGCCGCATAAAGGAAAAAACAGGCCAGTATTTTCTCCGCCCGCATCACAAAAGCCTTTCCCTTTCCCACGCTTTTGTACCGCTTCCAGTCCGCCGCAAAAGCCTCCGCCGTGGCATAGCGCTTTTCCTTATCCCGGCACAGGCACCGCCTCACAGCCCGCACCATCCCTTCCGGCATCCCGCTGTTTTCCATCCCCGGAATTTCCATGCCTGTCCTGTTTTTCAGCTTTTCCTCCCCTGCCATCATGGCGTATAAAACAGCGCCCAGCCCGTAAATATCCGCACGCTCATCCACGGCTTTTCCCTCCCACTGCTCGGGCGCCGCATAGCCAAAGGTACCCACCCGTTTTCTCTGATACAGCTTTTCCTCCCCGAGCCGGACAGCCGCCCCCACATCCACCAGGCGCAAGGTTTTATCCGGCTGGACCATGATATTTTCGGGCTTCAGGTCGCGATACAGCACTTTGGGATTCCTGCCGTGAAGCTGTTTTAAAAATTCCCCGAGCTGCAGCCCCCAGTCATAGATCTGTCTTTCGCCTATCTGCCGGTGAAGCGCCAGATATTCCTTCAGGTTCTGTCCCTCCACATACTCCATCACGATCACACCGGTATGATCCTCCTCTATCCAGGCGTCAAAAACCGCAGGCAGCATCCAGAGGCTCTGCTTTTGAAGCAGCGCCACCTCCTCCTGAAACCGCTCCGTCACCTGTTCCAATATTTTAACCGCCACAGGCCGCCCCAGCCGCATATCCCTCGCCAGATATACCCTGCCTGTGCCGCCCTCGCCCAGCATTTCCATGATCTCATATCTGTCGAACCAGATGCACGCCTGACAGACGGATTTTTCCGTTTTTGTCGTTTTATTATTATCCTGTTTTATTTTTTCTTTCATATTTATAACATTATCGCAACCAGCACTCCATTCTTTCCTTACAGTTGCAGCCTGTTCCATCAACATATCTATCGTCTCCCCTGATACCTCCATCATGGCAAAAAGTGCACACAATGTCAACAGTGTACATTTATGATGTCGGAATAACATTTATACCATTTCCTATATAGTTCATCTTCCGGATATCTTTTCAGCCACACAGCAGACCACCGCCGCCTGATTGTCCTTCTCCCCCCGCTGCCTGCCCGCCTCTCCCAGCTTCCTGAGCCTCCTCTCCGCCTGATCCTCCGTCAGCTTCCGCCCTCTTCCAAAACCCTTCCCCCGTCCGAAACTTTTCGCAATCTCCTCCTGCTGCAGCTTTCTCCAGAACCCGTCGCTGCACAGGAAAATCTTCTCTCCCCTGCGCAGATACCCCCGTTTTTTCTGTACATCCTGCCACGGAAAACTTCCGATGCATCTGTGCAGTACATGATTTCCGTAACTGTCATCCCGGGTCAGTCTTTTACACTTTTTCCCGATCAAATAGGCTCTGCTGTCACCCACATGAAAAAGTATATACCGTGTCAGCCGCGGCAAAATTCGCAGTCCGAAAAGCCGTCTGCTCAGCAGAACCGCCATCGTCATCGTCGTTCCCAGCCTGATCCCGTGTTCCTCCCCGTAAAGCAGCAGATATCTGTTGCAGTCATAGAGCATCCCCAGACAGTCCCGTCCAATCCGCCTGCTGCCATGCCGTCTCTTCACATGCTTTAAGCAATCCTCGTAAAACCAGTTCCGTATCCGCATCGTCACATAACCGCTGGCATACTCCCCTTCAGACAGGCCGCCTATCCCGTCGCATACCACCAAAAGCGCCGCCTCACGCTTTCCGCGCACCGCATACTCCAGCACCAGCGCATCCTGCTGCCGAGGCGCAAAATCCCCTTTGTCAAAATAAAATGATAAAACCATAAATTCCTTTCCGGTTCTTTGAAAGTTCGGATGAATTATAAATCGGATCTCAACGTGATCCATCAGAATAAAAGATATCGATCCTTCAGATCAAACAGATTTTCAGATATAACAGATTTCCACATATAACGGATTTCCATATATAACGGATTTCCCAGATAAATTGATTATAGCATGTAAATCAAAAAAAGCAAGAAAAAAATAAGGACGCAAGCCATATCATCAGCTCACGCCCGTCTGCATACCGTTTCATTGCCTGTCATTTTTTGATCTCATCAATATCTTCTTTCTCCCAGCCAGCGGAGAGCCGCTTCCCCAACCTGCTGAGCACTTCATTGGTGATCGTTCCCGCCTCCTCTGCAACCTCATACGCCGTGATCTCCTCCCCGCCGGATCTGCCGATCACAACGGCGGTTTCCCCGGCTTTCACCCCGGGAATTCCGGTGATGTCCACGATTGTCTGATCCATGCAGATCCGCCCCACCACAGGCGCGCTCTGTCCGTGTATCAGCACCCTTCCCCTGCCGCCGGAGAGGCTTCTGGGCAGGCCGTCCGCATACCCGATGGCAAGTACGGCGATCTTCCGGTCTTCCTCCGCCCTGTAATCCAGCCCGTACCCGGCACTCTCCCCCTGATACAGATCCTTTACCGCCGCGATCCTCGCTTTCAGGGACAGAACCGGATACAGTTTTACCGGACAGTTTCCCTCCGCTTCCCCGTCACCAGGCAGCCCGTAGAGCGCAATGCCCACTCTCGCATAATCCCCTCCCAGTTCCGGGTAATTGAGCAGTCCGTAACTTGCCAGCAGATGAACCTTCAAACCCGAAACTCCCTGTTTTTCCAGTTTCCTCAGCACCTCATAAAACACTTCTCCCTGCCTTTTTGTAAATGCCTGCTGCGCCGGATCTTTTGCCTCATCCGCACTAAGATGAGTGTAGATACCTTCGATCTGCAGATTTTTCAGCCGGAATATTCTGCCGATCTCCTTCGCTCTTTCCGCGCGCTCTCCCAGCCTGTGCATTCCCGTGTCGATCTTGACATGCACTCTTATCTTCTTTCCGTATCCATTCAGGACTTTTCCGTATCGATAATCCACCACCGTCTGGATGAGCCTGTATATTCTCAGCAAAGGAAACGCTTTCGGATGAGTATAGCCGAGTATCAGGATATCTCCTGTGATGCCGTTTTTTCTGAGTTCCATTCCCTCCTCCACACAGGCAACACAGAAAGCCTCGATTCCCATATCCTGCAGCTCTTTCGCCATCAGAACGGCGCCGTGTCCGTAGGCGTCCGCCTTGATGGCAGGCATAAGCTGCGGGGATGTCCGCTGCCCGTCCAAAAGCCGCCGGCTTACAGGGTATCCCGGCGCACACAGGCTCCGCCCGGCCTGTCCGGATCTATCCCGTTCCGGCATACATTGCCCCGCTAAAGACTGCTGTCCCGGCACAAGAAGTCCCTGCAGCGCTTCCACATTCCGCGCAAGATTTTCCCGGCTCAGCTCGATCCAGGCACGCCCTTTTTCAAGCCCTTCCTCTTCCCGCGCCAAAACAGACAGCCTGTGCCGTGAACTGCACTTATATCCTGCCGCCGCGATCATCCATGCCGCCGCCGAGGACACTGCGCAGACCGCCAGATAATGTACCAGCGAATTTTCCACAAATAATTTCTCCATGCCCGCCGCCTTTGCCCCGCCCCGCACCAGAATAATGCAGAGCGGATGGATCAGATAGATCCAGGTGGAAATTGCCCGAAGGCTTTTTACCGGCCTGCATCTGACTGATAAAAGAAGCCGGAACAGGAAAAACATCACCGGAAGCAGCATGATATACATACTGTCATGTCTCTGCAGATCCAGCCGATGGAGCAATATCCCCTCTGCCGTCATCATACCCGCCGACAGAATAAGCCCTGTTATATTTACAGCGATTCCGCCATGGTTCATAACGGTATATCTGCTCCCTCTGTTTTGCGTTTTACCATTTCCTGCTCCCATCGCCAGAAAAACCGGCGCATAAAAAA
>OFFZ01002289.1_pt1 | contig 10111 bp, 10 predicted proteins | sample 1521631 | NCBI WGS metagenome assembly OFFZ01 (sample SAMEA3504102, study PRJEB24116) | mouse gut metagenome | biome: mouse gut; feature: mouse-associated habitat; material: faeces | place: Denmark | collected 2011 | reverse complement strand
GCCGCGGGGCAATGCTTACCGCACTGCCCCCACCAATTCCTTCACATCTTCCATACGGTTCTCTCTTAGGTATGTCTCAATCCCTTCGATAATCTCCACCGTCACAGCCGGATTGTGGAAATTCGCCGTTCCCACAGACACGGCGCTGGCCCCTGCAAGCAACATCTCAATGGCATCTTCCACGCCCGCGATTCCTCCCATGCCAATTACAGGAATCTTCACTGCCTTCGCCGCCTGATAGACCATACGCACGGCAATCGGATGAATCGCAGGTCCGGAAACGCCCCCTGTCTGGTTCGCCAACGCAAATGTCCTCCTGCGGATATCAATCTTCATTCCCGTCAATGTATTGATCAGAGACACCACGTCTGCGCCCCCTGCCTCAACTGCCTTCGCCATCTCGGAAATATCCGTCACATTGGGGCTTAACTTCATGATTACCGGCTGTTTCGCATACTTTTTGACTGCTTTGGTAATATCTTCCGCCGCCTTGGGGTTCTGTCCAAAGGCAATCCCGCCCTCCTTCACATTGGGACAGGAGATATTGATTTCCAGCATATCCACATCTTCATTTCCAAGACGCTCCACAACCTCACAGTAGTCTTCCTCAGATTTTCCGCATACATTCACGATAATCTTTGTATCGTATTTTCGCAGAAATGGAATATCCCGCTCACAGAACAAGTCAATCCCCGGATTCTGCAGCCCGATTGCATTCATCATGCCGCCTGTGGTTTCCGCCACCCGGGGAGTCGGATTTCCCTCCCAGGGCACATTGGAAACCCCTTTTGTGGTAACGGCGCCGAGCCTGTTCAAATCCACAAAATCCGCATATTCCGCACCGGAGCCAAACGTCCCGGAAGCCACCGTCACCGGATTCTTCCACTCCACTCCTGCAATATTTACTTTCAAATTCATCAGATCTCCACCTCCGTCGAAAGGAATACCGGACCATCCTTACAAATCCGGGCGTTATGCACGTTCGTATGAGGGTCACGTTCCTTGGTGCGGCAGACGCATCCAAGACATGCCCCTATCCCACACGCCATCCTTTCCTCCAAGGAAATATAGCACGCTATCTTTTTTTCTTTGGCAAACTCCTTGATTGCACGCAGCATCGGAGTGGGCCCACAGGCAAAAATAATGTCCGCATCCAGGCCATTTTCCCGAATAGCATCCAGTACATTCCCCTTCGTTCCCACACTCCCGTCTTCCGTGGAAATGTACAGCTCTCCGTTTTGCTCAAACTCTTCTTTTAAAAATATATGGGCATCCCGGTATCCGGCCACAATCTGTTTCTTCCCGCACTCCATCTGCTTTGCCAGCTCCAAAATCGGCGGCACTCCTATCCCCCCGCCCATCAGAAATACGCGTTTTCCTATCGCTTCTTTCACGGGAAATCCATTCCCAAGGGGCCCGACTACCGGAATCCTATCGCCTGCACTCATTCTGGAAAACTGCTCTGTCCCCGTGTTCTGACCTGTTACACGGTATACGACGCGCAGTCTTCCCTTCTCACGGTCTATCTCACATATGCTGATCGGTCTTGGAAGCAGCCTGCTTGCATCATTGGTATACAAGGACAAAAACTGCCCAGGCTTTGCACTTTCTGAAGCCTCTGTCTGTATCCACATGCTGTAGATTCCATCTGCAAGGGATTCCTGCGACACGACTCTTGCAATCTCTTTCTTCCTCTCTTCCATCTCTTTCTCCCACTTTCCATTATATTAGAGCCGAAACATTCTAAAGCGCACCCTGGATATCTGTAATCATTTCCTCCACTGCCGCCCTTGACGCCTCCGCAAATGCCTCCTCGCCATACCTCTCATACTTTTCCTGCTTATACGCCGCAATAATCCCGCGGGAGGAATTCACGATTGCCCCCAACCCGTCTTCATTGAAGAAATGCGCCAGATCTTTTCCTTTTCCGCCTTGCGCTCCGTAACCCGGTACAAGGATGTAAGCCTTTGGCATAACCTTTCTGAGAATCTTCCCCATCTCCGGATAGGTAGCGCCCACGACTGCGCCTACGTAACTGTATTCGTCTCCCATCAGTTCTTCACCCCAGGCGGCAACTTTCTCACCCACCAGCTCATACAGCGGCTTTCCGTCAACCAATTGATCCTGGAACTCTCCGCTGGACGGATTTGACGTCTTCACCAGCACAAAGATTCCCTTTTTCTCTTCCTTGCAAACCTTCAAGAACGGATTGACACCGTCCGACCCCAGATACGGGTTCACCGTCACGAAATCCTCGTCAAAAGGCCGGCAGGATTTGCTCCCTACCTGAACCCGTCCCAGATGCCCCACTGCATAGGCGGCCGAAGTGGAGCCGATGTCTCCCCTCTTAATATCTCCGATAACCACCAGCCCTTTTTCTTTACAGTAATCCACCGTCTTCGCAAACGCCGCAAGCCCTGGGAGCCCAAACTGTTCGTACATGGCAATCTGCGGCTTCACCGCCGGAATCAAATCATAAGTCTGGTCCACAATGGCTTTATTGAACTGCCAGATTGCTTCCGCCGCTCCCTCCAATGTCTCCCCATATTCCTGAAAAGCCTTTTTCTGCACATGTTTTGGCACATAGTCCAGCATAGGGTCCAGGCCTACCACAATGGGGGCCTTCGTTTTCCTGATATTTTCCACTAATTTATTGATCATGTCCTTAACCTCCTGTTATCATATCCAAACTGTAATATTGTATTTATCTAATCCTGCAAAATATCATACACAATCTTCCCGTCCACAATCGTACACACGACCTCTCCCGTCACTTCAAACCCGTCGAAAGGCGTATTCTTCCCCTTAGAGACAAACGTATTCTTATCAATCCGATACGTCCTTGCCGGGTCAAAGACCGTTATATCCGCCGCCTTTCCCTCCGACACGCTGCCCCTGTCCGCAAGCCCCAGAATCTTTGCCGGATGATAGCTCATCTTCGCCGCCATATCCATAACGCTTAAAATCCCGGTCTTTACCAAATACGTAAAGGTAAGCGCCGCAGACGTCTCAAGCCCTACAATCCCGAAAGCCGCTTCTGCCATAGACTTGTCCTTTTCTTCCCTTGCATGGGGCGCATGGTCTGTTGCAATCACATCCATCACCCCATCCTTCAATCCCTGACGCAGGGCCTCTACGTCCGCCTTGCTGCGAAGGGGCGGGTTCATCTTGTAATTCCCGTCATCCTCTTTGATATCGTCCGAACTCAGGATAAAATGATGCGGACATACTTCCGCAGTCACAGGAAGCTCCTCTTCCTTCGCCAGGCGTACCATCTTCACGCTGTCTGCCGTGGAACAGTGGCAGAGATGAAGCCGTACTTTGGTTTCCTTCGCAAGCAGGATATCTCTTGCCGTAATCACATCTTCCACAGAATTCGTAATCCCTTTCAGTCCAAGACGTTTTGCATTCTCATCTGCATTCATCACGCCTTGTTCCACCAACGTCTGGTCCTCACAATGGGCAAACACGGCAATCCCGCAGTCTTTTGCCTCCTTCATGCCCTGCCGGTACAGAGAAGCATTCATCACAGATTTGCCGTCTTCGCTAATGGCATGGCAGCCTGCCTTTGCCATCCCGCTGATGTCTGCCAACTCTTCCCCCTTCTGCCCTTTTGTGACTGCCCCAAGCTGAATCACATGGGCAAGCGATTCCCCTTTCGCCCGCTCATGTACCCTTGCCACCTTCTCCCCGTCGTCCATGACAGGCTTCGTATTGGGCATGGCGCACACGGTGGTCACGCCGCCCTTTACCGCCGCCCTGCCGCCGGTGGCAAGGGTCTCTTTGTACTCAAGGCCCGGATCCCGGAAATGCACATGCAGGTCAATCAGCCCCGGCATCACATAGCAGCCTTTGGCATTGATGATACGGTCGGCATTCTCATCTATCTGTTCTGCAACCTTCTCTATCCTGCCATCCTTAATGAAAACGTCGTAACATCCGTCCTTCTGTGTCAGCGGATCGACTACATGCCCATTCTGAATTAAAATCGTCATATTCCCTGTCCTTTCTTTTTCCGTTTCTAATCACTTTTGTATCCTATTCTATCACACAGAATGAAAAAAGGGAATGCCCAAAAACATTCCCTACATCTTTCCCCGCAGCACTTCCACAGCCTTATCAAGCTGGTTATCCGCCTCTGGGTCTTCTTCATTCACTTCGTATTCTACCTCCACATCCGGGGTAATCCCCGTTCCGTGGATATTTCTCCCTTTCGGTGTAAAATATTCGGAAATCGTCAGCTTCACGCTGCTCCCGTCCTTCAAGTCAAAAATCTGCTGCACAACCCCCTTGCCGTAAGACTGAGTCCCGACAATAACGCCCGTTCCATAGTCCTGAATGGCGCCTGCGTAGATTTCCGATGCGCTGGCGCTGTTTCCATTCATCAGAACAGCCAGCGGAAGATTGAACTGATGCGCCTCGTCCGAACGTTCCTCATCTCTATTACCATCTTTATCCTCTGTATAGACAATCAAGCCTTCCGGGAGCATCAAGTCTAACATCTCACACACAGTACTCAGATTCCCGCCAGGGTTATTCCTAAGGTCTACTACCAGCCCTTTCATTCCCTGACCTTCCAAATCCTCCAAAGCCTGCTTATACTGTTTGTATGTCACAAGATCAAACTCAGATACAGCAATATACCCGATGCCGTCTTCCATCATCCGATATGCCACCGTCTGCGCCTGAATCGTATTCCGTACTGCCGTCACACTGACTTCCTCATGGTCGTCTCCCCGGTACACGGTCAGATTGACTTCCGTTCCTTTCTCTCCCTTGATATGGGATACCACCTCTGACAGATCTTTCCCTGTCACTTCCATATCCTCAACCTTGTACAAGATATCGTTATCTCTAAGTCCTGCCTCCATGGCGGGCGACCCTTCATATATCCGAATCAGGGTCACGACACCTGTATTAATATCCTGGCTCAGCACTGCGCCAATTCCGTCGTACTCGCCTTCCGTAGTCTCAATCAGCGCCCTCGTCTCTTCGGCGTCGTAATATACGGAATAGGGATCGTCAAGACCACTGATAAACCCCTTGTAAATCCCTTCCCTCAGGGCGTCGTCCTCTACCTCCCCAAGATACGTCTGGTTAATCAGCTTCCTAAGTGTCCCAAGCTTCCCTGACGTATCGCTGCCGGAGCTATTCTCCCGGCTATAAGCCTTCAATCCGCAGGACATAAGCCCCGCCACCAACAATATAGCAAGGGCGCCGCAAAGCGCCCCCTGCATAAAACTCTTCCTATTCTTCATCTTGACCTCAACCTTTTTATAATACTGCCCTGCAAGAACTATTTGAAAAGAGTCCGAAAACAATTCCTATAAATAGTTACGCGGATTCACCGGAGTCCCATTCTGCATAACCTGAAAATGCAGATGCGGTCCCGTAGACTGACCCGTGGAACCAACTGCCGCAATGTTCTGTCCCTTGCTCACTGACTGGCCCTCCGACACATACAATGCACTGGCATGCATATAATAAGTCTGCAAGCCGTTCCCATGATTGATCACGACCCAATTCCCCGCACTGCTGCTATATCTTGCCGTCGTGACGGTCCCAGCCGCCGCCGCATAGATTGGCGTCCCTGCAGGCGCCGCCAGATCCATTCCCTTGTGGTTGTTGCCTGCGCCTGCAATCGGGGCTTCCCGCCATCCGAACTCACTGGAAATACGGGAATACCCCGGGCATGGATGGGTAAACATCCCATTCCCTGATACCACGGCAGCTCCCGCACCGCCTCCTGAACCTGCATTCGCCTGTGCCTGCGCCGCCGCCTGTGCCTTGGCAAGCCTTGCCAGCTCTTCCTGCTTACGCGCCGCCGCTGCCGCCGCTTCTTTCAACTGCGCAAGCCGCTCCTGTGTGGCTCCTAGGTCTGCGCTGATTTGTTTCAGTTCTTCCTCCTTGCCCTCCACCAGTTGATTCAGCTCTTCCTGCTTCGCAATCAGGCTGTCCTGCAAGGTTTCCAGTTCTGCATATTCTGTTTTCAGCATCTCCTCCTGCTCGGCTACCGCCTCCACGATCTGCTGAAACTCTGTCAGCATATTCCTGTCATACTGGGAAATCGTCGTAATGTACTCCGCATTATTCAGAAACTCCCCAATACTCTTGGACTCGCAAAGAATCTCAATAAATTGTGAGTTCCCGTTCTCATACATGTACTTAATCCGCTTCTTCATGCTTTCGTACTGGTCGTTCTCGTCAATCTTCGCCTGAACCAGTTCTTCTTCCTTCTCGCGGACCTCGATTTCCTTCGCCTCAATCTTTGCCTTCGTCTCGTCCATCTCCGTGAGAATTCCATTCAACTGATTCTCAAGAGACGCTTTCTCCCCTTCCGCAGCCTTCTTTTGATTCTCCAGTTCCTCGGCTTTCTTCTCCGTCTCGCTGATCTCCGATGCATCCGCGTTGGCAGCCATTCCAACGCAGAGTACGGATACCAGCAGAAGACTCGCAATCTTCTTTCTAAGTATCATATGTCCCCTCCTATTATTTTATACATCCCCTTATACCTTCAAATGCTTACGGATCGTAAAGAAACTTCCTACGAAACCGATTCCCACTCCAAGCGCAATCCCCACCGGGAGCAGCGTCTTGTAAACGTCAAACACAGGAAGGAAGTCCACAATATTATTCAATAGGCTGAATCTGGTCATGATATATGTAACAGCCTTATCATACATGAAATACAGCAATACAAGAGGAATCACGGCCCCCACAACGCCTATCAGCAGACCTTCAATCACGAAAGGCGCCCTGACGAATCCGTCTTTTGCACCAATGTATTTCATAATCGCAATCTCTTCACGCCTTACCGTAATACCCATTGTGACCGTATTGCTAATCAGGAATACAGATACGGCAAGCAGGATCGCAATAATCGTGACGGAAACATATCCAACCAGCTTATTCACGCTGGTCAGAGTCTTAGCCACGATATCCGACTTGTTTACCTTACGCACTCCTTCGAGGCTCTTGGCGAATTCCACCACATCCTTCTGCTTGGACACGTCCGCCATATACACTTCATAGTTATCAGAATTGCCAAGAGGATTATCCGATTTGAATCCGTCCGCAAGGTCTACCGACTCTTTGAAATAATCGTCCTTGAACGTCTCCCATGCCTTCTCCGCACTGACGTAATTCACCTCAAGGACGCCTTCCGCGCCTCTTAGCTGCTCCCCAATCCTTTCTTTTGCCGCCTGCGTCGTCTCCTCATGGAAGAATACGGTAATCGCCACGCCTTCCTCCGCCTTCTTCACAATGTAGTTAAAATTCACCACAATGGAAAAGAACAATCCGAACAGGAAGATACATGCCGACATGGTCGCTATGGACGCCATGGAAAACATCTTGTTTCTCCCAATGTTCTTAACCCCTTGTTTCATAGAATATCCGAATGTACTAATTCTCATTTTTATACCCACCTTTTTTCTCGTCGCTTACAATGACTCCCTTTTTCATCGTAACAACTCGCTTCTTCATTGCGTTCACAATCTCCTGGTTATGCGTAACGACCAATACCGTAGTCCCTCTGTCGTTCGCCTCTTCCAGAAGTTTCATGATCTCCCATGAATTCGTCGGGTCCAGATTACCGGTCGGCTCGTCCGCAAGCAGAAGCGCCGGCTCATTCACGATTGCCCGGGCAATTGCCACCCTCTGCTGCTCGCCTCCTGACAGTTCCTTCGGAAACGACTTATATTTCTGTGCAAGCCCTACAAGGGACAAAGCTGCCGGTACTTTCTTCTTGATAATCCTGGTAGGCGTCTCCGTGACCCGCTGTGCAAATGCTATATTATCATAGATGTTCCGGTCCTTCAACAGACGGAAGTCCTGGAACACAACCCCGATCCCTCTCCGGTACATCGGAATCTTTCTCCGCTTCATCCGGTTTAAGTTCTGCCCATTGACAATAATCGTACCGGACGTGGGCGCAAGCTCCTTCATAATAAGACGGATCAGCGTAGATTTTCCGGAACCGCTGTCCCCCACGATGAACACGAATTCCCCCTGTTCCACCTTCAGATTTACGCCGTTAAGGGCGGCCACCCCTTTTGAGTACTCTTTCGTTACTTCTCTTAATTCAATCATACTGTCCTCCTGATGATTAATACTCCATCGATTCCATATATTTCATATATCTGACCACCATAAGCGCAATCTTAAATGTAATGGCGTCTTCAAACACACGCAAATCTAGCCCCGTACTCTTTTGCAGCTTATCGAGCCGGTAAACCAGCGTGTTCCGATGGATATATAATTGTCTGGATGTCTCCGATACGTTCAGATTATTCTCAAAGAACTTGTTGATTGTCGTCAACGTCTCCTCATCGAAATCATCCGGCGATTTCCCCTCAAAAATCTCACGTATGAACATCTTGCACAGTGGGATTGGCAGTTGATAGATCAAACGCCCTATCCCCAAGGTACTGTACGCAATCACGCTTCTGTCTCCGAAGAAAATCTTGCCTACGTCCAGCGCAAGCTTGGCTTCCTTGTAAGACTTCGACACTTCCTTGATATCGTTCACAATCGTTCCGTATGCAATCAGGACGCCTTCCTCCCCGTCTTCCAGAAGAAGGTTATACAAACTCTGCGCGGTCTTTTCTAACTCTGCATGTCCGTCGCCTAGGTCTAATTCCTTCACAACGATGATGTTCTTCTCATCCACCGCAGTCACAAAATCCTTCGCCCGGTTGCCCAGAAGATTGCGAACATTGTCAAGGGCATTGCTGTCCTTCTCATGTTTTGTTTCAATAATAAAGATAACACGTCTGACCTCAGTGTCAATATGTAATTTTTTGGCGCGGTTATAAATATCCACCAAAAGCAGGTTGTCAAGCAGCAGGTTCTTGACAAAATTGTCCTTGTCAAACCGCTCTTTGTAGGCAATCAACAGGTTTTGTATCTGGAAGGTCACAATCTTCCCTACCATATATACGTCGTCGCTGCCCCCGTTGGCAAGGAGTATATACTCTAACTGATGTTCATCGAAAATTTTAAAGAATTGATTCCCCTGCACGACCTGGCTGTCTGCCGGGGAGTCAACAAACGCGACCACCTCTTCTTCATAATTGCGCTGTTCCGCAAATGTCGTTGCGAGAGATTTGCCGTCCGTGTCCATGACGCAGAAATCAATCCGTGTAATCCCTTTCAAGCCTTCAATCGTATTCTGAAGTATTTGATTAGATATCATATTCTATATCCTCCCCTCATTTCAATATGCATAATTCACAACAAAAAAAGGCCGTATCTGGTTAAAATGCATATTGCTAGACTCTATATTAATATATATAGACAAAAAAATAAAGAGGAAATCACACATTTTTGTTGATTTCCTCGATTTTTAAGAAATTCTTTTGATTTGCAGCCATGTACATAGTGACGAAAAATCATCTGCGCTTGCTTTTCTCCATCTCCTTTTTAAAGATATGCCTGACAAAAAACTGAGCGATCCTGCCCTGACCCGCGCCGTTCTTCCCCACCGGTATGTTCTCCTTGCCAACGCCGAGCCACAGCCTTGCATCCAGCAAGCTCTTATTCTTTACAATAAATTCCTCCTGCAGCGGGGATGCAAGCGCCGCAAGGATACAATCTACTTCTCCACCGTTGATATCATTCACCAGCATATCGTCCGACCTGTTGCAGGCAGACACCTTCGCAAGTCCCACGACCTGCAGGCCGTAATAATTCCTCTGCAGATAATCATAGATCGCCTGACCCTCCGCCTCGGATTCCACCAGAAGGTAGATCCTCTTGTGGTTCTTGTGCAGATATCTCATAAACATCTTCAGAAATACACGGCCCTCCGTCTCCTGAAGATGCTTCCTGTCCGTAATATCTGCTGCTTCCAGGATCGTCTTATCTCCCGCCAGGATCAGATCAAATCTGCATATATCTTCCTTGAGCTGCTGCATACTGTCCATCTGCATCAGCCCTCCCACCGTTGCCATCTCTACGATATTCACCGGTTCCGTTCCCATGTATTCCATGGTCTTCTTCATAGCTTCTTTTGCTGAACAATTATCTATATCAATATCCAAAACGCTAATCTTACTGTTCATATCCTCACCTGTATAATGATTATTACCAGTTTTTCGATTATAGCAAA
>OFFZ01002288.1_pt1 | contig 10114 bp, 13 predicted proteins | sample 1521631 | NCBI WGS metagenome assembly OFFZ01 (sample SAMEA3504102, study PRJEB24116) | mouse gut metagenome | biome: mouse gut; feature: mouse-associated habitat; material: faeces | place: Denmark | collected 2011 | reverse complement strand
GCTACGACCCCCCGGAAGTTGTGGCGGCCCGGTCAAAGCTGACGGATCACCTGGCCGGGCATAGGCCGGAGCAGCGCATGAGGGGGGCCGTGCGGCTGTTGGTGAAGTGGTGTTTCCCCAGGGGAGAGCATGGGGACGGCGAGTACCGAACCACCAAGCCCGACACGGATAATCTGAACAAGCTGCTGAAGGACTGCATGACCGCTGTGGGGTTCTGGAAGGACGATGCACAGGTGGCCTCGGAGATCTGCGAAAAATTTTGGGCCGAGGTACCGGGGATTTACGTCTGCGCTGAGGAAATCAAGTAACAGGCAAATTGCCAACCGATTACGAATTTGGAGGTTATCGAATACATGAATTGGCGTCATGAAGCAATCGACAAGCTAAGAAACTATGAGGCACATAAGCAAGCCTTGGAATGTCTGCCTAAAGAAATTAGACGACTGGAGAGTGCCTACACTGGCATTCGCAGTGCCACCACCGATGGTACTCCTGTTTCTGGCGGAGGCAATACGCGGGAGGACTCCATGTTGTCCAATATCATTCACCGGGATGAATTGAAACGACAGCTAAAAGAAGCGGGGCTGTGGGTGTCCCAAGTTGACGAGGCGCTAGACATCCTGAGCGATGAAGAGAAGATGGTGCTGGAAAGGCTTTTTATCCATCCCGTAAAGGGGGCCATGTCAGCCTTGAGTGAGCAGCTGAATATCGACAAGACTACTGTTTATCGCAGGCGTGACAAGGCTTTGCGGCGGTTTACGATAGCCCTGTATGGTGCTGTGGAAACCGAGTGAGAAAAAAGCCCTTGATTTTTGGAGAAAAAGGGTTTATCATATATCATGTAAAGTTTTACATTAAGCCGGGTACTCTCCGTATTGAGGGAGTGCCCGGCTGCTGTTTAGAAAATTTTGAAAAACTCCTTGACTTTTGCTTACCATAAGTGCTATACTTTTGGTAAGCAAAAGGTGGTGATGAATTGGAGCCCAAGAAAATGGGCCGACCTACTGACGCGCCGAAGCAAACGCAGTTAGGTATCCGCTTTGACGAGAAAACACTTTCAATTCTTGATCGCTTTTGTGAGAAAGAAAAAATCAGCAGAGCGGAGGGAGTTCGGCAAGCAGTAAAGCGGCTCGAAGAAAAATAAGACAACCGGGAGCGCCTGGACAGCATACCCCGATTGCCTTATTCACCAAACCAAGAAGGTTTGATAAATCTATTCTATCACGCCTCCCTTGGATTTTCAAGGAGGTTTTTCAAAATGACAGTACGGGAAGTGCTGAGTGTTCTCGAGGACGTAGCAGAGCTACGAATTGGCTATGGCGAAAGTTGTACGCCCATCAATCCCAAAGACCGTATCATAGCAGAAGCGTTTGGCGATTATGTCGTGGATCGGGTATATGCTATGGACCGGGGCAGCTTTGAAATTGACATTGCTGTCCGCCCTATCAAGGAAGGGGAGGACAGGCGATGATGCCAGAGCTTACATTTCAGGTCATGCAGGCCCTTCGGCAGACGGATGAATGGGACCGCCTCTGGAAAGAGGACCCCGCCATCCAGAAAGCAAAAGCCCAGCTTGAGAACGTCATGGAGCGGGTGGGGCTGAAAATCCCCGGCCAGCTGGCAGATGATTTGTGGTCTGCCGTGTACGGGCTGACCTTTGCAAGCGAGAATGCGTCCCTGCTCTATGGTATCCGGGTGATGATGGTTATTTATGAGGCTGCCACGTGCCCCGATGCCATTGCGGACAAATTAATGGAAAGGAGGAGTGCCGATGTATCGAGGCGAGTGTAACATTACGCACGGTGGCTCCAAGACGCGTTTGTATCGGATATGGAAACAAATGCGTATTCGTTGCAACTGTGTTACAAATCCAACGTACAAATACTACGGCGCACGGGGTATTACGATCTGTGGCGATTGGAATGATTTTGCGGTTTTTCGGGAGTGGGCGCTTGCGCACGGGTACACGGATGAATTAAGTATCGACCGCATTGACAATGATGGGCCGTATTGCCCCGAAAATTGCCGCTGGGTGTCTATGGCAGAGCAGACCAGAAATACCCGCAACTGTAAGCGATATGAGCATGATGGCGTGACCCTGACCCACAATGAATGGGCAAGACGGCTTGGCATTGATCCAGCGTCTCTAACAAAACGCATTAAACACCACGGCCTTGAGTACGCGCTATCGGCACCAAAATCGAAAAAATGATAGACCTTTTCGAGCCTCTGTCTACTCTCCAATGGGTAGACAGGGGCCTTTTAACTGCAAATTCATACAATCCCAACAAGGTCAGTGAGGATAACCTAAAGCTGTTGATTCAATCCATCCTGACCAATGGCTGGACGCTGCCTATCGTGGCGCGCCCGGATTACACCATCATTGACGGCTTCCATCGGTGGACAGTATCAGGCAGAGAGCCCTTGCATACGAAGCTCCAGGGCAAGGTGCCTGTGGTGATTGTCGCCCATAGCGATAAGAGCGACGATATATACGGCACCATCACCCACAACAGGGCCCGTGGTACGCACCTGCCGGAGCCCATGAAGGCTATCGTGAAGCAGCTGATTGATGATGGCAAGAGTGTCCCCGAGATCGGGAAGCAGCTGGGCATGAAGCCGGAGGAAATATTCCGGCTGTCTGATTTCTCCCGCGACGATTTCTTGGAGATGATGACCAGAGGGGTACAGGGGTACAGCAAGGCCGCTATCTACAAGAAGGTATGATACGACACAAGGGCGCGGGCCGTCGCTGACAGCCTCGTGGAGCGATGGCACCCGCGCCCCGGGTGTTTACGTTTACCCGTCCCGCCAGCTATCTCGTCCCCACGGGGCTGTCAGGGCGAAGGAGAGGGCGGCCCGAGGCCGCGCCCCGAAAAAAGGTACTGTAACGGACCCGCCACCTACGTTGCGGGCTCGCCGACCCCCAAAAACGGGTAGTCACCGAGAAAAAATTTTCGCATTTCACTAAAATTTGCTGGAAGGAGGGGGCCAAATGACCACGACAAAACGTGAAAAACTTGGTGTGGATACTGAGGTAAGCGTTGCGGAATTGGCTGTTCTCCTTGGCCTGAGTGCTGATCGCATTTATCAGCTTATCCGAGGCGGAACGCTTCAGACCGTGAAACGCGGCCGTCTGCTTCTGGCAGATTCTCTGCAACGGTATATCGCCGCCATTAACAAGGAGCCGATATCCGACGAGGATATGAAACTGGAACGTGTGAAGCAGACGGCGGAGGCCACGTTAAAACACTCTAAAGCCAAAATAGCTAAGATGGAAGCGGAGGAGCTGGAAGGAAAGATGCACCGTAGCGAGGATGTGGAGGCTATGACCGCCGACCTGCTCTATGCGGTGCGGGGTGCTTTGATCGCTCTCCCCGGGCGGCTGGCCGTTGATGTCGCACAGGCGCAGACCACTGCCGAAGCCTCAGAAGTGATTCGGCAAGAAGCTAACAAAGTGCTGAAGGAGATTTCTCAGTACAAGTATGACCCATTCAAATATGAAGAACGGGTTCGGAAGCGGATGGACTGGAACAGCATAATGGGAGATACCAATGATGACGGAGACTAAAAAAGCATTACCGGTCCAGGAGCGAGAACGGTTAAATCAAATTGAACGCGCCCGACGGCTGAATATTGCTATTAGCCGAGTGCTGGCGGGGATGAAGCCTCCAGAGAATTTGACCGTTTCGGAATGGGCGGAGAAAAAGCGTCGGCTTTCCTCCGAGAGTAGCGCCGAGATTGGTCCATACCGAGTAAGCCGGACACCATATCTCCGGGAAGTCATGGACGCTTTTACCGACCCGAAGGTGCGGCGGCTGGTGCTGGTTTCGTCCTCTCAGGTTGGCAAGTCTGAGTTGGAGAACAACATCATTGGATACATTATTGACCAAGACCCCAGTTCCATCCTGTTTATCCACCCTACCACTGTTGACGCGAAGGAGTATTCCAAGCTCCGTATTGCTCCTGAAATCCGGGATACCCCATGCTTGACCCGGAAGGTGGCATCCCCCAAAAGCCGGGATAGTGGAAACACCATCCTCCAAAAGACATACCCTGGCGGTATTCTGACGCTCTGCGGTTCTACCGAGGCCCATGCGCTGGCATCCAAGCCTATTCGGTATGTCATTGGCGACGAACGCGACCGCTGGGCGGTTTCCGCAGGAAAAGAGGGCGATCCCTGGAAGCTGGCAATGGCCCGACAGATCACCTTCTACAATGCAAAGGCCGTTGAAGTCAGTACACCCACTATCAAGGGTGCCAGCGCAATCGCTGACTCCTTCTATGAGGGGACGATGGAGCGGTGGTGTGTCCAGTGCCCCCACTGTGGGGAGTATCACGACATCACATTTTTTGAGAATATTCGCTATGAAGCCGAGGAAACAGAAGTTCGGGGCAAGCGGCAGTACAAGGTAAAAAATATCATGCACTGTTGCTCCAACTGCGGTTGTGTTTCCGATGAAGCTACCATAAAGAAACAGTCGGCCAAATGGATAGCAGAAAATCCGGACGCCTATCAACGGGGTGTCCGTTCTTTTTGGCTAAATTCCTTCGTCAGTCCGTGGGCCAGCTGGGAGTCAACCATCCTGGAATATCTGTATGCTCAAGGCAGTACGGCAAAAATGCAGGTGGTCTATAACACCCGTTTTGGGGAACTATGGGAGGACCGCGGCGACCTGGAGGACGAGGATAGTTTGATGGGGCGGCGCGATGTCGAGGCCTACGGTCTGGAAGAGGGCGGAACGCCTATTGAATTACCTGATGGCGTTTTGGTGCTGACGGCCGGAGTTGATACTCAGGACAACCGCATGGAATACGAGGTTGTCGGCCACGGCCACTTCGGGGAAACCTGGGGGATTGAGAAGGGCATTGTCATGGGGCGGCCCGATGATGATGTGACTTGGGCCAAGCTGGACGAAGTGTTGTTTGATCGAGTGTTCCACTTCAAGGATGGCCTGGGTTTGAGAGTATCGCTGTCTTTTGTGGACCAGGGAGGGCATTTTGCGGGTGAAGTCAGGTTGGCGTGTCATAATAGAATCCGCAAAAAGGTGTTTGCGATTATGGGCTCTAAAGACCATAATGCGCCCTATACAAAACCGCCCAAAGAGCAAAAAATTGTAATCCAGAAGCAATATATTGGAACGTGTTGGATGTACGAGATTGGTGTCGATGCAGGAAAACAGCGGATTATGGATAACTTGCGTGTTAAGACCCCCGGAAAAAACTATTGCCATTTCCCCAGGAGAGACGATTACGGTCCTGGCTATTTTGCGGGGCTGCTCTCGGAACGTCTGGAATATGACGCGGATAAAAAACAGCCCTGGGTGTGGAAAAAGATTCCCGGCCACGAGCGCAACGAGGTTTTGGACTGCCGGAATTACGCACTTGCAGCGTTTAAGGTGCTACCCAAGGATTTGGATGCCATAGATCGGCAGCTGAAAACTGCGCGAGGCCAGCACCCTCCGGAGGGTAGGGCGGTACCGGCGGTACGGCAACCGCGTGTTCAGCGGAAGCCCCCCAGGTCTATGCTGCGGGATTATTATGATGATTGGTAGGTGGAGAATATGGCAAACGCGGTAGAACTGCGGGCGCGTCTGGACTTTTGGAAGAAGGCTCTTAAAAAGCTCCGGACGGCCTACCTGAAGCTGTTGGATGGCGGCGTGAAATCCTATCGCATTGATGACCGGGAGTTGACCCGCTTTGACCTTCCGAAGCTCCAGGAAGAGATCGAGGCGGCGGAAAAGAAAGTGGATGAACTGACGGCCTTGCTGGAGGGACAGAAGCCCCGGCGGGCCGTCGCTGTTATCCCGCGTGATTGGTGAAGGGGGCGGCGACTATTTATCAGGATAAGAGAAGCGGGCTTTTTCTCCCGGACAGCGCCCGCCCCAAGGTAAGCGGCTATTCCGAGGCCGGGGCCAGTCTGATCCGGCGGGCAATGAAGGGCTTTAAGGCAAGGAGCGGGAGTCCAAACGAGGACATCAACTGGAACAATGCGACACTGCGGCAGCGGGGCCGGATGCTCTATATGTCCGCGCCCTTGGCAACATCGGCGGTCAACACGAACCGCACGAAGGTGGTGGGCGTCGGCCTGACGCTGAAAAGCTCCATCAATCGGGAAGTGCTGGGCCTCACCCCGGAGGCGGCGAAGGACTGGCAGCGCAAGACGGAGGCCGAATTTCACCTTTGGGCGGACCACAAACAGAGCTGTGACGCCATAGGCATGAATAACTTTGACGCGCTCCAACAGTTGGCTCTCGTGTCTTGGCTGATGTCCGGCGATGTGTTCCCGATCTTCAAGCGGTATAAGCCCACGCCCACCTGCCCCTACTCGCTGCGGATTCACATGGTAGAGGCGGACCGGATCAGTACCCCCAACCGCATGGGCGGGCGGAATGGATTCATCAGTATTACCGACGGAGAAAACCCGGAAAACGGCAACCGGATTTTTGACGGAGTGGAGGTAAACAGCGACGGCATGGTGGTTGCCTACCATGTGTGCAATAGCTACCCCTGGCAGATTATCCGGGAACCGCAGGAGTGGACACGGGTGGAGGCCTACAGTCCCAGGACCGGCCTGCCCAATATCCTTCATGTGATGAATAGTGAGCGGTGCGACCAATATAGGGGCGTGACCTATCTGGCCCAAGTGATCGAGCCGCTTTTGCAGCTGCGCCGGTACACGGAATCGGAGTTGATGGCGGCGTTGGTGCAGAGCTTTTTCACCGCTTGGATTATCACCAAGACGGACCCAAGCGGACTTCCTCTCAACGAAACCGGCATGGGGGATATTGCGGGAGTACCCACCGCGAACCCCGGAGGGGATAATATCTCCAACAGCCCCAACGAGTACGAGCAGGGGCCGGGTACCGTTCTCCATCTGGCAGAGGGGGAGGACGTCAAGTTTGGCAATCCCAATATTCCCAGCACCGGCTTTGATGTGTTCGTGAAAACCTTCTGCAAACTAATCGGCGCGGGCTTGGGGATTCCCTATGACGTGCTGATTAAAGAATACAATTCTTCCTATTCGTCCGCGCGTGCCGCGCTGCTGGACGCATGGGAGGATTTTCGTATGCGGCGGAAGTGGTTTGTGGACGATTTCTGCCAGCCCACCTATGAGGTCTGGCTGGCGGAGGCCGTGGCCCGTGGCCGCGTCAGTGCCCCCGGCTTTTTTGGGGACCCGCTGATTCGGGCGGCATGGTGTGGAGCGCGGTGGATCGGGCCTGTCCAGGGTAGCCTTGACCCGTTGAAGGAGGCAAAGGCGGCGGTGCTTCAGATCCAGCACGCGCTTAAGACCCACGAACAGGTCGCCCGCGAGACGGGTGGCGGTGACTGGGAGGAAAATGTAAATCAGCTTAAAGCTGAAAACGCCCTGTTGACTGCGGCTGGCGGCGGGGGTATCCGTATGGAGGTTGACCCCAACGAAAAAGACGATGGGGACGAAGAAAACAACCCTTGACTTTTGTAGCCCAATATGATAATATAATTATGGGCTACAAAAGTGAGGTGATAAAAATGTCTCCGCGTACAGGCCGCCCAACTGACAACCCCAAAGGGAAACCTATTCACATTCGGCTTGATTCTAAAAGCGAGACCATTTTGCAGGAATACGCCGAGCAAGAAAAGGTTTCAAGAGCAGAGGCCATCCGCCGGGGGATTGCTAAGCTGGAGGCCGACATAAAGAAATAAGACAACCGGGACCGCCTGGACAGCACACCCCGATTGCCTTATACACCAAACCAAGAAGGTTTGATAAATCCATTATATCAGACCTCGCTTGGAATTTCAAGGAGGTTTTGAAAATGACAGTACGAGAAGTGCTGGGCGTTCTTGCGGACGCGAAGGAGTTTTGCATTGGCTACGGTGGCGGATGCACGACGGTCAATCCGAAAGACCGCATTATCATGGAAGCCTTTGGCGACTACGTTGTGGACCGTGTGTTTGCCCTGGAGAAAGATAGCTTTGAGATTGACATCGCGGTTCGCCCCATCAAGGCTACCGAACTGGAGGGCAAGTGATGGATACAGGGTTTATGTATCAGGTCATGCAGGCCCTTCGGCAGACGGATGAATGGGACCGCCTCTGGAAAGAGGACCCCGCCATCCAGAAAGCAAAAGCCCAGCTTGAGAACGTCATGGAGCGGGTGGGGCTGAAAATCCCCGGCCAGCTGGCAGATGATTTGTGGTCTGCCGTGTACGGGCTGACCTTTGCAAGCGAGAATGCGTCCCTGCTCTATGGTATCCGGGTGATGGAAGCCATTCACAGTGTTGCCGCAAATCCCACGGAGTTTTCCAGTTATACCGCCGACTGGAGAACGGAGGCGCGGCATGGGTAAGCTGATTGACCTGACTGGCCAACGGTTCGGTAGGCTAACTGTGATTGGGAGAGCGGAGAATAATACTCGAACAGGGCACCCAATGTGGCGTTGTCTCTGTGACTGTGGACAAGAAACCACGGTTTTTGGTGGTGATCTGCGGCGTGGGCACACTTTGAGTTGTGGTTGTTTGCAGATTGACAGAAGTTCAGAGGTCCATTCCAGCCACAATCTGTGCAAATCAAGATTGTACCGGATTTGGGGCGCAATGAAAACACGCTGCTACAACTCGAATTTTCAGTATTACAAAAATTATGGAGGCCGTGGGATTACCATTTGTAAGGAATGGCTCGATGACTTTCAAGCCTTTTATAACTGGGCAATATCAAGTGGCTACACAGATGGTCTAACCATTGACCGAATTGATAACGATAAGGGCTACAGTCCGGATAATTGTCGTTGGGCGACTGCGAAAGAGCAGAGGTACAACAGGCGTGACAGCAAGTAAATAACATGCTAAAGCCGTCCTTGCGCTGCGGGGGCGGCTTTGCTATTGCCAGAGGAGGATTATACAGAATGAACATTTTCAGCAAAATTTTTCCCACACAAACAACAAGACCAACATCAGTACTACCGTATTCATTACCTGCGCCGCCTGAAAAAACCTACGCCATGCGGCATACTGGGGCGGACAGCGCCGAAATTGTGCTGTACGGTGACATTGTGAGCGAGCGCCCAACCGACTGGGATGGAAAACCAATCGACGGGCAGTACATCATCCTAAATGAGTTTATGGAGGACTTGAAGCAAGTAGAAGATGCTGCTCACCTGACCATCCATATCCACAGCGCAGGTGGCAATGCCTACGATGCCATGGCCATCCATAACCGGCTGAAATCGTTGACGGCAGAAGTAACCGTCATTGTCGATGGGGTCGCAATGTCCGGCGGTTCGCTGATTATGGCGGCGGGAGATACGGTACAGGTTTACCCGGGTTCCCTGGTAATGATTCACAAATGCTGGTCTTTCCTATTTGGGGGTTATAACGCCTCTGAACTGCGAAAAATGGCGGACAGTAATGATGCGGTTGACCGCTCCCAAGCGACAATCTATCACACCAAAACTGGCATAGATACGCAAAAGCTGCTTTCTATGATGGAGGCCGAAACCTATTTGACAGGCCAGGAGGCTGTTGATATGGGTTTCGCAGACGAACTTTTAGACGGCGGTGGCGTAGATGTTGCTGCCAGTGCGGACAGGTGCACACTGTTTGCGGGAGGCATTCCTGTTTGGGTAAGCACCAGAACAGGCGGTATCCCGGACACAATCCCCACGGTCACACCCGAGGCTGCGGCCCCGGTTGAGGCAAATACAAACCAGCCGGCGCAGACCGGCGGACAGAATGGAGGAAACACTATGGCAAAGACCCTTGAAGAGCTGCGGGCGGAAAACCCGGCGCTGGCGGGACGGCAGACCGAAATCCGCTGGGCCGACGACAGCTATGCAGAGCATTCTTTCGCAAAGCCCAGCGCAGGTACGATGCCTAAGGCCGCTGACGAGATCGCACTGGACACCTTCATCTTAGACCGTCTGGGGATTCCCCACGAAACCGGGCAGACCGTCACCCTGGAATGGCGGAAAGATCTGACGGATGACAAGGTCGTTTCCTCCAGCTTCAAATTATGCGGATACTGGGAAGGAAACCAATCCCTCTATGCAAGTATAGCATGGGTCAGCAAAGCATTTGCCGATGAAATGATTTCCGGCGCAGAAATCCCTGCATCCGGCCAGCTTTTTGGAATG
>OFFZ01002284.1_pt1 | contig 10134 bp, 7 predicted proteins | sample 1521631 | NCBI WGS metagenome assembly OFFZ01 (sample SAMEA3504102, study PRJEB24116) | mouse gut metagenome | biome: mouse gut; feature: mouse-associated habitat; material: faeces | place: Denmark | collected 2011 | reverse complement strand
AATATCCATTTTTCGGCCTCTTTTCTGTCTCTACTTTACCGTGGCTTAACATCATTGAGCAGCTTAATTGCGCTGACTGGGTGTACTTTTCTGCACTCTTTGGGCGGCAATTCTTTATAATTCCTAAATTTAAAACGCAAATAGCTGTCATAATCTTTTATCCCTTGAAAAATTTCTCCTTCAAACATGATTTCCGAACTATTCTCATACCAATCTCTACAGTATCCATATGCTCGGTTAGGCGTTGGGAACATTAGGATTCTAACCATCCTGGTTCTCTTTTTATTTGCAAGGGCCACCATTCTGTGGTAATACTTCCATACGCTCTTTTCCGGTATGAAAGCCAATAATTTGTACCACTGCCTTTTCATTGCATTCTTCTCGGCTATCTGTCCAACCTTAGACCAGAGTATTTTCCTCACACAGAAACATTCAAAATTCTTGACGGTTCTCAATATGTGATTGTCCGGTACGCCGTCAAGCGGGAAAAGGTCAATAAAAATTCCTTGTTCATAAGGCATATGCTCCTGATGTTCTCTAAGAAACAGAGTGTGTTTTCTTCGCAGTTTTCCATATCCCCAGCGATAACCTTTTGTCCTGCAGCTATCCTGAAAGTAAAAACGTGAAGTATCCAACTCGGTTTTGACAGCCTGCCTGAATTTTTCATATTCTGGTCTTAGAAATGCTACGTCTGCATCATCATCCCACGGAATATAGCCCCCATGCCTCACTGCACCCAGCAAGGTTCCTGCGATAATGTTATACCGAATCCCGCATTTCTTACATATTCTGTCCACTTCAATCAGCATTTCCAGTTGAATCATCTGTATCTGTCTGAGTGTATTCTGATCAATTTCTATCATCTGTTTTCCTCAAATATGTTTTACAATTTTTCCATAAACTCGTGTATCTTTGCTCCGCAAGTGCCGTCATTGTTAGCGGCAATCTCTCGATATTCTTTTATCTGTCTGTTTCGGTCAAACTGATTTCCAGTTATCTCTCCATCCAGGAAATTACGGATAGAATTAAAGGAATTCTCATAGCAGCAATATCGAATCCATTCTGATGAGAGACAGAACCCTGGCTCATGTACTTTTAATTCTTCAAAATTAAACTGTATATCTAGTTCTGAATAACTATTTGTTCCAAGATTGATTTCGTATAATTTTCTCCCTGGATATGAAAAGACTTTTACTTTTCCATCTTCATCTGCCCATCCCCACAAAAAGCTGCTTTTTACATCCGCGTAAAAATATTCTTTTCCCTGCTCTTCTGTAAAAGGTGGTTTCCATTCTGTCATCTCTCCTGTAACAATATTAAGCCTAATATACATATTGGAACAATCCGGCGCCAGATACAAATAATCCATGTAGAATGTTCCACTAAGGAAAGGTCTTTCCATACACTCATTTCCCGTAATTTTGTCTATACACTGAAACCCCTGAGGGAATCGGTCATATTCTCTAACTTCATTTGTATCAGGATTCCATCGGATAATACTTATCTTTTCTCCTTCGTAAGGCAATAAATAGAAATCATCTCTATAAAACATAATAGTCCTATAACCACATTGTGATTTAACCGGAATTTCAGAAACAGTGCATTCATCCGTTTCCATATTTAATATAAGAATTTTTTTATCCGTTGGAGATGTCAGATACAATTTCCCATTTCTCCCTCCGCATCCTCCGGATTTAACGATTCCATCCACTTCTTTTGCAATTACATCGATATTATCTCTTATATAATGAATCTCTCCTGAGCTAGTATCATACTTTACCAAAGCAGAATATCTATGCGGCAACAAGAAAATATACTGTTCCCATTGTATTGACCATATAAATGTGTCTGCCTTTGCCTTTATCCGCTCTAACTCTATTTTCTTTTTCTTTCCTTTCTCGTCAATAATCAATATGTTTTGAGCATTGCGGGGACATACATAAAATTTTTTGTCAATATCATAAACTACATTATAATCTCCACTATGTACATAATCTGTAAGATCACAAAAATATTTATACTCATACGCATATGGTTCTGATACATACAATTTATTTCCTTGAATAATCGTAAACCTATCCCTGGGGTAATGAAAAAAACCTGTTTTCACTTCACCATACCAGCTATCTTCCTTAGGCTCGCTGTGCAGTCTGTTATTCAAAATAAATATCGGTTTTCCAACAATTCCAAAAAGAGAAACTACAGAGCTTGCAGCGTCTCCGATATAAGCGTCACTGAATGCTATTGTTTCTTCTATATCCGGAGTCGTATCATAAATCCCCAGTTCCTTATCCAGAAATTCTTTTTTTAACGTTAGGTATTCCTGCTTATACATGGGACGCATAGAATCAAATGTAGATTCCAGCAAAGGGTGTGGCCGCCATAAAAGGCATGCGTCATTCCTGCCCTCAAAACAGGAAAACACATATCTCATTTTTTTAAGGAAATCATTTGTTTCCGCCAACATTCCATTGATGCTTGTATTGTAAAAGTATATCTTTTTTCCTTCCATCTTCTCCTTCCACTCTGCAGGAGGTTCTGGTGGATTCTCACATTTTTTTATTATTTTGTCAAACTTCGGAGAGCCAAAAGGCAAGAACTTCTGATTTGGTATTCTTTCATCAAAATACGCTCTGAATCCCGGCGCCTGTGTGATAATATAATCTGCATAGATATATGCAGGACATAATTTTTGCGCTTCCGCCATTCCCCCTGTCGTACTGTAATAGGGAATATATACAAGAGTTTCCGTATATTTTTTCAAGTTTTCCGAATAAAATCTTGGATGCACACTTGTCACGTAATTCCAGTCATCATAGGGATTGTGGATGTAGATGATGTCTGGTTTTCTTTCTTCAAATTTATAAGTACGCCAATCCACCACTTCTATCCCTTCCGGATATTCATGACCTTCATAATGCATCTGACCAAGTGTATGATCACGTAATACGTCATAATATGGAATCGGTACGCAGTATACATCACAATTCGCATCTTCCTTTGCCGCAAAATATACGCTCTCAAGGCTGTCCCACATAGACGCTTTATAGGGAAAAAATACAACTTCTTTTCGCACTGGAATATCATTTTTGGCACTATTTTCTACTTTAATCAACATTTTTGTAAGCAGCTTACATATTTTATTGACATTGATATCATTCTCTTTTATTTTTTCAAACACGCGGAACAACGTTTCACAATACTCCCCCACAAATGTAACTGTGACATGTTCCTCTCCTTCGAGACGTTCAATCGTCTCTCCAAGTTGAACTGCAAATTCCTGGCATTCTCCTAGCATATTCTGAGCAGATATTATTTTTTGTTGACTTAGCGCCTTCTTAATCTCTTCATGAGCCTGGTAAAAACTGTTGACAAAATCTAGTAATTCTCTTTTTTCTGCTTTTCTCATCTCAGATTCCCCTCATCTCTTTCAGAAATTGTTCCATGATACCTGCCAAAGCGACAGATTCTCCTCGTGTCAACTTAAAATCATCTTTAACACCACGGTTAATCCGGAATAAGAATTCTCCAATCTCGTACCTTAATCCTTCTCCCAGAAAGACTTCCGAATATTTATCCACTCTGCCCACATCTTCATAATGTACCTCAAAATACGAAGTTTTCCACCAGGGAGCCTCCACTACTATATAGCCCTTCGTTCCGGCAATCAAAAGCCTTCCTTCTGATTTTACTCCTAACCCGCAGGTAGCTGTTGCCAGTCCGGTTTTGTATCTCAACGTCACCTTAGTGAACAAATCCAGTCCATTATCACCTTTAATAGAATCGAAAAAAAAGCGCTCATAGTCTACCCCCATTAGTTTTAAAATTGGGAGCATAACATAACTGCCCAGCTCAATAAAACTTCCCCCATATCTGAGATCCGTCAGTTCCCTGCTGTCCTTATGTTCTAATTTCGTAAAACATGCCTCTACATTCCGGATATTTCCAATGACACCGCTGCATGCAATACCTAACAATTTCTGAAACCCAGGACAATATGCGGTTTTGATTCCTTCAAAAAGTACTACTCCGTGTTCTTTTGCGCAAACATAAGCTTCCACTGCCTGATTCTTTTGTAATACCATCGGTTTCTCACATAGTACATGTTTGCCGTGCTTCAATGCTTCTATGATATAGCCATAGTGTGTCTTATGCGGTGATGCAATATAGACCGCATCAACCGCACAATAGAATTGTTCAATATCTTCATAAGCATCAATTTCCCATTTTTTAGCAAACTGCCTCGCACTGTGAGAATGCGGATTATAAACTCCTTGTACGCTGATGCCGCTAACCAACCTTACCTCCGGTATAAAACGATTGGCAATCCGTCCGTTGCCGATGATACCGATTCTCATTATGCGATGCCGTTGTTCACGGAGCATTGTACTGGAGATATTCCTGGTCCGTTCCAGATATACCACCTTGCAGCAATCATTCAGGTAGTCAAAATAGCCTGTCCAATCCGAACCTACCGTAAAAATATCAACGTGGTATTTCTTGATATCATTAAACTTTTGCCCTGCTGATTCTTCGATAATGACCTCATCGGCAAACCCCGTCTTCTTTACATTTTCAATACGGGTAATCACAGAGTCCACTACCCCTAGTTTTCCTCTTGCCTTGTCATAATTTTCTGTCGTCACTCCTACAATCAGATAATCACCCAATGCTTTCGCTCTTTGCAGCAAACGATAGTGTCCTTCGTGAAAGAGATCGAAAGTTCCATATGTAATTACTTTTACCATCTTTCTCCTTCCTATATTTGATAAACAAATAATTTCGTATCTTACTCTATTTATATTTTTCAAGTAATTCCGTATCAAATCTAGCAAATATCATATCCTCATTATTTTCATCAAATACATGAAGCTTACTATAAATCCATTCTATCGTATCCTTCAAATGTCTAAAATCTTCACATTCAATATCACACTCTCCAAATCTTTGCTGCACATTATTGTGCCTTCTTACAATATCTCCTTCTCTATATAATTGAGACATTGATAAAATATATGGATTTTTATTAATTTCGTCTATTCCTTCTATTCTAATGATTTTCCCAGGCCGTAGCGCCAAATAGAGCATTGCTGTTGCCTTTTCAATCCTTGTACTCTTAATTTTTTTCCCTATTTCTTTTGACATTTTCCCAGTTAACGCAAACTTTATAACCAACTCAGTCAAATCAATTCCCGTAATAGACTTATATATTGTGTCATATTCATCTCCTGGAAGACGTATTCCTGGGTCATATAATCGAACAGTATTTCCATCCATAAATCCCTGAATAAATACCGGTGAATTTCTTAGTTTCAATTCTTTTATCATAGAAACGATTTTGCCATCTACTTCTTCCCTATACTTCTGCTCATGTATAGACGGCTCAATGGAAGCTATAGCTAACTTATCAAGACCACTGCTTTTATCACCCATATAGCGATCTTCAACTCTAACTAATATAGGTTCTCCTTCAATAACTAAATATACCAATTGTAGGTCATTCTCAGTTCCCATATATTTTTCAATCACAACGTTTTCTGACGGACTTGCTAATTTTGCGAAATGAATTGCTTTTATAGCTTCATTACGAGAATAACATATCGTCTGTCCTCTGGAGCCTCTGCTGTCACATGGCTTGATCAGAATCGGGAATTTCACTTTATCCTTACATATATTTAAATCTGTAATCTCTTCTTCTCGATAATATGGAATAACATCTGCTCCATGTTTTTCACAAAATCTTTTAAATAAACTTTTGTTCGTCAATATTTTATGTTGTTCCAGATTCCCAAAACATGAATAGTTTAATCTTGCACAAAGGACTTGGTATGGCTTTTGTGTAATATCCAAATACGGCGCTACAATTCCATCTATATTTTCCTTTTTACATAAATCATATAACTTATTGATATCATTAATATCATACATATATGGATTATCTGCTATTTGCTTTGCAGGTGAATCCTTTATATCCAAATAGTCTGTTACATAAGTAATGATTCCCATTTTCTTGGCAGTTTCCACAACCTTACGGTGTTGAAATGCCCCTCCTAAGATTAGAAGTTTCTTTCCAGCTAAATTTATATTCATAAACAAACCTTATGATTTTCTAAATCACTTATTCCTTTCATTAATATGCATATAAATATAGTCTTGTAGGCATCGGAAAATCAAAACGAAGTGCAATATTATATCCTAATTCCAAATCCTGTATCCAATTTATAGTATCAAAAACTTTTTCTCCGTCGTCTGCCGCTACATTTACAACTAAACGAGGTTTACTATTCCTTAAACATTCTTTGCATCCTTGTAATACTTCTAAAAATAAAAATGGAATACTTATTTTAATCAGGCTAACCTTCTCGTTTGCGAAAAGCGAATCTAACGTCTTCACTTCAATTTTCATCCGCTCCTCTTGTTCGTCCTTATCTTTTACAAAATGGGCTGACTGCGTATTCCCCTTATCTAAATATAACTCTCCCTCTTCTTTTCCTACCCCGTATGGCAAAAAGGAAATACTCCTTTTACCACTCATTTTATTTTTTAATACCATAAAACTATTTGGATCTGGTTCTATTGCTGTGATCTGAGTATATTGTCCTGATACTTTCTGCATAAAAAGTTCAACCGTATCCCCTTCCCATGCGCCAACATCGATATAGTTTTCATATTCTGACATATGCAATTCTTCCAGTCCGAACATAGTATCAATACAAATTTTTCTATTCAGCAAATAATTTATATCATCAGTCTGGTTTACCAAACAATATGCCCTTAGAGCTTCTCTTGATACTTCATCAACTAAGCAGTTCATAATTTTCTCTACTTCTAATCTATGTTCATTCACATATCTTCCGATTCTTCTAGAACGGTATTGCGAATATGGATTAGGAATAATATATATTTTATGGATAAAACCGTAACCATTTAACATCTCTTTTTTCTCAAAATGCCCATGTCCTATCACTACATTAACTTTGCTATATTTTTTTTCTATATCTCCTAAAGAATAAATTTTAAGCTTATGTTGGATAATATGAACACTTTCTATATCTTCATTAATGAATAATCCCTCTATTGGAATATCCTGTTCCTCTAAACATCTTTCAACCTCAACACTCATAGAACCTGCGCCCCATATAAATAAAGGATATTCTGATTGTTTTATTTCCTGATATATTTTATCTAGCACACTTTCTTCTACTATTTTATTTTTAAACATTTTTTCACACCACCACATTGAATTATTTCTATAATTTTCCACATTGTTTCAATTTCTAAATCTTCATAAAGAGGTATTACAAGAATACGATTAGCAAGCTTTCTTGCACATTCTAATTTTACATCTTTATATTTATTTCCAAAACATGCTTGATCTGCCGTTAACGGATAAAAATACTTTCTTGAATAAATCCCATTTTTTTTCAAACATGTATACAATTCGTCCCTATTCATTCCATATGTATCTTCAATTACAATAGGAAAATATGCATAATTACTTGTCGCATCTTTATTCTTATCAAAAAAATAAACTCCTTTTGTTCCAATTAAATTTTCCATATATAAACTATATCTTTTTTTTCTATTCTCAACTGCTGTATGAATATAATTTAAATTGCATAAACCCATGATAGCAGCAAATTCATTCATTTTTGCGTTTGCTCCTATATCTGTTACCAATTCTTCCCCACGAATTCCAAAATTTTTTAAGTTATAAAGTTTTTCATACATATGGCGTTCAAAAAATGTAACTGCACCACCTTCTATTGTGTGAAATATTTTCGTTGCATGAAAACTAAAGATGGAAGCATTTCCATAACTTCCTATCCCTTTTCCTTTATATTTCACACCAAACGCATGTGCCGCATCATAGATAACCTTTAAACCATATTTATTTGCCACTTCTTGTATTATGTCGATATTGCAACTATTTCCATAAACATGTACTGGAATAATTGCCACCGTTTTATCAGTAATTAATTCTTCTATTTTGTCTTCATCTATGGTTCCATCTTTTAATTTCACATCACAAAATACAGGTTTCAAATGATTACGTATGATTGCATGTGTTGTGGATATAAACGTAAATGGCGTTGTAATCACTTCTGAACCTTCTGGAAAATCAAATGCCTGAATTGCCAATTCTAATGCCATATGTCCATTTACCATAAGAGAAATTTCGGATACATCTAGGTATTTTTTTAATCTTTTTTCTAATTCTTGATGGTAATGCCCCATATTAGTAATCTGATGATTAATCCATAATGGTTTTATCGCCTTTATATACTCTTCATAAGGCGGCATACTAGAGCGTGTTACAAACACTTTTTGATTCATTAATTTTTCCTCTGCTATATAAGTGTAAATACCTCGCAATTATTCATTGCGAGGTATTTAATTTGCATTACTTAGTAAACTGAAATAATTTAAGCTCTTGCCCTTAACAATAGAGACAAAACACTAAGATGCTGGGAATGTTACCGGAGTACTCGTAATCTTTGTGCCATCCTTCAAAGTAACCGTAACGGTTGCTGTTTTTCCAGCTAAGTAGCTTGGCATCCAATTGCTTCCAAGCGTAAATTCTTTCTTAGCATCTTCAGCATCGCCCCATTCCCATGTACCATCTGTACCGGTAGTCAATGGCCAATCTTGTGTTCCGTCATTGAGGCTCATAGATCCATACAAAGTTCCATCAAAATTAGTTATACTAATCACACCACTTGTACTCAGAGATACCTGCGGGCCTGTCGCTTCTTCAAACTCCCATGTTACAGTAATCTGCGGTGCAGTTAATGTATCTGTCACGGTCGCCGCATTACAAGCGCCTGTCATGCTGATATCAGTTGTCGCCCAGCCTGTTGCACCCGCCTTCTCCTCATAGGCGTAAACCTTATTTCCACCATCTTCTTTTACTGTAACCTCAAAATTTTCAGCCTTTCCTGCCACACGTGTAGTAATGCTTGACTCTGTTGTGCTTATAGCCTTTGTATCGCTGCCTACATTAAGTCCCAAGTATAACTTAGGCGTAGTCCCTTCAATTGTGCTGCTCTCTGCAAGCACAATATCTGTACTTGCATTTGCGTCAGCTGCTTTAGCCGTAACTTTAAGATTGATATCATGGCTACTCATGTTTGTAACAGTCAGCTTTTTGCTGGTGTTTTCGTACGTGGTATCATTTGTCTGGAAATACACTCCGGTATCTGAATCTTTTGCCGGGAAGGTAATTCCGTCATATTTCCCTCCATTCGTTTCCTGAACCAGACGCTCTGGGTCGATAGTATACTTAAATGTAGTAGTATCACTATCTGTTGGAAGCGTTACATTCGTTACCTTCTTCTCCAGATGCCCTTCTGATGAACCTGCTCCTGTTGCAGAGCCTTTGTTGGATGGTGTTGCATCCGCTGCAAAAGCAGTAAATGAACTTCCCATTACCATTGTAGCTGCAAGAGCCACAGCCATTCCTCTCTTCATTTTTTGCATAAATGATCTCCTCCTTAAAATAAATTGTTTTGTATCATACCATGCTTGTTAAGCACAGTTGCTACCCTTTTCCATACTACCCTTCAACAATAATCGTAAAGCCCACCCTAAGGGTACTCACCGTATTCTGCTGCTCGTCCACCAAATGATATACCATGATGCAATTATATGTACCAGCCGAAAGAGGTTTATCAAGTGCAATATTGTCCAATCTACTTCCTCTTGGAAGTACCGGTGATTTTAAGATTGCCTCTTCTTCGTTATCAGCCAAAAACACATCAAAGTATACATCATTTGTATTTCTTTCCTCATTTGCGACATAAGCATCTTCTGATATCGAATCCCCCGTTGCAAAATGCCATGTCGTACTCATAGATGCGTTATAATATCCAGGCTCAACATATTCTTCTTCCAGCATCTCATCAAGAACATCCTCCGCATTATCTTTTGTAACTACTACATTTCGCTTAGGCGTTTCTTCACTTTTACGTTCTCTCATCAATAGTAAAATGACACAAATAATAAGCGCCGCAATGATTATTATACCGATAACGATTATTTTCCTATTTTTCTTCTCCAATTTTTCATTTTGTTTTTCTTCATTAGACATTCTTGTATACCTCCCAATAGCCAAAAATTTATTAAATAAGATAT
>OFFZ01002283.1_pt1 | contig 10134 bp, 11 predicted proteins | sample 1521631 | NCBI WGS metagenome assembly OFFZ01 (sample SAMEA3504102, study PRJEB24116) | mouse gut metagenome | biome: mouse gut; feature: mouse-associated habitat; material: faeces | place: Denmark | collected 2011 | reverse complement strand
GAAATGCATAGAAAAATATGGATTTCCTCTTTCTTTTTTTGTGATATTGCATTAAAATACATATGGAGTTGTTTTGTTTTCCTAAAATATCTGGGATATAATTGTGAAAGTTGACTGAAAGCAAATCCCCAAGTGGTAAAAAGTAGCGGAAATTATGCACAAAAGGCAGGGAACAGGCCTGCCAAAAAGAGGACAGCATGCAGATTGAATGGAAAAGGAGTGAAGCAAATGATTTCGAATCAGATACTTCAAAGTACAATTGATGGATTAAAAGGGATTACCAGAATTGATTTATGTATTATTGATACGGAAGGCAAGGTGTTAGCGGCGACGTTTCAGGATACGGACAGCTATGTGACAGCAGCATTGGCATTTGTAGAATCTCCTGCGGATAGCCAGGTGTTTTTGGGGTGCCAGTTTTTCAAGGTTTTTGACGAGCACCAGTTGGAATATGTCCTTCTTGCCAATGGGGGCAGCGATGACGTATATATGGTAGGGAAGATCGCGGCGTTTCAGATCCAGAATCTTCTGATCGCTTATAAAGAGAGATTTGACAAGGATAATTTTATTAAGAATCTGCTGCTTGACAACCTTCTTTTGGTAGATATCTATAACCGTGCCAAGAAATTACATATTGACACAGAAGTGAGACGTATTATATTTATTATTGAGACAAAGCACGAGAAGGACAGCAATGCTCTGGATAACGTGCGCAATCTTCTGGGCAACCGCGCTAAGGATTTTGTGACGGCAGTCGATGAGAAGAATATTATCATAGTGAAGGAATTAGAGCCAAGCGACGGTCATGCGGAACTGGAGAGGACGGCCCAGAGCATCTATACTTTGCTTGTGGAGGACGGAGAGGAGGATGTCCTGATCGCATACGGAACGATCGTCAACGATATCAAGGAAGTATCTAAGTCCTACAAGGAAGCGAAGCTTGCATTGGATGTGGGTAAGATCTTCTTTGGAGACCGGAATGTGATCGCATACAGCGCGCTTGGCATCGGACGTCTGATCTACCAGCTTCCGATCCCGCTGTGCAAGATGTTTATCCGTGAGATCTTCGAGGGCAAATCGCCGGATGATTTCGATGAAGAGACCCTGACTACGATCAACAAGTTCTTCGAGAATAATCTGAATGTATCAGAGACATCAAGACAGTTATATATTCATCGCAACACGCTGGTATATCGGCTGGATAAGCTGCAGAAGAGTACCGGTCTGGATCTTCGGGTGTTTGAGGACGCCATCACTTTTAAGATCGCGTTGATGGTCGTAAAATATATGAAATATATGGAAACATTTGATTACTAAACCGTCACTTACATATAGGAAGTGTTTAGGACAGCAGATTAAAAATCAGGTCACAGAAGAAAGGGATATAAAGTGGCAGAAAAAGCGGTAAGAAAGAAGCGGAAAAGAAGAAACGGCGACAGGGATATTATTTTGCTGGAACATGTGAGCAAGTCTTATGAGACCGGCTCGCCTGCTTTGAATGATATCAGTCTGAGGATCAAACCGGGAGAGTTTGTATTTATCGTGGGGGACAGCGGGTCCGGAAAATCCACAATGATCAAGCTGCTGCTCAGGGAACTGACGGCGACAGAGGGGAATGTCAAGGTGCTGGGATATGACCTGAACAGGATCAGGCACCGGAAGATACCGGAATTCCGGCGTAATATCGGTATCGTGTTTCAGGACTTCCGGCTGCTGAAGGACAGGAATGTCTACGAAAATGTAGCTTTTGCGCAGAGGATCGTACTGACCCCCACAAAGCAGATGCGGAAAAACGTGCCGGCGATCCTTGCCTCGGTGGGGCTTGCCGGAAAATATAAGGCGAAACCGAAACAACTCTCCGGCGGCGAACAGCAGAGGGTGGCTTTGGCGAGAGCGCTGGTAAATGAACCGACGCTGCTTTTATGCGATGAGCCTACCGGTAACCTGGACCCCAAAAACTCCTGGGAAATCATGAATATGCTGGATGAGATCAATAAGAGCGGGACTACCGTTCTTGTGGTGACCCATAATAAGGAGATCGTGAACCAGATGGAGAAGCGGGTGGTAACGCTGAAAAAGGGCGTGATCATAAGCGACGAGGAGAAGGGGGCGTATATAGATGAGGATTAGTACATTTTTTTACACCATCAAACAGGGCTTCCGCAATATCTTCCGCAACAAGCTTTTCTCGCTGGCATCGATCGCCACGATAACAGCCTGCCTGTTTATGTTCGGTATTTTTTATTCGGTGGTGGTGAATCTGCAGAGTATGGTGCAGAATGCCGAGGAGGGCGTCTGTGTTACCGCATTTTTTGAGGCGGGGACGGACGATCTGACGATGCAGGAGATCGGACAGAAGATAGCGGGGCGGATGGAAGTCTCGGATGTGGAGTATATTTCCGCGGATCAGGCATGGGAAGACTGGAAAGCGGACTATCCGCCGGAGTATGCGGAAGGCTTTACGGAAAACCCGCTGGAGAACTGTGCGAATTACAGGATCTATCTGAGTGATGTTTCGATGCAGGATTCCCTTGTCACCTATCTGGAATCCATGCCCGAGATCAGGAAGGTGAATCGATCCCAGCTGACGGCGGATGTGCTGACCGGATTTAATTCCCTGCTCGGGTATGTGTCCATCGGCCTGATCGCGATCCTGCTGGGCGTATCGGTCTTCCTGATCAGCAATACCGTGACGATCGGTATCAATGTGCGGAGAGAAGAGATCACCATAATGAAATATATCGGAGCGACGGACTTCTTTGTGCGTTCTCCGTTTGTGGTGGAGGGAATTCTGATCGGCCTGGTCGGAGCAGGTATTCCGCTTGCCATTATATATTTCGTTTATAATAAGGCGGTTGCCTATGTGCTGGACCGGTTTTCCATTCTGACGAATCTTCTGACTTTTTTGCCGGTGAAGGAGATCTTTCATATATTGCTGCCCCTGTCTCTGGGAATCGGCGTGGGGATCGGCTTTTTAGGCAGTTTTATCACGGTGAGAAAACATCTCAGGGTGTAGATCCGATGCGGGAAACGGATAAATGGGGCAGGAAACATGCGGAAAGATGTGCAAACAGATCGGGTTGTGCCGGCTGAATGCTGCATTTTGGAAATATTTGGCTGAATGTGGCGGAGACTGCGATGAAATGTAAAAGATATCTGAAAAAATATATATGTATGCTTTTGCTTTTGACGGCGGTCTTTTTGCAGGCCGGAAGGGTAAGAGCGGTTTCTTTCTCATCCATTACATCTGAAAGCATCCGGGAAAAGGAAGGGCAGATATCCGAGGCACAGGATGAGAAGAACCAGTTGTCATCCGCTCTGACGGATATAAAGGCGCTGAAGGGGGAACTGGAAAAAGAAAAGGCAAATCTGGAAAATTATGTGGTTGCGCTGGATAATAATCTGGCTGAGATCCAGAAAAAGATTTCCGAACTGAACGGTATGATCGTGGAGAAAGAGGAAGAGATCAGGGTGACGGAAGGAGAACTGGAAGCAGCCATACAAAAACAGGAAGAACAGTATGCTGCAATGAAGCTGCGGATTCAGATGATGTATGAGCAAAATGACAATTATTATCTGGAGACGATATTGAGAGCAGAATCTTTTGCCGACTTGTTGAATAAACTGGATTATATCCAGATGGTAATGGATTATGACGACCAGAAGCTGCAGGAGTATATATTGATCCGGCAGTACGTGGAAGTCTGCAAGGAAGAACTGAATGCAGAAAAGGAAGTGCTGGATGAAGCAAAAGCGGGCGTGGAGCAGGAGGAGGCTTCTTTGGCGCAGCTGATTTCCGATAAGGAAACGGAAATTGTGGCAAAGCAGGGGGATATCAGCAATAAGGAAGCCGCTATCGCGGAGTATGAAGCGGAAATTCAGGCGCAGAATGAACTGATCGCGTCTCTGGAGGCGGCGGTTGCGGCGGAACGAAAGAAACTGGCGGAGGAAAACGCGAAAAAACTGACTTATGACGGCGGCATGTTTGCCTTTCCGGCTCCTTCTTATACCAAAATTTCCGACGATTATGGTAATCGTATCCATCCGACCCTCGGTGTGGAGAAGTTTCACAACGGCATAGATCTGGCAGCGCCTAACGGAAGTCCTATTCTGGCGGCATATGACGGGGAAGTGGTGGCAGCGGCATACAGTTCAAGTATGGGTAATTATGTGATGATCGATCATGGAGACAGCCTTTATACGATATATATGCATGCTTCTGCGCTTTATGTATCAAAGGGGGATGCTGTGACAAAGGGACAGCAGATAGCGGCGGTAGGCTCCACCGGAAGATCGACAGGTCCTCATCTGCATTTTGGGGTACGAAAGAACGGAGGTTATGTAAGTCCCTGGGGATATTTGGGATAAAAGGAATCCGGCAAACCGGAGTCTGCAGGAATGAGCGGGATAATGTTTGGCGTGTATATCTGAAACAGATAAATATAAAAAAGGTGGCGTATCGGCTTTGGAATTGAAGCAGGAAAAATCAAATGGGTATGGTGTCGGTGTTCTAACCGGCATTCTGGCAACTGCACTTGTGTTCTGCGGGGCATGGACAGGAAAAATATTATACGACAACAGCAGGGCAAAGACTGCGTCCGTTTCCGGCGCGTCAGAAGAAGAATCTGTTGTAAACAGTGAAACGATCAGTAAAATGGCTGCCATTGAAGCAATGGTGAATGAGAGGTTCTATTTTGGAGATGTGGAAGAGGAGGATTTCCAAAAGGGGATCTGCAACGGTATGATCGAGGCACTGGATGATAAATATGCGGCATATTATACGGCGGAGGAGCTGAATACGCAGATTCAGAGCAATAAAGGGGTATACTACGGGGTGGGCGCTTATGTCACGATGGACGAAGAAACGCAGACCCCCTATATCAGCGGTGTGATAGAGGGCACTCCGGCACAGGAGGCCGGACTGCGGATGGGTGATATCATTTATGCCGTGGATGGAACGGCGACTTTTCAGATGACACTGGATGATGTAACTGGCCTGATCAAGGGAGAGGAAGGTACCTGTGTAACGTTGACGCTGATACGGGACGGAGAGGCTTTTGATCAGGATGTGGTGCGCCGGAGGGTAGACCGCCCGACGGTGACATCCCGGATGCTGGATGAGGAGATCGGTTATATCGGTATTTCTGAATTCAAAGATGTGACAGTGGATCAGTTTACGGAAAACTATGCGGTGATAAAGGGTTCCGGTGCGAAAGCGCTGGTTCTGGATCTGCGGGGAAATCCGGGAGGTCTGCTGGATGCAGTGGTGGATATCGGACGGCAGATACTGCCCGAAGGTCTGGTGGTTTATACAGAGGATAAAAACGGAAAGCGTGTGGAATATGACTGTGACGGCACAAGAAAGATCGAGATCCCGATGGTGGTGCTGGTCAACGGGGGCTCCGCCAGTGCGGCGGAAGTGCTGACAGGTGCCGTAAAGGATTACGGCGTGGGAACGATCATGGGAACGACTACCTATGGGAAGGGGATTGTGCAGAAGATCATCGAGCTTTCGGACGGCTCCGCCATCAAGCTTACCACGGATGGTTACTTTACGCCGAAAGGGAATAATATCCACGGGAAAGGGATCGAACCGGACATCGTGGTGGAGTTTGACGCGGAAGCTTATTACGGGGAAGAACAGATCGATAATCAGCTGGAGGCGGCACAGGAGTATTTGAAGAAGCGACTGCACGAGTAAAAGCGAATAAAGAGAAGTAAGAAGAGGTTGGGATATTTCAGCCTGTCGATTTCGGGAGAAGGGAATCGGCAGGCTGTTTTTTATACGATATCCACATGAATGAGGGAACAGCAACGGAATCCGGGACGGAAGGGCATTTTCGGCTAAATTCCTTTTTTCCGGGAGTACAGTCAAGACCCGATGTCAGGGAAGGGCGGGGGATTTCACTCCCTGCTGTTTCTCGGAGGTGCCGGGATTATTCCGGAATCCCCTGCCGGTGGATACGGCGATCATTATTGCAACGCCGCCGGATAAGGACGGGTTTTACCGGCGGCTGCAGCGGATGCCCTTCTGCGAAATATACATTGGAGAGTATTGTGAAAGAAGAATTTTTCAGATATACGGATCTGGTGAAAGATGTGAAGATGGCAGAAGGGGTAAGCGATGAATTGTATGATATTGCAAAAAGAATATTGCGGAAGAAGGAAGGCAATAAAAACTGTGAAACGGAAAGCTCCGTTTTGTGCAAATTGCATAAAAATAAATCTTCATTTTTTATGCCTGAATCAAATTGCACAAAATGCAAAAAGAAAAGTGAAATTAATTTCAAAAATTATATAAATAATTGACGAAGTTTCAAATGCATCATATGATGATTTTAACGCGCGCGGCATGGCTTGTTCCGATATCAAAATAAGCCTGAAAACAAGGGAGCACAAAAACTTTTTACAAAAGAAAGCAGGGAAGGTATGAATATTATAACAAAAATATGGGACGTAATGTTTAATAATATCCTGTCACAGCCGGCGATCTTTATCGGGTTGATCGTTGTGATCGGATATATTTTATTGAAGAGAAAATGGTATGAGATCGCTGCCGGATTTATCAAGGCCGTAGTCGGATATCAGATTCTGCAGCTCGGCGCATCTTCGCTGAAAAATACGGTGGATCCGCTGCTGAAGGGGATTCAGTTAAAATGGTCCGTGGAGGCGGTTGTTATTGATCCGAACTTTGGACTGACGGCGGCAAACAGCGCTTTAGAGAGCATCGGGGTTACGACTTCTTTTGCAATGATCACGCTTTTGATTGCGTTTCTCTGGAATATCCTGCTGGTGTTTTTCCGTAAATTTACCAAAGTGCGTACACTGTTTACGACAGGCCATATCATGGTCAAGCAGTCCACGGTGGCGACATGGATCATCTTCTTTCTGATTCCGGAACTCAGGAATATGGGCGGGATCGCACTGATCGGTATTTTATGCGGTACCTACTGGTCCGTATTTTCGAATATGACGGTGGAAGCGACACAGGAACTGACAGAAGGCGCGGGTTTCGCAGTAGGCCATCAGCAGATGCTGGGTGTATGGTTTGCCTACCGGTTCGGCGGTCTGTTTAAAGGAAAAAATAAACAGGAGGACAAGGCGGAGGATCAGAAGCTGCAGCTTGGCGGTGCATTAAAGATTTTGGATGATTATGTAGTGTCCACCACACTGATCATGCTGCTGTTCTTCGGTGTCATCATGATCATTCTCGGGCCGGATATGATGCATGAAGTGGATGACGGCAATTTCGGAAAACTTGCTTTCCCGGTATATATTTTCCAGAGATGCACTTCCTTTGCGGTATCGCTGGTAGTATTAAAGACGGGTATCAGAATGTTCGTAGGCGAGATGGTGGAATCCTTTGAAGGTATTTCCGGTTCTGTGTTAAAGGGGTCGCTTCCGGCGGTGGATTGCGCGGCAACCTACTCCTTCGGAGATCCCAACGCGGTTACACTGGGCTTTCTCTTCGGTGCATTGGGACAGGTGATCGCCATTGCCGGGCTGCTGATTTTCAAGTCTCCGCTGATGATCATTCCGGGTTTTGTACCGCTGTTCTATGATAATGCGACGATCGGGCTTTATGCGAATATGAAGGGCGGATTCAAGGCGCTGGTTGCCTGCTGTCTGGGTTCCGGGCTGCTGCAGGTTCTGGGAAGTGCAGTGGCAATCGTACTCTTCCAGATGGGCCCTTTCGGCGGATATGTAGGAAATCTGGACTGGGCAACGCTGTGGCCTGCCATGGGTGCGATGATCAAGTTTCTGTCGGTACCGGGCGCGGTGATCTGTATTATAGGTATGCTGATCATCCCTCAGCTGCAGTATCGTAAAAACAAAGAAGAGTACTTCTCTTTAGGTATGGAAGAATAGAAAGAAAGGACAGAAGATTATGATAAAAGTATTGGTTGCATGCGGATGCGGAATGGGAAGTTCCCAGTTGTTGAAAAAGAACTGTTCGGCGGTTTTAAAGAATCTCGGCGTAGAGCACACGATCCATCATACAAGTATGGATGAAGCGAAATCCACGGCTCACGAATATAACCTGATCGTTGTAGGGGAGAATTTTGTCAATCACCTGAAAGTAAAAGAGGGAACGATCGTGGTCGGGCTGAAAAACCTGATGAACAAAAAGGAATTGGAGACAAAGCTGAAAGAAAGCGGAATCGTATAAAGCAGAAGCAGGAGAATAAATCATGAGGCAGATGGACGAGGAAGAGCTTGCGGTAATTGCGGAAGTGGCAAGGATGTATTATGTGGAAGGAATGTCTCAGGCGGACATTGCGGATATGCTCTTTTTTTCCAAAGCTAAGGTATCCCGGGCTCTGAGGATCGCACGTGAGGAACACATTGTAGAATTTCAGATCAATTATCCGCTGAAGCGTTCGATCGCTCTGGAGACGGAGCTGAAGCGCAGATTCGGACTGGAGGAGGCGCTGGTAGTCACTGATCTGTATGATAATCAGAACACGGATATTTCCATAAAACGGATCGGGGAAATGGCTGCCGGCTATCTGGACAAGATATTAAAGGACGGGGATACGGTAGGTATCTCCTGGGGGAGGACGATGCATCAGACGGTGCGGCAGTTAAAGCCCTCATCTCCCAGAAATATTCAGGTGCTGCAGCTGGTGGGCAACTGTATGGATGATTACAATGTGGATATCGATGTGACGACGCTGACGGAGCAGATGGCGCAGGCATTTCGGGGAACGACGGTGCGGCTGTATGCCCCGATGCATGTAAACAGCGATATTGTCCGAAAAGAACTTCTGAGAGAGCCGATCATCCGAAAAGCGATCGATAAGATACGCTCCGTGGATTATGCGCTGACCGGGATAGCCGACGTATCTCTGGAAAGGCCGAAGAGCACCTGGGCGGGATATCTGACGGAAAATAAAAAGCGGGAACTGATAAAGAAAGGCGCTGTGGGGTATCTTTGCGGTTATTTTCTGGACAGGGACGGCAATAAGCTTTCCGATCCGATCAATGATAAGATCATCGGTATTTCCTTTGAGGATCTGAAAAAAGTCCCCCATGTGATCGCGGTGCAGAACAAGTCCGACCTGCCCCGGCAGTGGGACCCCGCCTCTCTGGAGGCGGGGCTGGGACCGGCGCTGCCCCTCTCCGCCCGGGAGGGGCAGGGGCTGGAGGAGCTGGAGGCGGCCATCGCCCGGCTCTTCCCGGAGGACGGGACGCCTTGCGGGGAGATACTGACCAACGCCCGGCAGGCGGAGTCCCTGTCCCGCGCGCTGGCGTCCCTGCGGGGGGCCCGCGCCGCCCTGGAGGACGGCCTGACGCCGGACGCGGTCCTCTCCGACGTGGAGCGGGCCATGAACGCCCTGGGGGAGGTCACCGGGCAGACCCTCCGTGAGGACCTGACCGCGCGGATTTTTGAGCGGTTCTGCGTAGGAAAATAGGAGGGCATTATCTTTTATAAAAAAGTCCGCCGTCCGGCATCTCTCCGGGCGGCGGATCATTCCTTATCCTGAAACAGTTTGTAGGGTTCTACACCCAAGGCGCCGGCAATGGCGAAAACGGTATCCAACGAGACCGCGCAGTCGGCGTTCTCGATCCGGCTGAGATGGTTGCGGCTGATCTCCACAAGCTCACTCAGTTTTAACTGGGTCAATTTCCGGCGGTTACGGTAGAACGCAATATTCTGTCCAAGATTTTGGTAATAAGATTCATAAATCAACTTCATCGGCTACTCCTTTCTTGCATTTCATTATAGCCCGGCAAGAGGAGGATGTAGTCAACGCACAATATATTCTTTGCTACTTGTAATATCACATAAAATACTTTATAATGGGCATATGCACCAATATAATGATAGGAGAAACGTTATGACACAACTGGAGCAGAGTAAAAGAGCCTATGCGACCTTGGTGGGGCGGGTGGACAGTATTATTACAAAATTGGAAAAATCCGCCGCAGAACATGACTTTGACAGCGCTTCCGCTCTGTTCATCGCCAAGGAGTTGACTGGAGCGTTAGAGGAAGCAGAGGATATCTTTCTGGACGGAGACCCGGAGGAATAAAGGGGAGGCATTCTTTCGAATGCCTCCCCTTTGTGCCGCCCGTTTCTCATTGATAGACCGGGGGCTTCTCGCCCCCCGTGGGCCGCCTGCGGCGGCC
>OFFZ01002282.1_pt1 | contig 10137 bp, 10 predicted proteins | sample 1521631 | NCBI WGS metagenome assembly OFFZ01 (sample SAMEA3504102, study PRJEB24116) | mouse gut metagenome | biome: mouse gut; feature: mouse-associated habitat; material: faeces | place: Denmark | collected 2011 | reverse complement strand
TCTTACCAAAAAAGAGGTATTTTTTTCCAAAGACACAAACTATTTTACACTACCTACAAGGTATTTAAAGCATGAGCATGATGCGGAGGATATTTTATACCTTTATTCTCAAAAATAGCTTTGATTCTTTTCCTGACAGCCCGTGTAGCATCCGCAGATCATGCTCCACACGGATTCAAAGATTTGCGCCTTTGTGAATAACCGCCCCGGACTGGCGGCAAGCTCCCCGTTGGTGAGGATAACTGTCTGACCGCATATCATAATGGGGGTATTCTTCATAGGGTGCTTCAAAGTATTCGTTTGTTGTGCCTAATGGGTAAAACTTTTTCTGTGAGGTATTCAAGGGATATTTCTTTTTGCCGCCGTCTGCTCCTGTCAGGCTATGCGTTGATAGCCGCAAAGCGTATGACGGTCTTGCAAAAGCCATTGAAAGTATACATGATATGTTCCTTGTATGCTTCCGTACAAGCCATAGAAAATTCCCCCTTTCTCCCACATAGGGAACATATTTATATATACTTGACAATAATTATCCAAAAACAATGAGCAACGGAAGAATATACTGATTCCGCCGCCCATTGTAAATAGTTTGTTGTTATTTCGCCTTGTTATGCTCCATAATAATGCTGAATGGCATGAGCAACATATTCAGAGCAGCCTTTTCCGAACTGGTTATCAGTTGCTTCTGCAAGTTTTTCGCCCTGCAAATATTCTTTTGCCAAATCAAGCAAGATATTTCTTGCATTATCAAGTGCAAACATTGTTTTGTAATTCTCTGCAAGCATTTCAATAGCAGAATGTGCCATATCCATATTGCCAGTTTCTTTTGCAGTCATAATCTGCTTATAGATTCTGGCATTTTCATCTTGCTCCTGTTTTATTTCTTCGGCGTTCCCGGTTGACTGCATGACTGCTTCCATTGCCTTTTCTTTGCTGCCATACCATTTTAATAAATCTGCGGTAGCCTGCTCATTGGCAAAGCCTGAAACCAAATGTTCTTTGTACTTTTCCATACTCCCGTATTTCTGCACCTGTTCATCAAGGCTTTCTTTTGACATACATTCCAAAGTATGGTTTACTATTTTTTGTACTTCTTCATTGCTAAATGCTCCAAAACTCATAGTATTAACTCCTTTCATTACGTCCGTTATTAACTCAATAATCCCATTTAACCGATTTCGTTTCTGCTCTAATAAAGATTTCTGAGCTAATAAAGCCTGTTCTTTATCATAATTGGGGTTATCCATGATTTTTTTAATGTCTACCAATGGAATTTCCAATTCCCTAAAGAACATAATTTCCTGCAACTTTTCTAATGCTTTGTTGTCATAGAGTCGATAACCAGCTTCCGTTAATTCCGTAGGCTTTAATAAACCGATTTCGTCATAATATCTCAACGTCCTTATACTTACTCCGGTTATCTCCGACACGTCCTTTACGGTTTTCATTATTTCCTCCTTTCGGTTCAATCGTAAACCGTTACGCTACGAGAGAGTCAATACTTAAAATAAAAAGTTTTATGTTTTATCTTCTGACAATTATAAACAAAATTCTGTCTTAAAGGAATAGTATTTTATTTGTTATTGATATGATTGAATGAGTGAGATTCCGTAGTAGTCGGCATTGTGGGAAAATCTAAACTTTTGGATTTTTCCACAAATCCAAACTTAGGAGAAATCCAAATTTTTCTGAAAATGGCTTGATAATAGTGAATTCTTGTAGAAAAAAGTTTGGATTTCATTTCACCAAATGCAATGCGCCAATTATGACAAAATAAGAAAAACACTATTATTTAGCTCTGTTTCAACTAATTTATTTCCATTTTTGACAAGAGAAAGCCAAAACAAAATCCAAACTTTTTTGTCAGAAAACGCCTTGAATAAAGGATTTACAGAAGAAAGTTTGGATTTCTCAAAAGTTGGGATTTGTGGGAATGTGCATAACTTGCTGTTTTATGGAGTTGTGGGAAAGTCTGTTTGCAGAATGTGGGAAAGTTGCTTCTTTACCGTACATGAGCATTAAGACGCGAGTAGTATTGACAAAGCATTAAGACTGTGGTAGTTTAATCTTGAAGATACTACTGTTGTCTTATGAAAGGGGTTCCTGTTGGATGAATGTAAAACTTTTTGACTCTGAATTGAAAGTAATGGAGGTGCTCTGGAAAGAGGGTGACATTCCGGCAAAGCAGATTGCTAAACAACTGACCGGGCAGTTGGGCTGGAATGTAAACACGACCTATACTCTCATAAAGCGGTGCATCAAAAAAGGGGCGATTGAACGCTCCGAGCCGGGCTTTATGTGCCGCGCTTTGATCCCGAAAGAGTCCGTCCAAGAGGCGGAAACCAACGAACTGATCAATAAAGTCTATGACGGTTCTGCTGATAAGCTATTTGCGGCTCTGCTCGGCAGGAAGAAACTTTCCGCTGAACAGATCGAAAAGTTGAAACAGATTGTTGGTGATTTAGAATGAGGAGGTAACTATGAGCTTACTGCAAATGAGTTTTTCCGGCGCCATTTTAATTTTAGCGATTGTTGTCATTCGTGCGCTGGCAATTAACAGGCTGCCGAAAAAGACCTTTTTGGCACTATGGGGGGTTGCGCTATTGCGCTTGTTGATCCCATTATCTTTACCGTCCATGTTTAGCGTTTATTCGGTCATAGGCCATAGGACATCCGCTATGCAAGCGGTACAGCAGACCCCCGTTGCAAACTTTATCCCGGTCACTCCAACCCAGGCTATGACGATGCTCTCAAGTACAGCCGGTATCAATGAAACGGGAAGTTCCACTCCCATATGGACAGTCATTTGGGCTGTTGGCGCACTTATCTGTTTCCTGTTTTTTGCAATTTCGTATATCCGATGCCGCCGGGAGTTTCAGACCTCTCTGCCTGTGGAGAATGATTTTGTAAAAAGCTGGCTCATTACACATAAAATAAAGCGTCAAATCGCCATTAGGCAGTCCAGCCGGATTTCCGCTCCTCTCACCTACGGCTTTCTCCGGCCTGTGATTTTAATGCCAAAGGGTACAGACTGGAATGATACAAAATCGCTTCCATACGTTTTGGCCCATGAGTATGTTCATATCCGGCGTTTTGACGCTTTCACGAAGCTGGTTTTGGTTGTGGCACTCTGCATCCACTGGTTTAATCCGTTGGTATGGGCTATGTATATCCTGGCAAACCGTGATATTGAACTTTCCTGTGATGATGCGGTTGTTCGGCTTTTTGGAACGGGAAACAAGTCGATTTATGTGCGGATGCTTATCAGTATGGAGGAAACAAAAAGCGGTCTGACCCCGCTATGTAACAGCTTTAGCAAAAACGCCATTGAAGAAAGAGTGACCGCTATTATGAAAATCAAGAAAACATCGTTTATTGCGACATGTGTTGCGGTTGTTTTGGTTGCTGGAGTCATGGTTGCTTTTGCCACCTCTGCCGCAGCAGGAAATAATCGGTTAAGCCCTGTTCCCAATACTGGCTTTACCGATGAAGAATATAACAAGCTGTTTGCGTTACAGCTTGATGGTTATGAGGATATGACCGTTTCCGAGTTTCGGACACAGATTTTTGAATTGATTGATACAGTTGAATATAGAGAGCTTCTGGAGCGTTTTTCACAGGATCAAACGCTTTATGATATGAAAGACAATAATGAAACCGCCTCATTCCTGTTTAATGTGTTAGAACCGCTTATTGCCGAAAGATGGCAGGAAAGAGACTTCGGCGGCTATGCAACGACAAATTATGTGGCATCAGACAACGCGACACTGGAATATCAACTCACGATGACGATACTGGATGCAGACACGCTGACCGTCCGGGAGTACAACGATGCACGGCTCGGCGTTGCAAATGCCATGCCAGCGCTTTTACAGGGAATGTCTTTGGAAGAACTCCAAGGGGATCAGACGGCGGCGCTTCAATCAAAAATTGAGAGCCTTGCCCAGGCGCACAGCCTTAAATGTCTGCAACTTTCCATTCAATTTTGGTTTATGCCGCTTTCTGGCTATGTAGATACCCTGCCCGCCAGTACCGATGATCCCGGCGTCAATGAACAAGAGCCGCGCCAGTACGGATATGGCACAAGCGAGGAGTATGCCTCACTATTGGCTCTCAAAACCTCCGATTACCAACAGATGACCGTGGCCGATTTTAATGCTGCCTTGCTGGAATGGGCTAACGAAAACCTTGACGGATGGGATCGGATTGGGGAGGATGCCGCACGAAATGATTACCGGGTGGAACTCTCAGTTGAGGAACGTGCTTTTGTGACGTTGACGAGGACGCTTTCCGGTGAAGAAAATTTCCGTATGATACAAAGCCTGAATACCGGACGCATGGAGGAAGATCCGTGGTTTGGCGGAATCATTCTTTCAAAAGATACGGAAGAAAGGGGCTATGGCGCTTGGTGTAATTTGTGGTATCAGTTTTCCTATCACATCGCAGACAAAGATCGCTTGACGATTGGCGAGCGTGATTACGCTATCGGCGGTATCGTCAGTGCCATAGAAGCCTTTTGGAATGAAACCCCGCTGGATGATTTGCTGACGCTGACCGAGCGCGATGTCGTAACGAAAATGGTTTCTTTGGCTGATGAATATAGTACCGATCTAATCACAATCACAATTGACGAAAATCAAGTGCAGTTTGAGGGCATGGACGAGCGATAAAGTGGGATTCGTCCGGGCCGTAATCGGAATTCTTAAGAGATTCGTCAGAAAATATTCGTTGACGCATCTGGACTACTATGATAGTCTATTGTTTAGACAGACTATCATAGTAGTCTATCTTTTTCAAAAGGTGCGCACCTGTGAAGATAAAATAATAAAAAGAAAGGATTTATACCATGTTCCATCATACAAAGAGAAACCTTACAGCTTCAGGAATCATGTGTCTTATGCTTATGGCTGCCGGACAGACTGCCTATGGAGCAGCGCCTGCCCCGCAGGTATCCACGGTTTGGGCCCAGGAAGTTCAGAACCCGGCGGAGGATCTTACTTTGGGAGGGCTTTTTGAGCTTTATACCCCGGAAGAATATGAGGAATCTATCAACCAGATTAAAAAATACATGGGCGCAGACCATGGGGATGTCAAGGCCATGGAAGCGGACCTGGCCAAACTGAAGGCGGATAACGGCAAAGGTGAATTTGTCATTTACAAAGGCGCTTTTACCGTATCCACAGAAACTACCATCGTTGCCTTCAATCCGACGATTGTTATGAGGCCGGATCTGGTAAAAAGCGCAGAGGAACTGACAGCGGAAAACTATAAAAAGGATATTGAGGATGTAACAAAGCTTTTGGACCAGGCCGTAAAAGATAAGACCGTAACATCAGACCAAAAGGATTCTATCCTGAAAAAGATGAATGAAAACCTGGCGAAATTAAATTAGGGCGGATGCCATATATGGGAAAGCAAAACGGGCGTATCGACTAACTGATGTGATACGTCCGTTTTGTTGTGTGGGTCATGCAAAAGTTCAATAAATTAAGCAGTCCTTATACATTATTTTTCCCAGAATGTCCATTTTACGGCATTTTGGAATCCTGTTTTTTGATAAAATCTGCCGGAACCGCCTGTCATATGTGTTGCGCTTAATGCTTTGGTTTTCCGATACATTTCAGATAATGCCGCCGCCGCAAGACCTTTATGCCGGTATTCAGGAATGGTGCAGAGAGGTTCCATGTATGCCAGGCGATTTTCAGGTGTCCACCACATCCCTGCATAGCAGGCATATTCTCCCGACTCATCTGCAATAACCACATCCAGTTCCGGCGTTGCGTGCGGCGCGGTGCTCAGTATATAATTGTGCTGCTCATACTGATGATTCCACGGACCTTCACACTGCTCATGGTCAAAACCTTTAAAACAGCATTTGCCCACGTTTGTCCTGTCAATGTCCTGGGGGTTTACAAAGTGAAAACCTTCCGGCAGCGGAAAATCCAATTCATCTGTATAATCATACTGCATATCCCAACGCTCGTACTTCTTATGGTATCCCATCTGTTGTGCATAACGCATCAATGCATCCTGTCCGCCGAAGAAAATAAATTGAATGCCTTCTTTGTTTGTAAACATATTTTCATCAGCGTATTGCACCATTTCGGATGCCAGCTTTTCATATCCGGGTTTCAGGCAGAAATAAATGTCTGTCACCGGATTTTCATAAAAGCAGAACGCTACGATTTCACCATTGCATTCCCAGATGCGGTTTTTGTAAGAATAGGAGATATCCATCCAGTAAGAAAATGATGCGTATGCGTATTCAAAAAAGGGGGCTGGTACGCCGTTTCTCCAGTCCCTCTCATAAATTTCAAGCAAAAACTGATAGATTCTTTCGCAGTCTGCTAAAATACGAAATGGTCTTTGTGTAATACTCTTCCTGCCTTTATGTACATTCAAAGTCTGCGTCCTCCTTTGCTTTATTAAACAAAATTAACCACCCTATTAGTTTAGGTGATTGCTTAAAAGGCTATCTTCTTTTCTGCATAATCCCCATCTGTACAAGATTTCAATTTCTTGTTCTGCATAAATTACCGATAAACTGAAATTTAACGTACTCTCACGGTATTTGTAAGAACAAATCCTACTTTTTTGTACAGCATGAAAGCTTTATCATTCCATTTAGCAACATGTAACAAAATAGGCCCATTGCTAATTTGGCGAATATGGTTCATTCCCCATAATAAAAGTTGTTTTCCATATCCCCTGTTTTGAAATTCCTTATTGACGATCAAATCGTCTATTTCGTTTCCATAACAGGCAATAGAACCAATAATTTCTTCCCCACTTACAAGCAAGAAAATATCCTTACTTTTTTCACGAACTTGTTTATAATCATTCAAAAAATTATACGGCTCAATAGCAAGAAATTTTCGCATTTCATAAAAGCATGCATTATATATTTTCATGTATTGTTGAAAGGACTTTTGCTCAAAAGGAATACACGAAATACTATTTTCCCCGATACCGTCTTTTACATATTTCATTTCATATACCATTATTTCCATACTGCAATCTTCCCCACAAATTCCGATTTCTCGTTCTCGGCAAATTCCCAATAAACAAGAAGTTGTGTCTTAATCCTTCAATTTAGTTAAATCCTCTAAATACATTTCTGTATAACCACATTCTGGGCAGACTGCAACTCTAACATCATCTATAGTTGTCGCCTTTTGCTTTTCATCTATATGAACAACAATCCCATAGCCACCACCATTAACTTTAAGTTTTAAATCTGATTTCATGATTGCTCCACACTTTTCACATTTTCTCATTGTTTATACCTCCAAATTTCGGTTTGTCAGTCTCAATGGCTAACAGCCCCCCGAAAACACAGTGTTTTCAAGGCTTTTGGGCCTTACATCTTTGCCATTTTCCCTTAATTTTTCCCTTACGAGAAAAATTAAGGGAAAATCTTTTAATGGCTGCCTGCCACCTTGTCCAAAAGCCTTGCGCTGGAACGCTTGGCCTCCCTCGTGGCATGGGCGTAAATGTTCATCGTTGTGCTGACATCCGCATGGCCCAACAGTTCCTGCACATCCTTGGGAGCGGCACCATAGGAAAGAAGATTGCTGGTGAATGTATGCCGCAGCATATGAAAATGGAAGTTCTCCAGGCCAGCGACCTTCTCCTTAGCCCTGCGGCAAATTAAACTTACTGTACTCGGAGTTTCGATAGCGCCGTCAGGCCGAAGGCATACAAAGGATAAGTGCTTGTCCGTCTCTGGCGCGGTGTCTGTCCTGGGCAGCGTGTAGACCTCGTAATAGGTGCGATTCTTTTCCTTGACTTCCTTGCAGTAATTCAGACGATAGAGCGCCCCATATTTCAGACTGTTCCGGGCCTGATCCCGTTTTGCCTGTTGAAGTATCTCTGCCAGAGCATTACAGAAATCTACGGTGCGGATTTTCTTTCGCTTGGTAACTCCAACCTCCAGCTTGTGCCGCGCTCCGTTGTAACGCATACTGCGCCGCACCGTCAAGCACTGTTCCTTCAAGTCAATGTCCTGCCATGTCAGCGCACATACTTCACCAATCCGAAGCCCGGTGAAATAGGCAATCTGGACGGGCAGAAGTGCAGGGTTATTCTTGGCGCTCAGGAAGTCGATCAAGCCTTGATATTGCTCATAGGTGATAGTTGGAACTGCGCACTCCTGCTCGACCTCAACATCAAACAAATCGTAGTCATTGCCCTTTGACCGGCGCATAACATACTGCATGGGGTTAAAGGAAATCAGGCGCTTGGGATAGACGGCAAAGCGGAAAGAGTTTTGCAGGACAGCGGAATACAGACGGATATATCCGACGCTCATCGCTTTAGCTGGGGAGCCGTCAGGGTTTGTGCCGCCAAAACTCAATAAGTCCATGTAGGACTGCAAATGATCGGCGGTAACGGTTTTCAGCTTGCGTTTGCCGATGGGATGCTGCTTGATGCGATTGACTGTACCGATGTAGGCCATGACGGTGCCGTTGCTCAAGGAACCGGGCTTCAGCTCCTCCTCCACCCACATATCCAGCATATCGCCCAGGGTGATGTTTTTGGCCTCCGCGAGAAACATCTTGGTCTCGTAATCGTCCATCGCCTTGCGCAGCAGGGATTCCGTTTCGCTCTTGCTCTCCGTTCCAGGAAACTCCTTCTGGATGCGGTTGCCGCTGGCGTCCTCAACATAAAAGCGATAATACCACTTCTTTCCCTTTTTTCTAACAGAACCTTTCGCCATAGCTCTACTCCTTTCGATAGCGGCAAAGGTTACTGTCGTGATGTGATGCGCACATTATAACAGAAAGCCGCAACCGTTTCAAACATACTGTCTGTGTTTTTGCTTTAATTCACCTGTCGTACCTGGGTGCAGTCGAGCAGATCGCGCCCCTGGTTGATCTCCATAAAGGTGTTGATGACATCGGCGCGGATGATGGTCTTGCGGCCAATCCGCAGAACGGGGATTTTTCCCCACGAGACCAGCTTGCGCAGCGTGTTCCGGCCAATGCCGGTGCAGTCAGCGGCCTCATCTATTGTCATGCCGAGTTTTCCAGTACCAACGGTCTGGACAGCGAGATTACATCCAGCACCCGGCGTATTGATCGAATAAACTGACGTACTACTCATAGTCCTGTGTCCTCCTTTGAAACAGGACAGCCGCGCCGGACATTGGCGGTGCCGCATGACTATCGCGGCGCAGTTCCGGCGCGGCTGTTGCTTTATTTCCGTTTCGATGCAGTTTCACCGTATTTGCCACGCGCCCCCGGCGAAAGGGGATATTGCAAGCCGCCCCTGGCGGGGCTGTCATAACTCCGCAGCATCGTTCTGAACGTGTGCCGCAGGGTTCCGTCTCAAGTCTGTGGACGGGCGTGAGCAAGTGTCATTATCCCCCGCGCAGTCATCGCGCCCGGTGTGCCAAACCGGGTCCAGGACTGACGTTGATCGCTCGGCCAGCTTGTCCATCACCTCCGAAAGCTGGCGGTCTTGGCGGCGTGTCCTGTGCCGCTGGTACGCGGGTTTTGTGCTTGCAATACCGTGTATTCAATTTTCGATGTACGAGTGAAGGTGAGGGAAAATGCGTCCTTCACCTACCGTCCTCAAAATGGGGTTTTGGCAGGGACATCAATCACCACTTTTCAAAAAATTTTGGAGCTTCTTTTTTGCCGCAGCCAAGCACTCAACAACACTCTGGTGTTTCACATTCTCGGCCTCGGCAATTTGTCGCACCGTCAGTCTATCCACGCAGTACAGCCAAAGGCGGCGGCGCTGGGCCATGGTCAGACAGCTGTCCAGGCCCTCCATGAGCATCCGGCGCAGCTTTTGGCGCTCCTGCTGCTCTTGGTCCTCCATTATGGTGTCCTCCGGCGATGGCACTGCAATGGCCTTTTCGGACAGATCATGCAGGGAACGGGTATGATTGTAAAAGACATGGGTGGCTTTTTCGGTATCGTGGTAGTCCTCGTCAGACCACGCTTTCCACCGCTGAAATTCCTCCAGGCTGGGAAAGTCAGCCTGCGTGAGCCGGGTCACTTCCCCGGCGGCGTTTTTATATACGATGGCATCGGGGGCCATCTTGTTCAGAGCGTAGTCACTCTTGGGGTCAAACATAGTGGTTCCTCCGTTTCGATGTTGATGGGGCTGGGTTGGCGCATCGAAACG
>OFFZ01002281.1_pt1 | contig 10141 bp, 6 predicted proteins | sample 1521631 | NCBI WGS metagenome assembly OFFZ01 (sample SAMEA3504102, study PRJEB24116) | mouse gut metagenome | biome: mouse gut; feature: mouse-associated habitat; material: faeces | place: Denmark | collected 2011 | reverse complement strand
TCGATTCGGAGATTATATAGTGAAAGTCCGGTTTCAAAAGGGAGGGCCGACGCTGGACGATAGGATGGAAGAGTATTTAAAAAGACTTACAGAGGTACATATTTAAACTTGAAGAAAAATAAAAAATTTACTTGTGAATATAGTGAAAATATGTTAATCTAAAGTCAGGACAAATCAGTAGAAATCCTGACTTTTCATTTTGATTAGATGAAAGGCATTTTTGCTAACTAATCTAAATAAGTCAGGAGTGATATCATTGAAGAAAAAACATTTTCTAACGGCCATGTATCTGCGTCTTTCACGGGATGATGAAGACAAAGATAATAAAGCCGGTAAAACCGGCGTGGTCAAATCTGAGAGCAACAGCATCGGAAGCCAGAGAGAGTTAATCAGAGCTTTCATTATGGAGCAGTCAGACATGGAGTTGTACGATATCTATGTTGACGATGGCTTTTCGGGAAGCAATTTCGAGAGACCGGAATTTAAAAGAATGTTAGCCGATATTGAGGCGGGCAGAGTAAACTGTGTGATCGTGAAGGATTTGTCACGGTTTGGGCGCGATTATATTGAGGCGGGAAGGTATATACAGAAAGTCTTCCCCGCACTCGGTGTGCGTTTCATTGCCTTGACGGATCATTATGACAGCGATTCGGCTGATATGAGTGAAACATCGATCATTCTGCCTGTAAAAAACTTTATTAACGATTCTTACTGCAGGGATATCTCCACAAAAGTAAAAAGCCAGTTGGAAGTGAAACGCCGAAACGGAGAATGTATTGCTTCTTTTGTCGTATATGGCTATAAGAAAAGCGAAGAGGAGCGGAATAAGCTTGTGCCAGATGAATATGCAGCAGGAATTGTCCGTAAAATATTTAAATGGAAGATAGAGGGGATGGCGATCACCGCAATAGCGGAAAAATTGAATGAGCTTGGAATACTGTCCCCGAGAGAATATAAAATATCGTTGGGACTGCGTTTTCATGGGGGCTATTGTGGAGCGGGGAGTTCCGGATGGAGCAGCGTGACAGTAAAAAGAATATTGACAAATGAAGTATACCTTGGGCATCTGCTACAGGGGAAAAGAGAGCGAGTCAATTATAAAGTAAAAAAAATGCAGATGAGACCGAAAGAAGAGTGGGTAAAGGTGGAAAATACTCATGAACCACTTATTTCGGAGGATGATTTTGAGATTGTGCAGCAATTGTTGAAATCAGACGGACGGAAAAGTCCGAAAACAGGAAAGGCAAGTCCTTTTGTGGGACTGTTGTTTTGCGGCGACTGCGGAGAGCAAATGATACGCCGCGTCAATCGTTATAAAGAAAAAGAAAACATTTATTACATCTGTTCCACAAAGAATCGTGGGGACGGATGCAGCAGACACAGCATAGAAGAAAGCGAACTGTGGGAGACCGTGGAAAACAGTATCAGGCGGTTTGCCAATGCTTTTTTAGAAGAAAAAGAAAAATTTGAACGCGTAGGAGAGAATGAGAGGAATTATGAAACGATCGATCAATATGATAAAGAGACGGAGCGCTTAAAAAAAGAGAAGGATAAATATCATCATCTTTGCGCGGGATTGTGTGAGGATCTGAAGAAAGGAATTATTGACAAAGAAGAGTTTGAACATTTATATAAAAGCTTTAGCCGAAAAGAGGAGGAGCTGGAAAAAGCCATAAAAGGACAGGATCAGTTCATCAGAGAGATACTTGAAAAGGGGGTTCTCTCGGCAGAACGTCTGAAATCTTTTGAAGAATGTGTAGAATTGAAGGAAATAGACCGGTATACATTGAGCAGTATGGTAAAACAGATTAAAGTGTATGAAGGCAGGAAAATTGAGATAGAATTCCGGTTTACTGATAAATTCAAAATGATGTCCGATTTTAACCGGAGGATATTTGAGAAAGACCAGAATATCCAGACGGCAGAAAGGAGGGCATAAAGATGGGGAGAGTTTCTAAAAGGATAGCGGCGCGCGCGACGGTAAGTGCTAAGCGGCAGGTATTTCATTATAAGGCAGGGATCTATGCCAGGCTGTCTTCCGATCAGGATAAAGTGAAAAATGAATCCGTGGAAATGCAGGTGAAGATCGCGGAGAAATACATAGAAGAGCTCAACGAGAAACAGGCGGAGCAGATAGAGATTGTTGATCGATATATTGATCTTGGAAAGACAGGAAGCAATTTCAAGCGTGATGAGTTCGAGCGGCTTATGCAGGACATTCGTCTTGGTGAGGTCAATTGTATTGTGGTAAAAGACCTGTCGCGGTTTGGCAGAAATTATCTTGAGGCGGGCAATTACATTGAAAAGATATTTCCATTTTTGGGAGTGAGATTCATAGCTGTTTCTGACAGGTTTGATACGGGCATGGACGGAAACGAGAAAAAGAAGATGGCTGTGGAAATCAAAAACCTGATCAATGATATGTATGCAAAAGATGCATCCCTTAAGCGGAAGCAAAGTTTGATACAGATACGGCAAGCCGGGGGATATGTGGGAGGACCGGCGCCATACGGATATCTGGCAGAATATGAGAAAAAGGTACGAAAACTGGTGCCAGACGAAAATACGGCGGATATTGTAAGATATATTTTTGAGCGGTTTATCGCGACTGCAAGCTGCAGCGCGGTGGCTGATGATCTAAACGGAAGAAGAGTAAATTCTCCGACAGTATACAAGCAGACGGGTGAAGTCTTTTTTTCCGAAAGAGAGGGAGAAAACTACAGGGGATGGGACAGATCAGCGGTGGAACGCATTGTAAAAAGTGAGACATATGTGGGTAGATTGGTGCAGGGAAAGACATCTATCACAGCGAGAGATGAAAGTAATCGCATCCATAAACCAGAAGATGAGTGGTGCATAAAGGAAAATGCCCATGAACCGTTGATAGATGCAGGAATGTTTGAGCAGGCAAGAGAAACATTACAGAAAATCCATGAGAAGAGCCGGCTTCGTAATCATCCGGCGAAAGAAGTTGCCATTTCTGAAAATATATTTGATGAGGTGATGTACTGTGGCGTCTGCGGAAGGAAAATGACACGTTACAGCCAAATCAAAACATATCAGGGTAATCGGAAGCAGAGAATTGACGGTTACTTTTGCCTAAACAGTGGACAGACAAAAGTGGATATATGTCCGGAGACAAACCGTATTCTCAAAGAACCGCTGGTGGATATTTTGATGCAGCTGTTCAGAGTTCAATTTGCAGTGTATTTGAAAAAGCCTAAAAAATATATCGAATCTGTAGAAAAGAATCTGTCTGATAAAAAGAAAGAACTGGAGAACAGGTGCAAAAAGGTTAGCAGAAATATCGAGATGATCAGAGAGAAGGAAGGGCTTAAATATGTGCAATATAAAGGGGGAGAGATATCTCAAAAGGAATATGTGGCATATAAAATGCAACAGGAGGACAGGAGACGGGATCTGGACAGACAGCTTGCTCAGATAGAGGATGATGTGAAAAAGACCGGTATTCTGACTGAAAAGGTGCCCGCTATGGTTCGGGCGATCCTGTATATGAGGACTGGAAAAGAACTGACAAAGGAAATGGTGGAAGCACTGGTTGACAGAATTTATGTATATCCGGGGAAAAGAGTGGAAATCTCATGGGGCTATACGGATGAACTGCTACAGGAGGTGCTTAAGCATGAATAAGATTGCAATATACCTCAGACTGTCAATGGAAGATGCGGACGATAAAGATGAGAGCAACAGTATCAGCAGCCAGAGGGTGTTGATCAGGAAATATATTGCGCATCATGAGGAACTGCGGGAGATGGATACAGAGGAGTTTTGTGACGACGGATTTTCCGGTACTGATATGAAAAGACCGGGGATGCAGAGATTGCTCAGGGAGGTAAAGGCGGGCGGTATAGGGTGTGTTGTCGTGAAAGATATGTCCCGTTTTTCAAGGGATTATATTGAACTCGGGACATATATGAATCAGATATTTCCGTTTTTGGGAGTACGTTTTATTGCAATCAATGACCATTATGACAGCAAGGAGCATAGAGGAAGTACAGCACCTATTGATACGGCCTTTCAGACACTAATGTATGACTTATACAGCAAGGATATCTCCGTAAAAGTAAAGGCGGCGATAAGCAGTAAATGCGCAAGCGGAGAGTTTGCATTCGGTACGGTGCCGTTTGGGTATAAGAAGAGCAGTGAAATAAGGAATGGAGTTGTAATAAAGCCGGATGAGGCCCGGATTGTCAAGGATATCTTTTCACTGGCCTATGTGGGAAACAGCAGCACGCAGATCGCGAGGATACTGAACGAAAAAAGGATTCCGACAGCGATGAAGATAAGACATCCGGATAAAGTGGACAGAGGTGGGAAAGTGCGGGCGTGGAGCACGCAAGCTGTCCGGCGGATTCTGAATAACCGATTTTATCTGGGGGAGATGACCTACGGTAGAACCAAACGAAAGTATGTAGGAAGCAAGGAGGGGGTTAAAACACCTGAAACGGAGTGGAGGACTATAGAGAATCATCACGAGCCGCTTGTCTCGGCGGAAGTTTATGAAAAAGTGTGCAGTTTTCATGATGGGGTTTCTGTGGAGAGGAAAATGGAGAAGAATCCGCTTGTGGGTAAGCTTTACTGCGGCGGGTGTGGCTATTCCATGGCTTATAAGCCATTGCGGGGAAAGAATAAGCACCGGCGGTTTGAATGCTATAAACATGCCACTTTGCAGATACCGGACTGCTGTACCTATTTTTCTGCTGATATGCTAGAGGAACTGGTGCTTTCCATGCTAATCAAGGAACTGATACTGCGTGGGGATACTGAAAAGCAGAAGGTAAGCCTTCGCTTTTTTCAAAAAGCCTGCATGGAGAAACTGGAAAAGGAACTGGCCGAAAACAGAAATCAGAGGGAGTTGCTATCGCAGGAGAAAGCTGATCTGTATGAAGGCTATGCTCTGGGAGAGATGGATGCTGTTTCGTACAGGGAGAAGGCGGAGAGACTGGCGGAGGAGAGTAACTTTTTATCAGCTAGGGAAAAGGAACTGCTGGAAGAGATTGAGGGGATAAATGAGGAATTACGAAAAACAGACGAGGATATGAGGCAGATCATAAAGTTCTCCCACATGGAGAGGCTGACGCAGGAGGCAGTGGATGCTTTTATCAAGAGAATTTATGTGTATAAGGATAAGAGGGTTGAGATTGAGTGGAATTTCAGGGAAAATGGCTAAGGTAAATAGAATGATGAACTGAAAAGAAAAAGTCGGTTGAACCAACAAAGAATCCAAGGTATAATAAGAGCAAATCCATATACCTTTTGTGTTTCAACCAAATATACAAAAGGAGAAGGATTATGAATATATCTGAAGATATGCAGATAGATACAGAATTAAAAAATGCTGTAACTGTATCAGATAAAATTGCGCAATATGATGATCTGGCAAAAAGATTGATGGGAAATAAAATTATATTGGCGCATATATTGGTAAAAGTAGTTGATGAGTTTAAGGGGATGAATCCCAAAGATGTCGTTCCTTGTATTGAGGGAGATCCCTTTATCAGTGTTATTCCGATAGAACCAGGGCTGACGAATGCAGTGAAACAGAAAAACGGACAGAGGATTATCGGATTCAATACTGAAAATATGGAGCGGTATGAAGGAGTAATTAGGTTTGATATTGTATTTTATGTTCGCTTAAGTGACGGACTTGTACAGATTATAACAAATTTGGAAGCGCAGAAGGACGAACCTTCAGGATACGATATTTTAAACCGAGCAATCTTTTATGTGAGCCGACTTGTTTCGTCACAAAAGGAACGAGACTTTATAAAAAGTAATTATAATGATATTAAGCGTGTGTTTTCTATTTGGATTTGTATGAATATGAGCGAAAACAGTATGGATTATATACACTTGACGGATGATAAATTGCTAGGTTCTTATCAGTGGAAAGGCAGAATAGATTTGCTGAATATCATTATGATTGGAATAGCAGATGAACTTCCAGAGCATGATGAACAATATGAGCTGCATCGTTTATTGGGAGCTTTGTTATCTAAACAATTATCAATAGAAGAGAAGTTAAATATTGTTGAAACAGAGTATGATATTTTACTGGATGAGAATATAAGGAAGGAGTTGGGATCTATGTGTAATCTGGGAGAGGGAATCAGGGATAATGCTATTGCAGATGTGATAATGAATATGTACAAAAAGGGATATCCATTAGAACAGATTGCGGAGATAGTAGAAAAGAGCATAGAAGAAGTGAAGGCCGTTATCAGAAAACGAGGATTTGTATTAGCGCAGTTGTGATCAGATGATATATGAAGGGAAAGCAGTGAATCAGTTATTCGGTTTGCTGCTTTCTCCGTCATAAAAAACATAAATTTCAGGTATCTCAACTTGACAATAATCTAACACAAGGGGTATAGCTCAATACGAGTTTTCGTGATATTTACGGGAAAAATTGAAAAAAAGTTCGTGACAATAACTTGACACAAGAGGGGTACGGGAAGCTGAATCTGCAACAGACGTTTGAGGCGTTGAGGATATGAGGCGGATCATAAGGTTTTTTCGCATGGAGAAACTGACGCAGGAGGCGGCAGACACTTTATTAAGGGAGTATATGTGTATAAGGATAAGAGGGTTGAAATAGAGTGGAATTTTGGGGAGGACATCTTTGCAAAAGGTTTATTGATTCTGATTCCTTTTTGTATTTTTCCACATGAGAAGCAGTTGAAGCAGTTTATGGTGTATAATTTTATTAAAATATAAGTTTTTACAGTGTTGCCAGCAGGAAATGATTGAAGAGGTGGGAAGTGTCAGGTATAATATATGAAGGATTCTAAAAGGTCACAGATTGTTGAAATGGCCTAGTGTATATAAATTATCGTAAAAGCCAAAAAGATAGGATATAACAAACAATAAACGCAACAAGGAGGATTAAAATGTTCAACTTTGATTTTTTCACGCCGACGGAGATTAAATTCGGAAAAGAGGCAGAAAAAGAAACCGGAAAAATGATCCGGAAATATCATGGAACCAAAGTGCTTCTTCATTACGGCTCAGGCTCTGTGGTGAAAAGCGGGCTGCTTGACAAGATTAAAGCATCCCTTGATGAGGAGCATATAGGCTATGTTGAATTGGGGGGCGTTGTACCTAATCCGCATCTGGATAAAGTATATGAAGGAATAGAACTGGCTAAAAAGGAGAAGATTGATTTTATACTGGCAGTCGGCGGCGGTTCCGTGATCGATTCGTCGAAAGCCATTGCATACGGACTTGCCGAGCCGGACCAGGATGTGTGGGATTTATATGAACATACAAGAACAGCGAAAGATTGTTTCCCGGTTGCCGCGGTATTGACGATAGCGGCGGCGGGAAGTGAGATGAGCAACAGTTCTGTTATTACCAATACGGAAAGCAACAAGAAACGCGGGTATAACAGCGATCTGTGCAGACCGAAATTTGCAATTATGAATCCGGAATGGACGCTTTCACTTCCCGATTACCAGACGGCGAGCGGATGTGTGGATATTATGATGCATACAATGGAGCGCTATTTTACGCAGGGCGGCAATATGGAAATAACGGACGGCATTGCGGAAGCATTATTGAGAACAGTAATGAATAATGCCAGAATTTTACATGACGATCCGAAAAATTATGAGGCGAGGGCGGAAGTGATGTGGGCAAGTTCGTTAGCCCACAACGGACTGACAGGGTGCGGAGCAAACGGCAGCGATTTCGCTTCCCATATGCTGGAACATGAGATGGGAGGGATGTTTGATGTGACGCACGGGGCCGGACTTGCGGCAGTATGGCCAAGCTGGGCGAGATATGTTTATAAGGAAGATATGGATCGGTTTGTAAAATTTGCAAAACAGGTGATGGGAGTCGATGCGGATGTTCCGGACGAAGAAGCCGTGCTGGAAGGAATCCGGAGAATGGAGGAGTTTTATCACGCTATCGGGATGCCGGTCAATATGAGTGAGCTGGGAATTCATCCGACTAAGGAACAGATCGATGAGATGGCGGAACGCTGCGCAAAAGCAACAGGAGGATGCAAAGGGACTGCAAAAATCTTGTATAAAGAAGATATGGTAAATATTTATAAGATGGCATTGTAATAATTATTGCTTATTACAGTTAGATTATATCAGATGGTTTTTTGCGGACGTATCATGTCCGGTTCCGGATTGAAAATTTATGTGACAAAACAGGAAAGGGATAACTCAGAATAATGGGTTGTCCTTTTTTGGCTCTTTTGTAAACGTTTATTGCATGAATGTAAACGGACGTTGCTTTACCTTTTTTTCTGTAACAGGATATAATGAAGGCACAGAAGCAGATGGACAGATGCCGTATCGCTTTATTCTCGCGGGCAGCAGGGTTTTTGCTCACAAATGTTGGTATTGGGACAGACGTAAATTCAGGCTGTGCAAAAAGCAGTGGGAGATGGAGTATCTGCGGAACTTTGATAAGTGAGGAGAAAGAACATGGAAGTAGGAAAGAAGATTTATCAGTTAAGGAAACTGTCCGGTATGACACAGGAACAGCTGGCAGAAAAGTTGAATATTTCACGGCAGACTTTGTCGAAATGGGAAAATGGAACGAGTATGCCGGATGTGGAGAGCGTAGTCGGGCTTTCCATGTTGTTCCAGACATCATTGGATGAGTTATTGCTGGAGGGGAATGATCATGCGGGAGAAAAGAAAACGCAGATCACATTGGAGGATATGATGAGGATCAACGCCCGCAACAGGAAAATGAACCTGCTGCTTAGCAGCGGGCTGCTGTTTCTGGCAATCGGTATTATTGTAGCGGCTTTTGAAAGGATGCTGGAGATTACGATGTGGAGCCTGGGTTATACATTGTACAGATATATGGCGGTAGGGCAGTATGAACCGCTGTATGTGGATTATTCCATGATGTTTATACCGGCTGTTCTGGCAGGAATCGTGGGAGTTGTTTTGTGTCTGTGCTATTTTATGAAAAACAGGGAGAAGGGATCTGCGGGAAGGAAACAGATGAAAGTAAAAATGGAAAAGGAAATGGAACAACAAATAGATAAGCGGGTGGAACAGCAGACAAAAAAGCGGGTGAAAAAGCGGTACATAATCGGCCCGGGTGCACTGATGCTTGCCGCAGGCGTATTGCTTCTGGTTAATTCTGGAAAAGGAGAAGACAGAAATAACAGCAGTTTATATGGAGATATCATTGCCGGATTGGGAGATGAGGAGCAGTTTTCCCTGGCAGATATCGGAGAAAAAAATGTTGTTCTTTTTACAACGGATATGACTTATGATGATGGAAACGGACATAACGCCGCAGTTTATTGTGAGGCGTATTATTCTTCTGACGGGAAATTGTATGAACTGGGGAGAATAGAGAGCATGGGGACCGCCTATCCTGTCAGCTGCGGAGAGAGATGCATTTATACGGCATCGGAGCACAGCCTTGAGATTTATAAATTTGACAGGAAAGGCAAAAGATGGGTTGCCTCGCGGTATGAGGAAGTCTTTGATGAGGAGGGGAACGCTTCCTATCGGTATACGGAGGACGGGGCGGCTAAGGACGTTTCAGAAACGGATTATCAGAGGGCGATAGATGAGTATGGGGAGAGGATCGTAGTAAATTTCGGATATGGAGCCAGTGACAATCCGAATTTAAACGGGTAAGAAAAAAGGGGCTTTCAATATATGCGGTTTCTCTTTATAATGATATTATATATAGAACATTTTGAAAGCTGTTGGAATATATGCCTGTATGGGTAGGAGGCAGAGACCATGCGATATATCTTAACAATACTCACGATTTTTACCGGTGAATTTTTCTGGAAAGGCCATGTGGAAAAAGAGATTCCGGAAAACAGCAGTAAAAAAGCTCTGCATAACATGATCATACTGACAAAATACCATAACCGGGGAGCGGCATTGAATACCGGTGAGAAAAAGCCGGAAATCGTAAAATGGATATCCGTGGCGCTTACACTTATGGCAACGGTGATTTTTGTGTGCAGTTTCGGTCTGGCGGGAAAAAGTATGATGAAGTTCGGGCTCTCTCTTCTTCTGGGCGGCGCTTTCAGCAATACTTATGACAGACTGAAAAGAGGATATGTGGTGGATTATTTCCGGGTGAATGTTCCGGTGAAAAGAATCCGGAAGCTGATCTTTAA
>OFFZ01002278.1_pt1 | contig 10146 bp, 9 predicted proteins | sample 1521631 | NCBI WGS metagenome assembly OFFZ01 (sample SAMEA3504102, study PRJEB24116) | mouse gut metagenome | biome: mouse gut; feature: mouse-associated habitat; material: faeces | place: Denmark | collected 2011 | reverse complement strand
GGCAGCCGTCCGGCAGCGGAGCAGGGAAACCCTGCTGCGGCAGCCGGCCAGAATCGCGGGATGACAGGAGCACAGGAAAAGCCGTCCAATGGGGAACAGACCGCAGCCGCGGCAAAACCGGCTGCAGCGGAGCAGGTAAAGCCGGCAGGAAAGCCGGCTGCAGCTTCCGAGGAGACGGCAGCACAGGCAAGACAGACAACTGCCCGCCCGGAGCGGCAGCCTCAGATGAGCACATCACAGTCCGGTTCCAGACCTGTTCAGAGCCGTGAGGGCCAAAGGGCGTCAGGCGGCCAGGGAAGAGACGGCCGCGACAACCGCGGAGGCCAGGGCCAGGACGGCAGAGACAGCCGTGATAACCGGGGAAGCCAGGGCCGAGACGGTCAGAGAAGCTTCGGAGGCCAGGGAAGAGACGGCAGAGACAGCCGCGATAACCGGGGAGGCCAGGGCCGGGACGGTCAGAGAAGCTTCGGGGGCCAGGGAAGAGACAACCGTGATAACCGGGGAGGCCAGAGCCGAGACGGTCAAAGGAGCTTCGGCGGTCAGGGAAGAGACAGCCGCGGAGGACAGGGCAGAGACAACCGCCGTTCTATGGATATCCCGGCAGCTCCCGTGGTAGAGCTTCGCAAGACAGAAAACCGCAGAGCGGAGAATAAGAATCGAAATGATGACAGCAAAAAAGATAAAAACAGCAAATTCAATGACAGCTGGAGCGGTAAGCCCGGTCAGGGAAGCCGCCGGCCGAATCAGGGCGGCAATCGTCCGAACCAGAAAAACGGCCGCGGCGGCAAAGGCTCTGCACCGGTGCGTCCGACGCCTCCGGCGCCAAAGAAGGAAGATCTTACGCCAAAGGTAATCGAGATTCCGGAGCTTATCAGTATTCACGATCTGGCAGAGCGCATGAAGATACAGCCCTCCGTCATCATCAAGAAGCTTTTCCTGGCAGGGAAGATGGTAACGGTCAATTCCGAGTTGGATTTTGATGCGGCCGGAGAGCTTGCTATGGAGATGAACTTCGATCCCGTTCCGGAGGAAAAAGAGGATGTGATCGGCAAGATGCTTGAGGATGTGGAGGACGCAGCGGACAGTCTCGTTGCCCGTCCGCCGGTAGTCTGTGTAATGGGTCATGTAGACCACGGCAAAACCTCCCTTCTGGACGCCATCCGCGATACCCATGTGATTGACCGGGAGGCAGGCGGAATCACGCAGCACATCGGCGCTTATGTGGTAACTATTGACGGTCAGAAGATTACCTTCCTGGATACGCCGGGACACGAGGCATTTACGGCTATGCGTATGCGCGGCGCCAATTCTACGGATATTGCGATTCTGGTGGTGGCAGCCGATGACGGCGTGATGCCCCAGACCGTAGAGGCCATCAACCATGCAAAGGCCGCAGGCATTGAGATCATTGTAGCAATTAATAAAGTAGATAAGCCAAGCGCCAACATTGAGCGCGTAAAGCAGGAATTAGTAGAGCATGAGCTGATTCCGGAGGACTGGGGCGGAAGCACCATCTTCGTACCCGTATCGGCCCACACCCATGAGGGATTGGATCAGCTTCTGGAAATGATCCTTCTGACGGCCGAGGTATTGGAGCTGAAATCCAACCCCAACCGCCGGGCAAGAGGACTTGTGATTGAGGCGGAGCTTGACAAGGGCAAGGGACCGGTTGCAACGGTTCTGGTTCAGAAGGGAACCCTTCATGTGGGCGATCACATCGCGGTAGGCGCCTGCCACGGCAAGGTCCGGGCCATGATGGACGACAACGGACGCCGCGTAAAGGAGGCAGGTCCCTCCAAGCCGGTTGAGATTCTCGGTCTGAACGATGTGCCGGGAGCAGGCGAGATCTTCGTATCGCCGGAGACGGATAAGGAGGCAAGGACCTTTGCGGAAACTTATGTAAAAGAGAGCCGTGAGAAGCTTCTGGAGGATACGAAGCTTAAGATGTCCCTGGACGATCTGTATTCCCAGATTCAGTCCGGCAATTTGAAGGAATTGAATATCATCGTGAAGGCGGATGTACAGGGCTCCGTGGAGGCCGTAAAGCAAAGTCTCTTAAAGCTTTCCAACGAGGAGGTTGTGGTGAAGATCATCCACGGCGGCGTGGGAGCTGTCAACGAGTCCGACGTAAGCCTGGCTTCCGCATCCAATGCCATTATCATCGGCTTCAATGTCAGACCGGACGCCACGGCAAAGGAGACGGCGGAGCGCGAGAAGGTGGATCTGCGCCTGTACCGCGTGATTTACGACGCCATCAACGATGTGGAAACTGCCATGAAGGGTATGCTGGATCCCATATTCGAGGAAAAAGTACTGGGCCACGCGGAGGTGCGTCAGATCTTCAAGGCGTCCGGCGTGGGCAATATTGCCGGTTCCTACGTATTGGACGGCGTATTCCAGAGAGGCTGCAAGTGCCGGATTACGAGAGAGGGCGAGCAGATCTTCGACGGCGCACTGGCTTCCCTGAAGCGGTTTAAGGATGATGTGAAGGAAGTAAAGGCCGGCTATGAATGCGGTCTGGTATTTGAGAAGTTTAACGATATCCAGGAGCTGGATATTGTGGAAGCCTATACAATGGTAGAGGTTCCGCGATAAGGTTTTTCAGGGCAGAGACAATTTAAATCTGCCCGAATGACGCGCGAATGTGTCAGAAAGAGGAAAGAATGAAAAAAAACAGCATTAAAAATACAAGAATCAACGGAGAGGTCAGGCGGGAGCTGAGCAATATCATCCGGGGAGAGATCAAAGACCCCCGGATTCATCCCATGACAACAGTGGTGGAGGTGGAGGTTGCTCCTGATTTGAAGAGCGCCAGGGCTTACATCAGCGTTTTGGGAGATGAGAAGTCACAGCAGGATACCCTGGCAGGCTTAAAGAGCGCAGAGGGTTATATCCGCCGTGCCCTGGCCAAATCCATCAATCTGCGCAATACACCGGAGATCCGTTTTATCCTGGATCAATCCATTGAATACGGTGTAAATATGTCCAAATTTATTGACGATGTAAACCGGAAAGAAGATGAGGATGATGAGAATGATCAAACTGGCGAATGAGCTTAAGCAGGTAAAAAGTGTTGCAATTGCAGGCCATGTAAGACCGGACGGGGACTGTACGGGTTCCTGTCTGGCCGTGTACGGCTATATCCGGGAGCATTTTCCCGATGTGGATGCGGACGTATATCTGGAGACGGTAAATCCGGCCTTTGACTGTTTGCGGGGAATCGAAGATATCAAGACGGACTACTTTGCAGACAGGCAGTATGATCTTTTCCTGTCTCTGGACGTGAGCGATAAGGAACGTCTGGGAGAGGCTCTCAAATATTTTGAGACGGCATGCCGGACGGTCTGCATAGACCATCATATTACAAACAAGGGATTTGCGGAAGAAAACTGGGTGGAGCCGGAGGCAAGCTCTACCTCGGAGCTGGTATTCGAAGCTATGGAGGAAGAGCTGATTTCCAAAGAGACGGCCGAGGCTCTCTATATGGGCATTGTTCATGATACGGGCATTTTCCAGTATTCCAATACCTCGCCGAGAACGATGGAGATTGCCGGAAGGCTGATAGCGAAGGGAATCGAGTTTAACCGAATTATTGACGAGACCTTTTATCAGAAAACCTATGTACAGAATCAGGTGCTGGGCCGTGCGCTGATGGAGAGCATCCTTCTTCTGGACGGGAAAATTATAATGGGAAGAATGCGCCAGAAGGATATGGAATTTTACGGCGTGACCCACAAGGATCTGGAGGGCATTGTCAATCAGCTTCGGGTGACAAAGGGCGTGGAGGTGGCTATATTCCTTCATGAGATAGGCAATCAGGAGTACAAAGCGAGCCTGCGATCCAACGGAAGGGTGGATGTAAGCGCCGTCTGCGCGTACTTCGGCGGAGGCGGTCATGTGAAGGCGGCCGGCTGTACCATGCACGGAACCCTTCATGATGTGGTCAACAATTTAACCTTACATATTGAACAGCAGCTATTGCAGGAAGAGCAGGCATAAAAGAGACAGGAAGGATTCGGAATGAACGGGATTCTGAACATTTACAAGGAAGCGGGCTTTACCTCCCACGATGTGGTGGCAAAGCTCCGCGGAATTTTAAAACAGAAAAAAATCGGACATACAGGAACTCTCGATCCCGATGCGGAGGGAGTTCTTCCTGTATGTATCGGAAATGCCACAAAGCTTTGCGGACTTCTCACGGAAAAGGAGAAAACCTACGAGGCCGTTCTCCTTCTGGGGCAGGAGACGGACACCCAGGATATTTCCGGAAAAATCTTAAGAATAGCCGAGATAACCGTAAGCCCGGAGGCTGTGAGGGAGGTTATCGGGAGCTTCCGGGGAAGCTATGAGCAGGTGCCGCCCATGTATTCCGCTTTGAAGGTAAACGGAAAAAAGCTTTATGAGCTGGCAAGAGAGGGAAAAGAGGTGGAGCGGAAGGCGAGAACCGTGTTTCTGCGGGAAATATCCGTTTCGGATATTCGGCTGCCGGAAGTCTCATTTGCCGTGACCTGCTCCAGCGGGACGTATATTCGGACACTGTGCCGGGATATCGGGGAAAAGCTTGGCTGCGGAGGCTGTATGAAAAAGCTTCTGCGTACAAGGGTAGATCGGTTTGATATCAAGGGCAGTCTGCGTCTCTCACAGATAGAGGAAAAAATGGTAGCGGGCCGGATCGGAGACTGCCTGATTCCGGTGGACAGCATATTTGAGCAGTATCTTGAAGTGCGGATGAAAGAGGAAGGGGATCGGTTTGTTTACAACGGCAACTCTTTTACAGAAGGCTTAACCTGCCGTGGCAAAAAGACAGAAACAGCTAAGGGAGATCCGATTCGGGTATATGATTCCAAAGGCGGCTTTGTGGGGCTTTACAGGTATGAACGGGGGATGTTCCGGCCGGTGAAGATGTTTTTGTAAGCATATGCCGTTTTGGAGTCTGCGCCGCTCTGAAAAATAGCGGGATGGAAAATGAAATCCGGAAGCTTGAATTTGTGTCTGAAAGGAATATGTGGACACGGCCGCTTAGGATATCAGGAGTCAATATATGAAGATAATAAAACATACAACAGAGTTTCAGACGGCGGAGGAAACGGCCGTTTCACTTGGCAAATTCGACGGTCTCCACCAAGGACACCGTCTTTTGGTAGATCGCATTTTAGATAAGAAGCAGGAAGGGCTTGCTTCTCTGATTTTCACCTTTGATTTTGGCGAGCGGCCTGCGCTGACTCTGCCTGAAGAGCGCAGAGAACTGCTGCGCCGCGCTCATGTGGATTACTTGGTGGAATGTCCCTTCGTTCCGGCGCTCTCCCACATGGAGCCGGAGGACTTTGTGCGGAAGATTTTGCTCGAACGCCTTCATGCAAAATATCTGGCCGTGGGGACGGATTTTCGTTTCGGTTATCAGCGAAGGGGGGATTACCGTCTGCTGCAGGAGATGAGCAAAGCCGGCGGTTTTCAGGTAGATGTGGTGGAAAAAGCCTGCTGGCAGGGACGGGAAATCAGCAGTACCTATATCAGGGAAGAGCTGGAGCAGGGCCATATGGAGCAGGTGAATCAGCTTTTGGGCTATGCTTACTCCGTAACGGGAGAGGTTCTCCACGGCCGGCAGATCGGGAGGACCTTGGGACTGCCCACGACCAATCTGCTTCCCAAAGAACAGAAACTTCTGCCTCCGAACGGCGTCTATGCCACCCGGAGCGTGATTGCGGGAGAGGTTTTTGAGGGAATCACAAACATCGGCTATAAGCCGACCGTAGGCGGCGAAACCAGGAAGGGTGTGGAAACCTATCTCTTTGACTTGGATCGGAATCTGTATGGTGAAATTATTCAGGTACAATTCTACGGCTACGAGCGCCCGGAGCGCAGGTTTTCCGGCCTGGAAGCCTTAAAAGCACAGATAGAATCCGACGTGGCCTGGGGGCGGGAATTTTTTTCCTTTTCATGAGAAACATATGTAGACAGGTAAGATGGTACATGCTATACTTGTTTTACCTTACATAAGGAATCATGGAGAAAGGAGGAGCATAATGTCGGATAGTAAGAAATTGGATCTGATTTTGGCTGAGCTGCGGGGTGTGAAAGGCGACGTAGAGGGTCTAAAAGGTGACATGCAGGACATGAAGAGTGAGATGCAGGTTATGAAGAGTGACATGCAGGACATGAAGAGCGAGATGCAGGTTATGAAGAGTGACATGCAGGACATGAAGAGCGAAATGCAGGTTATGAAGGGTGACATGCAGGACATGAAGAGCGAAATGCAGGACATGAAGAGTGACATAAAAGTCTTGAAGAATGATGTGAAAAGGCTGGACGATAAGATTGCAGGAATAAATGTGCATCTTGAGACTGTAACGGACAGAAATATCACTTTTATAGCCGAAGGCCACTTGGATCTGAGCCGGAAGCTTGATGAAGCCTTAAAGTCTGAGCAGCTAAAGGAACTGTATTTCATTCGTACAAACATGATTGACGATGAAGTCCGCAAAATCAAAGAGCGCCTTGCCGAGACAGCATAACAGCAGTGGGCGATATTACATATAGATAAAAGTTGAAGAAAACTGTGAGAAATCTCCTTGTGGAAATGCAGGGGGATTTTTTATTCCTGTCAGGCGGAAGCTATTTCTCAAAACACTTGACATATCTTAGGCTGACATATCTTAGCCGTACTTTCGGCAGAATCTACTTGCAGTATTTATGAATTTATATTAAAGTATATATGAAGAAATTATGAAAATATTATGTATATGAAAAAATAAGAGGGATACAAAGGAGAAAGTGATGGATTATTCAATCATTCTGGGACTGATTGGGGGCTTGGGCCTGTTTCTTTATGGAATGAAGCTGATGAGCGACGGTCTGGAAAAGGCGGCCGGCGCAAAGCTGAGGGGAATATTGGAGTTTTTTACTAAAAACCGTTTTGTCGGAATGTTAGTGGGTATTGTATTCTGTGCGGTGATCCAGTCCTCAAGCGCCACAACCGTAATGGTTGTCAGCTTTGTAAACTCCGGCCTGATGACTCTGTACCAGGCAGCCGGCGTGATCATGGGCGCCAACATCGGTACAACCATCACTTCGCAGCTCGTAGCCTTTAATCTCTCTGAGGTTGCCCCGGTATTCCTGATGGCCGGTGTGATCATGGTTATGTTCTGCAAAAAGCCCATGATCAAAAAGATTGGCGAGGTGGTTTTGGGGTTTGGCGTGCTGTTTATGGGACTGAGCGGAATGTCCGGCAGCATGTCCTCCCTTCATGATTCTCCGCTGATCGTGGACGCACTTGGCTCTCTGTCCAATCCCCTTTTGGCGGTTCTGATGGGATTTATTGTGACAGCCGTGGTTCAAAGCTCTTCCGTAACCGTCAGCATTGTTCTTTTGATGGCGCAGCAGGGCTTACTGGAGCTTGGCATCTGCTTCTATATCATCTTAGGCTGTAATATCGGCGCTTGTACCTCCGCGCTTCTGGCCGGCTTAAGCGGCAAGAAGGATGCAAAGAGGGCATCGCTTATTCATTTCCTGTTTAATGTATTCGGAACTGTTTTGATGGTGATTGTCCTGGCCTTTGCCTCCGGATGGATGGAAGGCTTCTTTATGCAGATTTCCGGCGGAAATATCGGGCGCGCCGTGGCCAACGCCCATACCATTTTCAAGATCTTCCAGGTAATTGTGCTCTTCCCGCTGGCCGGCGTGATAGTGAAGCTGACGTATCTGCTTGTGCCCGGCAACGAGAGCGACGACGAGAAGGACTTCGAGCTTGTCTACATCGGAGCCAAGAATGTATTTTCCCCGGCTACGGCAGTGGTAGAGGTGACAAAAGAGCTGGAGCGCATGGGACAGCTTGCCTATAACAATCTGAATCGAGCCATGAATGCCCTGATTACCCTGGACGAAGAGGATATTGAGGAGGTGTACCATGTGGAGGAAAATATCAACTTCCTCAATCATGCCATCACCGATTATCTTGTAAAAATCAATCAGTCCACGCTGCCGGTGGATGATGCCAAGAGCATCGGCGGACTCTTTCATGTGGTAAACGATATCGAGCGTATCGGCGATCATGCGGAAAACGTAGCCGATTCCGCCAAGCAGCGTATTGAGAAGAACGTAGGCTTCAGCAAGGAGGCGCAGCATGAGCTGGGTGAGATGATGGAGCTTGTTAATAAGATTTTGCAGTACTCTCTGGATACATTTTCCCACAATAACCGGGAACATGTGGAGGAGATCAGCCAGATTGAGAATCAGGTGGATGTTCTGGAGAAGCAGCTTCAGCAGTCGCATGTGGATCGTCTGACGAAAAATGAGTGTACGCCGGCGGCCGGTATGATTTTCTCGGATATCTGTTCCGGGTTGGAGCGTGTGGCGGACCATGCTACGAATATTGCATTTGCCATATTGGATGAATAAGTGTGTTTAGCTTTTTACATATTTGATTATTATATCCTTGGAGGGTGTCTGAAAATCGTTTTTATGAAATTTTGAGGCACAAGCCGGGAAAGGAGCTGTTAAGGCTCCTTTCTTTTTGGAAAGAGGAGAGGGATATTTATGTTTTTGAGGCTTTTTTACTATTTGATTGCGGCGCCGCTGCTGTTGCTGCTGCGGATTTTCTTTTGGCCTTTTAAGATGCTTTTTCGCATTTTGAGATGGATTTTTCGGAAAACAGGGGAGTATCGTCGTTTTCGGAAAGCTGATTTTGATCGGATGGATGGCTGGGAGTTTGAGGAGTATGTGGCGGAGCTTCTGGCCCGGAACGGTTTTGTTCATGTGGAGGTGACCCGGGGGAGCGGGGATCAGGGGGTGGATATTCTGGCTCAGAGGGACGGGGTGTCCTATGCGGTTCAGTGCAAGCATTATACTTCCAAAATTTCCAATAAGGCGGTTCAGGAAGCTTATGCAGGGGCCGAATTTTACGGCTGCGAGGTTCCGGTGGTTCTCACCAACAGTTATTTTTTTCCCTCAGCGCTGGAGCTTGGGGATGAGATTGGGGTGGAACTCTGGGATAGGGATGAATTGAAACGCCTTGTCCGGGCGGCCGGAAAGAAGAAACGGTGAAGAAATGGAGCATACATAAATTCTGTCAAAAACGGGCTTGACAAATTTCGATAATTTCGATATCATGTAATAGAAATTTAACAAATTTGTAATAAATCAAATGAGTAATTTGAAAAAACAGGAACCAGGATGGAGGCATTTATGTATAGAAGAGGAAAAGCGGCAGGAATGATATTGGGAGCGGTGCTGATGGCAGCTACCGGTATTCGTGCACAAGCCGCAGGTCTGGGAGAAAGCTTTAACGAAGGAATCGCAGCGAATTTTGATCAGACGAGCAATACGGAGGAGGAGACAAAGGCAACGGCGGAAGTAGTCTGGACAGGCACACCCCTGGAAGGCTATGTGAATATCGGAATTGCCAATGTGGAAGATAACCTGAATATCCGCTCTGAGGCGAATACGGAGAGCAAGCTCGTGGGAAAGCTTCGCAAGGATTCGGCCTGTGAAATCCTGGGAACGGAAGGGGAGTGGGCGCATATCACATCCGGTGAGGTGGAAGGCTATGTGAAGGCGGAATACCTGTATACCGGAGAGGAAGCTGTGAATCTGGCATTTCAGCTGGGACAGACCGTAGCAAAGGTAGATGCGGATGCACTCTATGTTCGGATGGAGCCGAGTACGGAGGCGGACTTCTGGACGATGGTTCCTAAGGGCGAGGAATTGGCTGTTATAGAGGAGCAGGGCGAGTGGATTAAGGTGGATATTGACGGCGAGGAAGGCTATGTGGCTTCGGAGTTTGTGAATGTGACCAGCGAGCTTAACACGGCGCTTACGATTACGGAGGCTCTCTATGGCGAGGGCGTTACGGATGTGCGGATTTCCATTTGTGAGTTTGCAAAGCAGTATGTGGGGAACCGTTATGTCTGGGGCGGTACCAGCTTGACGAAGGGGGCGGACTGTTCCGGGTTTACGATGGCTGTTTATCGGAACTTTGGAATTTCGCTGCCTCATTCTTCCAGGGCACAGGCCGGGTGTGGGACGAAGATTAGCGTGAGCGAGGCGAAGCCCGGGGATTTGATCTTCTATGGAAACGGACGGAGGATTAATCATGTGGCTATGTGCATCGGCAATGGACAGGTGGTGCATGCCAGCAATGAGCGGACGGGA
>OFFZ01002277.1_pt1 | contig 10148 bp, 8 predicted proteins | sample 1521631 | NCBI WGS metagenome assembly OFFZ01 (sample SAMEA3504102, study PRJEB24116) | mouse gut metagenome | biome: mouse gut; feature: mouse-associated habitat; material: faeces | place: Denmark | collected 2011 | reverse complement strand
AGTATCCGATTGGACGGTCATTTACTTTTACCCCAGACACAAAAACGTGCCTGGGGTACAGCGATAAGCCTGTAAATGAAATCCAATCCCTTTCGGGAAAGCCTGTAAATGGTGAAACAAGTAATATATAATCGTTCCAATTAGACCGCTGTGTTACCAGTGTAACTCTGGCAGATAGGCTTGTCAAGAGGGAATCAGATTATTTTGTAATCATAGAAATAGAATCTTTGTCTATGGCAATCATGAAAATTTGCTCGACATTCCTTGATTTTATCCGCCAAATAGCTTATAATGAACAACAGTAGACATATTTTGCGAATTATTGAGAAATGGTACGGCATATGACGCAAATTGGACATTTCAAGGGTTGATGTGTGGATAGGTTGACTACCAAGTAAAATAAAGTAGGAAGAAGGTATTGGACATGTCTGCGAACAAAGAAAAAGTCTCTTATTCCGTGGTGTCTTATTTCTGCGGATGCGGCGGCTTAGATTTGGGCTTCCGCGGTGGTTTTAAATACCATAACGAAGACTACCCATCACTGCCATTTAAGATTCTTGAGGCTTATGATAGCGAACCCCGCTGTATAGAGACTTACAATGATTATTTCGGAGTAGGTCACGCCTTTGTAAAAGATTTAGCAAAAGCAAAACCAGAAGAAGTACCAAAAGCTGACATATTAATAGGTGGATTTCCTTGTCAGGAATTTTCCTCCTGTGGCCCACTTGGTGGTTTAGATTCGGAACGTGGGCGGTTATATCAGACGCTCATTTCCTACATGAACACGCATAAGCCGAAAATAGTTGTCGGTGAGAATGTGATTAATCTGGAGCGGATGGAGAAAGGCGAGGTACTAAAGACAATCAAAAAGGACTTGGCGGCGGCAGGATATGTTGTAAAGGTATGGAAAATGTTTGCCCCAGATTATGGGGTTCCACAACGCAGAACACGCCTAATGATCATGTGTGTTCGCAAAGATATTTTTGAGGAATTCGGTTTTCCAGAAGAGCCAGTAGCACGTTTCAAAGATAGTCATAGAAGTATTGAATGGGCTATTGGCGATTTGGTCGATGTGACGGATAACTCAATTCCAAACCAAGGTGATTACTTTGGAGCGTCGAAAGCAAAGAAAGGAAATGGACAGGGAGACGAAAGTAACAAAAAAGATAGACCTGCTTACACGATAAGGGCAAATCCGAAATCCAGAGTACAGTTTCACTATTCCTTGGATCGCAGGCTGACTGTGAGAGAATGCGCTCGGATTCAAACATTTCCTGATGATTTCAGCTTTAAGTTCTCCAAGACAGTAAACATTTCACAGATCGGCAATGCAGTTCCACCAATCATGGCATATCTGGTAGCTCAGAGTGTAAAAGAATATCTTGACAAGATTGGAGGCATAGAAAAGTGAGTCTCAACACTCTTGACATAACGCCGACACCACGAATTCTGCGCACCTTGGGTGAGATCCCTTTTCAAACATGGCAGTGTATCGCAGAGCTTATCGATAATTCCATAGACGCATTTTTGTCCAATACAATGTTTGAGGAGCAGATTCAAAAAATTACGGTTACTTGGTCATCTGACTCAGTCGGTGCGATGGACAGAACACTGGAAGTAAGCGACAACGCTTCGGGTATGTCGATTGACCAGCTTCAAAACGCTGTCCGTGCTGGTTATACCAGCAACGATCCTATCGGCAACTTGGGCCTTTTTGGTATGGGTTTTAATATCGCGACCGCGCGGTTGGGGGAGGAAACTACGATTCTTTCCACTAAAAGTGGTGACGCTGACTGGGTTGGCGTTAAAATTAATTTCCAAAAACTGATTGATTCAAAGAAATTTGACGCCCCGATTATTCGAGAGGCGAAGTCTAACCCAAACGTGTGTGGCACCAGAATCACCGTTTCAAAACTAAAGCCGGGAATTCTGAGCGAATTATCAAATAAAGAGTCCGAGATTCGGCATCGCTTGGAGTTGATTTATACTCCGCTTCTTAGCGAACACGATATTACCATAACGGTGAAGGGAAAGCAATTACGGGCAAAAAATTACTGCGTATGGTCAGAATCAAGATACGTTCGATACAGTAATCAAAATGTTGCCGCAAGGATTACTATTGACCGTAGCTTTGGGTCAGCGCTGTTTGATGTGAGTCGCAATTGTTACTTGCGGCCTGATGAGTCAGAGGAGTACTTTACTACTATGCAAGAAGGAGTGGCATTACCCGCGCATATTGTTGAACGCGAGAAGCGGCTGACTGGCTGGCTTGGAATACAAAGATACGCCGATCCAAACGATTTTGGCATTGATTTTATTCGCAATGGACGAAAAATTCTAATCTCCGATAAAACATTTTTCCAATATGAGAATCCCTTGACTTTACAGAAAGAGCTTCAATACCCCGTTGAACTTGGTACATCTATCGGTGGCCGAATTGTTGGTGAGCTTCATGTTGACTACTTGATACCAACTTACCAAAAAAATGACTTTGACAGGGCCGATGCGTCATGGGAGCAGACTCGTGAGGCTATTTGTGGCGTAGGTCCTTTTTTGCCAAAAGCACGTAAGGCATTAGGCTTCTATGAAGATAACATTTCTCCCTTGTGTTTGCTCGTCAACGCTTATCGCCGCGTCGATAAGGGTACAAAATGCCTGTTTGCGCCAAATGATTTGGCAAAAAAGTACGCAATTGAATTTAGAAAAGGCACTCGAGATTATCAGGATGACACAAAATGGTGGAAAGCCGCCCAAGAGGAAGATCAGAAGAATAGCTCCAGTTCCGCGACGACTGATGTGAATACGGGAACGACTCCTTCCGATGATATTGGCGCATATCTTGGTGGACATGAACAAACTGGTGGCGCTGAGATTGGGACGCATACGGATGTGGGTGCTGTGTCAGGAGCTTTATCTACTTCAGCGACCTCCATTCCTGGCAATACGGATTATGCCTCGCTTGAAACATCCTCCATGGATGATTTGTTACAGCGCTCTACCTTGATCCAACAACTGTCAGGCAGGCATTATCCATTTGGTAAAACTGGCTCTTTGAACATCAGAGCATATAAGTTGACCAAAGGTGAGATTAGACAAAATGGTGAAAGAAAGCCCTGCCATTTTAACGCTGATGGCATAGATTGTGATTTTATCTATGATCCGACACATCCTCTGCTGGTCCAGTACCCAATCACGCCTAAAATGCTCTTGTTGATTTATATGGCGGAGAGACTCAAGGCGCGAGATGTCCTCCCAGACATCATTTCTGTATATTCTGCCCTTGCCACGGTTTCAATGGAGGAGGCCAGAATTGACCGTCAGACTTTGGTAGACAGATCGAGTAGCGCGTTTGAGTTGATGAGAGAGAAGCTGACCCAAGCGCTACGCTCGCGAGCGGAAGATGTAGTGAATTGTGTGCATGAATCCACAGGTGAGGTTGAGGAAACAGTGGCGAATATCATTAGCACGAACCCCGCCCTGTTGACGCCGTTTCAAAACGCTACGGCGGAGGGTTTTGATGCTATTGAGGTTGTACCACCCAAAACACTCTACAGACTGGTCGAAAGGTTTCCGGAAGAGGTGTTTGATGGTAAGGCTTTCTCCGCGCCTTATCTGACTATCAATTTGACAGACGATAACGCTACCCAACGTGCCCGGGAAGCTTCAAAGGATCGCATCCTTTCTTTTATTAAGGATGCGTTGCGCATAGTCACTGGGTATGGTCAGCGGGTTCAAAAGGACGAATTGACAAGAGCATCCCTTAGTGTGGATTTTCTTGTTAGGGAACTTGAGCTATGAGTTTCTATACAGACGATATTTCAAACGGATACAATTGGAAGGGTTTAGAGCGTGCTATAGCGAGGATGATGGGTCACCTCGGCTGGAAGGATATCAATGTAATTGGTGGCGCAGGGGATAAAGGTGGAGATGTTCTCGCTACCCGTGTTGAAGGCACCCAAATTAAATCATGGGTTGTTCAGTCAAAAGCAGTTACAGGAGATCGCTATATTGGGCCCCAAGCTTTGAACGAAGCAATCAATGCCTTATCATTTTATGAAACCAATATTGCCGCTGTAGCTACTAACGGAGAATTTACTAAAACCGCGCATCAGCGTCAGGAGCAACTTAAGACTAATGGATATACTCTCAAACTCTGGAATGGGGCTTTTTTAAGAGGTCTCATTGCGCAGATGCCTGAGAGCCACGCTGGCTATCGGCGGCTAAGACCCTATCAGGACGACATTGTCAAAAAAGTCATATCCTCCTATGACGCAGGCAGTAAAAGAGTATTCTACATTGTCGCGACAGGACTGGGTAAAACAGTGATTGCGGCGACAATCGCGAGGTATCTATGGGAAAGAGGCTGCCGTAGGATTTTGGTGCTATGCCACGCAACTGATCTGGCACTTCAGCTTGAACAAGGTTTTTGGCCTCAAATTACAAAGGATGTGCCAACATCAGTATTTTTTGATGGTTTTCCTCCGCGCGATACGGAAGGTATATCATTTGGCTTATATCAAAGCTTGTATGGTTATCTTTCTGGCATTGACCCGGATCAATTCGATGTGGTGATTGTAGACGAAGCGCACCACGCTTTGGCACATGGTTTTAGAACCTGCTTAGAATATTTGAAACCTAAGTTCCTCATCGGTATGACAGCGACGCCTTGGAGAGGTGATGGCCAAAGTCTATCCACGATTTTCGGGGAGCCGATTGCTAAGGTGTCCCTTGTTGATGGAATGGCAATGGGATACCTGTCGAAGGTTGATTACAGGATTCTTTGCGATAACGTCGACTGGGACAATATGCAAAGCGTGAGTGAGCAAAATTTATCCATCCGCGATCTAAATAAGCGACTGTTTCTTCCGCAACGCGATGAGGCTGTTATATCCAAATTGAAGAAAGCGATGCGTGAGGTTCAGAATCCTCGAATCGCTATTTTCTCTCCTTCGATTGAACACAGCAATCGATTCGCGGATATGTTGTCAGCAGCAGGAATTTCTTGCGCGGCACTTTCAAAAGTGGACAAAGCTGAACGTCGACATCGATTACTGGCCTTTGCCTCCGGAACTTATCAAGCGATTTGCGCTGTTGATGTAATGAATGAAGGAATTGACATACCTGATGTCAATATTTTGGTGTTCCTAAGAGCAACACACTCCAGGCGAATATTTGTGCAGCAGTTAGGTCGTGGCCTGCGGCTCTCCGAGGGGAAAGATAAAGTCATTGTCCTGGATTTTGTATCTGACATACGTCGTATGGCGGAAATGATTGAGATGAACAATGAGGGAAAGGCAAAAGGCGCAGAGCATGAAGTCGTATACTTGCGGGAAGGGTTTGTTTCTTTCTCAGACGCGCGCGTAGAAAGCTTTGTGAATATGTGGCTGGAGGATGTAGCCGATCTCAGCGGTTCCGATGATGAGGTAAAACTAAAGTTTCCGGAGGGCTTTTAATATGGCGAATAGATTACCACCACAAGTTAGAACCAAGATTACCAAACTCGTATATGAAAAAGCTGACGAATTCGGTTATATGGAGTGTGATCGCGTCCAAAACAGCCAATTTATGGATATTTTAGTTGAGGATCGTGAGGTTGGTGGGGTTCTTCAGCAATATATGCAAAAAGAGCGCGTTCGTACATACATTAAGGATACCATTCTGAATCGATATACGAAAGACGCAACCAGCAAAGCCCTGTCATCGAAAACGCCAGAGCAGACTATTGAAGAGGAGTATGGCGAATCTGTCGTGGAAATCCAAAAAGTCAAGGGATCTGCCTATGACTGTCATGTCCTTCGTTCCGAAACAGGTAATATTTATATCGTAAGTGAGGGAACGTTTTTAAAATGGGAAACCGCCTTACGCAAGGGGCTTGAAATAATTGCTATTAAGCCCAATTTAACAATTCAAGGCAGGGTTCCGAAACTCTGTTTAAAACTATCACTTGTTGGGCAATCCCTTACCGCAGCTGATAAGAAATTGATTCGGACAGCACTTGCCGCAGCGGGAGTGAAAGCTACCTTTTGTAGCAATTAAGGAATAAAGCAATGTCTGACAAAATTAGAGATCCAAAGGTAACGCATAAAATCATGTCCTCCATACCATCGAAAAATACAGAGCCAGAGCTTATGCTTAGAAAAGCTTTGTGGAAAGAAAACCTGCGTTACAGGGTTAACTATAAAAAGCTACCGGGAAAACCAGACATTGTCTTTACCAAATGCCATGTTGTCGTATTCTGTGATGGCGATTTCTGGCATGGTCACAACTGGGCCATTCGTGGACTGAGTTCTTTGGAGGAGGAACTGTCTGGTTACTCTGAATTCTGGCGGTCAAAAATTTTGAGAAATATTGAGCGTGATATCGAAATCAACCATACACTAAAGGCGCAGGGGTGGACAGTTGTTAGATTCTGGGAAAGCGATATCCGAAAGAACCTCGAAAGCTGCGTACAACTTATCAAAGAGACATTGCTGAGTTCGGAGGCAAAACCGCGCAAACAATGAACCGTAAACGGTATCGGAAAAGGCGGATTGGGTCATGGGTTATCTGATTAATGCATGGAATGAAACACAAAAGAGATTTACTATGTCACTTAAGCAAGTGGTTAATATTGCTGGTGACGGTTCTCTTGAGAATGCGGCCTCGATCAACGAGCTTCGCCAGTTTTTCTCTATGATAGACCTTCAAACAATAGAGCGGCTATTAGGAGAGTGCTTTCATAAAGATAAAAAGTTTAAGTTTGACACCCGTGGATTTGCGTTCCAAGACCTTATAAATGAAATGGGAAGACGACTTGGATATGAGATTGAGTACGGATTATACCGTGGGCGCAAAAATGAAATCGGTTTTGATGGATTGTGGAAATCTAATAATGGCGAGTACATTATTATGGAGTCAAAGACCAGCGATGACTATTCCCTATCTGTAGAAGCTGTAATCGGATATCGAGATCAGCTTGTGATTGACCAAAAAGTTTCAAAGAAGAAATGTTCTATCCTGATTGTGTATGGGCGAGATAATAAAAACGCGCTTCGCAATACTGTCAAAGGTAGCGATGAGGCTAAGAATATTCGACTGATTAGCGCAACAGCTCTTTTTCAACTTGTTCGGATATACTGTGAAACAAAGTCTTTGACTGTTAGGAATCAAATAAATAGCGTCTTGCAACCCAGGGATTACTTTGTATTGGATAACCTTGTTGAACTTGTTTTTCCGCAGACGGACGCGAGCATACCTGATATTGATGATACGGACGATTATGATGTGCCCATTGGGACCACACATAAATTGGAAGAAAGCGCGCTGAATATATCGAATATGACCGAAATTTCAGAAGAATCACAAACACTTTCGGTGCCAGAACTTCCAGCCAGCACATTGAAAGTTGGCGAGTTTGTATATACCGCAATGCGGAATTTAGAAAAAAGCGGATACGTTTTTTCTGATAATGAAGTGATTGATATGTGTTCGACTGGGTGGACGAAGAGAACATTCCATACAACAAAACCATTTATGAAAAAATACATACCTGGAAAGACGGACAACAAAGGAGAGGATGGTTTTGTACGCTTCCGTTCTGAACCTTTTACTTTCGGGAAAACTCAGGTTCTTATTTCTAAAGAATGGTTCGATAGACAACGAAACTATTTTGTAATATGGTATAATTCTCTAAAATAATCATTGATTGTAAGCTGTTTTCCCAGCACTTGGAATGAAAGCTTCTTTATTGGTTGATGATTTTGGCTTTTCTATCCAGTAAAATATTGGAAGTCATTCTTCCAAAGGGATAAAGGGCTTCTGAAAAACAGTGAAATTAGCAGGCTGATAATACAGAAAACTAAGTTCACAAAACATCGCTGTTTCAATGTTTTTCTTAAACTCGTTTGTCTCATCCTGGTCCAACGAGAATCGATACTTATAAAGCTCTGTTTTATTGTCATTATAGCTGATTGATAACTCAATTTGGTAATCTGAGACTTTCCAATAAAAATTCTCTAAAAGCTCCTCACGAAATGTTTGGTATTCTGGTATTGCTTGTAATTGACCCTTTGCCTGTTCAAAAGGCGTGTTTATGATGTTGGCAATCCGCCTTGATTCCAATGTGAGTTTCTCGTGGATTTTGCTCAAACGATTAATCATCTGGGCATCGGTGTTTGCAAACTCCACAAAAATTGGATTTAGACCATTTGCACCAACCATAAATGGCCGCGCTATTTCGCTTGTTGTAACAGAGTTCCCGCCTACAGACTGAAAAACAGGAACCATAAAAGATGACCAGTCCATAGTTAATTCCGCTTTATCGCTTTGGCGAATGACCTTAGCCGCAATATCTTTAATAACAACGGGGCGATTTTTTGCCTCAATCACACCACCGAGGTATATGTATGCTCCACTACGATTGTAATAGAGTTTTATTTTTGCCGAGGGGATAAAGGTAACTTTCAGTGGCTTAAAAAATTTTTTCCATGCAGCGAGAATCCAAGGTTGAACCAGAGCTATGACTGCAAGGACGGTTGCTATGATTTCATAAGGTGTCATTACTGCTTGATTAATAGTTTCTTCAGGCATACCGATGCTCCTTGTAAAAATATTAATGGTCTTAGACATACCTTTGGAACCAGTATAATATAAAATGCAACGAATATCAATTCTTTTCGGGACGGAAATCCATCATCCTTCAAGTACCAGCGATCCTTTTGTGTTCCTCACTTTTTTGAGTACGACTAAAGTGCGGCAATCGAAGTTGATTGCCGCACCTTAGTCGTGCTCTGAACGATGATTTCGTTGTTGTTCTTGTGCGGGGTGAGCCTTGACGATCCGGGCGTTTCCTTTTAGACTGCGGAGGGCTCTCCGCTCCAGCATCTGCACTGTTCAATGCGCTTGCCGCCGTCCCCCTGTTTTTCATCGTAGGCAAATTGATGGAGCAGCTCGCAGGGAAACTCCCCGCACTGGCCGCAATGGCTGTGCCCCTTGCCCTCGCAACAGGCTTTCACCGGGCAGCTGTCCCCCCAGAAGGGCTTATCCATATGTACGCAGCCGGGGCAGTTCATCTGCTCCCGGTAGGCGCACTGGGCGCACAGCAGGCCGCATCTTGACTCGATCATGGCGATCTCTCCTTTCTGGGACATCATACCAAAAGGTACATGACAGCGGTATGTCATGTCCCTCGGTATTTTTTCAGCATGGCCTCCGCTTGCCGCTTCAAATCTGCCCGCAGCCCCCCCGGCTCCAGCACCTCCGCCCGGTTCCCGAAGCTGAGCACCCACTCCCGCATATTAGAGTAGCTGGCAAAATCCCGCTCCAGCAGCAGTCCGTTCGGTGTTTCCTGATAACAGTCCGGGCCGTATTCCTCAATGAGCCGGTATTTTCGCTCTCCGCAAACAGCGCTTTGAGGCGGTACGCTGCATCGGAAAAGTGGCGGTCAAAGTCCAGTTCCTCCAAGGGAAGCTCCCTTGCCGCAAATGGTTCCGCTCCCAGCTCCAAATCCCAGAGCCGGTTCAGCTTGAACAGGCGGAACGCCTCCCGGTCCAGACACCAGCCCCACACATACCAGGCGGACCACCGAAATACCAGCTTGTACGGCTCCATGGTACGGTGGCATTCGCCCTTTTCGTAGTAGTAGTCGAACGAAAGAAGCCGCCTGTCCCGGATAGCCCTTCGGATGACGGCAATTTTCTGGGTGAGGGGTGTCTGATAGTGAGAGGCCAGGTCGATGAGGATGTCATTCGGGACCTGGCCGGGCAGCTTTTCCGATAGCGCGGGGAACTGGGGCGCAGCCGATACGCTGTCCAGCCCCCTTACCCCGGAGAGGATGGCCTGGAGCTCGTCTGCGGTGAGCAGTGATTTGTTCAGCTTGAATCCCTCCGCGATGGACACGCCGCCCCCATAGCCCTGGGTGGTGACCAGGGGGATGCCCGCCCGGCAGATGTCCTCAATGTCCCGGTTGATGGTGCGCCGGGACACCTCAAAGCGCTGGGCCAGCTCGGGCGCGGTTATTTTCTCCTGTTGCAGCAGGATCGTGACGATCCCCATCAAGCGGTCAATTTTCATAACGGCCCCACCATTGCCCTTTTGAACGGTATTCCAACGGCGTCAGAGACTGCATTCATATAAAAGGATTTCATGGCCGCTGCCGGACACGGGTGCTT
>OFFZ01002273.1_pt1 | contig 10160 bp, 10 predicted proteins | sample 1521631 | NCBI WGS metagenome assembly OFFZ01 (sample SAMEA3504102, study PRJEB24116) | mouse gut metagenome | biome: mouse gut; feature: mouse-associated habitat; material: faeces | place: Denmark | collected 2011 | reverse complement strand
CCGCCTCGTCACAGATCAGCTTGGCTGCTGCCACAATTTCGGCATTGCCGGTAAACTTGGTGGCAACCCAATACAGCGCTTTCGGATCGATCTGCATAACCTCCCCCAGCGTTTTCCCGCTGTACTTGGCAATCGGGCACGAAACCTTCAGTGCCTGCTCAAAAGGCGACAGCTCAGGTTCCCGCGGCTTCGGGGCTGCCTGAGCGGCAGGCGCGGCAGGCGGCGGAGGCGGGGCGCTCCCAATGGAGGCATCCACAGGATTGCCGCTCCACATAATACCGCCCAGTTCGTCCACAGCCGGTGCATCAAAGGAATCACCGGCGGCCCCAAACTGGAGGCCAAAGCCTGCATTACGCAGGGCAATACCCACCGCAGCGGTCTGCGCCCACTCTCTGGGTGAGACAGTAGGTTTATCGGGCAGATAACCTCTGGAGGCAGTCGCCTCGGCCAAGAACTGATCCACCGGTGCGGAATAGTGGGGATAGACCCGGGCTGTTGCCACAAAACAGTCCTTCCCCGCCGTGACGGAAACTGCGATACGTCCCTCCGGATATTTCAGCCGGAACCAGCCGATCTGGACCATAACCGGAAGCCGCAGCCTTTTTTCACCACCATTGGCGCTGTTCAGGTCGGTATACTCCACCGCCAGCGCAGAGGGATCGAACCCCTCCACAGCGTTGATCTTCTGCAAGGCCTCCATGGCCGTCTGCTTTGCTTGTGTGTTGTCCGTAGTCATGACGCAGGCGCCTCCTTTTCCTTCTTTTTAATGGGTACAAATGTGTTTCGGAACTGAAGCCATGCGGGAAGCAACGTCTGAATCACTCTGCCAATCTCCCGGCTGTAGCTTTCCGGGGCGGACGGCGCAAAGCTGGAAAAACGCTTGCGGTAATCTTCAATCACCCGCCCCAGATTGTTCTGGGCAGCATCCCGTTCCTTCTGCGTGTCAGGTCCGCGGTTAGGCCCATAACGGCGTTCCAGGGCGAGGCACTGCACATAGGCGTCCAGCATTTTGTAGTGTCCCTGCAAAAACTGGGTCTCCATGGTGACCGGAGCCGTCTTGCAGAACATCTGGCAGGTCTCCAGCACGCCGATCCGGTACACGATCTCACCGTGCCACCAGATTGCATCGGCCGGCGCACCGCCCTGCGCGATGCGCTGGTCTACCTCGCTGCGGAGATTATAGTAGTTTTCAAGAACAGTAGCCATATTTGTTTCCTCCCTTCACTATGTTGCCGTTTGGATAATACGGGCTGCCAGCAGGGTGTTGCGCCGCTCCGTATCCGTTGTCTGAATGGCCCGAATGACCGCCTGCCAGTCACCAACAATCTGCGCTCTGCATCTGGCTCGGGTAAGGCCGGTATAGACCAGAGGGCGCTTGAGCATACGGCCATGGCAATTCTGGATACTGAGCAGCACCGAGTCATACTGGCCGCCCTGGGACTTATGAATGGTGGTGGCGTAGGCGAGATCCAAATGGCTCAGACTTTCATTGTCCTCATAGGCCACAATGCGGTCATCATGGAAATCCACCTCCACCAGGAACCCGTCATCATCCCGTTCAACTTTGCGGATATAGCCGATGTCTCCGTTGCTGACCTCTTCCCGGTTCTTGGTCTGCATGACCTTATCACCAAGCCGGAAGATCCGCTGCCCCAAGGACAGCTCCGGTTTATTTGCGCCCGGCGGATTGACCAGGGCCCGCAGCCGCTCGTTCATGCTTCGCACGCCGGTCTCGGTCTTTGCCCGGAACGGGGTCAGCAGCGCAACATTGTCCACGCCATACCGGCGAACCTCCTGCATATACAGCCGCTCCAGCCACTCGGCGGACTGCTGAATATCGGCAGAACCCCAGAATTGGAAGTCTCCGTCAAACTGGAGGTCCGTATCGCCATGACGGATGTGCCGGGCGTTCTCGGCGATCATGCTGCCTTCGCTCTGGCGAAACACCTTGTCCAACATCACCATCGGGATTCTGCCGCAGCGCAGCAGCTCACTGAGTACCGCACCCGGCCCTACAGAAGGAAGCTGGTCAGCATCTCCCACTAATACCAGCCGGCACATGGGCGGCAGCGCATGGAATAGATACCAGGTCATAGCCATATCCAGCATACTGATCTCGTCTACCAGTACCAGATCGGCGTCTACCTGCTCCGGCATGGCCAGGATGTTTGTATCACCGGCAGTCAGGTTCAGCGCTTTATGGACCGTGCAGGCGGGAAGGCCACTGCTTTGCTCCAGTCGTCGGGCCGCACGGCCTGTGGGTGCGCAGCAGATAATGTCCGCATCCGGGAACGCCTTCCGGTAGATATTCAGAAAAACACGCTGAATGGATGTCTTGCCAGTACCAGGGCCGCCGGAAATAATACAGATTGGGGATGCGAGGGCGGTCTTAACCGCCTGCCGCTGCTCCTCCGCCAATGTGAAGCCCAGTTCCTCCTGCTGCTGGTCAATCTCATCGTCCAAGTCGCCGATATAGGGCAGGCTGCTCCGTTGGAGCATTTCTCGAACACACTGGGCAACACCGTCCTCAGCTTTCGCCATAACTGGACGGTAAACATGGCTCTGATATAGGGCCAGCCGGTCTGCTTTCAGCATCTCAAACGCCACATTGGCAACCGTCATGCGGTTTAGGCCCGGCGTACGCAGCAGCTCCAACGCCTGCTGGACAAAGTGCTCTTTGTTCAGGCATAGGTGGCCCTTCTGCTCAGCCACTTCCAATGTGTGGAGCAACCCGGCGGCAACCCGTTCCGGGGCTGTCCTGGGAATGCCCTGGCGTTCTGCCAGCCGGTCCGCTGCATCAAAAGACAACAGCCCCCGTTCAAACACCTCATAGGGGCGTTCCTTCAGCAGTTCCTCCGCTCGGATGCCCAGATCCTTTTGCAATCGGACAGCCTGCCCGGCATTGATATCCAACGGAGCCAACAGGGTAATAATCCGCCGGGCGCTCCGGGTCTCCATGTAGGAGTCGCGGAGCTGTTCACAGCGCTTGCTGCTGATGCCTGGCACTTCTCGGATACGGTCTGGGTCGTTGTCCAGCACCTCCAGGGTATCGTCGCCGAAGGTATTGTAAATGCGCTCAGCCAGTTTTTTGCCAATACCGCGGATCAAACCGGAGGCGAGATAGGTAACGATCCCCTTCTTGCCGGGTTCGATGATATCCTCATAAGACTCCATCATGAACTGAAGCCCATATTTGGCATCCTTCTTCCACCGGCCGGTCATGTCCACCTTCATCCGTTCCATGATGGGCAGGTAGTGGCCCACCACCGTGATGCTGCTGAGTTTGTTTCCCTGCCCATCCAGTACAGTCTCACAAGGCACATAAAGCGCCACTGTGTAGCCGCCGTTCTGGGCATCCTCAATGCTCTTGGGGTAGATCAGTCTAAAAAACTTACATTTCATTCTGCGCCCTCCTAAGCCAGCACCAGCTCTGTGATAGGCTTATAGATGACCTGTTCCTCCACCGTATGCTCGCTGGCGATGTGCAAGGCTTCCTCCACGATGTCATCCGCCAGCTGGTCAAACTCCTGTACCAGTTCTGTCCGCTGCTTGAGCTCATAAAGGGACCAGTCCTCAAAATCTTCCCCCATATCAACATCCCGTCCCGGATAAAAAAAGATCTGTATAGGCGGTTTGCTGAAGTCAATGCGGGCCTCTTCATTACATACCCCGCACCGGTTTCCGGTTTCTGCTACCGAGGTGTAATTTTTTTGGCCGCATTTGGTGCAGTAGGAGCGATATCTGCTGGGCTTGGTTCCGCCCTGATAGAGTACCAGATAGCCGCCGCTGTGGCCGTTCCAACCTGCCTGCCACAGGTAGTTGTGCTGGCGGTTGAAGTCCTCAATCCGCTCATTGAGCCGCTCATAGAACTCAGGTACTTGGATCATGTCCCAGAGCTTGTCCTCTGTTTCCCGGTCAAGACCAAGTTTGTAGAGCTTCATATTGCAGGCATACGACGTGCTTCGGTTCCAACTGCGCAATGTATCATACCGAAAATGGCCTGACAGATAAGCAGTCATCTCAGCCCGGGACCGCTTATCCACACGTTGGGAGAACAGACGCCGGGCGGAAGTTTCCTTTTTCATGAGTACCATGCTGTCACCTCCTAAAAGATGGCACAGGGAGGCCAGTATTGTGGCTCTCCCTGTGTGTTTTGATATTTCTTATACCGGTTCAACAGAAACCTTGACTTTCCGGCTCTCCGAAGCTTTGAGCGCAGCCGCGTAGATACTGGGGTGCTCTTTCTTGAGATATCCGGAATCTACACGGCGTGTGGTTTTTGTTACAAAATCCACCAGCAGCTTGTCTTTGGTGGTGGTCAGCACACCATGCTCATGGGCTTTCATCAGTTCCGCGATACGAACACTGTATGCTTCGATCTTTGCTTCATTTTCTTTCATCTGCTGTCTGAGTGCGGCATTTTCATCCTGAAGCGCGACAATCCCCCGCAGGGATTTTTCATATTTTAAGGGAAACTCAATCGTTGGAAGAGCTTTCTGGCTCGGACCACAAATATGAGCCAGCGCCTCCAGCGCCAGTTTCGGGGCCACCTCCGTCATGGCAGGTGGTTTGTCATTCCGCAGACTCCAGATCCACTGATCCAGCCGCTCAAAAATGATGTCCTCCTTCGCCTGATCCCGAATCAAACTGGGTGTAGCCAGATCATGCTCCGGGTTGTTACCCCAGATGGCTGAAAAGGCACCGAAATCTACATCCATGACTGACAGATAATAGCGAAGCTGAAACTCATAATAGAGCGGATAGGCCCCGTCGGCCCAGTCGCCGGCCTTGTGATAGGTGCAGCTCTTGCATTCCAAAACGCCCGGTTTCCCGTCAGCTTTTCGGCTAAGTCGCCGATCAATGTCCGCCAAGGCATATGGAAAGTCCGCGTGCTGATACATATTGGTATCATCAATGACAGTGTCCCCCGTCCGCTGGGCGTAAAAATGGGCCGCAATCGGTTCAAGCATATGTCCCATCTGCAACTGCAAAGGATTGGGCTTATCTTTGGGCTTCATACGGCCTTTTTTGATCATCCACAATTCCAGTGGGGTGGTCCACGGTGACAGGCCAAAGATGGTGGCCACATCGCTTCCGCCCACGGTGTACTCAATGTCCCCTTTCGGGCCATGCTCCCGGCACTCCAGCCAGCGTTTTTCATCCATTCCCGCACAGTCGCACAGAATGATCGGTGCAGCCATTACCAGTTCACCTGCTTTGCAAGATCGTAGTCGCTCCAGCGAAGTGTGAGCGCCCGGGCCATGTTCTCCTGAAGGGACAGCAGCTTGCTCTCAGGCGCACCACTGACCTTCAGATTGAACAGAATCTCCTGCATGGCCATAAATACGTCATGGGCAGAGGCCGAAGCATTGCCGTTGGCTGTCTCAAACATGGCGATGGCTTCTATCGCCGCCTTTTTCGGCATAGCCAGCTTTTTACACACGGCAGTCATGGCATTGACCGGGTTATCCAGGTGGATGGTGAGCAGGCCGCTCAGGCGGGCCACCGAATCGCCGAACTGGGCGAACAGCATATCCAGAGCGTCCACAAAATCGGGCACCTTGGACTGCCGGCGGTGCTCAATGGCCACCATGCCGCCGATGTGGATGGGATACTGCAGGCCCATCAGGAGCGCTGACACCTTCGCTGAGGCCACCCCGGTGTCCGAGGTGGAAAAGCGGATGCCCGGCATCAGCTTGGCCGCCAGTGTCTTTTTGCCCTCCGCTTCCAGCAGCTTTTCATAGGTGCTGAGCAGGTCTTCTTTCTGGCCGGGCAGGATCCAGGAGGCGCTGGTAATAGAGTGGTCGGAATAACCGCTCTCAAAGCTGTTGCCCGGGAACCGTTCGTCCATTTTCTTCTGCAGGCCGTCCAGCAGTTGGTCGATCTCCAGGATAGAGTAATCCCGACCGTCCCCGGAATGGGCTGCGGACACCTTCTCGTCCCGAATCAGCAGCAGGGCGCTGTCCTTGTGCAGCTCCAGGCAGGAGTTGAGCACTTCAGCCAGCTTGGCCCTGGCGAGCTTGGGCAGGGCGGTGCCGTTGATTTTTGCCCGATCCAGCAGACTCTTGTAGGCGGTGTCCCGCAGCGGGAAATACCGTTCGCCCACCTGGATGGCCAGGCCCAGGTTCTCCGCCGTATCAGCGATAGCCTCCTGGCTGACAGCGGAATCAAAGCTGGAGGGGTCCTCATAGAGCGGGGACGCCTTATCCAGCGCGGCCACACGCAGGCGGTTGACCTCGGTGCGTTCCCAGAGGCTGGCCTTGCGGGTCTCCTCGTGATAGGCCAGCATGGCGGGGAACTGGGTAAACTGGGTGGAATAGCTGTCTTGGCATTGTTTCAGCATTTTTGATCGCTCCTTTTCTCATTTTTGTTGTGGCGGAATGCCCTGAATATACAAAAACAGCGCCCCTTTCGGAACGCTGCATTTGCCAGTATAAAATTGGCCCGGAAAACAAAAAAAGTGTCATCTGCAAACATGCAAATGGCACTTTGGTACACGGAATACTATGCGCACTTTTCCTGCGGCACTGATACTGTATGTTTGAATTATACCATCCTCGAAGCGTTCCGTCAATGCTGAAACAGCAGTTTATAGCTGAATCTAAAAAATGGATCAATACTTATGCGCCTTGCCCTGTCTGCAAATTTTTCACTTCATCAAGAGGCAGACCAGAAATAGTGACAATTTCTTCAAGAGCATATTTGCCAGCCTCCAGCATTCGAAGTGCAACCGCCTTCATGCCTTCTTTCAAGGCTTCCTCACGTTCTTCCTTCCGCATCTCCTCAATCACTTTGCACATTTCGCTTACCCCCTTCGGATTTTCCTTCAAATATCTGGTGCGGTCTGCCAGAATTTCAAAATTCATGTCTGCTGCATCGGTGCAACGAAAGTCGTGCATCAGTTTCCCAATGTCGGAATCACCCTGATACGCACCATTTACATATGAATGGCTCCTATTAGGAACACTGTAATATCAAGGCTTTTCGGAGCCTACACCCACAAAAAAATTTAATCAGAGCTATCACATTACGCAAAAAGCCGTCCGGCATGAAAAAACGGGCGGCTTTTTTGCGTGGATAGCCGGGAGGGAGGCGAAAAAATAGTAACAAAGTTTTAGCGCAAGATTTGTGCAACATTCACGAAATTAAAAAAGGAGGTAACGAATGGCAGACGAAAAATTAAACGTGAGCCCGGAGGAAAATCCCCAGCCCAGCTTGTTCGATGCCGGCCCGGAGGGTGCTCCTGCCCAGGACGCTCCCGCCCCGGAGCCCCCGGCCCCGGAGAACGCCCCCGAGCAGACTGGCGGCGAACCACCCGCCCAGGATGCCCCGGCTGGTGCTCCCGGCGAGGTGAGTGTCTCCGCTGACCAGATTGAAAAGCTGAAGGCTCCCTGCATCGTATTCATTGATGAAATTGACGCCATTGGTCAGAAGCGCAACTCCGGCAAGATGGGTGGTAACGATGAACGGGAGCAAACGCTAAACCAGCTCTTGACGGAGATGGATGGCTTTGAGGGCAACACCGGCGTCATTATTCTGGCCGCGACCAACCGTCCGGAATCCCTGGACCCCGCTCTGACCCGCCCAGGCCGGTTTGACCGCCGTGTGCCGGTAGAACTGCCTGATTTGAAGGGTCGGGAGGAAATCCTGAAGGTCCACGCTAAGAAAATCAAGGTGTCTGATGAGGTGGATTTTCGGCGGATCGCCCGGATGGCTTCGGGAGCCTCCGGTGCGGAGCTGGCCAATATTATCAACGAGGCGGCGCTCCGGGCAGTGCGGGACGGGCGGAAGTACGCCGCGCAGTCCGATCTGGAGGAGAGCATCGAGGTGGTCATCGCTGGTTATCAAAAGAAAAACGCCATCCTCACGGACAAGGAAAAGTGGACGGTAGCTTACCATGAAATTGGCCACGCCCTGGTCGCGGCCAAGCAGACCCAATCGGCCCCGGTACAGAAGATTACCATTATCCCCCGCACCTCCGGGGCCTTGGGCTACACCATGCAGGTGGAGGACGGCAACCATTACCTGATGACCAAGGAGGAGATCGAGAACAAGATCGCCACCTACACCGGGGGCCGCGCCGCTGGGGAAGTGGTATTTGGCACCATTTCCACGGGAGCCTCAAACGATATTGAGCAGGCCACAAAGCTGGCCCGCGCCATGATTACCCGGTACGGCATGAGCAAAAATTTTGATATGGTGGCGCTGGAAACGGTAAACAACCAGTATCTGGGCGGCGACGCATCGTTGGCCTGCTCCGCCGATACACAGACGGAGGTCGACTGTCAGGTGGTGGAGCTGGTGAAAAAGCAGCACGAGAAGGCTGCGGCCATTTTGATGGAGAACCGTAAAAAGCTGGATGAGTTGGCTAAATACCTGTACGAAAAAGAGACAATCACCGGAGAGGAATTTATGAAAATTCTGAACGCGCAGGATTCCGAAGGATAAATTCTCGTCTCCCCTGCTAAAAGGAGCAATACCGCAAAATGTATCGAACTTTTAATAATCAAGTGTGTGCAGAATGTACCCGGTGGCACGCATACAATGGAAAAAAACTTTTCCTGCCGCCTTCCAATCCCCAAAGGGTGATACAAACCAGACATTTGATCCGGCATTATACTGCGTGTTTGGCAGTCGTTAATATGCTTGATGCCAAGGACCCCTATATGGCAGAGCATTCCGCGCGGGTAGCCAAAATGTGTCTTCGCCTTGCGGTAATGCTCCGCCTGCCCCGCGCAAGAATTGCGGTTGCCACCATTGCCGCCGGTGTCCACGACATTGGAAAAGTTGGGGTTCCGGACAGTGTTTTATTAAAGGAGGGATCTTTGGATAAGCACGAATATGATGTCATTAAGTACCATCCGGGAATTGGTGCGGATGTCCTTTTGAAAATTCAAGGCTATGAGAGGATCGCAGCCGGTGTGTGGCATCACCATGAGCGGTGGGATGGGTCCGGCTATCCAGACGGGCAGGCAGGTACGGAAATTCCCCTTTATTCCCGTATGATTGCGCTGTGTGATTCCATTGACGCAATGCGTTCCAGCCGGTCTTACCGAAAAGGAATGACCGATTGCGACTGCCGCCGGGAGATTGAAAAGAACGCTGGGACTATGTATGATCCGGAATTAGCGTCTCTCTGCCTGTCGAATTGGGACTTCCTTACCGGCGATTTGTATGTGAACATATAAGGCCGTCAGATTGGAGGACCATGTGAACTTTCTGTTTTCAATCAACCGAACCTTTATCCCACTGCTGTTGAACTGCGTCAATTCCATCCTGAAAAATGGAGATATAGATGAATATGTTGCCTACGTCCTCCACTCCGATTTGGAAACAGAGGATATGTCCTCAATCCAATCCGCTGTTGGAAAACAGATGAACTTTCACTTTGTTTCCGTATCTATCAGCTTATTTGAGGGGTTTCCGATATCCAGACGCTATCCTCAGCAGATTTATTACCGTCTGGCCGCGCCGTTGCTGCTGCCCCCGGAGCTGAAACGCGTTCTTTATCTGGATGTAGACACGATAGTCATCAACTCATTAACAGAACTGGAAACTATGCCCTTTGGCGAAGCCTGTTTTATGGCTTTACCCATGTGCACAAGCCACTGGCAAAGCTGAATCAGGCGCGCCTTGGCATAGAGCAGGAGACCCCATACATCAATTCCGGCGTGATGCTACTGAATCTTCCGCTATTTCGGGAACACTTGGATTTAGCCGAGATACGCGCATTTGCTAACAAGAAAAAAAGCATCCTTTTTCTCCCGGATCAGGACATCCTAACTGCTCTTTACAGCGATCATGTGAAACTGTTGGACAGCTTGCGGTACAATCTCAGCGACCGGGTGCTGGCATTCCATAATGCCAAATCTCAACAGGAAAGGCTGGATGTTGAATGGGTACGAAAAAACAGTGTCATCGTCCATTACTGCGGAAAGCCAAAGCCTTGGAAGGAGCATTACCACGGCTCCCTCGGTGTATTTTATCAAGAATTGGCTGAACATCCAAATAGCAGGCTGAAGAGGAATTTTATACCCAAGAGCGATACCTGATTTTCAACTCATTCCACAAAAATGCAAAATCAAGCCGGGGGCTTATTTCATTGTTTACTGGTACGCAATATTGCTATACCCTTTTTGAACCATCTGTATAGCAATATT
>OFFZ01002267.1_pt1 | contig 10172 bp, 4 predicted proteins | sample 1521631 | NCBI WGS metagenome assembly OFFZ01 (sample SAMEA3504102, study PRJEB24116) | mouse gut metagenome | biome: mouse gut; feature: mouse-associated habitat; material: faeces | place: Denmark | collected 2011 | reverse complement strand
GGATATGACGGCACGGCTAACTACACTCACAGACGCAACGGCGCCTTCAATGGGGCCGGGGATTGCTCCCCGGATATGACGAGCAGGAACTGCTGTGGCAGGGCGCGGAATGGTTTCCTTCAATGGGGCCGGGGATTGCTCCCCGGATATGACGGATTATGTGGACGGCTCGCATACCCGCATAACACCTTCAATGGGGCCGGGGATTGCTCCCCGGATATGACATGAGCATGTGTATTGACCGGATTGACGACAACGTCCTTCAATGGGGCCGGGGATTGCTCCCCGGATATGAGAGTGCTTCCCGGTCTGGTAACGCGCAGGGCTGATCCTTCAATGGGGCCGGGGATTGCTCCCCGGATATGACGTCACCTCTTTTTAGCAAGGCCCGGCGCGGCCTGTAAAGGCGAAGATCGAGAACCTGCCGTCAGGCGACGGCCGAGGTACGCCCCCCGACCAATTCCGCAAGAAAAAAGCCAGTCTTTTCAGACGGCTTGTCTCCGCGATGATCTCGCGCTACTGTATGGCAAACTGGAGGTTCTCGCGGATTGCCCGCGTCATTCCTGCAAGGAGTCTCTCGTGCCCTCCCTGTCCGACTGGTATACGGCGGCGCTCGGCGTTCCGCCTTACCCCTATCAGCAGCGTCTGGCCGCCGAAGACTGGCCCGATGTGCTGAAAATTCCGACCGGCCTCGGCAAGACGGCCGCCATCTTTTTTGCATGGCTGTACAAACGCCATTGCAACGACGTTCATACGCCCCGGCGGCTGGTCTGGTGCCTGCCCATGCGCGTGCTGGCGGAGCAGACCGCCCGGCTTGCCCGGCAGTGGGGAGAACGCCTTGCTTCTGCGGGATTGCTGTCCCGCGCGCCTGCGGTGCATGTGCTTATGGGCGGCGATGTGGCGCAGGACTGGGATACGCGCCCCGAAGACGAGGCCGTGCTGATCGGCACGCAGGATCAGCTCCTTTCCCGCGCGCTCAATCGGGGCTATGCCATGAGCCGTTTTCGCTGGCCGCTGGACTTTGCCCTGCTGCACAATGATGCCTTCTGGATTTTTGACGAAGTGCAGCTTATGGGCGCGGGCCTGCCGACCTCCACTCAGCTGGAGGCCTTTCGGCGGCGTTTCGCCTGCGCCGTGCCCTGCCGCTCCCTGTGGTGCAGCGCAACGCTGCATCCGCGGTGGCTGGCCAGCGTGGATTTTGCCGCGCACTGTCCCGCGCCGCGCCTTGCGGAGCTTCAGGAAGACGACACGGCATTTCCGCAGGTACGGCAGCGCATCCACGCAGGCAAGCAGGTTCTTCCGCTTGCCGGGGCGGACAACAGCAGACAGCTGGCAGATGCCGTGCTGGCGGAACATCGCCCGGGAACGCTGACCCTCGTCATTCGCAACCGGGTCAGGGATGCCGTGGAGCTGTTCGAGACGCTGCGCAAAAGAAAGAACACGCCGCCGCTCTGCCTGCTGCATTCCCGCTTTCGTCCAGCCGACAGGGCCGCCGTGCTGCAAGCGGCTCTGGCAGCCCCGGAGGGGGAAGGACGCATTGTCGTCACAACGCAGGTTGTGGAAGCGGGCGTGGATATTTCCGCCGCCACGCTCTTTACGGATATAGCGCCGTGGGCGTCGCTGGTGCAGCGTTTCGGGCGCTGCAACCGGGCGGGAGAACGCAGGGATGCCCGCATTTTCTGGCTGGACAAAAGAGCTGGCAGGGAGCAGGACGCCCGTCCCTATACGCTGGATGAGCTGAACACGGCCCGGCAGCGGCTGGCAGCGCTGGAAAACGCCGCTCCGGCGCTGCTGCCGGATACGGATGCGGCAACCGCGGCTTATGCCGTCCTGCGCGCGCCCGATCTGTTTGATCTCTTTGACACCACGCCCGATCTTGCCGGGGCGGATATTGACGTTTCCCGCTTCATCCGGGAAAGCGACGATAGCGACGTGCAGGTATTCTGGCGCAGCTGGCCGGGCAATGCGCCGCCGCCGGATATGCCCGGCCCGGCCCGCGAGGAATTGTGTTCCGTGCCGCTGGGCGACGCGCAGTCCTTTTGCCGGAAAGGCAACTGTCAGGGCTGGTTCTGGGATACGCTGGAAGGCGCATGGCGCAAGGCGGACCGGCTGCGTCCCGGTATGGTTCTGCTGTTCAGAGACACGGCTGGCGGCTACAGTCCCCTTGCGGGCTGGAAAGCCGATTCCAAAGAGACTGTCCCCGTCATATCTCCAAAAGAAGAAAAGGCCGTTGCCGCGCCACCTCCGGCGCTGGACGGCGATCCCCGCAGCCATGCGGCGCGGCAGAGTCTGCGGGAACATGGAGAGCGCACTACGGCCGCGCTGCAAGACCTGCTTGCGGCGCTGGACAATCCCGTTCCGCCTTCCTGTCTGCCGTCGCTGCACACGGCGGCGCGGCGGCACGACTGGGGCAAGACGCACCCCGTCTTTCAGTCGGCCTGCATGCCTGCCGACGCCTCGGATATCTGGGCCAAAGCGCCGCGCATGGAACGTTATGACCGCCTCGGCTTCCGGCATGAGCTGGCCTCGGCGCTGGCCCTGCTGCATACGGGGCATGACGATCTTGCCGTCTATCTGGCGGCGGCGCATCACGGCAAGATTCGTCTTTCGCTGCGCGCTCTCCCCAACGAAACCCCGCCGCCGGAGGGCATCCGCTTCGCGCGCGGTATCCGGGAAGGCGATATTCTGCCGCCCGCGGACGGTCTGCCCGAAGTCGTCCTGTCGCTGGCCTGCATGGAACTGGGGGATTCCGCCGAGGGGGCCAGCTGGGCCGAACGCATGATCGGCCTGCTGGAAACATGGGGCCCCTTCCGTCTGGCCTTCTGGGAAGCCCTTGTGCGCCTTGCCGACTGGCGGGCCAGCGCAGAGGAGGTCTGATACATGCCGGATATTCTGCTCGAAGGCTGTGCCTCGCGTCCGCTGGCCTCCTGTCTCAAGGCGCTGGGCATTCTGCGCCTTGTGGGCGAACAGCAGGACGCACAGGTTCGCGGCGCATGGCGGAACGGCTGTTTTGTGCTGTCATCGTCGCTGGACAAAGAAACTCTGTGCGATTTTTTTCTGCATGTCTGGCAGCCCACGCCGCTGGTCTCGCCGTGGAACGGCGGCAGCGGTTTTTATCCCGGAGACAATACGGAGGGCATTGACGCCATAACGCAATCGACGGATTCCCGTCTGGCTGGTTATCGCGCCGTCATTGCCCGGATTCGTGACTGGCCGGAATTCCGTATGCTGGCCTCACTTCCCGCAGGGCAGGCCCGGAAACAGCGGGATAGCGTCCGCGAAGAATGCAAGAATATTTTTTTGCAGCGCTGCCGTGCGGAACTGCCGGAAGCCTGTCTGCCGTGGCTGGACGCGGCTTTTATACTGCGTGAAGACAAGGCTGTGTTTGCGCCTCTTCTGGGAACAGGCGGCAATGAGGGACGGCTGGAATACGCCAATAACTTCATGCAGCATGTGAACGCGGTCTTTGCAGCCTCCGATACGCAGCAGGGGCGCGGCTGGCTGGAGTCGGCCCTTTTTGCTGTGCCGACTCCCGGATTACCCAAAGTTGCCGCAGGCCAGCTTGATCCCGGCAGTGCCGGAGGATGCAATCAGAGCGCGGGCTTTGCGCTCGACAAGGCCGCCCCGGTCAATCCGTGGAATTTTCTTCTTATGCTGGAGGGCTCGCTGCTGTTTGCCGGAACGCTGGCGCGTCGTTCGCCGGAAGACCCGGCGCAGGTCTCCTTTCCTTTCTGTGTCGGGAGAATGGCTGCGGGCTTTGCCTCGTCTTCCCTGCGCGACAACGGACGCGGCGAACTCTGGTTCCCGCTCTGGTCGCGTCCCGCGTCGCTGCGCGAGGTGCGCCGCCTGCTGGGCGAAGGTCGCGCCACTCTGGGACGCCGACAAGCCTGTGACGGACTGGATTTTACCCGCGCCATAGCCTCTCTGGGCGTGGAACGCGGTATTGACAGTTTTGAGCGCTACAGTTTTCTTGAACGACGCGGTCAAAGCTATGTTGCCTTGCCTTCGGGAAATCTTTCCGTGCGCTATCAACCCCGCGTCGCCCTGCTGGAGCCTGTGGCGCGCTGGCTGGAACAACGCTGTCTCAAAAAAGAAGAACCGGCAACGCTGACCTCGGCGCGGCGGCGTCTTGCCGCGGCTGTTTTTGCCTGCGCGCGCACGCCGGATGCCCGCCATTTTCAGGCGGTCAGCCGCGCACTTGCCCGCATGGATGCTCTGCCGACCCTGTCGGCCCTGCTGCGCGCTCCCTGTCCCGGCCTTGCGGCGGACTGGATTGCGGCCTGTGATGACGGCGGGCCGGAAGTGCGCCTTGCCGCCGCGCTGGCTTCTCCCGGCGGCGCGGACAAGCTGGGGCCGCTGCGCGCGCAGCTGGCTCCCGTCTCTCCTGCCGCCCCCTTTCGTTGGGAAAAGGATTCGGAGCAGTTTTTGGCATGGCGCGGCGCGACGCTGGAAGGCATCGGCAATCTTTTTCTACGGCGTCTGCTGCTGGCGCAGCGTTACGGCGTCAGCCCTCTGCACGCCGGTGTAAGGCTCCAGCCTGCCGATCTCCTGCCGTTACTTCAGGAAACGCTGGACATGGCGCTGCTGCAAGACCTGCTGCGGGCCTTCTCGCTGATACGCTGGCCGAAAACCATGCAGTCCCTCTGGCCGCAGCCTCTGCAAGCGCAGCGTTTGCCCCATGCGCTTACGCTGCTGCAACTGCTGTACACCCCTTTGCCGACCGACTGCGGGCTGGACAGGGAACGTCTGTGCCCGGATTTGCGCATTGCCCGTCTTGTGCAGGCGCAGCGTCTTGAAGAAGCCTGCACGTTGGCCGCTCAGCGTCTGCGCGTTGCCGGAGGCGGCGCGCTCTATCTTCCGGCATCCTTTGTCGAAAGCGTGCGCGGCCTGTCGCCTGCGGCTGTTCTGGCCTGTCTTGCCGTGCCGGTCTCGCCGCACGCCCTGTTACGCCAATGTCATCAGTCATCTTGCTGAAAGGAGCTTTCATGTTGCTGGATACTTGCACTGCCGACCGTGTACTGTTGGAAGCCGACCTCGTGCCCATGCAGGGACAACGCTTCCAGCCGACGGGTTTTGCCGATCTGGGAGCCGCCGTGTACACGCTGCCCGACGGGACGCGGATGCTGCTGGTGGAATCCGCGCAATCTATGGCAAACCGGCTGGAACAGACCATCCTGACGCCGGAGGGGACGCTTATGCCGGAGCTGGAAGGGCTTTCCTGCGTTACGGCGGTGCTGCACGGCAAGGGCAGGGAGGATTTTTCCACCAGTTCCCTGTTGGAGGCGCATCGTCTGGCCTCGCCCTTCATCATTGCCGACAAGACGTTTCAGCAGCAATTCTGCACCGACGCGGCGTATGATGAAAAATCGCCTCTGGACTGGAAACGCATCCATGCCGCCATTTTCAAATATGACGTCAACTCCCTTTTGCATGGCGTTTTCCTGTCCATCGTCAAGGGGGGCCGTATCAAGGTCCCGCGCCTCATTTCCGCATTCATCGAAGCCGAAAACGTGCGGGAAGCCGTTTCCGGCGGCGTCAAGAATTCCTTTGATCCCTCCGGCTCTGTTCGCCATGCGGACTATGACAAGGACGTTTACAGCAACGTGCCCTACCAGCGCACCGAATACACGGCGGAGCGCATTACCGCCTATTTCAATCTGGATGTGAGCGGCATCCGGGCGCTGGGCCTGCCCGCGCAGGCGCAGGAGCTGCTGTTCTGTCTGGCCCTGTACAAGGTGCGTCGTCTGCTGGACGGCGGGCTGCGTCTGCGCACGGCCTGCGATCTCCGGCAGACAGGAGAACTACGTCTGTCCGGACTTGAGGCGCTTCCCGATGCGGCGGCCCTGCTTGCCGCGCTGCAACAGAGCATCAGGGAGTGCGCGCCCCTCTTTGCTCAGCCCCCTGTAACGACGCTGCATGTGGAAGTGACCGAAAAGAAAGGCAAGAAAAAGGACGATGCAGACGATACGTCAGAGGAAGAGGACGCCTGATGCCGGTTCTTGAAATTTCCTTTCTGGCCGGGCGCTATCATGCAACGGCCTGGGGGCGCAACGTCAACGAAGGGGAACCGGAATGGCCGCCGTCTCCCTTTCGTCTGGCGCGGGCGCTCATGGATGTGCGTTATCGCCGTCATGCCGACATTGACGACGACAGCCTTGAACGCGCGTTGTTGCTGCTGACCGGAGCGCCCCGTTTCAGTCTGCCGCCCGCAAGCAGAATGGCCGTTAAATATTATCTTGATCAGGGCAAGACGGACGGCAAGAAACAGGCTGTGCTGGATGCCTTTGTCTGTATGCCGAAGGGCGCGGCTCTTTATATGGAACTGCCGCAGGAGGCGTCGGCTGACGCGCTGCGCGTTCTGGAAACGCTGGTGACGTCCCTGCCGTATCTGGGACGCGCGGAATCGTGGATTGCGGCACGACTGCGCGCAGAGCTGCCGCCGCAGCGGCGCTGGAACTGTCGTCTTGCCGCAGCGCAATCCGCCGACCCGGACAATCAGACAGAGGTGCACACGCTGCTGTCGCCCACAGCCTATGCCGATCTGCCCTGCCTGCCCATGACGGGGAAGGGTAAGAAGAAACGCGCCTGCTCATGGCTGGAAGCGCTGGCCCTGACAACAGAAACGCTGCGTGCTGACGGCTGGAACCGTCACCCCCTTCTGGGGCGCTGCGTCTATGTTACGGCAGACGACGAAAGCCCTTCCCGTCGTTCGTTGTCTTCGACAGACGCCGGGCCCTGCTGCGTCACTTATGCCATACGTTCCACCCCTCTGCCGTCCGTTACCCATACGCTGCCGCTGGCCGAGCGGGTACGCATCGGCCTCATGAGTCGGCACAAGCGCTGTTGCGATGGTGACGAGAGCCGGGTTTCGCCGTTGTTCAGCGGCAAGGATGCTCTGTCACGTCCCCTGCGCGGCCACCAGCATGCTTTTTACTGGCCGTGCGATACGGACGGCGACGGGCGGCTTGATCATGTGCGCGTTCTGCTGCCGGGCGGCCTGACACGAGAGGAAAGGCAGGCACTGGAGGGGCTGCGCCATGTCTGGACACAGGGGGCGGAACTGGCGGAGCTGGTCTTTCTGCACTGCCTGCCGCACGCGTCCTTTGCCTCTGCCCGAACGGTTGTCAGCGCTACGCCCGTTGTCCTTGCCCGGCACTATAAGCCGCGACAGGGAACCTTCCGGGAATGGCTGGAAGCGGAAATACGGCGTTCCTGCGCGGAGCAGGGTCTGCCAGAACCGCTTTCCGTGGAGCCTTTGCCCTGCCTGCCCGTGCGGAACGGCGCGCCGTTGCTGTGGAACAGCTTCATCAGACAGCGCAAGGGACAGCCGCCCCGGCGCGGCTACGGCTTCCGCCTGCACTTTGCAGCGCCCGTGCCTGTCCCCTTTGCAATCGGCAGCCTCGCCCACTTCGGCCTGGGCCTTTTTGTGGCAGAGGGGGTGGAGGCGTAAAAACACGCCTTCCTTTTGGTATGCAGTGCCATCAACTATCAAAGTATTTAAGTTTGAAGCGAGGAGCTGAAATGTCATCTCAGCACGAAGATATTCCCTGCTCTATCGGTGTATATATAGATACAGAGACGATTATTCAACAACTTCAGGATGTCTTAGAAAGATACAGTTCTCAGGATATTATCAGAGAAATCGTACAGAATGCTGACGATGCAGGGGCTGGTAGACTTGTATTTTTTGTGCTTGAGACGGGAATTCCTGCCGCCGAGCAACATCCGAATATTCATCCCCTGTTACGATGTTCAGCGATGCTTATCCTTAATGACGGCCCATTGAAAAAAGAAGACGTCAAGGGGATTGCTCGCCTGATCGGCGGGAGTAAGCAGGAGGACAGTTCAAAAGTCGGACGTTTTGGGCTTGGACTTAAAAGCCTTTTCCATGTCTGTGAAGCCTTTTTCTTTGGCCCTTATCGTTCGCCAGATCCCAGTATTCAGGGAACACTGTTTGATCCATGGATTGGTATACGCAGCACACCAGAATATCTAGATAAACTTCCTCAGTGGACAGACGTACAAACGGTTACAGCATGTAATATTATATCAAAATTTATTGATAAAAATTATGGCGACAGCTATAGCAATGGATTCTTTATCTATATTCCTTTTCGCGAATTAAAAGATACTAATTCTTTAGCAATTAAAAACTATTCAATAACTTCGCATGATTTTATCATGAACTTTTATTTAAACAAAACATTGCAACAATTGGCATTATCATTTTCGCAATGTTCATCATTGCATTATATAGAATTTTTTAATATAAAATCACTACTTGACTCAAATAAAAAAACTTCTATTTATAAATTTTCCATAGAAAGAGACGGTTTTTTACGACGCCTCCAAAGACATGATGCAGAGGGAGTACAATCTTTTGAAAGTGCTATCGCCTCAGAACAATGTGGCAAGCAGGAAGCTATATGGGAGTGTCGAGGGATTGATGACTTTTCACTTGAGCATAAAGAACTACAGAGACTTCGGCAGGATTCGCACTGGCCTAAACGAGGTCTGAACAAAAAACCGGAAAAAGCTCTTCCTCATGCCGCTATTACAATACTGCATAATAAAGACAGCAAAGATAAAAGACTCACCCTGCGCTGGGCTTCATTTCTGCCGCTTGATGATCGCAATACAGAAGTCAGCTCGGATAACAACCTTGTTCAGACAATACGTGCGTCGTATCTTCACGGAACATGGGAAATCCTTCTGCACGGTTATTTCTTTCTTTCCAGCGACAGAAAACACATTTTTGACATTACAAAAATTGGTGAAGATGATATAAAGCAGCAATGGAATAGATTGCTTATGCAGCAGATGCTGCTTCCACTTTTTCCCAAAATACTGCTCAGGGAAATAAATGATGATCTCAAAAATGAAAATATTATAGATGCAGTACGGTTATGGAGCAGATTTGATGAATTCAGAGAAGACATGACTTCATCATGCTTTCTTGTAAAACTCGTAAAAAATGATGCTTGGGAAATTCATACAGAACCTCTGTATATGTTGCCGGAGGGTATCCCTCCAAGTCTCAAGGGATGGCTGGAAAGAGAATTTCGTCCTCATGTCGCCCTGAAGGACAAGGGACTCTATTCGCCGCTGCGACATATGAAGCAATGGGATGAAGATAGTTTTTCCCAGATTTGTCTGCATTTTCCCGCAACTCCCGAAGAACTTGCGGAAAGCGACATCTTTTGGATTCAAAATTTTATTCGTGATATAAAAAAAGAAAATCGTTACAAGCAACATCTGCGGAAATGGCTGCTTCGCACGCTGCAAAATCGCCTCTTTGACAGCAAGAATGAAAAAGTTCGTTCTGCTCTGTACTTCTTTGCTGAAAAAGTGTTCCAGAATGCAGTATGCTATATGCCCATGAAGACGGAAGCCATACTGCGCAGTATTGCCAGAGACAGACCGGAACTGCTGTCACCATGCCTGATTTTACCACGCGCGGAAGACAAGGCAGCCCCGCCTTCATCCCAAACTCTCCCGGAAAACATTCCCGACGAACAGCGCATTGCTCTTCTGCGCTTTTTGGGAGAAGAAAAGCTGAACGACAGGGAAAAACAATCGGAAGGTTGTATTCTTCTGGCGGATCGGCTTGTTGCAGGCAGGCAAATCCCGGAATTGGACACCCTCCCGTGCTACCGGGTCAGTGTTTTCTTTCAGGGAAAACAGAAAGAAGAGGCTGCGCGCAGTTTTCAGGAACTGCAACAGAAGAAGGCGGTAAACTGTCTCTTCAAACAGCCCGCCTCAGGGGGCGGCATAAGTGACACTCTAAAACAACTTTCTTTAGTGCTTGAAGATACAGAAATCTGGCTTTTGCGAACAGAAGCGACGTTGGAATTAGGCCTGCCAACGTGGGAAGCAACGCTTTTTAATGCCCTGACGGCGAATAAACTATCTTCAAATGAAGAAATACACAGAGAACTTTTTAAAGACATTCTGAAAAAATTCTTTACAGAAAATAAAGAAAATTCACTTTGCATTCAGGCTCTGAAAAATCTTCTGGCCGGGAAGCATGTAGAAGAAAATATAAAATTTGTTCTGTATTCAGATACACTTCCTGCTGTCCATGAACAATGGTTACATAAATATATATTTATTTATAAGTTAACATTTGCTATTGTACTACATCATAGGTTTTTGGCTGTTATACATGTCAC
>OFFZ01002266.1_pt1 | contig 10173 bp, 13 predicted proteins | sample 1521631 | NCBI WGS metagenome assembly OFFZ01 (sample SAMEA3504102, study PRJEB24116) | mouse gut metagenome | biome: mouse gut; feature: mouse-associated habitat; material: faeces | place: Denmark | collected 2011 | reverse complement strand
GTGTTTACCCTGCTGGCTCCGGAGACAAAGGTGGATTTTAAGGCGGTGGATGGAGACGCCGTAAAAAAAGGACAGCTGCTCGCCGTTGTCACGGGGGATGTCCGCGTGCTGCTCGCCGGGGAGCGGACAGCTCTTAACTATCTGCAGAGGCTTTCGGGTATTGCCACGTACACGCACAGCGTCGCACAGCTGCTCGCGGGAACCGGGACGACGCTGCTTGGTACCAGAAAGACGACGCCGTGCATGCGCATATTTGAAAAATATGCGGTGCGGGTCGGGGGAGGACAGAATCACAGATACAATCTGTCTGACGGTGTATTGTTAAAAGACAATCATATCGCTGCTGCGGGCGGAGTGAAGGAAGCTGTCGCCGCGGCGAAAGCCTGCGCGCCGTTTGTGCGGAAAATTGAGGTGGAGACCGAGAGTCTTTCCATGGTAAGGGAGGCTGTGGAGGCCGGAGCGGATATTATCATGCTCGATAATATGCCGCCGGAAGAGATGGCGGAGGCTGTCCGTCTGATCGGCGGACGGGCGAAAACGGAGTGCTCCGGAAATATCACAAAGGAGAACATCCGGGCGATCACGGAACTCGGTGTTGATTATGTGTCGTGCGGAGCCCTGACACACTCCGCACCGATCCTGGATATCAGTCTCAAGCATCTGAAGGTGTTTTCATGACGGGGAGGGAAGTGACGGCCGCCGGCCGGAGAAAAAGGCTGATTCTGCTGATGCGGGAGGCCGGGACCCCTCTGTCCGGCGCAAGGCTGGGCGAGCTGACGGGGGTCAGCCGGCAGATCGTTGTCCAGGACATTGCGCTGCTGCGGGCGGAGGGTTATTCTGTCGTCTCCACCGCAAGGGGGTACTATCTGGATGAGCCCGCCCAGTCTGTCCGCATTGTCAAAGTCTGTCATACCGACGAGCAGGTCGCCGATGAACTGACGACGATCATTGATCTTGGCGGCCGGGTTCTGGACGTCATGGTCAATCACAAAATCTACGGCCGGGTCACGGCTCCGCTCAATATAAGGAACCGGCGGGAGATACAGGTGTTTGTCGATGACCTGAAATCAGGAAAATCAACGCCTCTTCTCAATGTCACGTCGGGCTATCACTTTCACCGGATCGCCGCAGAGCACGAGGGAATCCTTGACGAGATTATCGAGGCATTGCGGAAGAAAAATTATCTGGCAGAATTGCTTCCATATGAATATGAACTCAGGGAAGCGGAAGAAGCGGGGGCGTTGTCCGGATGACCCGGAAGGGGGATACTGCAGGCGCAGTGTATCAATTAGAAAAGAGATGCTGCAGGCGCGGCATCTCATTTTTGTGAGCGGAAATAGTCCACAAGCTGATAGACAAGTCCGATCTCTTTTTCCGTAAGCGAGGAAACATCAATCATATTATGATCCGGTAATCCCAGCAGGTAATCCGTGGAGACCTCGAAGAACTGCGCCAGGAGGATCAATTTTTCGATGGTGGTGCTACTCGTGCCGTTCTCGATCGTGCAAATCGATTTAGCAGTCAACCCAATAACTTCCCCCAGCTCTTTTTGGCTGAGCTTGCGCTGTTTCCTCAATTTTTTTACACGAAACGCAAATATATCTAAATTTTGCATAACGGCCCTCTTGACTTTCATTATCAAATGATATATAATTACGTTATACGTAATATATGGAGGTTAAAAGTAATATTATGACCGTCATCTTTGAAGAGCTCTTTCATGCCTGGTGCCAGCCGTACCATCCTGACCTGATCCCGAATTACTTAAAGGCGGACCCGGTCCGGGCCTATGGCCAATACACTTTTGAGGTGGGCTTCAAGCTGGCGATGCAGCTGGCGGCATCCTGCCTTGACCCGGAGGAGCTGCGGAAAACGGATACCTGAAAGGGCGGGCGCAAGGCCCGCCCTTTCGTCTGTCAGTCTTCAAGGGTCTTTTGAAGGTTATCCAGGATCTTCTCCAGCTTGGCATCCCGCTTTTCCGGGTCTTTTTCCTGCTTTACCTCCCGCAGCGCGTCCAGAACGAAACGAATAAATGCCTTGAATTGGCTATCAGTCTGTCCCATGATAACACATCCTTTCGTAAAACGGACCGGTTGACTTCTTACACCTCGATCTGCTCCATCACGAAGCACTCAATGATATCGCCTTCCTTGATATCGTTGAACTTCTCGATGGACATACCGCACTCATACCCGGAGGCGACCTCCTTGACGGCGTCCTTGAACCGCTGCAGGGATGCCAGCATCCCCTCGTGGATGACGATGCCGTCCCGGACGATCCGCACCTGGCAGGAGCGCTGGATCTTGCCGTCCTGAACATAGCAGCCCGCCACGGTGCCCACGCCGGACACCTTGTAGGTCTGCCGGATCTCCGCGTGGCCGATGAGGGCCTCCCGGAACTTGGGGGCCAGCATACCCTTCATGGCGGCCTCCACCTCGCCGATGGCGTCGTAGATGACCCGGTACATCCGCATATCCACGTTGCTCCGGGCGGCGCTGTCCCGGGCCGCGGGGTCGGGCCGGACGTTGAAGCCCACGATGATGGCCTTGGAGGTCGCCGCCAGCATCACGTCGCTCTCGTTGATGGCGCCCACGCCGGAGTGGATGACCCGCACCCGGACCTCCTCGTTGGAGATCTTCTCCAGGCTGGCCTTCACCGCCTCGGCGGAGCCCTGGACGTCGGCCTTGACGATGATGTTCAGGTCCTTGACCTCTCCGGCCTGGATCTGGCTGAACAGGTCCTCCAGGGAGACCTTCTGCACGGGGGCGTTGGCCTTGGCCCGCTCCTCGGTCTTCCGCTGCTCCACCAGCTCCCGGGCCAGACGCTCGTCGGCCACGGCGTTGAAGGGGCTGCCCGCTCCGGGCACCTCGCCCAGACCGGTGATCTCCACGGGCACGGAGGGTCCGGCCTCGGTGATGCGGTTCCCCTTGTCGTCCAGCATGGCCCGCACGCGGCCCACGGCGGTACCGGCGATGATGATATCCCCGGAACGGAGGGTGCCGTTCTGGACCAGCAGGGTGGCCACGGGGCCCCGGCCCTTGTCCAGCCGGGCCTCCACCACGGTACCCTGGGCGGCGCGGTTGGGATTGGCCTTCAGCTCCGCCACCTCGGCGGTGAGGGTGACCATCTCCAGCAGATTGTCGATGCCCATGCCGGTCTTGGCGGAGATGGGGCAGATGATGGTCTCGCCGCCCCAGTCCTCGGCCACCAGCTCGTACTCGGTGAGCTGCTGCTTGATCCGCTCGGGGTTGGCCTCCGGCTTATCCATCTTGTTGATGGCCACGATGATGGGGATCTCCGCCGCCTTGGCGTGGTTGATGGACTCCACGGTCTGGGGCATGATGCCGTCCTCGGCGGCCACCACCAGGATGGCGATGTCCGTCACCATGGCGCCCCGGGCGCGCATGGAGGTAAAGGCTTCGTGGCCGGGGGTGTCCAGGAAGGTGATGGGCTTGCCGTTGATCTCGGTCTGATAGGCGCCGATGTGCTGGGTGATGCCTCCGGCCTCGCCGGTGGCCACGCTGGCGGAACGGATATAGTCCAGCAGGGAGGTCTTGCCGTGGTCCACGTGGCCCATGACCACCACCACGGGGGCCCGGGGGACCAGGTCCTCCGGCTTATCCTCGGCGGTGTCGATGAGCTTCTCCTCAATGGTGACCACCACTTCCCGCTCCACCTTGCAGCCCATCTCCTCGGCGGTGATGGCGGCGGTGTCGAAGTCGATGATCTGGCTGAGGGAGGCCATGACGCCGTTCTTCATCAGGCTCTTGACCACCTCGGCCCCGGTCTTCTTCATCCGGCTGGCCAGCTCGCCCACGCTGATCTCGTCGGGGATCTTGACGGTGAGAGGGGTCTTCTTGGCGATCTCCAGCTGGAGGCGGCGCATCTTCTCGGCCTCCTCCTGCTTGCGCTTGCTGGAGAAGGACATCTGGCCCCGCCTCTTGTTCCCGGCGTTGCGGAACTTCTCCTTGTTCTGATCCCGGTCCCGGCGTCCGCCGCCGGACCGGCCGCTGCGGTCCGCCATATCCTGGAGCTTCTCGTCGTACTTGTCCAGGTTGACGTTGGTGGCCTTGCGGGTGTCCACCACCTTGGTCTTGGGCACCCGGGCGTCGGGCTGCTGCTGGACGCCCTGCTGGGGCTTCTGGGCCTGCTGCTGGCCCTGGGCGGGCGCGGGCGCGTCCTTGGCGGCGGGAGCCGCCTTTCCGCCCTTGGGCGGCTGCGCGGCAGGCGCGTCCTTGACGGGCGCGGCGGGCTTCTCCTGCGCCGGCTTCTCCTGCCGGGGGGAGTCCGCGTAGATGTCCTGAATACTGCCCACCTGGTTGTTCTGGGTGAGGTACTCAAAAACCACGTTCAGCTCTTGTTCTTCCAGGTTCTGCCCGGACTTCTTGGGCGTGGGGAAATACTTCCCCAGGATCTCGATGATCTGCTTTGTCTGCATCCCGAAGTCCTTCGCCAGCTCGTTTACTTTATACTTGTTCACAATACCCAATCAGGCCACCTCCAGTGTGTGATTCCGGTTTGTACACCATAACACACGTCCGAGGACTCACGCCCCGGGGGGATCAATCCCCAGACGCGCGTTATGGTGGTCGTTCCTATTTCTTCCTATATTTGACCGGGGGGCGTTTGCCGCCGCCCCGCTGCTGCTGTTCCCTGGCGGTCTTTTCCCGCCGTTGCGCGGCCCGTTCCGCCTTGACGCGGAGCCTCTCCGTCATCTCGCCGTAGCGCTCCGGGTCTCCCTGGGCCAGCTTTCCCGCCACGGCCCGGGCCAGCCCCAGGTCGGTGAGCGCCGCCATGGCGCAGCTCTTCCGTCCCAGCGCCGCCCCCAGCTCCTCCTTGGAGCAGGGGATCTCCGCCAGCAGGCACTGGCCCTCCTCCGCGAAGTGCATGGCCCTTCTCTGAGCGCCCTCCCCGGCATCCGCCGCCACCAGCAGGAGGCGGCAGCGCTTGTACCGGCAGGCGTCCCCTGCGGCCTCGTCGCCCACCTCCAGCCGTCCGGCCCGGAGGGCCAGGCCGATCATGGACAGGGTGTTATCCATGGCTTTCTTCCCTCATCTGCTCCTCCAGCTGGCCGTAGACCTCCGCCGGGACGGCGGTCTCGAAGGCCCGTTCCAGCGCCCGGCTCTTTCTCGCCTTGGCGAGGCACCCGGCGTCGGGGCACACATAGGCCCCCCGCCCCGGCTTCTTGCCCTTGAAGTCCAGGCTGATCTCCCCCTCCGGGGAGCGGACCACGCGGATCAGGTCCTTTTTATTTTTCATCTCCCGGCAGCCGAGGCACTGGCGCTGGGGGATTTTTCTTGGCTTCTGCATACTGGGTCCTTTCTCCGTCACCGGTCCAGCCGGAAGGGCTCCTTACTCCTCTTCCCTGTAGCTCTGGGGCTTGATATCGATCTTGTACCCCGTGAGCCGCGCGGCCAGACGGGCGTTCTGCCCCTCCTTGCCGATGGCCAGGGAGAGCTGGTCGTCGGGCACCACAACCCGGCACATCTTCCCCTCGTCGGACAGCTGCACGTCCACCACGTCGGCGGGAGCCAGGGCGGCGGCGATGAACGCGGCGGGTTCCTCGCTGTACTTGATGATGTCGATCTTTTCGCCCCGCAGCTCGTTGACGATGCTGCCCACCCGCTGTCCGGCGGGGCCCACGCAGGCGCCGATGGGGTCCACGGCCTCGTCGCTGCTCCACACGGCCATCTTGGTCCGGCTGCCCGCCTCCCGGGCGATGGACTTCACTTCCACGATGCCGTCGAAGATCTCCGGCACCTCCAGCTCGAACAGCCGCTTCACCAATCCCGGATGGGTCCGGGAGATGAGCACCTGGGGTCCACGGGTGCTGCGGCGGACCTCCACCACGTACACCTTCACGTGCTGGCCCTCCACCAGCTCCTCAGTCCGGATCTGCTCGCTGGAGGCCAGCATGGCCTCCGTGGACTCCGGCCCGGTGCCGATGCGCAGGGAGACGTTCCCCGTCCGGGGATCGATCCGGCTGACTACGCCGGTGAGGATCTCGTGCTGCTTGGAGTTGAACTCGTCGTAGACCATGCCCCGCTCGGCCTCCCGGAGGCCCTGGATGATGACCTGCTTGCCGTTTCCGGCGGCGATGCGCCCGAACTCCACGTTGTCCACGGGGATGTTCACCACGCCGCCCAGGTCCACCCGGCCGTACTTGGCCCGGGCTTCGTCCATGCTCATCTGGGTGCCGGGGTTCTCCACTTCCTCTACGATCTCCTTCTGGACGTACATCCGCAGGTCCTTCTTGGCCTCGTCCACGTCCACGATCACGTTCTCCACGCCCTCGTGGTCCTTCTTATAGGCGGTGGTCAGCGCCTGGATGATCTTCTCCATCATAAAGGTGGGAGAGATGCCACGCTCCTTCTCCAGCATATCCAGCGCGGCAAAAATTTCATCACATTTCATGTTCTTACTCCTATTATATTTCCAAAAAGGGTGTTAGTTCCATCGATCATCAAAATTCAACCCGCAGGCGGCACAGCGCCACGTCCGCCTTGGCGAAGGTCATGGAGGCGTCGCCCACCGTAATGGTCACGTCCCCGTTGTCGTATCCCGTCAGGACCCCGGCAAACTCCTTCCGCCCGCCCTGGGCCTTGTAGAGCTTCACGGCCACGGGACTGCCCATGAACCGCTGAAAATCCCCGGGGCGCTTCAAGGGCCGCTCCGCCCCGGCGGAGGATACCTCCAGGGTGTAGCTCCCCTCGATGGGGTCCGCCTCGTCCAGCAGATCGCTGAGGGCCCGGCTGACCTTCTCGCAGTCCAGGATGTCCACGCCGCCCTCCTTATCAATGTATATCCGCAGGAACCAGATCCCCGCCTCCCGAACGTACTCCACATCCCACAGCTCGCACCCGGCCTCCTCTACCACGGGGAGGGCCAGCTTTGCCGTCAGCTCCGTAACTTTTGCCATTGCATCTCCTCATTTTTCGCTCTATAGGCGACATTTGTCCGTATCTCGCGGAATTTCTCCCGATGAAATTAGGTCAAGAAAAAGAGCGGACCGAAAAGTCCACTCTGGTCTACTAACTCTAACAAGGATATCATACCACATTGCCCTGAAAAATGCAAGCATTTTTTCCAAACCCGCCGGGCTTTTCCAAAACTTTTCCCCCGGGGAAGGGCTCCCGGCGGCACATCCGCCGCCGGAGGCCGGTTCATCCCCTTTGCAGCCCGTCCAGCGTCAGGCCGAAGGCCTCCGCGAAGTGCTCCAGAAACCAGGAGACCTCCTCCATCTCCATCCCCCGCAGGGCCTCCAGGGTCTCCCCGGCGGCGTCGCCGAACTCGTTGTTCCCCGCCTCGACCTCCTCCAGGCACTTGATGTAGGCTGAGAGCTTATCGGCGGCCTTGACGATCCGGCGCACCTCCCCGTCCTCCTCCCGGAGGATGGGGCCGTAGGCGGGGCGCAGTTCCTCCGGCAGCATGGACAGCAGCTTCTCCGTGGCCTCCGCCTCCACCTGCCGGTAGGCGTCCCGGATGGCGGGGGAGTGGTACTTGATGGGCGTGGGCAGGTCCCCAGTGAAGATCTCCGAAGCGTCGTGGAACAGCGCCGCCGCCGCGCAGGCGTCGGGGTCGCAGGGCCTGTGGAACACGTCCCGCCGGATCACGCCCAGCGCGTGGGCCAGCACGGCGACCATGTGGCTGTGCTCCTGGATGTTCTCCGTCACGCTGTTGCGCATGAGGGACCAACGGGTAATGTACTTCATCCTGGAAATGTAGGCAAAAAATTTGTGCATGGGATGCACGTCCTTTCTCTCTGTGGTATAATGGGGGTACGGAGGTATGGAGTATTTACAAGCTGTTATTTATTTTAAAAACAATACGACCAACAATCGAATTGCAGCCGTGCAACCGAAAGTTTACAGGCAATCCACCAAAAAGCAACCATGTATCGCTGGAATCGCCCTCTCCGCGCAGGTAAGATAGGCCCATCTCAACAAGGAGGACACAACGATGTCACTAGCCGAAAATCTCCAATATCTCCGCGCCCGGGAGGGCGTCACCCAAGAGCAGCTGGCCGAGCGCCTGGACGTGAGCCGCCAGTCCGTTTCCAAATGGGAATCCGCCGCCAGCTACCCGGAAATGGATACCTTATTAAAGCTCTGCGATATGTTCCAGGTGGATATGGACACACTCCTCCGGGGCAGCGTGGAAAATTCCCTCAGCGAGGACACGGCGGGCTACGACCGCTTTATGACCCTCTACGCCCGCAAGATCGCCGGAGGCGTCTCCGCCATCGTCGGCAGCGTGGCCCTGTGGAGCTTCCTGTCCGCCTTGGGCCTGTCCGAAATGCTGGGCACGGCGATGCTGCTGCTGGTTATAGCGGCGGCGGCGGTGGTCTTCATCGCCAGCAGCATGGAGGAGGAACACTTCCGCAAGAAGCACCCCGTTATCCCCGATTTCTATACCGAGCCGCAGAAAGAACGGTTCCACCGCCGGTACATCTGGTACATCGCCGGAGGCGTGGGAGCTATTCTGCTGGGCGTGGTGATGATGGTCCTGGCCTTTACTGTCCTGCCGGAAAGGGAGCCCTACGAGTCCTATATAGGCGCGGCATTCCTGGTCATCGTGGCCTGCGCGGTATATTTCCTGATCTACGGCGGGATGCTGGAGGATAAATATAACATTGCCAAGTACAACCGCCAGAACGACCCCACCCCCGAGGACAAGAGCAGGCGCCGCCGCGCAACCACCGCCTGTTCCGTCATCATGATCCTGGCTACCGCCGTGTTCCTGTTTGCCGGACTGGCCTATTACAAGTGGAACTGGGCCGCCATCATCTATCCGGTGGGCGGCGTCCTGTGCGGCGCGGCCTGGATGCTCCTGGGGCCGAGGATGGAGGAGTAAACCCGGGAACCTTTCTCCGTCTTTCTGCGTCTATACGGTCATAACGATCCGAAACGGAGGCCGTATACGATGAAACATCTGCGTACACTGGTGATGGCACTGCTCCTGGTGCTGGTCCTCTCCGCCTGCGCCGCTTCCGCCGGAGGCGGCGCGCCGGACGCCGGCGGGACGCCCATGGAGAAAAGCCCCGACTATGCGGACACCGCCGTCCCCGACGCTCCGGCGCCGCCGGAGAGCGGGATAAACGAACACAGCCATACGCCCTGCCAGGAAAACAATATCGTGGAACACGAGGAGGCGGGATACTGCGGCAACACCGTGACCACCGTGTCATGGGAGACCGGAATGGACAGCGAGAGCCGGAAAGTCTCCTTCTGGTACGACGACTCCGTAGCGCTGACGGACCTGCTGCTGTATCTGGACTACAGCGGCGAGGTCTGCACATGCCTGCCGGAGTACAGCGTGGACACGGAGTTCGGCGCGGGCTACGGCGTCAGCCTGACCGGGGGCTTCGCCCGCCACGACGGCGGACAAGTGTCCCTGACGGCGGAACAGGTTGAGGAAATCCGGGCCATTCTGGACCGGCAGGGCGCAAATTGACATTCCCCCTCCGCCGTGGTACAATAACCCCATCAAGGACCGCCCCAACGGCGGAGAAATGGAGGTACACAGCATGGCGGACGCAAAGGTATTCCGCATGGGCGGCAGCCAGACCCTTGAGGAGGTGGCGCACGCCCTGGAGGATTTCCTGCGCGGGCAGAAGCATCTGGAGACGGAAGGGGTCGCCCAGTCCGAGACCAGCTATTTCATCCAGGCCCGTCAGACCGACGGCTGGAAAAAATTCGTGGGCATGGATCAGGCCATCCAGGTCCGGCTGAGCGTTTACAGCAATATGCTGACGGTGGACCTGGGCGCGGGGCGCTGGGTGGATAAGCTGGGGGCGGCCACGCTGGGCTATATCATCTTCTCGCCCCTGCTGCTGACGGCGGCCATCGGGGCCATCGGCCAGCAGCGCCTGCCCCAGGAGATATTCGATTTCGTCCAGCGCTATACCTTCCTGGGCAAGCCCCTGGACATCAACGACTTCGCGCCGAAGGCGCCGGAAGAGCCGGAGGTGCCGTCACCCCTCTGCGCATCCTGCGGCGCCCCCCTGCCGGAGGGAGCGAAATTCTGCCCCGGCTGCGGAAAGCCCGCCGTCCAGAAGCGGACGTGCCCGGTGTGCGGCGCGGCCCCGGCGGTGGAGGGGGCGCGGTTCTGCGCCGAATGCGGCGCGCCGCTGCAATGAAGCACAGCCGCCTTCCGGAAGACCGTCCGTCTTCC
>OFFZ01002265.1_pt1 | contig 10176 bp, 7 predicted proteins | sample 1521631 | NCBI WGS metagenome assembly OFFZ01 (sample SAMEA3504102, study PRJEB24116) | mouse gut metagenome | biome: mouse gut; feature: mouse-associated habitat; material: faeces | place: Denmark | collected 2011 | reverse complement strand
CCGTCTTCTGCAACCCTCTCTCCTTCATTTGGAACCGGCTGATCTGCCGGCCGATTTGCAGATTGTTTTGCAGCGTCCTCTTTTTTCTTTTCTTTCTCCTCATCATAATAGGAATATGCATTGGAGATCTTCGTATTTTCAGCCGTCAGCTTGACCGGCTCCCTGTAATATGCAATCACCGGCGTATCTACCGCGACATCCTGATACAGCTTTGCCGCAATCTCTTCCGGCAGGTTAATACAGCCGTGAGAACCGGAATTTTTATAAATCGTTCCGCCGAATTTCCCATGCCGCCAAGAAGCGTCGTGAAAGCCTACATTATATGCAAACGGCATAAAATATGTGACATCCGACTCATAATCCTCTCCCTTTAAAACGGCAGGACTTTTTTTATACACGATTTTAAACACGCCGTCCGGAGAACCGTTTCCCTTACTGATATTTCCGGACACAAAATCCGATTCAATTTTTACCGTACCGTTTTCAAAATACCATAAATGCTGATTGGTATAATCCACTTCCACATAGGTATTTCCGATATCGTTCTGGTTGCGGCTGACAGCCGTCTGGGAATATACCGGCTCCCTTGTCTTCACCTCGCCGTTTTTCACTTCCTCAATCAGCTGTGCGCGCTCTTCTTCTTTATCGATGACCCAGCCGTAATCGCCTCCGCCAATGGTCACCGTATCGCCTTTGGCAGTTAAAAATTCCCTTTCATCTCCATATGTATTGTATTTACTTGCAAGGCTCTGCACAAAAGAAGCCACTTTATCCTCATTAAACGTAACGTTGTAATTTTCGTCTACCGTGATCCAGGAAGAAATAACGCCCGAATCTACCACCTCTTTGTCCTCGCCCATGTCATACGTAATCTCTGCGCCGAAGAATGCCTGGATCTTCGCCATACACTCGGTCAAAACCGCATCGTCTGCGGTCACTTCCGGCTTTTCATACAGATCGTCGGTAAATGTAAATTCCGACTCTCCCATATCTACCGCAGCCTTGATCCTTGCATACAGCTTATCTGCAATCAGGTAATTTCCCTGCTTCTCCTCTACCAGTTCATATCCCGCATCTGTCATCTGAATGAATGCATTTTCCGGCTTCTGCATCTGCTCTTCGTTGAGACAGCCAAGCGCCATTACTTTTTCTTTCAACAGCGCTTCGTCATAAGTAATGCTTCTATTCATTTCCAGTTTCTTATCCTTTGCGATCCTTACCGGCCAGAGAAACGAACTCTGTTCATCGATCAGTTTTTCTTCTTCCCCCAAGGGCTGATAGTCGTAATGAAATTCCACGCCCGGAATCTGATACTTATTCCCGTCTCTGTCATACATTACGAGCAGATAATCCTTTACTTCCAGACGCAGCTCCTCCACTGCTTCCTCAGCCGTCATACCGCCTACCTTTACATCTTCAATACTGGTCTGATAGAAGAAATGTGACCGGAAATAAATTCCGAAATACACATACAGCCCGATGATCAGAAACAGAACAATTCCCAAAGCCAACAGCAAAGACCTGCGCAGCACTCCTGATCTTTTTTTTCTGCGAACCATAAATTCACTCCTTTATTTCTGCATTTCGTTTCATTATACTCTATTTTTCAAAAAAAAGGACAAGAAGCGGAGAAAATTAATATTATTGTAATAAAAAGGGAACTACTGTTCTTATGCAGCAGTTCCCTCATTTTATTTTTGGTTGATGTAATTGACCAGTCCTTCACAGTCGATAATCTTCTGCATAAATTCCGGAAACGCCTGTCCCTGATAGGAAACCCCAGTCGTCTGGTTGGTGATCACACCCGTATCAAAGTCCACCTCTACCCGGTCTCCCGCCGAAATTTCCTGCGCGGCTTTGGCACATTCTACGATCGGCAGTCCGATATTGATCGCATTCCGGTAAAAAATTCTGGCAAACGTTTCTGCAATCACACAGCTGATCCCCGCAGCTTTAATGGCGATCGGCGCATGCTCTCTGGAAGAACCGCAGCCGAAATTTTTCGTTGCAACCATAATGTCGCCGGCTGTTACCTTCTTTACAAACTCCTGATCGATATCCTCCATGCAGTGCCCCGCCAGTTCTTTTGGATCGGAAGAGTTCAAATATCTTGCCGGAATGATGACATCGGTATCTACATTATCTCCATATTTAAATACTGTTCCGCATGCAGCTTTCATGATGCTTCCTCCTCTCCCAGTTGGGCCGGGCTTGAAATCCGCCCTGTCACTGCGCTTGCCGCCGCAACTGCCGGACTGGCAAGATAAATCTCGGATTCCACATGCCCCATACGTCCTACAAAATTACGGTTTGTCGTAGATACGCAGCGTTCTTTTTCGGCAAGAATTCCCATGTAGCCGCCCAGACAGGGTCCGCAGGTCGGCGTGCTGACAATCGCTCCGGCTTCTATAAACGTTCGAATATAACCTGCCTCCATTGCGTCTAAATAAATTTGCTGTGTTGCAGGAATCACAATGACGCGGACACCCTTCGCCGTTTTCCTGCCTTTTAAAATCTCTGCTGCAATCCGAAGGTCTTCCAACCGGCCGTTCGTACAGGAACCGATGACTACCTGATCGACTGCAAGATTGCCGACCTCATCGATCGTTCTGGTATTTTCCGGCAGATGAGGAAATGCAACAGTCGGCTTTAACGTACTTAAGTCGATTGTATACTCTCTCTCGTAAACGGCGTCTGCATCCGCTTCATAGACCTGATACGGGCGCGCAGAATGTTCTTTCAGATAAGCTTTACAGATATCATCCACCGGGAAAATACCGTTTTTGCCGCCGCCTTCGATCGCCATATTTGCAATCGTAAAACGATCGTCCATGGAAAGATGCCGTATGCCGTCCCCGGTAAATTCCATCGACTGATACAAAGCGCCGTCTACGCCGATCATGCCGATAATATGAAGAATGATGTCTTTTCCGCTGATCCATTTCGCCGGTTTGCCGGTCAGATGAAACCGGATCGCGGAAGGAACTTTAAACCATGCCTTCCCGGTCGCCATACCTGCCGCCATATCGGTACTCCCCACACCCGTGGAAAACGCGCCCAACGCGCCGTACGTACAGGTATGGGAATCCGCTCCGATAATTACGTCTCCGGCAACGGTAAGCCCCTGTTCCGGCAAAAGCGCATGTTCGATCCCCATTTTTCCTACGTCAAAATAATTGGTGATTTCATGCCTTGCGGCAAATTCTCTGACACATTTACAGTGCTGGGCAGATTTAATGTCCTTATTCGGAACAAAATGATCCAGCACAAGTGCAATCTTATCCTTATCAAATACGCCGTTTGTCTTCATCTTTTCCATCTCGTGAATGGCAACCGGCGAAGTAATGTCATTGCCGAGTACGAGATCTAAATCTGCTTCGATCAGCTGTCCCGCCTGCACGAAGTCTAATCCGGCATGCGCTGCAAGAATCTTCTGGGTCATTGTCATTCCCATGCAGTATACCTCCTGAATCCTTTTTTGTAGTAACTTTTTTGTGTGAGCGTTTCTTATCTATGTATGCATTATAGCACAAATTCTGTTATAATCAAAATACATATGAAATATATCTGCCATAAACAGAAGTTATATACCGGAGGAATTTTTATGAGCCAAAATTTATCTGCATACCGCATTTTTTATACGGTTGCCAACGCAAAAAACATTTCAAAGGCTGCGAGAGAGTTATTTATCAGCCAGCCTGCCATCAGCAAATCGATTCAGAAACTGGAGGACAGCCTCGGCTGCCGCCTGTTTATCCGAAGCTCAAAAGGAGTCTCCTTAACGGAAGAGGGAAACCTGCTCTATTCCTACGTAAAAGACGCTTTTGACGCGCTTTCCCTCGGAGAAAAAAAGCTGAAACGTTCCATTGAACTGGGCGCGGGACATTTAAATATCGGCGTCAGTTCTACCCTGTGTAAATATATTTTACTGCCTTACCTGAAAGAATTTATCCGGCTGCATCCTTACATCCGCATATCCATTACCTGTCAGTCTACCAATGAAACGCTGAAACTTTTGGAAGAAGATAAAATCGACATCGGACTGGTAGGGAAACCCGAAGAGGGAAAAAACATACAACTTGTTGTGAAGTTGAATACTGGTACAGATAAAAAAAGAGATAAAAATTCAATTTTAACAATGTGACTTTCTGGAAGAAATCGAAGATATTTTTGTCGCCGCAAAAGACTATTTACGGCATTTAAAAGCGCGCGGCATACCAAAACACCAGATTCTTTCCCATTCCACGCTGATGCTTTTAGATCCGCATAATATGACCAGACAGTATATCGACGATTACCTGCATTCCAATCAAATCCAAATCCAGGATTTCCTTGAAATTTCGGATATGGATCTTTTGATCGAATTTGCCAAAATCGGCGTCGGTATCGCCTGCGTGATCCGCAGTTTTGTACAGCATGACTTAGACTGCGGCTCTCTGGCAGAAATTCCGCTCAAGGTCCCAATCCGCAGGCGCCAGGTCGGCTTTGTCTACAAAAAGCAGCCGCTGATGATGCAGTCCCTGACGGAATTTATCTGCTGTTCGTCCTCCTTTCACAGTCTCAAGACACAAAGCAGCGGGCCGGTCACAAAATAAAGAAAACAAGTGCAGAGTCCGCTGCCCGCAGTAAACCTCTGCACTTGTTTTTATTATGTATCCCTGTTCCAGCGGGATATGCTGCTTCGAATTAATTGTTGATCAGTTTATCTTCTTCGTTGTTCCAGCTGTAAAGCTTACGGATTTCCTTGCCGACCGCTTCGGAACAATGCTCGCCGGCAAGCTTTCTCATTGCTTTGAAATGAACCTGTTTTCCTGCCGGAGACATATCCAGAAGAAATTCTTTTGCAAAAGAACCGTCCTGAATATCAGATAAAATTTTCTTCATCGCTTTTTTGGTATCTTCCGTGATGATTTTCGGTCCCGTTATGTAATCGCCGTATTCTGCCGTATTGGAAATAGAATAACGCATTCCGGCGAACCCTGACTGATAAATCAAATCTACGATCAGCTTCATCTCATGGATACATTCAAAGTATGCGTTTCTTGCGTCATAGCCGGCTTCTACCAATGTCTCAAAGCCTGCCTGCATCAACGCGCATACGCCGCCGCAAAGCACTGCCTGCTCACCGAAGAGATCTGTCTCGGTCTCTGTACGGAATGTCGTTTCCAAAACGCCTGCCCTTGCTCCGCCGATGCCCAGCGCATATGCCAGCGCAAGATCCTGCGCTTTTCCTGTCGCATCCTGTTCCACGGCGATCAAACACGGTACGCCTTTGCCTTCCTGATATTCGGAACGAACAGTATGTCCCGGTCCTTTCGGCGCAATCATCGTTACGTCAACGTTTGCCGGAGGAACGATGCATCCGAAATGAATGTTGAACCCATGTGCAAACATCAGCATATTGCCTTCCTCTAAATTCGGCTCGATATCGTTTTTGTAAAGATCCGCCTGCTTCTCGTCATTGATCAAAATCATAATGATATCAGCTTTTTTTGCAGCTTCTGCAGCCGTATATACTTCAAATCCCTGTTTCACAGCTTTATCCCAGGATTTGCTGCCTTCATAAAGACCGATGATTACATGGCATCCAGACTCTTTTAAATTCAACGCATGGGCATGTCCCTGGCTGCCGTAACCGATAATGGCAATTGTCTTCCCCTCTAATAATGATAAGTTGCAATCTTCCTGATAAAAAATTTTCGCTGACATACGATAATATCCTCCTGTTTTCATTTAGTCTAAGTATTTGACATCGGAAGAACCACGGGTCAATCCCGTAATACCGGTTCTTGCCAATTCTAAGATCTCATAGCCGACCAGCAGATCCATAAATGCATCCAGCTTTTCCTGCTGCCCGGTCAATTCAATGACCATGGAATCATGTGTCACGTCCACAACCTTTCCATGGAAAATTTCTGTGACATTTAAAATTGCCTGACGATCCGTATCTTTTGCCCGAATCTTAACTAAGATAAGCTCTCTCGTTACGGAAGTTCCATGCTCTAATTTCTTGATATCCAGTACGTCCTCCAGCTTGGAAAGCTGCTTTTCAATCTGCTCCAGTATCTGCTCGTCCCCGCTTGCCACAATCGTAATCCTCGTATATTTCGGATCGGCGGTCACGCCGGAAGAAAAGCTGTCGATATTATAGCCCCTTCGGCTGAACAGTCCGGATATATGGCTGGTAACACCTGCGGTGTTTTCCACCAGCAATGATAACACCTGTCTTCTCATAAGAAAACCTTCCTTTACTTTACACTCACACTGGAAATTATTCTAGCACATAATGCCCAAAAGTCAAGAGTGCAATGTTCTGTGCAGCAGTTTATGTTCTTTCCCTTTCAGGAAATCCTGATACAGCGCCTGTACTGCAGGATTTTCATCTGCGGATTTGATATTGGAACTCTGATCCACTTTGTAGAGCCCTTCCATCCTTCTTTTCTTGGTTCTTGGTCCCGCCGGTCCCGGCTGGCCGCCTCCCATGATGCATCCGCGCTTGCAGGCCATCACTTCTACAAAATCATACGCTGCTTCGCCCGCTTTGATACGGTCTAAGAGCTTTCCGGCATTGGCAAGACCGTTGACAACGGCAATATGGACTTCTCTGCCGCCATGCTCGATCACGGCTTCTTTGATGCCTTCTTCTCCGCGGACCCCGGTAAAACTGATCTCACGCAGCGTCTGGTAATCCTTTTCGTCCGAGAGCCTGCGCAATACGGCCTCGGTCACGCCGCCGGTTACGCCGAAAATCGCGCCGCCGCCGGATGCCAGTGAAAACGGCATGTCCGCAGATTCGCCCTGGATTTTATCAAACTGGATCCCCATCTGCTTGATCATACGAATCACTTCTGTCGTCGTCAGCACAAAGTCCGTATCCTGTAAGCCGTCCGTATAATTATCTTTCCTTAAAATTTCTCCCTTTTTCGCCGTACACGGCATGATCGATACGATTACGGTTTTTTTACCCTCTTTTTCGTCCCGTTCTTTGTAGTATTCTTTCAAAACGGCAGAAAACATCCCCTGCGGAGAACGGCAGGTAGAGAGATTTTCTGCAAATTCCGGATATTTATTCTCGCAGTACTTCACCCATCCGGGGCAACAGGAAGTAAAGAGCGGAAGGTTTTCACCTTTAGACAACCGCTCCGCAAACTCTGCCGATTCTTCCATTACCGTAAGATCCGCCGCAAAATTCGTATCGTAGATCTCGTCAAATCCCATAATGCGCAGCGCTTCTACCAGTTTTCCAAACGAATTTTTTCCTTTGGGAATCTGGAAATGGTCGCCGACCGCAATCCGCACAGACGGAGCAACCTGCGCGATAACACGGATATTTTTATCTTCAATGGCATCCCATACCACAGTCACGTTCGACCGGATGGAAAGCGCAGAAGTCGGACAGACTGCCGCACACTGCCCGCATCCGACACAGTCCGTTTCGCTTAATTTTTTATTGAATGCCGGCATAACTCTTGTCTTCGATCCGCGGAACGCAAAGTTAATCGCGCCGACTCCCTGAATTTCGTCACATGTACGGACACAGTCGCCGCAGAGAATACATTTGTTCGGATCGAGTACGATACTCGGCGAACTCATATCGATCGGAAGCTCCTCTTTTGTTTTCGGAAAGCGGACATCGTGTACGCCGACTCTGTATGCCAGAGACTGCAGTTCACACATTCCGTTTTTATGGCAGACGGTACAATCCCTGTCATGCGACGCCAAAAGCAGCTCGATCATCAGTTTTCGATAACTTTGAATCCGTTTCGTATTGGTGTAGATCACCATGCCGGCTCTGGGCTGTTCGGAACAGGATGCAAAAATTCTTCCTCTGTCATCTTCCACTACGCACATACGGCATGCCCCGTAAATAGACAGTTCCGAATGATAACAGAATGTCGGCAGGTCAATCCCCGCTTTACGGATTAAGGAAAGTACGTTCTTCTCTCCCTCAATCGGCACTTTCTTTGAATCTATTGTAATATAATCCATCTCATGTTCCTCCTAACTTTCCTTTACGATTGCGCCAAACGGACAGTTATCCAGGCATGTTCCGCATTTGATGCAGACACTCTGGTCAATCGTAAAAGGTTCTTTTACTTTTCCGCTGATCGCATCGACCGGACAGTTTCTTGCACATTTTGAACACCCCTTACATACGTCCGGAAGGATCTTATAGTTCAAAAGCGCCTGGCACGTCCCCGTCGCACAGCGTTTTTCCACCACATGCTCCAGATACTCTTTTCGGAAATTCCGAAGCGTGGACAATACCGGAAGCGCCGCGCTCTTTCCTAGTCCGCAGAGCGCCGTATTCGTGATTGCCTCGCCCAATTCTTCCAGCATGATCAGAGATTCTTCCGTACCTTTTCCAGCCACGATATCTTCCAGAATATCCAGCATCTGTTTTGTGCCTTCCCTGCAGGGCACACATTTGCCGCAGCTTTCATTCTGTGTAAAATTCATAAAGAAACGTGCCACTTCTACCATACAGGTATTTTCATCCATAACGACCAGTCCCCCCGAACCGATCATAGCGTTTAATTTTTTCAAAGAATCAAAATCCAATGCAACTTCCAGGTTGTTCGTTACCAGACAGCCGCCCGAAGGACCTCCGATCTGCACGGCTTTAAACGGAACGTCATTTTTTACGCCGCCGCCGATATCGTAAACAATTTTCCGCAGCGTCGTACCCATCGGCACCTCGATCAGGCCCGTATGCTTTACGCTTCCGGTCAGCGCAAACGCTTTTGTACCCGGGCTGCCCTCCGTTCCGATCGTGTGATACCATGCGGCGCCTTCATTGACGATCATCGGCACGTTGGCATACGTCTCCACATTATTGAGTACCGTAGGTTTGGCAAACAGGCCCTGTTCTACCGTTCTGGGCGGTTTGGTCCTGGGCATTCCACGCTCGCCCTCAATGGATGCGGTAAGCGCGCTGCCTTCTCCGCAGACAAATGCGCCGGCTCCCCGATTGATATGTATCCGGAACGAAAAATCCGTACCCAAAATATGCTCTCCCAGCAGTCCCGCTTCGCTCGCCTGGGCAATCGCCGTTTTCAAACGGTTGATCGCAAGCGGATATTCTGCACGCACATAGATATATCCCTCAGACGCACCGACCGCATAACCTGCGATCATCATTCCCTCAAGCATTTTATGCGGATCTCCTTCCATCACGCTTCGGTCCATAAACGCGCCCGGATCTCCTTCGTCGCCGTTGCAGACGATATATTTTTCTTCCGTTTTCTGTCTGGCTACCTGCCGCCATTTATATCCGGTCTGAAATCCGCCGCCGCCTCTTCCGCGCAGTCCGGATTCCGAAATCTCTTCCACCACGTCTTCGGGCGTCATTTCAAACAATACTTTTTCTAAAGCCTGATATCCGCCGACGGCAATATATTCGTCCATATTTTCCGCGTCAATATGCCCGCAGTTTTTCAAAACCAGACGCATCTGCTTTTCATAGAAGGGAATTTTCTCCTGCGTTTCGTATTTGACGCCGTCCGCCTCATAGAGCAGCCGCTCTACCGGCCGATCGTTTCGGATGGTTTCTTCAAAAATTTCTTCACAGTCTTCTTCTTTGACTTTGACATAAAGATAGTTTTGCGGTTCAATCCGCACCAATGGCCCCATTTCGCAAAAACCATGGCAGCCGCTGCGTTTCACGCCTGTATGGGCGGTTTCCTGATGATGGATGCCAGATGGAAGGCTGGCATGGGCTTCTTTAGCGCTTAACTTTATCTCAACGCCTTCTTCTTTTGCCGCAAGCTCTAGGAACTTGTCATATATTTTTGCAGAGCCTCCGGCAAGGCATCCTGTCCCTGCGCAGACTAAAATCCTGTGCGCCGGGGCGGACATTGCTTCTTTCGCTATTGCCCGCTGTATTTTGAGCGATTCTCTGTTCTCTAATTTCATTTATTCTTTCCCCTTCAATTCTTCGAATAGTTCATGTACTTTTTCCGGAGTCATTGCGGCATGGACAGCATCGTTGACCGTTAATACAGGCGCTAACCCGCAGGCGCCAAGACAGGATACCGTTTCTAACGTAAACAACATATCCTCTGTCGTATGCCTGCCTTTGCTTAGACCGGTTTCTTTGTATATTTGATCTATAATTGCAGTTGATTTTTGCACATGGCAGGCAGTGCCGTCGCATACGCGGATTACATATTTCCC
>OFFZ01002261.1_pt1 | contig 10187 bp, 7 predicted proteins | sample 1521631 | NCBI WGS metagenome assembly OFFZ01 (sample SAMEA3504102, study PRJEB24116) | mouse gut metagenome | biome: mouse gut; feature: mouse-associated habitat; material: faeces | place: Denmark | collected 2011 | reverse complement strand
GTCAGGCGAAGAGAGTCCGCAGGGCTTCCTCTACTTTGGCAATTTCGATTATACGTATGCTGAACGAGGAGGTGTCGATGCCTTTGAGATTGCCTCGCGGAATGAGAATGGTGTCCATGCCGAGCTTTTCAGCCTCACGTATGCGCTGCTCTATGCGCCCTACAGGACGGATTTCACCTGATAGCCCTACTTCGCCTGTGATGCATGTGGTGTGTGGTATGGGGATATCGATATTGCTTGAGAGCACTGAGCATATCACCGCAAGATCGAGAGCCGGATCGTTGACTTTAAGGCCACCGGCTATGTTGAGGAACACGTCTTTGGCTGCGAGCTTGAATCCGGCACGTTTTTCGAGGACAGCAAGGAGCATGTTCATACGTTTGGAGTCGAATCCGTTGACCGAACGCTGCGGGGTGCCGTATGCTGCTGTAGAAACGAGGGCCTGGACTTCGATGAGGAATGAGCGGATCCCTTCCATGGTCACGCCGATGGATATTCCCGAGAGGTCCTCGCCGTCGGTGTGGGTGGAGAGAAGCATCTCGGAGGGGTTCTTGACTTCGCGCAGTCCGCGCTGGCACATTTCGTAGATGCCAAGCTCGGATGTGGAGCCGAAGCGGTTTTTGATGGCACGGAGCAGACGGTATATGTGTTGTCCGTCACCTTCGAAGTGTAACACGGCATCAACGATGTGTTCGAGCACTTTGGGTCCTGCGAGGTTGCCGTCCTTGGTGATGTGGCCGATGAGCATTATGGGGACGGAGGACTCCTTGGCGTATTTTAGGAGGCGTGAGGCGCATTCGCGGACCTGGGATACGCTTCCTGCCACGGATTCAAGATCGTCGGAGGCGATGGTCTGGATGGAATCGATGATCACGAGCCCCGGTTGGATGTTGGAGATATGTTCTTCGATATTTTGCAAGGATGTCTCGCAGACAATGAACACGTTTTCGCTCGGACGCCCTATGCGGTCGGCTCTCATCTTGATCTGTTTCGCGCTCTCCTCGCCTGACACGTAGAGTATGGTGCGCGACTTGATGGATAGGATGTTCTGTAGCACGAGGGTTGATTTGCCTATGCCGGGTTCTCCGCCGATGAGTATGATGCTTCCGGGAACGAGACCTCCGCCCAGGACGCGGTTGAGTTCTGAGGATGGCATCTTGATGCGAGGCTCTTCGTCGCTGGCTATTTCCGAGACAGGCACAGGCGAGGATATGCGTGAGCACGAGGAGGGTCCGAGTGTACGAGACTTCTTTTCGGGGCGTATTTTTTCCTCGACCATTGTGTTCCATTCCCCACAGGCCGGGCAACGTCCTGACCATTTCGGTGATTCGGCTCCGCAGCTGTTGCAGAACCATGCTGTCTTGACGGCTTTCATCGTTTTGAACGGAATTTAGAGATGGTTATGGCTGTGGCTATTGCGGCGTTGAGCGACTCGCCTGTGGGACGGTCGGGAGGGAATGACGGAATGGTGAGGCGTGAGGTTACGGTGGAAGCCACAGGGTGTGATATGCCGTTGCCTTCATTGCCTATGATGATGATGCCGCAGTCGGAGAGGGTGGCGGTGTCGATATCGTCTCCGTTGAGAAACGTGCCGTAGACATGCGGCGGGTTCATCTCCTGTATGGTGGACGGTAGATCGCAATAATGGACTGAGACGCGTGATATTGAGCCCATTGTGGCTTGTATTACTTTTGGGGAGTAGCAGTCGGCTGTCTCGCGCGAGCATATTATGTCGGTGATTCCGTACCAGTCGGCTACGCGTATGATGGTGCCGAGGTTTCCGGGGTCCTGAATGGTGTCGAGGGCGAGAACGAGGGCTGATGAGGCACAGCCGGGGTCGAGAGTCCGCTGTGGTATGTCGTAGACTGCGATGACATCGGCAGGAGTAGTGAGAGAGGACATCCTGCGCAGGTCGGCGCGTGATGCCTTGACTGACAGGGGTGTTGATGCCTCGGGATGCTCTATGAGCCATTCTTCGGTGGCATAGAGAGCACGAAGGCTGAAATGGGGGAGGGTGTCAAGGACGCATTTTGTGCCCTCGGCTTTAAAGCCTCCTTCCTTGCGGCGGTGTTTACGCTCGTCAAGCGAAGCCACATATCTGCATATATTATTGGTGATAGTTTCCACAATGCAAAATTAAGGAAATTTTCATAGCCGCCAAAATAGAGTGTGCAACGGCAGGGGGTATCGTTTAGAGAGCCGAACATTATTTCACTAACGAGCGACATTTTATTGCCGATGATTTTATGAATAGTTTGATGATGTTTAACAAAAGGTAGAATGTAAATATGGGGCATAAAACGAAATGTGCATAATTGAATGTTGGAAGTTTGATGGTTATTTTGGTATGAATAAGAGAGTTATGTTTTATTTCGTGTACATTTTGTTTCAAAACGAAACGTGCAATTTTTTACATGGCTTTTACATACCTTTTACAAAGAATGGGTTTTAGAGGGGAGATCGGAATAAAATTTTTACATCGCGATAAAATATTGCCTGTTTTAATGATCTCGGTGCTGATTCTAATGTGATATTGGCTGTCATCGGCGGGAGGATGAGGGGATGGGATGAGTGGGAGTTTTATGGGGGTGTGTGATTTTCAATGATATATTGAATGGAAATTGTGTTTAAGGTATTAGGGATCCTTTTTAACTTTTTTAAAATTGGCGGTTACGAAATTTATGCCTACCTTTGCACCGTCTTTTTCGGGACGAGAGGAAAAATTTGGCTGCTTGCAACCTCTTCAAAAATGCTAAAACTGCAAAAAGTTTTTTAGAGATAAACATCTGTCCGTCCGGTAGGATAATTCCTATGGAGACACGATGAAAAATGTTGAAGCAGTCACCCCACCACCATTTCTCGGTTCCGTGCACTGTTTCGATATTTTTTTACACCATTATGAAAACATATCTTTTTACATCCGAGTCAGTATCGGAAGGGCATCCCGACAAGGTTGCCGACCAGATCAGTGATGCCGTGCTTGATGAGTTTCTCGCACGTGATCCCAAATCGAAAGTAGCTTGCGAGACACTTGTCACCACAGGTCAGGTTGTCGTTGCAGGCGAGGTCAAGAGCAACGCTTATGTCGACCTTATGGATGTGACACGTCAGGTGATCCGCAGCATAGGTTATGACCGGAGCGAGCTGAAGTTTGACGGAGAGGCATGCGGCGTGTTCTCAGCCCTGCATGAACAGAGTGCCGATATCAACCGTGGTGTCGAGCGTGAGGATGCAGAGGCTCAGGGTGCCGGCGACCAGGGCATGATGTTCGGCTATGCCTGCGACGAGACTCCCGATTATATGCCTCTCACCCTTGATCTTTCCCATCGTCTGCTTCGCGAGCTCGCCGACATACGCCGCGAGGCAGAGCATATGACATGGGAGAAGCGCGGACGAGTGTTCACTTATCTGCGTCCCGACTCCAAGAGCCAGGTCACAGTGGAATATGACGAGAACAATCGTCCTCTGCGTGTCGACACCATAGTGATCTCCACTCAGCACGATGAGTTCATAAAGCCGGCCGATGATACTTCCGAGGCACAGGCTGAAGCTGACCGCGCTATGCAGGCTCGTATAGAGAAGGATGTACGTGAGATACTTATACCTCGCGTCAAGGCTCAGCTTCCTGCCGAGGTGGCTGATCTCATCACTGATTTCAAGCTTCTTGTCAACCCTACAGGCAAGTTTGTGATAGGCGGTCCTCATGGTGATACCGGACTGACAGGACGAAAAATTATTGTCGACACTTACGGAGGCCGTGGTGCCCATGGCGGAGGTGCCTTCTCAGGCAAGGACCCCAGTAAGGTGGATCGGTCGGCCGCATATGCGGCGCGTCATATCGCCAAGAATCTTGTGGCTGCCGGGATTGCCCGCGAGGTGCTCGTGCAGGTGGCATACGCTATCGGATGTGCACAGCCTGTGAGCCTGTGTGTCAACACTTACGGCACCTCCCGTATAGACATGACCGATTCCGAGATCGCTGACATTGTGAAGGCTATGCCCTGTTTCGACATGACACCTTATGCCATAGAGAAGCGTTTTGACCTGCGTCAGCCCATATATCGTGAGACTGCGAGCTACGGTCATCTTGGGCGTCAGCCACGCAAGGTCATCAAGCATTTCCACTCCCGCTATGAGCCTGATTTCACAAAGGAGGTTGAGCTGTTCACCTGGGAGAAGCTCGATGCTGTTGATGCTGTGAAGAAGGCGTTCGGTCTTTAAGTATTCAGCCTATATAGACTAAATGCTCCCTGAAAGTTTTATCGGACTTTCAGGGAGCATTTTATTTGTGCCATATGTCTTAAGGGATGAGGCTAAGGACGGCGGATGTGAAGTCGGCTGACGAGAGGGTGGATGGCAGCCAATGGATGGGAGAGGTGGGCACGCGGCGTTCCATGCCTCTGAACCATGTCATCTGCCGTTTGGCAAACTGGTGTATTGCTATCTCAAGCTGTGTGAACATCTCGTCGTAGCTGATCTGTCCGATGAGGTGTAGCGTGAGGTATTTGTATTCCAGTCCGTAGTATATTAGATCGTCAGCAGGGATTCCGGTGTCGAGCAGATGGCGCACTTCGTTGAGCATTCCGGCATTGAGGCGCGAATAGAGCCGCTCTGTGATGCGCTGTCGGCGTGTCTCGCGGTCGACCTCCACGCCAATGGTTAGAGCGTCAGTGAGCGGATGCGGCTCGGCTTGTTCTGACATGTCGGGATGTTCGGTGTAATAGGTCTGTATCTCGATTGCCCTTACAGCACGCTTTACAGTATCGACATCGGTGACGTTGTGGAGCGATTTCATCGATGCAAGTATTTCGGTTAGTTCGGCGAGAGATTTACTCTCCAGCGAACGTCGCAGCTGAGTGTTTTCCGGAACTTCGGGCAGTGACAGCCCTTTGAGCACACTTTCGACGTATAGCCCTGTGCCGCCGCATAAGATGGGCATTTTTCCGCGAGCCACTATGCCGTCATATGCCTTTCTGTAGTCGCGCAGATATTCATATAGGTTGTATTTGTATCCTGCCGGGCATATGTCGATGAGGTGGACCGGTATTCCATCATATTCTTCAAGGTCCTTACCGGTTCCGAGATCCATTCCGCGGTATACCTGTCGCGAGTCGGCACTGATGATTTCACCGTCAACTGCACGAGCCAGCTCGACCGCCCTGCGGGTTTTGCCTGAGGCGGTCGGTCCGGTGATAACGATTAATGATAGAGTGTCGGTAACAGTCATCGGTCATCGAAAATTCGACGCAGCATCCTTCGGAAGCGGAATAGCGGCTTGTCCTCGTTGAAGCGCGACACTTCAAGCCAGAGCGGTGAATTGAAGTCTACGTCCCAGTCACAGATCCCGTTGAGGCGGAATAACGGATGATAGTTCTTGACCTTATAGAGACGGTTGCCGTCGGCATCATACGTTTTCCATGCCATTGTCACAGTGTAAAGCCTATGTATTTCGGCTGCAAGCATCGGTGTCAGCTCACGGTTGTGTAGCATGCGTTCTATCTGTGACAGGTTGTACCATTTGCCTTTGAACCCCGACTCTTCAAGCACATCGGATGAATTGGGGCAGCATATGTAGTGGAATGTGTTGCGCTCCCCTGACGCTTCGGATGAGGCGTACATGAAACGCAGCTCGAAGTCTGATTCATTCAGTTTGCTTATGTCGCACAGCAACCGTGCTGCTTTCTGTTTTGACAGCTTTTCGGTGAAGTGCATTGCAAGTGAGGCAGGGGTATCATAGTAGTTGTCATCATCGTCGGAATCGGATATGTCGTCCTGGCGGGATAGAAACATGGTGTCGCCTGAGATTATCAGTATACGTAGACTCGATGAGCCGTCCAGACGGTTGTATGAACCCTCGGTGTCCTGGAAGTTGTACGCCCATATGGTGAAGCATCGTGCCCCGATGTAAAATATGGATACGAGGAAGAGTATCACCGGAACCCATCCGAAGAAGAAACGGTCAGGAATGTTGATGTTGACGTTTATATAGAAGAATGTATAATAGCCCCATGTGACAATGGTAAGCACTGTGGCTATGGCTAAAAGGAAGAGGCGTTGGTAACGGCTCTCCTGTACGAACAGTTTGCCGAGAAATCCACGTTCGGTGCTGGACCCGAGGGTGATAAAACATGTGTGGCATGCGCTGTACTTCTTTCCCCGCAGACTCGCCCAAAGGGTGTTGACAAAAACCACAGGTGATATGATAAGCGATGTCACAAACGGCTTTGCCGAGTTTATGGTGTTCTGGTCGTAGAAATACGTTATGAGCCCCCTGCGGTATATGATGCTTATTATCACCATTATCGTGGCGGACATGAACAGGGTGCGCATAGCTATTGTTGGTAGCAGCGGGCACACTGCTTTGCGCGAACGCAGCGAGGATTTATTGTATATGAACAGGGCTCCGGCGAGCGCGTATGTGATTATGGGGATGAGCTGTGGCGGTGCGTAGACACTTACCAGATTGGGGATGAAGAGAACACCTCCGGCTATGACCCAATTGAGCCATAGTCCGAAGAGTGCTGATTCGTATGATGTGTTTTTTGTTAAGGACATTACAGATTCTTATCGAAATAGTCAAGCATCTTGGAATAGACATTAAGGCGAGAGTCGCATCCCAAGATTGAGTGATTCATGTTAGGATATAGAAACATGTCGCAGAAGCGACCGTGTGACTGCAAAACAGAGACATACTGCATAGTGTTCATGAGGTGAACATTGTCGTCGGCGGTGCCATGCATTATGAGCAGAGGTATGTTCATGTCTTTCACCTTGTTGATTGGTGATGATTCGCGGTATCCGTCGGGATTTTCCTGAGGTGTGAGCATGAACCTTTCGGAATATACGGTGTCATAGTAACGCCAGTCGGTTACAGGTGCTACTGCCACTGCGCAGGCAAATGGTGATGCCGGGGATGATATGGTCATGAGTGTCTGGTAGCCTCCGTAGCTCCATCCGGTGAGGCCTATGCGTGCCGGATCGACATATGGAAGGGTCGCTGCCCAGCGGGCTGCTCCGCAAAGGTCGATGGCCTCGTAGTGTCCGAGATTCTTGTATACTATGGTCTCCCAGGCTCTTCCTTTACCGCCTGTGCCGCGCGCGTCTACACAAAGCACCACATAGCCGTGCATCGCTGCATACTGGGTCCAGTCGATCCGCCATCGGTTGAGCACTTCCTGCGATCCGGGACCGCTGTACTGGGTGATGATGAGAGGGTAGCGGCGTGACTGATCGAAATTGGATGGCTTGATGATGTAAGCATCCATTGTGATCCCTTCGGAGGTGGTCACGGTAGTGAATTCTGGCTTGGGTGCCGATGCGTATTTTTCGGCGAGTCCGGCATTGTCCTCAAGCACTCTTATCTTCTTGTCGGCTGGTGCTGTGTAGAGGGTGCATGCAGGTGGTGTGGTGGAGTTGCTGTAGGTGACTGCATAGTAATCCATTGTCGGGGAGAACCATGCTGAAGCGTTGCCCGAGTCGGGGGTGAGACGCTTTGTGATGCCTTTGGGGTCGACACGCATCACTACTCGGTTGATGGGTCCTGACACTGTGGACTGGAAGTAGCAGTTGCCTTTGGTGTCAGTTCCGTAGAAGTCTTTTATATCGAAATCGCCTGAAGTGATGGTGCGCATGAGCTGTCCCTCGTAGCTGTAGAGATAGGCGTGGGTGAATCCGCTGCGCCCCGACAGCAGGATGAATCCTGAGGGGAGATATGTTATGTTCTCGTATGTGTCATCGTTGAGCCATGCCTCGCTCTTCTCTGTGATGAGAGATTTGGATACGCCTGAACGCGGATTGACTGCAAGGAGCTCCATGCGTGTCTGCGAGCGGTCGAGTGTGGTCACCATAAGGCGTCCGGCAGGGTCGTGGGCATAGCTGATACGCGGGATGTATTCTATGTCGGAACCGGGAAGAGTGATGTCCTTGGTCTTGCGGTTGTCGATATCGTAACTGTGAAGAGTGACAACTGAGTTGGGTTGTCCGGCTACAGGATATTTGTAGGTGAACTGTCCCGGATAGAGTGCATACTGCTTCATGGGGTCGCATGAGCCTTCGTAGAGTGGGAAAGAATAGGCGGGCACTTCGGTCTCGTTGTATTTGAGATAGCACAGTGTGAGACAGTCAGGCGACCATGCCATTGAGCATGTGGCTGAGAACTCCTCTTCGTACACCCAGTCGGGGACTCCGTTGATGATACGGTCGACGGCCCCGTCGGTTGTGACTGCCACTTCTGTGCCGTAGTCGAGTTTCTTTAGGTAGATGTTGTTGTCGGGAGCGACAAATGCCACCAGGAGAAAATACCGGACAACGCTGCACAGGATGACTCTCTGATAATGGCGTGAGTATTCGCGTGCGTATCTCGTATATGTAGTGTGATGCACGGGAGGAGCGGCGGTAGATGGGCTCTATGCCGGTTGCGAGAAGTAGTTTGGAGCCATCGGGGCTTAATTGGAAGCTCTCGATAGCTGGGATTTTTGCTTCGCGGGTATTGGTCACATCCATCACGGTCTCAGCTTCCGCTCCGTTGCGTATGTCATGCCTGACGATGCGTTTTGAGTCAGCTGAAAGTTGCAGGTAGGACTGTCCGTCGGGCATGAAATAAGGCTTAGCTACCGATTTGCTTCCGTTGTTGGGATGTACATATGGAGCCATGTCGGCGAAGTTGCTGACATTTATAGCCTTTGGAGCAGCTGCGGCTGATATTGTCATGAGGCTCGCCGCTGCAAGAGTTATGAGGTGACGGGTCATTGGTATTATTGAAAAAAGTGGATTGAGTCTTTGTTGTTCGATATGTTGGCATTTCCCATCTCAGAAAAGCGAGAGCTGTGCGGCGTTGTCGTTGGATGGGCGTCGCGGGGGTTCGTGGTAACCGAAATCAGGGTCCTCCTTGTGTCCTGTCTGTGAGAACCATTCTGTGTTGTCGAGTTCCTCGTCAAGTTTAGCTTTTTTGGGACGTCCGCGCCGGCGTGGGGGTTGCTTCTGTTTGGACTGTGCTTCCGCGTCGGTTGAAACAGCCGAAGACTGGAATGATGCAGGCGATGGCTCGGGGGGATTGCTGGAGGATGGGTCCTGGTGTGGAGCTGCTGCCGCTGTTGCTTTTTCGAGTTCCTGCTTGAGCCGTTTGATCTCGTTGCGCAGGCGCATCTCGTTGCTTGCCTGATTGTACAGATTGTTTTCTATAGTGTGACGCAGAGAGGCGTTCTCTTCGTTGAGTCGAGATATCTGTTCGTCAAGGTTGCGTGCTTTCTCCTGCTTTATGGCATCCTTGAGCTCGGCAATGCGTGCTTCGTATCGGACTTTTATCTGCTCGAACGCTTCTACCTGCAACTGTATCTGCTCAAGGGCAATCTGCTGCTGGTTGCACGTGTCCTCGTATTCGTTTCGGGCAGCGTCCGACTGGTTGCGCAGATCTGTGATCATCTGGTCGCCGATCTTGATTTTCATCATCATCTGGTCCATGTCTCCTGTGCGGGCTGCGATCTCTTCGTCGCGTTGGGCAAGGGTGGCTTCGAGTTCTTTTACTCGGGCATTGGTGGAGTCAATGAGAGCGGCATCAGCCGGATTGCGTTTGTCCGAGAAGAATTTTTCCCGCTCGGCATAGTTCTTGGCTACCTGGGCTTCAAGGTCGTTGATGCGGTCAAGGAGAGCTCGTTTCTGACGTTTGATGCTTAGCTGTAGCTTGTGGTTTTCCTGACGGATGTTATCAGTGTCTTTTGCCTCAGCTTCAAGAACGGATATTCGTCGTTTCAGACGTTCTATTTCAGTCTGGTTGCTGCTGTCGTCAGTTTGTTGAGTCGTGGCTGTCGCTTTCTGGATTCGTAAGCGCAGGTTCTCTGAAATAGAGTTGTATATGTATGTGCGCTGTGCTTCGGTAGAGAGGCATTCTTTTACGAATTCGGGCTGGAACGAGTTGAATTGTTCTATCAGGGCATCGAATATGTCGCCCGGAAGAGAGTCGTCGGCATGAGTTTCGGTTGGCTCGTTGCCGGCAGTATCGACAGGCTTGATGGTTATGTCGGGGTCAGGTGTGGATTGTTCATGCGAAGGTGTGTCGGGTTGGTTGCCGACCGTTTCCTGATCGGCAGGGGTTGGCTGTGCAGCATATGTAGGGAGAGATGAGTCGTACTCTTCGACGTCCTCTTCGCTTTCGCTACCGCTGAATCCGAACGCGCTCTTCACACCTTTCC
>OFFZ01002259.1_pt1 | contig 10191 bp, 6 predicted proteins | sample 1521631 | NCBI WGS metagenome assembly OFFZ01 (sample SAMEA3504102, study PRJEB24116) | mouse gut metagenome | biome: mouse gut; feature: mouse-associated habitat; material: faeces | place: Denmark | collected 2011 | reverse complement strand
GATAGGGAAAGACCATGCTCCGCGGCATACTCAAATATTCTCTGGTAACACAACCGGGCGTTTTCCACGGATTCTCTATAAAAGGCCCGCACATATTTTCCGGCGGGCTGTATGTGCAGTCCGGCCTTCTGAATAGGAAACGGAATCTCAATAAACATTTTGGAGTAATCTTCAAATTTACCATTATACAGGCTTTCCACAGAGATCATCGTCCCATAGGAGGCGTCGTGCAGGCGGCGAAGCTGGTATTTTTTCGTCTGGTCAGTAATCAGATCCACCAGCTTATCAAAAGAGAGGTCCTGGTTCACGTCAACGGTAACCAGACTGCGCTCTTTTTTCTCGACAATGCTGATTTCCGACAAATCCATTTTCAGCAGCGTCAGCATATTCTGGCGATGATAGTCCAGCGTTTTCCGCACTGCTTTCAGATGCGCCAAATTCCGGTCCAGATCGGCTATTTTTTCCTGCAGAAGCTGTTCCATGCTGGCGGCCGAACGATTCTGCATAAATATCCTGATTTCGTCAATGGGCACATCCAGCTCCCGCAGCAGCAGAATGGTTTCCAGGATGGAACTCTGATAATAACTGTAATACCTGTATCCGTTCCCGGGATGGACAGCTGCCGGGTGAAACAGGCCAATTTCATCATACCACATCAGCGTTTTCTTGTTGATGCCGTGGAGGGCCGCAAATTGACCGATGGTGAGCAGTTTACTTTTTTTCTCCATTTTTCATTTTACCTCTTGACCGTACAGTTACTGTACGGATTATGATAAGGCATATACCAGAAAAAAACAAGTAGAAAAGGAGAAAAATAATGGATCATCAAAATGCTTACAGCAAACCGGTATCACTGGGAAACATTCTCAAATTTGCGGTTCCTACCATAGGAATGTCGGTTTTTATGTCTTTTTACACCATGGTTGACGGGTTATTTGTGTCCAATCTGATTGGTACAAATGCACTGTCGGCCATCAACCTGACGGCCCCGGTGATTCAGCTGGTGACTGCGGTCATTATGAAAAAGATGGGGGAACAGAAGCCGAAGGAGGCCCGGGAAGATTTCACGTTTTTGATTTTAGTCAATGTGCTGGTGGGTCTGGTGATGTGTATACTCGGATATTCCGTTATGGACAGTATTTTCGGGGGCAGCGCTGTTCTTTATCGGCTTTAATATTTTTGCCAGCGGAATGTTTACCGCATTGTCCAACGGTATTATCTCCGCAGTCCTTGCCTTCTCCCGCTCCTTTGTATTCATGCTGATCGCCATGCTGGTCCTGCCCGCAATTTTAGGGGTAAACGGTATCTGGCTGGCTACACCGGCAGCGGAACTTATGGCGCTGGCCCTGTCGGCATTGATGTTCGTAAAATACCGGAAACGATATCAATACTAAGAGGCCCCCATCTTCCCCGCATCGGAGTCTCCATTACAAACAGCCAACGGACAATTCAAAAACCGTCCGCTGCTTAAAAACCAACCCTGATCCTCAAATATGGCTTAGAACCGGAATATTTATCCGTCAACTGATATGGATGGTATCACATACACCGTCCATATCAGGCTAAACGGCATATACCATGACCGCTGTGAAAAAATAAAAAATACCCCTTATGTCCTGCCGGTCACAGGTACATAAAGGATATTTCTCTTCGCCTTCAGGATATAACCTGCTTGTTTTATTCCACTTCCAGCTTCTGTTTCAGTTTATAGTCCTCTCTGTCATAATACCGGACTACCTCCGGATGCGCGATATAGAAACGCTCCCCTATATAAAGCCCCCGGTAATTCTCATTCCCGTACCCGTCATCCAGTTTTTCCGAAAGTATACTCTCAAAGCCGCTTCCGTCCCACCGGTACAATTCGTAGGCCCGCTTCACGCCCCTGTTGTAATCTTCTGTCACAAAACCGATCAGATTTTCCGCCGGATCAGCCAGCACCGCCTTATAATCATACAGCGCCGGACTGTAATCTGTCTCACCCAGTACCCTGCTGCCAAGCGTCTTCAGTTCCGCCGGGTCGGACATGTCAAACATCACCAGCTTTAATCCTTCCTGCGCGCCGCTCTTCGGGTCTGTCTCATATCCCAGCCCCAGCAGCTTATCCTCGCCCCAGAAATGCAGATATTCGGAAAATCCCGTGATCTCCAGTTCCCCCGCCAGCTTCGGATTCTTTTCATCCGAGAAATCCGCCGCAAAAAGCGGGTCCGTGTTCCGGTATGTGATAAAATATGCCATATCCTCCAGATATCTTGCGGCATAAATAATCTCCCCCACCGCGATACGGTTCAGTCTTCCCGTTATCTTCAGGTTTTCATCCAGCAGGAAAAGACAATTTTCCCACTCGCTTCCGGATGTGTCCGTTGTCAGCACGCGAAGCTTATTGTCCTTTTCATTGATCGCAAAGGTATCCCGCACACATCCTCTCAGAGATACCGCCGCCTCACCGTTTAAATATCCGCCTGTCAGAGAAAACTTTGCGATCTCCGTTGTTTCCCCGGCTCCCGTATAATTCCCGCGGTACAGATACAGCGAATCCTCCCCCATATAGATCTCGGAACCGCTATCCAGTATCATCACGGAATCCCTGACATCCTCAGGCCTGTTCACGGAAAGGGAGGAAATAATGAGCGCCCTCTCGCCGCGGTCCCCAAGATAAATACAGTCCTGCGCAATCTTTCTGGCATTCACCGCCGGAATCGCATCCTCCGGCGCTTTCCCGTAATCCTCCATCAGATATTTATCGGTAAACAGATATAGAATGCTGCCCGCCTTCCGGGATGTCACATAATTTCCGTCCTGTGTCATCTTTCCCGCCGGCACAGGATTTTCCCTGTCGCTGATATCATAGGTCATAACGGAAGTCACCACATCCGTATCAATATATTTCATGGCATGATCGGCTGCTTCGCCGTCTTCCATCTCTTCAAGGCTGCTCCTGCTCTCCTGCACCATCAGGATCAGCAGATCACCGTCCACATACATGGCGCAGATATCCGCTGCACCGTTCTCCGTATCCGCATCCAGCGTGCCTACCTGTTTCATCCCATCTTCCTCTGCGGCCAGTATGCTGACAGAACTCCCTCTCATCAGATAGATATACTCTCCGTCCGTTTTTACAATATCGCTTTCATCAATCCCAAAGGTCTGTACATTTGTTTCCGAATAGCTTTCCTTTTCCGCGGATGCTTTCTGTATATCCTGCTGCAGATCCTGTATTTCCGCCCTTTCCATGGCATCCGCTCCATCCTCCCCTTTGGCATATGCGGATCCATCCCTTTGGTCCCTTCTGATCTCTTCAAGCCGCTCGTACACCGCATCATAGCTTTCCGCCAGCGTATAGAGATTCCCGGCATTTTTCCGCTCGATCCGTTCTGCTTCTCCTCCTGCTCCGGCGCCCGCCGATTCTTCCGCCAATCCTTCTACGGCGGCTTCCTGTACCGCGGATTCCTCATTTACCGCCCCTGCCTCCGTCGCCACTGCCATATCCATCGCCGCGGAATTCTCCGGCATCCCGCCTGGTGTCCCGAGATCTATCCCTCCCCGGCTCATCAGGGAGATACAGCAGATAATAAAAACCGCCGCCGCGGAAAGTCCGGCTGTCAGTTTCGGATTTCTGAAGAATAACAACTTTTTTCCGCTTTTTTTCTCCTCCGCTTTTTCCTGTTCCAGATTCCGGCATTTCTCCAGTATCTTTTCCGGCGAAAGGCTCTCCGGCACTTCCAGGACTTCCGCCGACCGCCTTATTCTTTCCAGCATTTCCTGTTCCGTCATACCAGCACCTCCTGCCCTTTCAGTTTCTCCGCCATCTTTTTCAGGGCGCGGCTCTCCCTTGACCTGACCGTATTCGCGTTCATACCCGTCATCTCGGAAATCTCCCTGCTGGTATAGCCGCCGAATACATGCATACCGATGATCATCCGGTCCTCCTCATCCAGTTCTCCGAACACCCTGCGCAGATGATAATTCTCCACCATATCATCCGCCACCGAAATGTCCCCGATCTCTTCTTTCCACTCCACCGGTTTGTTTACATATTCTTTTCGCTTCCGCCTGCATTTATTAGATAGTATCCGAAATACCCAGCCCTCGAAAGCCTCCTCGCTGCGGAGTTTTCCTATAGTCACCCAGGCATCCGCCACCGTATCGCTGACCGCATCCTCCGCGTCCGCAGGATTTCCCAGCATATACAACGCAAAACGGTATAAATTCTGATAGATCTCTCTGTACAACTCGGCGAAAGCCTCCGCACTGCCCTGCTTCGCCTGTTTTACCAACTGCAGTTTTTTCTCCATGTCCCACCTCTTTTGCATCCGCCTCCCAGCTATTATATGGAAGAGGTTTTCATCTTATAAGTGTACAGCATTTTTTCATTTGTTGCATTCCCCGTTAAAAAACGGTGCAGCCGCGTTCTTTTCGCTGCTGCACCGCCTTATCTCCCAGACTGTCAAGGCTTCCTTTCCTTTTCCCATAGATCCGCTCCCGAAAACAGAGCAGTTCTCACCCCTCTGTTTATCTGAATTCCACCAGCCAGTTTCCCTCCGACTGCACAGATATATAATAACTGTGTGACGCATTCAGATAAATATTTTTCTTCGTCCTGCCATAAGTGCCCGCACCGTTGGCAAGAAGCTGTCTGGTATTATTATTGATATCATAGAGCCAGACAATGTAATTCCCTTTTCCTGCCCAGTTGGCGCAATAAACATCGTGTGTCTCATCATCCCCCTTGAAACGTCCTGAAACCATATTACCCGTCCCGGATTGTGTGGGTGTCGCCGAAGCCAGCACCGGCGTCAGCACGATCTGCCAGTGGCCCGACGCCAGCACATGAAGCGTTGTGGCATTTGCCCCTTTTTCGATCGTCGTGCTGCCGTTGTAAGCCCCCGTCTTATTTACCAGCACCTTCGACTCTCCCGCCGCATTCGTATAAAGCAGCCCGAAATACCCGTCCGCATCCGTGCTGACTGCGTGTACCTCATAGGGAATCGGCGTCATATTCAACCCGTAGATATCAAAATTTCCGTCTCCCTCATATACATAACTGTCCGCCGCGTCTTTATTTGTCACCATGATCTGCCTTGCGATCGCCGGATTATCCTTCACAAAGACAGTCGCGACCGTCTCTCCCAGCATTGCCCCTCTTTTATAACGGATCTGTGTATACCCCTTTGAGTCAGGCTCCACCCATTCCACACTGCAGATATTCCCATCCGCCACAGAGACCGCAAGTTCCGTTTCCGCCGGCATATTCCTTGCCGCCACGCTCATCGTCACCTCATCCGCCTGCGGGCTCAGCGAGATCAGAGCCGTGGAAATATCCACAAACGGCGTTTCCTCCGCCCGCACTATCTCTCCCGGCAAAACCGCAGTCCCCATCACAAGCGCTGCTGTCATGGCTGCCGCCATTATTCTCTTCCCTGCTTTTAACCTTTTTGCTATATTTTTTATATCATTTAACATAGTTAACTTCCTTTCTTTTATATGATCTGCGATTGCCCCCGAAGCCCGAAAAGAATCCTCAAACTCTTTTCGGAACACCCCCTGCATCCAAAACTCCCTCACTGGAATATCCCCAATATCTTATTCCAGAGATTCACAAACACCGCTTTAAACCTCCCCCACATACCGATTTCTTCCCTCGGTACTTCAATATCCGTCACATGATCCGCATCATCCTCCGCCGTGATCTCCGCTGTCCGCATAATGATCTGGATACTGTTCGGAGACTCATTTTTCTCCGAGGTAAAGGACGGAAAACTCTCCGTTACGTCCATATTCAGGAAATTATGTTCTTCTTCGATCTCATCCAGTTCATTATCCACCGCATCTTTGATCGTATTTTTCGCATCCCGCATTACATCCACGCCGTCCGCTATGCCCACACCGCCGTGCATCACACCGGTTAAACCGTTCAGCGTCAACGTCAGTGAAGAAGACAGGGTATCTTCCGTCAGTTCCATCGTACTGCGAATGCTCGATAATGCCGCCTGTGTTGCGGAAATTGTCATCTCGGTGACACTGATCAGATCGCTGAGCTGAGTAATCAGAGTCTGCAGATCCTCCCGCACCGTCTCGTCCGTCCATTTCGCCATGGAATCCACTGAGTTCATGACACTGTTCGCCTTCTGAAGCAGTTCCTGGCTGTTGGATATCAAAGCTTTTCCGGTGTCGCCTGCGTCCACATTCAAGCCTTCGAGGGTTTCTATGTAAGAGGTAAGGAAAGATTTTAATCCTACATCCGCACCGGATGGACCAGCAATACTTGTATTCATATCTGCAGATGAATCAGGATCATATCCCATAGCCTCCACCGCTTTGGGTATCGCCGCTCCCATAGCTGCCGTTATTTCCGGATGTCCCGCTCCATATGCCCCCAGAACTTCATCTACCGTCATCCCTGTTTTTTCCGCAACCGCTTCCGCCGCAGCTTTTGTTGCCGCCTGCCCTACTGTTACGCCTCCTGCGGCCCCGGCTATCCCCTGGAGCTGCTCGATCTTCTCCTGATCAATAGTACCTCCCGCGATCTCATTCAGCATCCCAAGAGAACCGTTCAGGTTATTCAGATTTGCGCTCATATCCGAGCCGAAACTGCTAAGTCCGCCGATGGTATACATCATATCCGCCAGCCTGTCGATGGTCTGATCCAGATTGTCCTGATCCGCCTGCGTCTGGGTATTGATGATCTCCAGATACGTCACCATATTTTCCAGAGAAGCAATGGCTGCATCGGCATCCGCTTCCATGGACTCCCTGTTCTTATCGTAGATCTGGTGCGCTTCTTCCGCTCTCTTTAACCCTTCCTCCACGCTCGCCAGATCATCCCGCATCCCGTCAATATTATCCAGTATAACATCCAGGGCGCCGTCCATGGCATCCACGGAATCCTCCACCGTATCCCGCACTTCCCGCACATCGTTGACGATCTCCAGCGAATCCAGCGTTGCGGGAACTATCATGAAAAACACACCCATACTTTCATACTTATCTGTGCCTACATCCACCCGGAACTCACTTTCTTCTCCGGGAAGCGCAAGGAAAATAGCCGCTTTCTCCGTACCCAGAGTCTGAAGCTGCGCCCCCGGCGCCTCAATGCTCAGCGTATCCTTCATATCCACGATCGTACCGCACATCAGGATCATATTGTTTTTGTAATAATCCGCAATATCCTCCTTCGGCGTCACATGGATCAGCGTTGTCACAAGCCCCTGAGCGCCGCCCAGATCTTCCCCTGCCGCTTCCACACCGTTTAACCGATAGGAAACATCGATATCCCAGGGCACTTTTGTTTTCAGTTCCTCCGACTTGCATTCATAATAGAAATACTGCTTATCCGTATCCTGCAGATCCCATGTCACTTTTCCGTCTTCCACCACCGGCTGTGTGCGGTCGCTCATATTGATGATCTCATCATACTCGCCGTAGTCCTCTATCACGGTATTACCGTTTAAAAAACATCCTTTTACCACACTGATATCATCGATCGCCCCGTAATAATCCATATTGACATACATGGATTCATCAATCTCCACCTTCGGCGCTTTCGCCTGCAGAGGCGTACAAACTGCCCCTGCCAGCATAACTGCCGGTAAAACCGCTGCCGTTATCTTCATGAATCTTCTATTTTTCTTCATTGCCTGCATCCTCCTCGTCTATATCGTTTTTCCCTGCTCCGTCTTCTTCTGTCTCCGGATTTCGTCTATCTTCTTTATCTGCTTTACCTTCTTTATCTGCTTTATCCTCTCGATCTTCTTTACCTGCTTTATCTTCTCTATCTTCTTTATCTTCTCTATCTTCTTTATCTGCTTTATCTTCTCTATCTGCTTTATCCGCTTTTTCCGGCTCTTCCCTGTCATTCCGGTAAGTCTCCTGCAGTTCCTTCTCTTTCCATTTTTTCTCTTCCTGCAGCCGTTCCAGTTTTTCCTGTTTCTTCTGTTCCTTCATTTTTCTTACAATGATCCGGTACTCTATCTTTTCAAGCCGCCTGACGATCAGCGAGTCCTCTTTTTCCCGCGCCCTCAGCCGTTTTGCAATACGTCCCTCATCCTTTTGTTTCTCTTCCAGCTTCTTTTGCTTTTTCGCCGCGGCTTTTTCCTTCCATCCGCCGACGATCTCCTTCTCCTTCATGATCTGCTTATCCAGCATCGTCATCAGCCCCGGTACAGCCAGCAGTACAAAGCCCATGCTCAATATCGCGCCGCGGCCCACCATATGTCCGATATCCCGGATGGCTTCCACCGATACCACAAAATAGATCGCATAGCCGGCAACGGTCAGGATCGTTCCCGAAGTCAGGATGGAGAGCATGCTTGCCTGCAGTGCGCCGAGCGCCGCCTTTTTCGGTTTCATGTTCTCTCTCCGGTTCAGATAATTATTGATCAGAAGGATCGAATAATCCACGGTAGCGCCAAGCTGGATACAACTGACCACCACCATCGCCGCAAACATAAACACCTTGCCCTGCAGATAGGGTATCGCCAGATTGATACAGATCGCCGCGCTGATCGGCACGATAGCCGCCACTGCCAGCAGCACCGACTGGAATGCCGCGATCACCACCAGCGCCACACCCAACAGGGAAAACGCATTGACCATCGCGTAATCCGCGTCACAGACAACCTTCAGATCCTGCGTGGACGGCGTATTGCCCGCCACATATGCATTTTCGGGATAATAGGATTTTACGATCGCCTGTATCTCATCCGATGTCTCAAAAGCCAGATCGCTCTCCGCCTTGGTTTTGGTAAACACAAGCATCCTGGTATAATGCTCCTTCCGCAGAAGTTCCGTCACGCTCGATGGCACGATCTGCTCCGGCACGCCGTTCGGCAGCATATCCGATAACGCCGTCACACTCCTGACATAACTCAGGCCCTTCAGCTCCGCCGCCAGCTCCCGCTCCAGCACCGGCGAACCGTTGGGCACCATGACAAGATAAAGATTGCTCCGCCCGAACTTTGATTCGATCAGCTGTTCATCCTCGTAAACGATCGTTCCTTCGCTCGCCCCCAGCGCACTGTTGCCGTAGGTATTTGTATTGGAGTTCTGCATCAGATAGGTCGGTATAAAGATAATGGCGATAAATACCAGCATCGCATACCGGAGCCTGAACACTCCGCCCGCCGCTTTTTTAAAGGACGGCATGATGATCTTATGCTGTGTCCGTTCGATCAGCGGATCAAACTTCAGGATCAGCGCCGGCATAAACAAAAGCACCGTCACGACACTGCTGATAATGCTCTTCCCCAGCACAAATCCCAGATCCTGCCCGATCAGAAACCGCATAAAGAACAACGCCATAAATCCTACGAAAGTCGTCATACCACTGGAGAGGACCGACACCGCCGAATGCCGGATGGCATTCACCATAGCCTTCTCCTTATCCGGTTCCGCCTCCTTCTCCCGCATGAATGTATGTAACAGGAAGACCGAATAATCGATGGAAATGGCAAGCTGCAGGATCGCCGCCACCGAACTGCTGATAAAGGAGATCGTTCCCCGGAAAATATTGGTTCCCATGTTGATCACGATGGCAACCCCCATCACGACCAGAAACAGGAAAGGCTCCGCCCAGGAATCCGTTGTGGCACAGAGAATCAAAAAGATCAGAATAACCGCGATAACCGTTATGATAGCGATCTGTACCTTTAAATTCTCCTGCAGTGACTTGTTTTCCACCGCCGGCCCGCCGTAATGTCCTTTTTCTCCGAGGATGGCGCTGATCTCGTCAAGGGCGTCATTCGTCAGCTCCGATGTATCGCCTTCCGTAAAAGTCACATCCATCACGGCACAGTTATCTTTATAGTAATCCGTCTGCCCCGCGATATCGATAAATTCTCCCGACATATAGATATCGCTGCTGATCCAGGAGACCATATCCACGCCTTCCACATTTTCCATCATCTCTTTATAAAGCTGCGCTTCATAAGGCGTAACATTTTCTATCATGATACGCGCCGTGCCCGGATAGCCGAATTCCTCCTCCATTACATTGATGGCCTCTTTGGATACCATGGTATCCGGCAGATAGGAAGTCAGATCATAGTTGACTCCTATAAACGGAACACATACGGCACAGATGACTGCAAGCACGATAAATATCCGCATGATCTTTTCCCTGTGCTTTACGATTCCCTCCGGCAGAGATGTTTTTCCTTTCCGAAGATCCTCCAGACGCTTCTCTCTGTTTTCCAG
>OFFZ01002258.1_pt1 | contig 10192 bp, 11 predicted proteins | sample 1521631 | NCBI WGS metagenome assembly OFFZ01 (sample SAMEA3504102, study PRJEB24116) | mouse gut metagenome | biome: mouse gut; feature: mouse-associated habitat; material: faeces | place: Denmark | collected 2011 | reverse complement strand
ATCACCCCACTTGTTAGTAGTATACCATACTGTCTAACAAATGGGGTGCAGTTCACTCCCGGTACTGCCGTCATGAGTGAGCTGCACCGCATGAACGACAGCCAATTCCGGCGGGCCAGAAAGCCCATCCGCCGCCTGTGCGCCAACTATGACGGAGGAAACTGCCTGCCGCTGGACGACGGCGACCCCTGCCCCTGTCCTCAGCTCATTTCCCCCACACTGATCTGCAAATACTTCCGCGCCACCGTCCTCCCCGCTGACCGGGAGCTGTGCGCGGAGGTCCTGGGCGGCGCTCACAGCTGGAAACGGTGTGCCCTCTGCGGCGGGCGCTTCCTCGCCAAAGGCAACCGGGCCGTGTACTGCGGCCCCTGCGCTCAAAAGGAGCGCAGGCGAAAGACCCGCGACCGGGTGCGCCGCCACAGGGGATAACTGTAACGCTTTAGGCTCCCGAAAACCCCACTGTTTCCAGGCGTTTCCGGCCCTGGTCCGGGAGCGCCCGTATCTTTTTCCCCGCACCCTCAAAAATGCGGTCCTAAACCGTTACAGCCCATAGAAAGGAGCTGATATGTCATGGCTGGAGGAACTGCGGCAGAGCTATGACGGGCTGTGGGATGCGGCACAGAAGATTTTGACCACTCTGGCGAAGTTAGAATAACGGGGAGGGATTCATATGGCCACCACCCGCATTATGTCTTTGCACACCCGCGCAGATCTGCCGGGAGGAGGAACACTGATTTTTCCACCGTTCCAGAGGGCCGCAGGCCCGACAAAAAGCGTTCCGCAGGAACGCGCAGCCGCACAATTTATTGTGCGTTCAAAGGGGTTTGGGGGCGCTGCCTCCAACAAGCAGATTGGACCTCTCGCCGTGGGCGGGAGGTCCAATTTTGCATCGTGGGTCCCACGATGCCCTGCTTGCCCCGTTTCTCCAGCCTCCGTTCTTCCCGTCTCCCGTCCCCGCGTCCCAGCGTGAAACCACCCTTGCGCCCCTGGGAATCTGTGGTATAATGGACAAAGAATACAATCCGGGAGGACTACATCATGCCGGAAAACCTCAACCTAAAACTGCAAATCGCCGTCTGTGACGATGAACCCATGGACCGCCAACAGGCGGAGACGCTGACAACCGACATCATGACAGCGGAGGGGCTGGCCTGCTCCCTCTCCAGCTATGAGAGCGCCACGGCCCTGCTCACCGCCATCCAGGACGGCGCACAATTCCACATTCTCCTGCTGGACGTGATGATGGAGGGCCTGGACGGGATGGAGCTTGCCGCCGCCTTGCGGAAGCTGGGGGACGGCACCGCCATCATCTTTATGTCCTCCAATCGGGAATTGGCCCTGCGGGGTTACGAAGTCTCCGCTGCCCGGTATCTGGCAAAGCCCCTCCAGACGGAGCAGCTCCGGGAGGCCCTGCTGTACTGTTACAAAACCTTCTGCGAGAAAAAAGAAATCCTGCTGCCAACCACCAGGGGCCAGCGCAGGATTCCTCTTGCCAATATTCTGTACGCGGAGGCGATGGAACGGATGACGAAGCTGGTCCTGACGGACCGGCTGGAGGAAGTCACTTTGAAATTCTCCGACCTGTTAGAGCTGTTGCCAGAGCGCCAGTTCCAACCCTGCCACCGCTCCTATCTGGTGAATCTGGAGCATATCGCCTACGTCCGCAGCCGGGATTTGGAGCTGACCACCGGGGATGTCCTGCCGGTCAGCCGATACCGGGCGGAGGACTTACAAAAACAGTTTGTAGCCTATTTGCGGGGCTGACGGAGGGAGAGGGGCACGGTCACTCTGTAATAATCATCTCCGTACTCCGTATCGAACAGGTTTCCATACCGTGCCACGATCTGTTGGATGATTTTCAATCCCAAACCGCGCTCCGGCGCGGTTTCTTTGTTGATCCAGTCCAGTGTGGCCCCGTTCTCGCAGGTGAACACGAAATAGTTGTTTTGGATGTGCATATCCAACTTGATATACCGCCGCTTCACTCCGGCTGCGGAAGCAGCCTCCACCGCGTTGTCAAGAAGATTCATAATCAGAGAACACAACTCCGCGTCCGTCAGGGGCAGCTTGTCCGGGGCCTGGGTGCGGGCCAGCTCCACCGCGATCCCAGCGTCAGCGGCGGCGCTCAATTTGCTGTTCAAAATGACATCCAGCATTTCATTTCCGCTCTGTACCACAGGGCGGATTTTTTCATTCTCTCCAATCAGTCCGTCCAAATATGCCGCCGCCTTTTCATCGGTGACGGTCTGGCGCAGGACCCGGAAATGCTTCACCATATCGTGGCGGAGCATCATCACCTGTTCATTCTGCCGCCGCATGACTTCATAGCTGTTTCGGGCCAGCTCGTCCCGCTGGGCCAGCAGACGGGCCTCCGTCCGGCGAGTGATCTCCCGGCGTACTGCTTCCGCCAGGGCCGTGACCAGCGCCGCCGCTGTCATGATCCCCGTCAGGGGGTAAAGCAGCAAGCCCGGTATTCCCAATGCGGTTCCCGAAAACTCCCATTGCCCAAGCGCCGCATAGACGATGGCCCCCGCCGCTGTCAGCAGGCAGAAATAACGGTAAAACCAATTTTGTTTCCACTCCAGAACGCCGCAGACCAGCACAGCCACCAGTCCTGCAAGGCTGATCGCGGGAACCGTCAGCGCAAAGTAAAGCGTGAGCTGTCCCGTGATCTGCATAACGATCTCTACCGCCACGACCACACCCTGCGCCCCGGCAAGCGATCCAACCACCTTCCGCCGCCGTCCCGTCAGCTGGGAGGCCAGGAACACCAGCAGCAGCGTCAGGGACAGCTCACTGGCCAGCGATGACACGTCGACCGGCAGGGGGCCAAGATGGGCGTTGGGTAGGAACGTCAGGGCCAGCCGCCCCGCCAGCCAGAAGAAGGCGGTCAGCCCGCCGCACAGCGCGTCCAGAGCCAGCCGGCCCTGAAACGCCTGCCAGAGAAACAGAGCCAGCAGGAGCGTCCCAGCGGCAAAGGCAAGGGCGGCGGGCACGGCGGTCTGGAAGCTCTCCGCCACCAGCGCACTCTCGTAGGCATAGCCGCAGTACAGCGTCACGGCGCAGGGCCAGACGGTTGTGGTGGGTTCCGCCAGCTCGCCGCCGGACGGGTCAGTGGATTGGGCGATGGTCAGGGTCTTGCCCTGATAGTTCTCCGGCAGCGTCACCAGCACCGGCTCCTCCCGATACCACTCCAGCATAGGCAGACGTAAATCTCCGATACGATTATTCAGTTCCGGGCAGTCCGTGTAGATCAGTGCGCCGTCCAGAAAAACCGCCACGGAGCTGATCGACGTATCCAAACGCAGGGGGGGGACTGTCCGCGTCCTCTGACAGTACTCGGGAGAAATAAAAGGTCTGTCCCAGCTCGTCCAGGCGGTCAAAGCCGCCGAACCCGTCCGGGGCCAGCTCCGTCACCGCGTCCCCCTCCTGGGTGAACACGGTCCAGCCCTTTTGATCGTAGACCCAGCCCTCCGGCACCCCCTCCCCCTCCCAGCTCATCAGGGACAGGTCGTAGGCCCGATCCTCCATCGGCCTCATGCAGTTCAGAAGCAGTCCGCCGAACACCACGCACAGTGTCAGAGTGAGAATTGCCGCCCCCAGGCGTGTCCATTTTTTCATCGTCCAGTCCTCCCGGCACGTTTCTGAACATAGCGTATCATTCAAAAAGGGGGGGCTGTCAACCGTCCGAGCTTGCTATTCATGCAGGATTTTTGCCGTTCATGTAAAACCTATTGCCCAAAGCCGAAATTTTTGCTATGGTGCATACGGAATAACACGCCCGGTCAGCCGGGACAGGAAAGGATCGGCAAGGGGATCCCCCCCTCTGCCGGAACAGGAGGAACAATGAACAGACAAGAACTCATCGAGCGCATGGCTGGAAAGACCGGCCTGACAAAGAAGGACTGCGGCACGGCCCTGGACGGCTTTCTGTCCACCGTCACGGAGGCCCTGCAAGCGAGAGAGGATGTCAAGCTGGTCGGCTTTGGCTCCTTCGAGGTGAAGCTTCGGGCGGCGAGGACGGCGTGCAACCCGCAGACGAAAGAACCTGTGGAGATCCCGGCCCATCCCATTCCCGTGTTCAAGGCGGGAAAGCTCCTCAAAGACAGCGTAGCCGGTTAGCAGTGGGAGATCAGCAAAGGGGGCGCGCCCCCTTTGCTCCGCAATATTGCGGAGCAAGATCCCCTCTGGCAGACGAGAATTTCTGAGCTTTGATATGGAGGTCATGACCATGAAAAAGAGATTGCTGGACGGGGACACGGCGGCGATCCTTCCCCCGGAGGAATCGGAACAGGAGGGCGAACCGCTCCCATCTGACGGAGCTGAGGAGCCGGAGCAGATCGCCCTCCAGCGGGTGCAGGCCCTCATCGACGCGCTCCCTGCCCCGGAGGACATCACCGCCGGCAACTGGGACGAGGTAGAAGCCCAGCTTGAAGCCATTGGCGAGGCGTGGGCGGAGCTGTCAGGCGAGGAAGCCTTGCTGCTGGACACCGCCCGCCTTGAAGCGGCGCGGGACGCGCTGGCGGCGCTGGACGGGCAGGCTGAAAATGAGCTGCCTGCGCCCCTGGCGGATATGGTAGACGGCGTAGAGTATTGGGACGAAAATGGCAATAAAAATACCCAAAACAACGTCACCGTGGTAGACAACAGCACCACATGGACTGAAGACTGGTATGTGGTAAACGGTAATGTGCAGCTCCCCGACCGTATCACCGTCAGCGGCGATGTTCACCTGATCCTGATGGACGGCAAGACCCTCACCGCCAACAGCGGCATCAATGTTGGCGAGAACCAAAGCCTGACCATCTACGGCCAAAGCGGCGGCACCGGCACTCTGATCGCCACAGGCATCAGTGGGGCAGCAGGTATTGGCGGCAACGAGAAAGAAAATACCGGCAGCATTGTTATCAACGGCGGCACCGTGACCGCAACCGGCGGGAGCAGTGGCGCGGGCATCGGCGGCGGTTACAAGGGCGAGCGTGGCACCGTCACCATCAACGGCGGCACAGTGACTGCAAAGGCTGCAAGTGGCATAGAACAAGGTGCGGGCATCGGTGCAGGCGCCAACGCTGTTACTGGTACTAATAGAAGACCTGGCAGCATCGGCGACATCACCATCACTGGCGGCATCGTAAATGCGGCTGGCGGAAATCACAGCGCAGGCATTGGCTATGGCAATGCCTGCAAAGAAGTCGGCACTATCACCATCAGCGGCGGCATTGTGACCGCAACCGGCGGCAATAATGCGGCTGGCATCCAGGGCCTTGGCGACAGCGTCTTCAGCACCGGGCAGGACGGCAGCGCCTTCATCCTGGCGTCCTGCATATCCGACAAATTCAGCAGAGAAGATTGGAGCGGCATAATTTTTGAAGGGAACGCGGGCTAGCTCTACGGCAATCCCACCCTGAATGTGGACGCGGCGATCCCCAGCGACAAGACCCTGACCAACAATGGCACGATTGGCGCTTACGGCGAGATCAGCGGCAGTTTGTCCAACAATGGCACAATCATAGTTGGCCCGAAGGGCAGTGTTCCGCCCAGCAGCGGCGGCTCTGTAATTCCATTCCCCCATGGTGAGACATACCTGGACGCAAACGGTACGCCGCAGAATATCCCCACCACCGGCACAAAACTTTTACTGCCGGAAACGACCGTGTTGAGCGGCGGCTGGTATGTGGTCCGCGTCAACGTCACGCTGCGTGAATACCTGACCGTCACCGGCAATGTCCACCTGATCCTGATGGACGGCTGCAAACTGGACGCCCAAAAGGGTATCACCGTAAACGAGAACGATAGCCTGACCATCTACGCCCAGTCCAATGACGAGGTGCAAATGGGTGCGCTGACCGCCACGGGAGACTACGATCAGGCGGGCATCGGCGGCGGTTACTATGGCGCTGGTGGCACCATCACCATCAGCGGCGGCAGCGGCAGCAGCGTGGGCATTGGTGCGGGAACCGACAGCGAGAGCAGCGGCAACTTCAGCACCGGGGGCGGCAACGCTTTTATTATCGCAAATGGCGGCATTTCGGATAAGACAGGGCAAAAGAACTGGAGCGGCGTGATCTTCGAGTGGGACGAGGGACAGGTTTATGGCACCCCCACCCTTGAAACGGACGCAACGATCCCCAGCGGCAAGTGTCTGGAAATCCCGACTGTCACAACCCTCACCATCGACAATAACGTGACGCTGACCAACAATGGCGTGATCGGCGTTTATGGTACGATCAGCGGCAGTCTGACCAACAACGGCACAATCATGGTTGGTCCAGACGGCAGTATTCCGGAAACCGTACCCGGCACCGGCTCTGTTGTTCGTTATCCCAGCAATAGGACATACCTGGATGAAGACGGCACTTCAAAACCCATTCCCACCGGCACGAAATTTTTACTGCCGGGAATGACAGCGTTAAGCGGCTGGTATGTGGTTTTTGGCAACGTCATTTTGCCCGAATGCCCGACTGTCACCGGCGATGTCCACCTGATCCTGGTGGACGGCTGTAAGCTGGACGCCCAAAAGGGCATCATTGTGGAGGGCAGTAATAGCCTGACCATCTACGCCCAGTCCAATGGCAGCAATATGGGCAAGCTGACCGCCACGGGATACATCGATCAGGCGGGCATTGGCGGCGGTTGGGGAGGCAACGGCGGCACCTTTATCACCGGGACGGACGGTAATGCCTTTATTACCGCGTCGTCCATCAGTGACAACGATGACACGACCGGCTGGAGCGGCGAACTGACCGGCAACGGAACGATTGCGGACGGCATAACCGTTGATTTGCCCACCGCGCCTACGATCACGGCGCAGCCCCAGGCAAAAACGGTTTCTGTTGGGGAAACCGCAGAATTTACCGTGGCGGCCAGCGGCAACCCTGCCCCAACCTACCAATGGCAGGTGAACAAGGGGAACCGGTGGGAGAACATTCCCAACGCAAAGAACAGCAGCTACACCACGGAAGCGGCAGCTATGAGTATGAACGGCTGGCAGTATCGGTGTGTTGCCGCCAATGACAAGGGAACAGCAACAAGCGACCCGGCCACCCTGACCGTGCAAAAAGGGGTTCCCCCCGCCGCCGCTTCTCAGCATCTGAACATCGCCAACCATCTGGCGAAAACCTATGCCTTGTGGATTTTGCTCTTGATGCCCCGTATAGTTTTTCCATCTATGGCTACTACTGTGCTCTTTTCCCAGTGACAGCCCAACCAGTCGTACAGATATTTTGACAGCGCTTCCGGGGCGATTCGTCCAAATACCCGCCGAAATGTGTTACTGTCCGGTATCCCATGCGGCAACTCCAGGAATGGCGTAGCCATTCCTCTCTGAGCTCCCCGAATGCCTCCATATCCCGTAGTTTATCATTATTTTTCCCCTTTTGCAAATGCTGTTGCCCTGAGGGGGAGTCCGCCTTGCGGTCGGCGGCCGCTTGTGGTATGATAGGGGAAAACATGAGGGGAGATACAAAAATGAAGGAAAAGGTACTGCTGTTAGGCGCAAATGGATTGGTGGGACGGGCGGTGGCCGCCGCCCTGCGGGAGGACTATCAGATCATCCCCGCGGCGGGGCACGGTACGCCGGAGGGCGGGTACTGCCTGCCGGTGGAGGAGCCGGGACGGCTGGCGGAGGTACTGGAGCGGGAAGCGCCGGAGATCGTGATTTCCTCTGTTCGGGGGGATTTTGGGCAGCAGATGGCCTTCCATGAGGCACTGGCGGAAGGGCTGGCGGGGAGTGGGGCGCGGCTGCTGTATGTGTCTACGGCGAACGTGTTTGACGGGGATCTGTCGCGGCCCCGGAGGGAAGTGGATGAGCCCACGCCGGAGTCGGAATATGGCGTTTTTAAGCGGGACTGCGAGGCCATGCTGGAGGAAAGGCTGGGGGAGCGGCTGAGTGTTTTCCGGCTGCCTTCCGTGTGGTCGGAGGACTGTCCCAGACTCAGGATGCTGGAGAGGCACAGCCGGAGCGGGGAGCCCCATCACACCTGGCGGGGGGATACGGTGAATGTTGCGCTGGCGAGACAGGTGGGGGACTGGGCGCGGTATGTGCTGGGGCATGGACTGCGGGGAATCTTCCACGTGGGGACCACGGATATGGTGGATTACTTTGTATTCGAGAAAATGGTTTGCGAAGCGTTGGGCATTCCTGAGCCGGTGTTTGAAATCGAGGAAGCCGGCGGAGAGGCATACCAGGCGGTGTTGCCGGGGAGGGAGGATATCCCGGAGGAGCTGCAAATGACGGTGGCGCAGGTATTGGAGAGCCTACGGGGCAGCAGATGTTGAGAGGAGGACGTATGGAAAGGCGGAAAGAGATCAACGGCAGGCTGGTCCGGTGGATCGCAGAGAAGGTAGAGCGGGAATACGCGAAGGATATCAGCCTGGTACTGATATATGGGTCCTACGTCAACGGTACAGCCAACAGCAGGTCGGATGTGGACTGCTGCTTTATTCCGAAGACGGAACGCGGGTATGAGATGGCGGCGGGGTTTATCCTAGAGGGCGTGGGGTATGATGTGTTCCCGATGTCCTGGGAGAGGGTAGAACGAATCGCCTGTCTGCAGGAGACCTTGACGCCGCTGGTGGGAGATGTTGAGATCATTTTCTGCAACAGCGCGGAGGATATGGTGCGGTTTCGGGGGATGCAGGAGAAATTGCAATGCTGTCTGGCTGACGGCGCGTATGTCCGGGAGATCGCAGAGGAGCGGTGCAGGGAGGCAGGGCGGCTCTGCGGGATGCTGGAGCATGTACGCACGGAGACGGAGGCATGGAAGCTCGCGGGAATGGTCATCATGACGCTGGCGGATGCGGTGGCAGTATTCCACCATGAGTACTTTCATTTTGGGTTGAAACGGCAATTTGAGGATCTGATAAAGATGCAGGAAGTGCCGGAGGAGATCGTGGAGGGGTACAGGAACGTGGTGAAGGCGGCCAGCGGAGACGAGGCGGCGGCGTGCGCCAGGAAGATGCTGGCGGATGTTTGCAGGCATCTGGGGGTCGCGGTTCCGGTACAGGCGGCGGTGGAAGATGCAAAGTCGGGAGGCGGGGCCATTGATGGAATGCAGCTTGCGGGACTGTATGAGGAGATCAGTTCGACCTTCAATAAAATTTATGTGTGCTGTGAGGCGGGAAATGCGGTCCTGGCGTTTCTTTCGGCAGTGTGTTTGCAGAGGGAATTAGACGAGGTGGGTGAGTATGATCTGTTGGAGGCGTTCGACCATAGAGCGCTGGGCAGACTGGCGGAGGCCGCCCGGAAGATCGAGGCAGAGTTTGTTGGCTTGATTGAAGAAAATGGCGGGCGTATCCGGCGGTATGGAAGCTTTGAGGAGTTTGCAGTACACGAGGGATGTTAACTATTCGGGCGGAATTGTATGAGCTGCTTGGTGGATTTGGGGGACGAGGGACGGTATAATGGGGACATCCTAAGGAGAAAGAGGTGCCATGATGAATTTGGGAAACAACTTGTTCCAGGCGCGTAAGAAATGCGGGCTCTCGCAGGAGGAGGTGGCGGAAAAGCTGGGAGTGAGCCGTCAGACCATCTCGAAGTGGGAGACGGATGAGACGCTGCCGGACATCCGGCAGTCTAAGCGGCTGGCGCTTTTGTACCGGCTGTCGCTGGATGAATTGATCGACTTTGATATGGATGTCCAGGAGATGGAGAAGGCCATCGAGCGCACCAGCACCGCGCTGGAGGAGAAGATCGACTGGACGAAGGCCTGGGGGAAGAAGTACCCCATCCTGCTGACGTACCGGCAGGATGTAACGGATGTGGACGTGTACGCGGAAAAGCTCAGCGAGATGATAGAGGAACTGCGGCGCACGTATGGGTACAATGAGTTGGACGCGATGTTGGTGCTGAAGGATATTTTGGCCGCCGTATGGAAGGGCCGGAAAAAGAAAAAATAAGGCGGCAAGCGAAGCCGGGGCCCCTCTCCGCGGCGGCGGGGAGGGGTTTGGTAAAAAAGTCGTGGGAATATTTGAAAAAGGTGTTGACAAACAAGGGCGCCTGTGGTATTCTAATACCTGCCGATGTTCGCCGGTGTGGTGGAATTGGTAGACACAAGGGACTTAAAATCCCTCGGTAGCGATACCGTGCCGGTTCGAGCCCGGCCACCGGCACCATCCGGGGATCCCCTATAAGTCCATATATCGCGGCGTAGAGCAGTTGGCAGCTCGTCGGGCTCATAACCCGGAGGTCGCA
>OFFZ01002247.1_pt1 | contig 10226 bp, 4 predicted proteins | sample 1521631 | NCBI WGS metagenome assembly OFFZ01 (sample SAMEA3504102, study PRJEB24116) | mouse gut metagenome | biome: mouse gut; feature: mouse-associated habitat; material: faeces | place: Denmark | collected 2011 | reverse complement strand
TTGAGTTATATTGTTTTGTTCTTTGTTGTGACAACTGATAAGGGAAAAAATAAGGGAAAGGAAAAACTAATGATTATTACTGAACTGGTAAATATATATCAGGAAGCATTGACTCCTATTTTCAGAGATGAATTGCATATTATATATGATGGTGAGGATTTCATCAGTATTATTTTAGATGGGGAGAAGGAAGAGTTTTTCTTTACTCTTTATGGGGTTGATTCATTAAGATTGTATTGGTGTAATGAATGTTTTATCTTTGATAAAGCAAGGAATTTACTTGTGTCATCCGATACTGCTGGTGAAATCGTTTACGAAGAGGAAATAGATATAGCGACACTGCCACGAATGGTTATAGAATTAATAAAATATCTAAAAGATGTAGTTTTTGTAAGAAAGGAAGAAAAGATAATTCAGAGGTATGGAAAAAAGATCTTGGAGTTTGGAATCCATGGAATTCAAGTTCCTATTTCTTAGATGCATTTTCAGGTCTGTTCTTATATGAAGATGAAATCTACTATAATACATCTAGAGAAATTAAGAAAGTATCGCTAGATGGGCTTGAGGAAAATTCTGTACATAAGCCAGATGTAAGCAATGGGTTTGTATATGGAATAAGAAAAAATGGTGATAAAATAGAATATTTAATAGAAGCGAAAGAAAGTGGGAAGGAGACGGTAGGAACCGTACATGATGTCCCGATAGGGCTTAAACAGGAAGTTACTGGAATTGTTTTAAATAAGAAGACGTTAAAGTTGACAGAAGGAGAAACATTTGTTTTTGAATATGTTTTAGCACCTGCAGGAATTCAGTCGAAGGTTACGTGGAGTTCGAGCGATAATGCAGTAGCGCTCATAGATACAACGGGCAAAATGACAGCCCGTAAACCAGGTAATATTACGATTACGGCTACGACAGATAATGGGAAGAAAGCAGCTTGTCAGGTGGCGGTAACAAGTAAGCCGATTCAGATTACGGGTATAAGCCTGAATAAAAGTGAATTAGTATTGGAAGCAGGCAAAAGTGAAACTTTAACAGCAACAATCTCACCGTCAAATGCAACAGAGAGTAAAGAATTGAGGTGGGAGACAAGCAATCCGAATGTAGCGAAGGTAGAGGGCGGAGTTGTGACGGCTGTTGCTGCAGGTGAAGCAACGATTACAGTTACGGCGAGCAATGGTATGAATAAAACCTGTAAGGTAACAGTGACAGGTAAATCAGTTTCTATAACGAATGTGGTCTTAGATAAGAATGAAGTGACATTAGAAGAAGGTGGAAGTGTTACTCTGACAGCATCGGTAGAGCCTGCAGATGCAACAGAGAGCAAAGAGTTAAAGTGGGAGACAAGCAATGCAGGTGTAGCAAAGGTAGAGAATGGGGTAGTGACGGCTGTTTCCGCAGGAGAGGCGACGGTTACGGCAACGGCAGGGAATGGAAAAAGTGCTAGTTGCAAAGTGACCGTAACCAAGAAAACAGCAGATACACAATTACCATTTGTAGATGCGAATGATGACTGGGTGATTGAGGCGATAGACTTTGTGTATAAGAGAGGGATCATGACAGGAATGGATTCCAGTCATTTTGGACCAAGCCTGAATTTAGAGAGGTCACACTTTGCAACCAGTCTTTGGCGGATAGAGGGAAAACCAGCTGTGGAATATAATGCAGCAGCATTTACGGATGTACCGGATGGACAATTTTATACAAGCCCTGTAATGTGGGCAAAGCAGACGGGGGTTATTACTGGATACGTCAACGGGGCGTTTGGGCCAGCGGATGATATTACTAGAGAGCAGATAGCAGTTATGATGTACCGGTATGCAAAGTATTTAGGATTTGACACATCATCAGTACCAGGGTCGTTAGATGGATTCCCGGATGCAGGTAAGATAAGTGATTTCGCACAAAAAGAAGTACAATGGGCAGTTGGAATGGGGTTAATTAGAGGTGATCAAGGGAGAATTAATCCGCAGGGAAGTGCAGAACGTATCCAGTGTGCTATTATAATTCAGAGATTTATGGAGGCATATGGCCTTTAGAAAATTAGAGAGCCGAATATAGAGTGAGAGTGTCTTGATAGAAAATAGAACATCTCTGTAGAATAATCCAGCGATATTTAGAGAAGGATTTCTACAGAGATGTTCTATTTTCTTACGTAAACTAAATTTTTTGAAATTACTCCAATGCCATTGTCTGTAGCAATTTTTTTTGATATAGTAAATATGAAAATGTTTTTGTAGTTAAGTTGAGAAAATTGCCGATAGAACCAGTGAGGCGGTTTTTTATTAGAATTTGTAAAGAAATGTCACTTTTCGGTATTCGGGGTTAGACATTATTAGCGGTTTATAGTATAATATATACGTTTAGCTGGAAAAGAATAGGATAAAAATATTATAGACACTGGTGGATAAGGAGTTTTTGAGGAATATGGAACATGGTATTCAAATTGCAAAAAGAGTGATAATCATATTAGGAACTATTTTGTCGATAGCTATAATGTTTTTGGCAACGATGATATGTTTCAGTGTTCGATGGATGTTTGATACTTGGAGTAATCTAACTATGGATGAACTTATGTTCCATCTGACAGCTCCGCTAGAGGGAACGAACGAAGGAATGATAAAAGAGTATCTAAGTGTATGTGTTGCACCGGCGGTATTAGTTTTAATAGTGACTGTAATTTTATTCCTTGCATGGCATAATAAGAAGAGATATTTTGTCCTAATGGGAGGAGGAGTCATCGTTTCATTGGTATTGTCAACGAGGGTGATCTACGGAGCGTGGAATGAATTAGATGCGGGCGGTTATGTAGAGGCACAGGGAACATATTCAACGTTTATTGACGATAACTATGTGGAGCCGTCGCAGGTAGCCTTACAGTTCCCAGAGAAAAAGAGAAATTTGATTTATATTTTTTTGGAATCAATGGAGACTACATATGTCGATGAGGGAAACGGAGGAGGATTTAAGAAAAATGTGATTCCTGAATTGACCAGAATAGCTCAGGAGAATGAAGATTTTTCGGGAGAAAGTGATAAACTTAACGGCGGATATTCTATGCCTGGTACAACATGGACAATGGGAGCAATGTTTGGACAAACATCTGGTCTTCCATTGAGTATTTCTATTGAAAGAAATAGCATGGATACGCAGGATTCATTTTTTTCGGGCATCATAACGCTAGGAGATATCTTAAAAAATGCGGGATATTCACAAACGTTGATGATAGGTTCAGACGCAACTTTTGGTGGAAGAAAGTTGTATTTTACAGAACATGGGGATTATGATATTCTTGACTATAATTATGCTCTTGAGATGGGAATGATACCAGAAGGCTATAAAGTATGGTGGGGATATGAGGATAGGAAATTATTTAAGTTTGCACGTAAGCGTCTGAAAGAACTTGCTGAAAATGAGGAGCCCTTTAATTTTACATTGTTGACAGTAGATACTCATTTTGAGGATGGATATCCGTGTGAGTTATGTTGGGAGGAGAATGCAAACGGGAATAAGCGATATACGAATGTGATGGCATGCGCCAGCCGCCAGGTAGACCAGTTTATTAGATGGATACAGCGACAGGATTTTTATGAAAGTACAACGATTGTTTTAGTAGGTGATCATCCGACAATGGATTCTGATTTTTGTGAGGATGTTGACGGCAGTTATGTGCGAAAAGTATTTACATCATATATTAATTCAGGCGCCAGCGTAGAGATTGATAGAGAGAGAAATTATACGACTTTTGATTTTTTCCCGACAACTTTGGCTGCATTGGGAGTTAAAATAGAGGGAGAGCGGCTTGGCCTTGGAACAAACCTTTTTTCCAGTAAACAAACATTGTCAGAGAGATTTGGGATAGAGGCCGAGCAAAGAGAAATTGAAAAGAAATCTATATTGTTGGAACAGCTTGCAGATTTAGATGAAGGAAAATCAGAATTGTTGATACGTGAAGGGAAAAATCCAATGGCAAATATAGTAGTAGAAGAGTATAGAAATGAATCAGGGATATTGCCAGTTAGAGTATTGGACTTTGAAAACATATCAAATGGAGTGGCGGATGTAATGTTAGCCGTGTGGACAGAAGAAGACCAGAGTGATTTAAAGTGGATTCCTATGGAGATACAGGAAGACAGTAGCTATTATATTGACGTCGATATTGCAGGTTTTAACTATAAATTGGGAGAATACCAATTACATGTGTATGTGGTTGACGGCGCAGGAGAACAATATAAAGTAGCGGAAGCGATAGGGATTGCAGGCTAATGTAAAAATCGTTTGGTGTTAGTATCGGAAATGGAAGGATGACGGAGAAATGGACAAAATAGCAGTATTAATTCCATGCTATAATGAAAGTATTACAATAAGAAAGGTAGTAGAAGATTATAAAAAAGCATTGCCGGAGGCAACAATATATGTTTATGACAATAATTCTAATGACGGTACAGATGAAATAGCCAAGGAGGCAGGCGCGATTGTTAAGTATGAGTACAGGCAGGGCAAAGGTAATGTTATTAGAAGTATGTTTCGTAACATTGAGGCGGAATGTTATCTGATGATAGATGGTGATGACACATATCCAGCAGAGGATGCCCAAAGGATGATTGATTTGGTATTAGATAAAGGCGTCGATATGGTAATTGGAGATAGGTTATCTTCTACGTATTTTACGGAAAATAAAAGACCGTTCCATAATCTAGGAAACAGAGTTGTAAGGTGGGCAATCAATAGACTATTTAAGAGCGATATAAAAGATATTATGACAGGATATAGGGCGTTCAGTAGAATGTTTGTTAAAAGTTTCCCCATTTTGTCAAAAGGATTTGAAATAGAGACTGAAATGACGATACATGCGTTGGATAAGAATTTTTTGCTTGAAGAAATCCCAATTTCATATAGAGATAGACCGGAAGGTAGTGAATCTAAGTTGAATACAGTAAGCGATGGGGTCAAGGTTTTGAAAACCATAGTGACTTTATTTCGGGATTATAAACCATTATTGTTTTTTTCTATTAGTTCGACAGCGCTTATAATCTGTTCAATTGCTTTGTTCATTCCAATACTTTTTGAATATTTTTCTACAGGTTTGGTTTTGCGTTTTCCAACATTAATTGTGTCTGGAGTTTTGTTGACAATCGGAATATTATTGTGGATTTGTGGATTGATTCTGCATGTTACTGTCAAAAAGCATAGACAATTATATGAACTTTTTCTAAATCAAATAAAATAGTCTGGTTATAATGACATTTTTTGAGACTTGAAATAATAATTAGTTTGATATATAATGAAAAATGTCGTAAAAAGCTTGTTTCCCAAAGAGGATTCATACAAGGAGGAGCAAAACATGAGAAAAGGTATAAGGGGTAAGATAGCGGGTATTTTGGCTGCAATTTTGTTGGGAACAACGATATTTCCAGGTAATGTATTTGCGGAAGAGACAGTAGCGGAGAATACGGCAGATGGTGTTTCAGATGTTGGGGAGAATGCTGAGACGAATGAAACGGGACTTGAAGATGTTAATGGTGAACTGTCTGAGCAGGATGGTGTCGATACGGAAGCAAATATAGAAAATTCTCAGCAGAACGAAGCAAAAGAAGGCTTGGGAGAAGAGCAGAAAGATTCAATGGTGGCAAGCCAGGGTCTCATTAATTATGTGGGGGTCGTTTCTCCTTATCTTCAATCACCAGACGAACAACAGATTGTCTTATCATATGGTGATGGAACAGAGAATGTTTCTGATGTTAAGTTGAACTGTGAAAAATCTGACGGGAGCATTGTAGAACTTGATTTAAGTGTCAAGGAGAACGAATTGTACCTGTTCAAACATGTTTTTGAAGAGAAGGATGCAGGGATATATCGTTTGGCTTCTTTTTCTTATGTCCAAGATGGAGTGAAGACAACGATTGAGTTGTCTGAGATAGGGATTGAGGCTTTATTCGGTGTGAATGAAGATTATACGGGGGATCAGGGAGCTGTCATTGAGGAAACAGGGCTTACTGCAGAGGAAATAGATGCGACAGTAGTTACGGTTGATTTAGATACCGTAGAGAGTGTAGAAAATGAGATCGAAGAAGCGATTGAAGAAACTGTCCAGATTGTAGAAATGAAAGAAAAATCAGGCAGAAGAGATGCAAAAGCAAAAGAAGCAGGGGAGTCCTCAGACTCAGACCTTTCTATGCCGTCGGCAAGGACGAATGGAGCAGAAAATGTGGTTGTGGTTTTAGATCCAGGACATGGGGGCAGTGACCCAGGGGCTTCAGCAAATGGGTTGGTAGAAAAGGATCTCAATCTAAGAGTTGCGCAGGCATGTAAAAAAGAGCTGGAACAGTATAATGGTGTGACGGTATATATGACTAGAGAGAGCGATGTCGCTGTTGGCTTAAAGGAGCGGGCAGATAAGGCAAAAGCTTGGGGGGCAGATATATTTGTCAGTTTACATATGAATTCTGCATCCGCTGGCGCTAATGGTGTAGAAATATATTATCCTAATCCAAATTACAATTCAGAAGTACATGAAGAGGGGAAAACGTTAGCTGCTCAAATTCAGAAACAGTTAGTGAGCCTTGGATTGGGAGATCGTAATATAAAGCAAGATCCATCCACTGTTTCGGGAAACTATCCGGATGGATCCAGGGTAGACGGATATCAAGTGATTAGATATAACAAGCTGAATGGGATTCCTGGAATTATCGTGGAACATGCGTTTTTGACGAATTCTGGGGATGCATCCAAATTGAGTGATCCTGATTTTGTGAGAAGACTTGGAGTCGCAGATGCAACAGGTATCGCAAACTATTTTAATTTGTCTAAGGGTGTGAGCGTCAAGGTTGAAAATAAAGATGATTTTGTCGGAGTGGCTCAGATCAGGGCAAAAGGACTGAATAATGGAGCGAAAATAAAAGTAAGAAGTGAGATAAATAAGCAGTCTAAAACTTATTCCGTTGAAAATGGAGAAGATGTTTGGAATTTTAATATTAAAGATTTTGGTAATGCGCGTGGAACATATAATATAGAAGCGTTTGATTCATCTGGTAAATTGCTATATAATACAACATTCTATGTTTCTGTGGATACAAGCAGTAAGATATCGATCAGTTCTGTAAATAATAAAGAGATTCAGTATAAATTGAATCTCAAGTTCGCAGATATGCCCTCTGAAGTCAAAGCGATTCAGTTTGCGACATGGAGTGATGCCGGAGGACAGGATGATATTATTTGGTATCAAGCTAGCAAAGGGGCAGCGGGAGAATGGAATGCGACGGCGGATATTAGGAAACATAAAACACCAGGAAGTTATAGTGTTCATGTGTATGCGACAGTAAATGGAAGTTTGAAACAGATAGGAACCGAAAAATTTGAGGTGACGAAACCGACAGCCTCGGTAAGTGTGAGTGGATATGATGAGAATCGAGGAACATTCAATGTAATTGTTACAAATGTAAAGTCAGTTTCAGGGGTAAGTAAGGTGCAAGTGCCAGTGTGGTGTGCAGCGAATCAGAGTGATATCCATTGGTATGATGCCATGAAGCAGAGTGATGGAAGCTATAAGGTGACAGTTAATGTGTCTAACCACAAATATGCACAGGGGAGGTATAAAATTCATACTTATGTTGCAACAGTAAATGGAATGTTGGTATATACTGGGGCAGCGCCGGAACAAGATATTAAAGTGCCTAATATGGTCGTTAGTGTTCAAGATACGGATAATAAACAGACAATCTATAAAGTAGAGGTTGCGAATGCAGGTCAATTAGGAATGGTTAGAAATGTACAGTTTGCGACTTGGAGTGATGCTGGTGGACAGGATGATCTTATCTGGTATCAAGGCAGTAAAGATTCTTTAGGCAGATGGTCAGCAACAGTTGATATTAGAAAGCATAAGACACCAGGGACTTATAACGTACATGTATATGCTACTTCATCAGATGGAAGTTTGAAACAGATAGGTAAGACGACATTTGAAGTGTCAAAACCTACGTTATCTGTGAAAGTTGACGGATATAGAGAAAAGGCAGGTACATTTGATGTAATAATTTCAAATGTGGAATCGGTTTCTGGAATAGGAAAAGTACAGGTACCGGTATGGTGTGCAGCAGACCAAAGCGATATTCATTGGTATGATGCTCAAAAGCAAAGTAATGGGAGTTATAAGGTAACAGTTGATATTGCAAATCATAATTACTCTGAGGGCACGTATCGGATTCATACGTATGTATATACTGGAAATGGTATGTTGGTATATACTGGCGAGGCGCCGAATCAAGAGGTTAAGTTACCGGCGATGGAAGTTAGTGTCCGTGATACCAACAATAAAGAAACCTTATATGAAGTGGGAGTATCGAATGTCAACCAACTGGGAATCGTTAGAAATGTTCAATTTGCGACATGGAGTGATGTGGGAGGACAGGACGATATAATCTGGTATCAGGGTAATAAGGATGCCCTAGGTAATTGGAAAGCAACAGTAGATATAAAAAAACATAGGACTCCTGGTCTTTATAAGGTACACATATATGCAACCTTATCAAATGGAAGTTTAAGGTGTATTGGGACAACTTCATTTGAAGTATCTAAACCTACAGCGTCTGTTGAAGTGGGAGCGTATAACGAAAGGACAGGAACATTTGAGGTTGTGGTTAAAAATGTTAAGTCTAAATCAGGAGTGAATAAAGTTCAAGTGCCAGTGTGGTGCGCATCAGATCAAAGTGATATCCATTGGTATGATGCAAAAGAACAGAATGATGGCAGTTATAAGGTGACAGTTAATGTTTCAAATCATAACTACGCAGAAGGGGAATATCGAATTCATACATATGTGAGTACGAAAAACAATATGTTAGTATATACTGGTGCGGCTCCGGATCAAAATGTTACATTATTAAAAATGGATGTCAAAGCTAATGATATTGATGGAAAAGAAACTATATATGCATTAGAGGTGACAAATACGGCGCAATTAGGTGTGGTAAGGAATGTACAGTTTGCAACTTGGAGTGATGCTGGCGGTCAAGATGATATTATATGGTACTTAGGCAGCAGGAATGCGGCAGATAGTTGGACTGCGAAAGTTGATATCAGAAAACATAGAACATCAGGAATTTACAGAGTACATGTATATGCTACTTTGGCTAATGGAAGCTTAAAATGTATTGGTAAGACAACATTTACCGTATCCCAAGTCCCGGCGTTAGAGATCAAAACACGGGATTATGATGAGATCACGGGTGGATTTAAAGTAACTATCCCTAAACCAGAATCTAAATCCGGTGTTGCAAACGTACAGATACCGGTATGGTGTGCATCAGATCAAAGCGATATTAAGTGGTACATTGCTGAAAAGCAAAAAGATGGAAGTTATGCGGTTGATATAGAGCCAAGGAATCATAAATATCATTCGGGAGAATACATCGTCCATGCTTATGTTGAGGGACAGAATGGCGTATTATCATATGTTGGGAAGACATCGCAGAAGGTAGTTGCCTCAGAAGGATACACGATTATGGGTGATACGACAGTGACTGTTGATCAGATGGTTTCATATTATGAATCAAGCGGGAAAAGCTATCCAGCTGAGGTTTTGAAAATAGGAGGGGCTTCTGATATAAGAGAATTTTGTAAGATATATCTTGAAGAAGCAGAGTTGGAAGGCGTGCGTGCAGAAGTTGCATTTGCACAGGCTATGAAAGAGACTGGATGGCTTCAATATGGTGGAATTGTTGAGGTCACACAATATAACTTTGCAGGTATTGGGGCTTTAGATGGAAACGAAACGGGAAATTGTGCAAGTTTTCCTGATGTTCGGACAGGGGTAAAGGCTCATATACAGCATTTGAAGGCATATGGCTCTACTCAGCCGTTGGTAAGTGAATGTGTTGATCCAAGATTCCAGTTTGTAAAACGTGGCTCGGCAACTTATGTAGAATGGTTGGGGCAACAGGAGAATCCAGTAAAAGGCGTAGGCTGGGCTACAGCCCGTAATTATGGTTATGATATTGTTGCTATGGTTAAAAGAATAAAAGCAATATAGAGTAAAGATGGCTTATTTTAATAAGCCATCTTTTTGCCTTTGTTAGTAAAAAGTACAAAAAGTAGTTGAGTTCGTTTTAAAGATTGAAAATACAGGATTAATGCGATATAATATAAAAGATTTTAAATATTAGAAAAATATTACATTTTGTTTGTTGGATTTGGAGATAATGCTTTAAGCAACATTTAATTCTTTTAGT
>OFFZ01002237.1_pt1 | contig 10249 bp, 8 predicted proteins | sample 1521631 | NCBI WGS metagenome assembly OFFZ01 (sample SAMEA3504102, study PRJEB24116) | mouse gut metagenome | biome: mouse gut; feature: mouse-associated habitat; material: faeces | place: Denmark | collected 2011 | reverse complement strand
CAGAAAAACAACTGTACAACTGGCTCAAGGTATATAATGCTCATGGAGATTTCAATTTCACTAAGTTTTCGGGAGGCGGAAGGTCCATGAGGCAGGGACGGAAGACGACACAGGAAGAACGTATTCGAATCGCCAAAGAATGTATTGGTAGCGGAAAGAACCATGGGGAGATGGCCTTGAAATATCAGGTCAGTTATCAGCAGGTTCGCAAGTGGACACTTCGTTTTGAGGAGGCAGGTGAAACCGGACTGGAGGATCGTCGCAGCCATCGAAAAAAGACCAGACGCCCCGCACTGAACTGGAGCAGGCGCAGATTGAAATAGAACAGCTCAAGCACAGGTTATATCTGGCAGAAACGGAGCGTGACCTGCTAAAAAAATTGAACGAGGTGGAGAGGAGAGATGCCTCTCAGAAGTAAGGCAGCGCCGCATTTACATGGCTATCCAGGAATGCCATGAGGAAAAGGGCTGCCCCGTTGAAGCGGCCTGTGGCCTGCTTCATGTAGCCCGTTCCGCTTACTATAAATGGGCCTCGGGGAGACTAAGCCGCAGAGCCGCTGAGAATGAACGTCTAGCTGGCAAGATCGAAAAGATCCATGCAGAAAGCCCGGATAAGGGATATCGAAGGCTCAATGACGATCTTCGCCACGACCATGGTATCCATGTTAATGACAAGCGGGTACTGCGTATCTGCCGGAGCAAAGATATACGTTCCACGGTGAAATACAATAATCATAGCTGCACCAGGCGGGCAAAGAATCCCCAATATACTGCTGAAAACCTTATAGACCGCCAGTTCCATGCGGACAAGCCAAATGAGAAATGGCTGACTGATGTGACCGAGTTCAAGTGGTATGAGGGAATTACGGTACATAAAATCTACCTAAGTGCTATCCTTGACCTTTGTGACCGGCGAATTGTGTCCTATGTGCTCAGCGAACGCAACGATAACCCTCTCGTTTACAGAACCTTCGACAAGGCTGTTAAGGCCAATCCGGACGCCCATCCCCTGTTCCATAGTGACAGAGGGTTTCAATACACCAACAGAGCCTTTCATTACAAGCTCCAACAAGCCGGGATGACTCAGAGTATGTCCCGCGTGGCGCACTGTATCGCCGATGGCCCGATGGAGGGCTTCTGGGGCATCCTAAAACGGGAGCGTTACTATGGCAGACGGTTTACCAGCAAGCAAGAGCTGATCCAAATGATTGAACGTTACATCTGCTACTATAACACCCGCCGGGTGCAGCGCAATCTTGGCATCCTCACGCCAATGGAGAAACATGAGCTATACCTTGCGGCCTAACAAAAAACCGAAAGTTTAGGCTGCCAGCCAAACTGGCTGCCTAAACCTTCGGTTCCCACAGAGCGGCACACCTGCCGCCCTGTGCAGAAAATTTTTATATCTTTTCTCTGCCCTCTGGACGGGGGGCGGTTCACTTGCGTCCCGCTTTTCCCCCACAGCCTATTATGGAAGAGCGGATCGCGACCGATATCTATTCGGAGGTGTACTATGCAATATACCAACCGATACCAGTCGCCCCTGGGCGGCATCCTGCTGGCGGCGGACGAATCCGGTCTGACCGGCCTGTGGTTCGAGGGCCAAAAATACTTTGCCCTCCGCCTGGACAAGGAGCACGAAGAAAAGGATACCCCGGTATTCGACGCCGCCAAGCGCTGGCTCGACCAATATTTCTCCGGCAGGGAGCCGGAGACCGCCGTCCCCCTGCACCTGACGGGCACCCCGTTCCAAAACGGCGTCTGGGAGCTCCTCCGGACCATCCCCTACGGCCAGACCACCACATACGGCAGTCTGGCGAAGCGCCTCGCCGGAGAAAGGGGCCTGCCCCACATGTCCCCCCAGGCCGTAGGCGGCGCGGTGGGGCATAACCCGGTCTCCATCCTGATCCCCTGCCACCGGGTCCTTGGCGCCAACGGAAGCCTGACCGGCTACGCGGGAGGGCTGGATAAAAAGAAGGCCCTGCTCTCTCTTGAGGGGGCACATACTGGCTAAACTGAATCTTACTTTTTTGTGTGGAATATAGACTTGATTTTCTCAGAATTTTCTATTAAAATGAACGCCGTGGGGTTTGGGAGACCCCAGTAATGAAACAGGGAGGCATATGATATGCAAAAACGTGTTCTGGTGGTAGACGACGACACCATGAATCTTGTACGGACCAAGATGATCCTGGAGAATGACTACGAAGTGCTTTTGGCCGATTCCGGCATCAAGGCCCTGGATAAGATCAAGGGCGAGCCGGTAGATCTGGTCCTTTTGGATATCGAGATGCCAAAGCTGAACGGCATCGAGACCTTTGAGCGCATGAAGGAGTTCGCCCCTAACCTGCCCGTGATCTTTTTAACGGCCTCGGGGCTGGAGGAGGACGTGCGCTCCGCCATCCGCCTGGGGGCGGTCAACTACCTGATGAAGCCCTTCCAGCCGCAGGAGCTCATGAAGCGGATCGCTCAGGAGTTTGAGAAGCAATGAACGCCGGAGAACAGACGAGCCGGCATCTGCTGCTGGCTGTCATCACCACGGTATTCAGCACGCTGATGAGTCTGGTCACCCTGGTGATGTCCTGGGAGCCGTGGATGATCCCGCTGATGTCGGTGGGATGCGTCAGCGTCTGGCTCCTGCATATCGCGAGGATCGGTTCGGATACGCTCTACGAGAACCTGTGTGTCGGGCTGCTGCTGATAGAATTTTTCTACTTCAGCGTGCATCCGGTCATCCTCTTTGACATCCCCGGCATGGCCTGCATCCTGATCCTCGCGCTGTTCATGCTCAACAAGAAATGGGTCCTCTACGCGATACAGTCCATCTATGGAGCGGCCCTCCTTTATCAGTGGCTGGCCCTGCGCACCATCAGCCGCTGGGTGCCCCCGCTGAACATATTCCGCCTGGTGCTGGGCGCCGCCGTGGTCTTCGGCGGCGCGGCCCTGGCGGACTATTGGATCAACCGGCGGACCGAGCAGCGGAAGTGGTATGAACATATCTTTGAGGAACTGGAGACGGCGGGAAAGCAGAACGCCGTCTTCCTCTCCAATGTTTCCCACGAGCTGCGCACCCCCATCAATATGGTCATCGGGATCAGCGACGTGGCCCTTGGGAAGGATCTCACCCCAGACATCCGTTCGGATATGCTCTCCATCAAGATGGCGGGCAAGCGCCTGTCCAACCAGATCAACAACATGATGGATTACACGGAGATCGTGGAGGGCACCCTGAATCCCGCCAAGAAGGAGTACATGATCACCTCGGTGCTCAACGACGTCATCACCATGACCGCCCTCCAGAGCAACCGGAACCACCTGGAGCTGGTGTTCGACATCGATCCCAAGATGCCGGCGGTTCTGGTAGGTGACGTGGAGAAGATCTCCCACGTCCTCAAGATCCTGGTGGAGAACTCCATCAAGTTTACCGAGGAGGGCGGCGTCAACGTCCGCATCGGCTGCCGGCCGGAGGACTACGGCATCAACCTCATCATCGACATCCGGGATACGGGCATCGGCATGACGGATTCCCAGCTCACCCAGATGTACGACGTGTTTTACCAGGCGGATTCCGGCAGCAGCCGATTCGCCGGGGGACTGGGGCTGGGGCTGCCCATCGCCCAGGGGCTGTTGACCGCCATGGGCGGCTTTATTCACTTTGAGAGCACGGAGCGCCAGGGGCTGCACGCCCACATCGTGATCCCCCAGGGCGTCACCGACAGCAGGCCGTGTATCACGCTCAACCAACCGGACCAGCTGTGCATTGCCTGCTATTTCAAGCCGGAGAAGTACTCCTGCGACGAGGTCCGGGAGTACTACGACGGCCTGATCTCAAGCCTTGTGGCGGGCCTGGGCGTCAACGGCTATCAGATCCATAACTTTGAGGGGCTCATAAAGCTGCAGCGCAGCCGCCCCCTGACCCACGTGTTCATCGCCCAGGCGGAATATCAGGAGAACCCGGCCTATTACGAGGAACTGGCGGCCTCCCTCCGGGTGATCGTCATCGCGGATAAGGAGTTCTCTCTGAGCAACACGAGCCGCCTGCTGATCATTCATAAGCCCTTCTCCGCCCTCTCCGTGGCCAATCTGCTCAACGGCGAGATCGGGGATCGGGGCTTCGCGGAGGCCCAGGCCGCCGGCCGGAAGCCCTTTACCTGCGTTGGCGTGCGGGCCCTGGCGGTGGACGACGAGGAGATGAACCTGGTGGTAGCCAAGGGCGTCCTGGGGAGCTACGGCATCGATGTGGAGACCTGCCTGAGCGGGCGGGAGGCCATCGAGCGCTGCCGCGGCGAGTCCTACGATATTATTTTCCTGGACCACATGATGCCCGGCCTTGACGGCGTGGGGACCCTGAAGCGTATCCGCGAGATCGACAACGGCATCTATCAGGACCTCCCCGCCATCGCCCTGACGGCCAACACCGTCAGCGGCGCGCGGGAGATGTTCCGCAGCGAGGGCTTTACGGAATTTGTCCCCAAGCCCATCGAGCGCACCGTTCTGGAGCGGGTGCTGCGGAAGGTCCTGCCCAAGAGCTGCATCCGGTACGATGAAAGATCCACAGCCACCGCTACGGCCGCCGCCTTGGAGCCTGCCCCGGCGCCTCTGGAAGTACCGGAACCGGAGGTCCCGGCAGCGGAGCCGGGCCCCGCTGCCGAACCCGCCGCCCCGGAGGCCGCCTCGCCTGCGGACGGCTTCCAGCATCTCGCCCGGTTGGGCGTCAACGTGGAGCTGGGTCTGGGATACTGCGCCGGGGACGGGAACTTTTACCGTGAAATGCTGCGGATGTTTGCCGCCCAGGCCCAGGAGAAGCATGACGAGATCGCTTCCCTCTACGAGAGCGCCGACTGGGAAGGCTACACGGTGAAGGTCCACGCGCTGAAGAGCACCTCCCTGACCATCGGGGCGGAGGCTCTCTCCGCCCAGGCCAAGGAGCTGGAGCTGGCGGGCAAACGGGGGGATATCGACCTCATTCACGCGCGCCATGCCGCGCTGATGCGCGCCTACGAGGAGCTGTGCGCGCAGATCGTCGGGCAGTGAAGTCCCCGGCGGTCCTGAAAAATATATGTTCTGAGGGGTAGAGCACGTCGTGTTAAAAAAATGGTTTGAGATCATCACCGATCACCGGATCAGCCTGCGGGAGCGGATGTTCCGCATCGTCACAGGCGTCTGCATGATCGCGATAGCGTTTACTCTGCCCATGGGCAGGAGCGTCTGGAATATCCTGATGCTGGTGGTCAGTCTGGCCGCCATGGGGGTGATCGTCCGGATCAGCATCCGAAAGCAGCAGATCCACACGGGCGCCACGGTCATCGCGGTCCTGCTGCTCACGCTGTTCCCTGTCACGTTCTTTTCCGCGGGCGGGTTTTACAGCGGCGTGCCGGAGTGGTTCGTGCTTTGCTTCATCTATGTCTGCATCACCCTGCACGGGCGGCGCAGGATCGTGTTCTTCGGGCTGTGTATGGTGGAGACCATGCTCTGCTACGGCACCGCCTACTATTTCCCGGAGATCGCCTTGCGGGACTTCAATCAGAACGCCCTTTTCGACTCCGCCTTCTCCATGATCATGGTGGGCCTGCTCACCAGCGTCCTCCTCATGTTCCTGAGCCGGATGTACGAGGAGGAGAACGCCCTCTCCCAGCGCCAGAAGAAGGAGATCGAGGAGCTGAACCGGGCGGAGAACAACTTCTTCTCCAGCATGAGCCACGAGATCCGCACCCCCATCAATACCATCATCGGGCTCAACGAGATCATCCTGCGGGAGGACATCTCCGACGAGGTGGCGGAAAACGCCCGGAACATCCAGGGCGCCAGCAAGATGCTCCTCTCGCTGATCAACGACATTCTGGACATCTCCAAGATCAAGTCCGGCAAGATGGAGATCGTCAACGTCTCCTACGAGACGGGGGCCCTGTTCTCCGAGATCGTCAACATGATCTGGATCAAGGCCAAGGAGAAGGGCCTGGAGTTCAAGCTCCACGTGGACTCCTCCATTCCCAGTATGCTCTGCGGGGACGAGGTGCGCATCAAGCAGATCCTGATCAACCTGCTGAACAACGCGATCAAGTATACCAGCGAGGGCTCTGTCACCCTCTCCGTCCGCTGCGAGCGCCAGGGGGTCAACCGGGTGCGGGTCTGGTACTCCGTGGAGGACACCGGCATGGGGGTGAAGAAGGAGAACATCCCCTACATCTTCAACGCCTTCCGCCGGGTGGACGAGGAGAAGAACCGCTACATCGAGGGCACCGGCCTTGGCCTGAGCATCGTCCACCAGTTGGTGGAGCTGATGGGCGGCGAGATCAGCGTGAACAGCGTCTATACCAAGGGGTCCACCTTCATCGTCTCGCTGGACCAGGACATCATCGACGAGCAGGCCCTTGGGACCTTCACCCTGACCACCCGGTCCCGGTCCAGCGACGGGGAGCCCTACCGCCAGAGCTTCGAGGCGCCGGACGCCCACATCCTGGTGGTGGACGATAACGACATGAACCTGATGGTGGTGACCAAGCTGCTGCTGGAGACCAAGATCCAGATCGACACCGCCTCCAACGGCGCCGAGTGCCTGCGGCTGACCCAGAACCACCACTACGACTGCATCCTTATGGACCACATGATGCCGGAGATGGACGGCATCGAGTGCCTCCACGCCCTGCGGGTCCAGCCCGGCGGCCTGTGCCAGGACGTGCCTGTGGTGGCTCTGACCGCCAACGCGGGCAGTGACAACCAGCTCCTCTACCGGAAAGAGGGCTTCAGCGGCTACCTGGCCAAGCCGGTCAGCGGCGCGTTGCTGGAGGCGGCCGTGCTGAGCATCCTGCCCAAGGAGCTGGTGCAGATCAGCGAAGAGGTCAAGCAGTCGGATATCGAAAAGGACATCCTGATCTTCGAGCAGTCCCAGCGGCGCTCCGTTCTGGTCACCACGGACAGCGTGTGCGACCTCCCGGACTCCCTCCGGAAGGATTTCAACATTTCCATCTGTCCCTACTATGTCTGTACGGACGCGGGCCGCTTCCTGGACGGCCTGGAGCTGAGACCGGACGAACTGCTGATGCACATGGCGGGCGGCGGCAAGGGCTGCTCCCAGCCCCCCGAGGTGGAGGATTACGAGCGCTTCTTCGCGGAAAAGCTGACCGAGGCCCAGAACGTGATCCATATCTCCATGGCCAAACACGTCAGCGGCGGATACCAAAACGCCCTGGAGGCGGCGAAGTCCTTTGAAAACGTCACGGTGGTCGATTCCGGCCACCTCTCCAGCAGCATGGGCCTGACGGTGCTGTGCGCGGCCTACATGGCGGAGCACCACGCCTCCAAGCGGGAGATCGTGGAGACGGTGGAACGGATGGAGCGCTTCATCTCCTCCGCCTTTATCATCAACAGCACCCACATGATGTGCCAGTCCGGCCGGATCTCGAAGCGGATCCAGATCCTCTGCGACGCGCTGCTGCTCCACCCGGTGCTGGTCCTGCGCAAGAGCAAGATGGTGGTGGGCAGCATGGTAATGGGCAGTTTCTCCCACGCGGCGAAGAAGTATGTCCGGAAGACCCTCCAGGATACCCGGAACATCGACCGGCGGATCTTGTTCATCACCTACTCCGGCATGGACGAGAAGACCCTTCAAAGTATCCAGAATATGGTCAATCAGTACTGTCCCTTTGAGAAGATCTACCTGCAAAAGGCGTCCTCCGCCATCGCCAGCAACTGCGGCGCGAACTCCTTCGGCCTGCTGTTCATGCGGCGGGACGATGCCGCGGTCCCCTTCTTCCACACGCCGGAGCGTGAGGAAGAGGAGTCCTAAACCAAAACCAAGCAGTACCCTCGGGTGGCCGCGCGCGGCTATCCGGGGGCATTCTTTTCTGTATCCGTCAAATGGTCATTGACTGCCGCCGCCTATTTTGCTACAATGGTTCCAGTTTTGTATGGATCCGTACAAGTTTTTTATCCGGAAGCGATCTGGCGAAGCGCCGCGCCCGGAAACAAGGAGGCTGACCATGGCAAGCGAATATTTAAAGAAAAAGTACCAGGACGTCAAGCCCGACACCCCTGTGGAACTGACCCCGGCGGAGAAGCGGAGGAACTGGTGGTACTATAACAAGTGGTACGTATGCGCCGCGGCGGCCCTGGTGGTCCTCGTCGCCGGAACGGTGTGGCGCGCCCTCCACCGGGTGGAGCCGGACTATCGGGTCGCCTACGTGGGGTCCCTCCCCCTGCCGGACGATGCCGTTGCCTCCCTGGAGACCGCCCTCGCCTCCCTGGGGGAGGACCTGAATGGCGACGGCGCGGTGGTGGTGTCGCTGCGGCAGTACGTGGACTCCAGCTCGGACACCGCCAGCATAATGGCCGCCCAGGTGTCCCTGCTGGCGGACGTGTCGGCCCAGGAGAGTTTCCTCTTCCTCCTGGAGGACCCGGAGACGTTCCAGACGCAGTACCACACCCTCTGCCGCCTGGACGGCTCCCTGCCGGAGGAGGGGGACGATTCCACGGAGGACTCCGTGCTGGCCTGGAATGCGTGCCCGGTCCTGCGGGAGCTGGAGCTGGGCGATTATGACTACGACATCTTCGGCGGGATCATCACCGGGCACACCGGCGACCTGTATTCCAAGCTGTACATTGGCCGCCGGGGCTTCTGGGTGGAGGATGAGGACCCCGGCCTCCGCGCGGGCTATACCGCCCTGTGGGAGAGGCTGACGGAAGGCGCGGTTTCCTGACCGGAAGGTAGTCCGCATGTTCGCACCATACCCCCATATATATGTATGGGGGTGTGGCTATGAAAAAAGGCAGCGAGATCTTCTACCAGACGATGCTCCTGACGGGAGCGAACTTCCTTCTCCGGCTGGCCGGCATGAGCTTCCAGGTCTATCTCTCCGGCCGCATCGGCGCGGAAGGGATCGGCCTTTTGCAGCTGGTCCTCTCCGTATCGGTCCTGTCGTTTACCGTGGGATCGGCCGGCATACGCACCTGCACCACCTATCTCTCCGCCGGAGAGCTGGGCCGTGGGACGGCTGGCGGCCTCTCCAGTGTCCTCGCCGGATGCTTCCAGTACAGCATCGTCTGCGGCGGCGCGGCGGCCGCCGCCCTGTGGTGCGCCGCGCCCTGGCTGTGCGAGGTGTGGATCGGCGACCAGGCGGCGGCAGCGGCCCTGCGGCTGTTCGCCCTGTTCCTGCCGGTCAGATGCCTCCACGGCGTCATGACCGGCTATTTCACCGCCGTCAAGCGGGTGGGCAGCACGGTGGTCGTGGCCTTTCTGGAGCAGGGCTGCTCCATGGCCGTCACCTTCCTGCTGCTGACCCGCTGGGCGGGATCGGACTCCGGCCAGGCGGCCCTGGCGGTGGCGGCGGGCAGCTGCGCGGCGGACGTGCTGGGCTTCTGGGCCCTGCTGGCCGTACAGCGGAGGATCACCGGGCGGAGCCCCCGGCAGCGGCCTCCCTATGGCCGCATTCTGCGTGCGGCCCTGCCGCTGGCGGTGGCGGACACCCTGCGCTCGGGCCTGAACACCATCGAGGACCTGATCATCCCCCGCCAGCTGGCCCTGTTCGCCGGGACCGTCAACGCCATGGCGGACTACGGCATGATCCGCGGGATGGTCTTCCCCGTCCTGATGTTCCCCGCGGCGGTGCTGGTCTCCCTGGCGGAGCTGCTGATCCCGGAGTTCTCCCGGTGCGCGGCCCAGGGGAGCAGGGCGCGGGTGCAGTACCTGGCCAAGCAGGGCCTGCGGGCTTCGATGCTCTTCGGCCTGTGTACGGGGGGCCTCCTGTTCACCCTGTCGGACGTCCTTGGAGAGCTGCTTTACCAGGAGCCCCAGGTAGGCGGCTTGCTGCGGCTCTACGCTCCCTTCGTGCCCATGCTCTACATGGACGCCCTGGTGGACGCCATGTGCAAGGGCCTGGGCCAGCAAAACGCCAACGCGCGGTATAATACCCTGACGTCATTCCTGGATGTAGTATTTCTGTGGGTCCTTCTTCCCAAGTGGGGCCTTGGGGGCTATTATGTCAGCTTCGCCGCCACCCACCTCATCAATTTCGCCCTGAGCCTTCAGCGGCTGGTGCGGGTGTCCGGCATCCGTCTGACCATCGGGAAGCCCGCTCTGGCGGCGGCCTGCACAGCGGTTGCGGGATGCATGGCCTCCATGGCCGGCGGCCCCCTCCGGATGACCGGCTGTTACCTGCTCCTGCTGGCCGGACTGTGGTATCTGTTCCGGATCGTCAGCCGCGCGGACTGCCGCTGGCTGCGGAAACTGCTGGGATAACGAGCATAAAGCCTCC
>OFFZ01002235.1_pt1 | contig 10261 bp, 10 predicted proteins | sample 1521631 | NCBI WGS metagenome assembly OFFZ01 (sample SAMEA3504102, study PRJEB24116) | mouse gut metagenome | biome: mouse gut; feature: mouse-associated habitat; material: faeces | place: Denmark | collected 2011 | reverse complement strand
ACGTCTTATAGATGCTTTACCGGGGGCCTTTTGGGGTCGATCACATCCGAAGCATTAAACAAATCACTGACACTGTCCATCTCCCCAGTCGTATTAAAATAAATACGATAACCATCCAGGTTCCTGCGGCCCTGGCGGAAGTAATTATCCTCGATCTGCACACTGTACTGTTTCGAATCTACATTGCAAAAATAATTAAATCCCTGCTCCTTTAAGTAATTAAACTTAGCATTGTCCGGCGTATATCCAGTAACCCATTCCGCCAAATCCTGTCCATGGGCAAAAATTATGGTATCGGTAGCCCCTACCAAAGGTTCTACATTTTCTTTCCATTTCTGGGTGTCTGTCTGAATCCGTTCCATCGACGCCTCTCCTACTTTCAGATGCCCCCAAGTATGGCTGGCAAATTTCCAACCGTCCGCCTTGATGGCGTCTGCTACAGCCTTGGCATTGGCACGCTCGGTATCAAGATCAAAATCCGGGTGTTCCTGCAGCCATTTTTTCTTATCCTGATTGATATCATCGGGCACCGTCTGATAGCTGATGTCTGTACGATAACCCAGAATGCCGTTATATCCGGTTAGAGCAATGGTTCCCTTTGCGCCCTTATAAGAGGCGTCTGGATGTTCTTCAAGAAATTTATCCATCAGAGGAATCACGTCAAAGTCACCCACCACAGTGGTCCCATCCCGCTGTATGTATTCGCATTTGGGCTTTCCGTTTTCATCGATCACCATCTTAGAAGCATATCCATATCCATCATAACTGTGATAATAGGACAAGTCGTCAATAGATAAGACAAAGGCTTTCTTATCCGGCGGAAGCATGATCGTCCCCTTTTTGAAATGCACTATTCCATTCTCATCGGTAGTCTCTTCCACCAGGTCATGAAGGTCCACCAACACATAGCCACGATCATACATGGACTGGGTAATTTTATTAAATTCCTCAATCGTGGTCATCCATTGGTTATTGCCCACAGCCTGAGGGTCAGTCTCCTGGTTGGCAAAGCAAAGCTCTGGATCCACTACCAGGGAATGATAAAATACATGGGTCACTTTGTCTATATCCACCGGGACGCATGATGCCTTTTTTGCTTCATAATCCGCAATCTTTGCCGTCATCTCAGAATCTTGTTCGTATCCCTGATAACTTTTTACCATCTCGACTGCGCCGTCATAGTCATATCCTGCCGCCAAAAGATCTGCCTGAGCGATCACTGCAGTGCGCATATCTTCAGATTGCACTTTTTGCTGCGGTTCTGAATCTGGTTCTGGCTCCGGTTTCTCAGTCTGACCTTGTGCGTCTTTTTCCTCGTCTGCGGGTTTGGCGCTTGCCTCTAAGGTATCTTTCTTTCCGCTGCCGGCATCATTCTCGTTCTTTAACACACATGCCGCCGCCAACATGCCTGCCGCAGTCATAAACAATAATGTAAAAAACGTAATCATCAGCCGTCTCTGCATATATCTTTTTTGCTTTCTCCTGCTCATGGTTCTTTTCGAAGTATCTTGATGCTTTTCCATCTTGCTTTCTCCCTTACCCTTTGTAATACAATTCTTTTGTTATTCTATCATATGATGAATGTATAGAAAAAATCAACCTTTCTTTACAAAAAATTTCTTAAAGATTCATTAAAATTTGATATAATTTGGCAATATCTGGAATTACACGGACCGCAACTTCATTTTTTGCAATTTTTTCATCACATGCATATATGCTGGAACCAAGAATAAATCTGCAAAAATCCACGCCACCGGACTAGCAAAGCAAACTGCCAGATACCCAAATTCTGGCACAAATATAAGCGCTACCAGGCAGCGAGCCGCCATCTCCGCCACTCCCGCCAGAATTGCAAACTTGCTAAAGCCCAGCCCTTGTATCGTAAAGCGCACAATATTCACTAAGGCAAGCGGGAAAAAGAACGCAACATTTCCCCAGAGGAACCAGGTTACATGGCGGATAATCTCCGTCTCGCCAGCGTCCACAAAAAAAAGCGCAATCGTTCCGCCAAACAGCCCCAGTATCAAAGCGGCGATCAGAGAATAGCCCAAGCCCAGCAGGCAGGTGGACTTCACTCCCTTTGAAACACGGTCCAGCTTTCCAGCGCCTACGTTCTGTCCGGCATAAGTTGCCATCGTAGAACCCATGGCATCAAAAGGACAGCAAAAAAACATCCCGATCTTCGCCCCGGCTGCCACTGCAGCTACAGCCATAGAGCCAATGCCATTCACCGCCGTCTGAAGAATGACGCTTCCAATCGCCGTGATCGAATACTGCAGACCCATCGGAATTCCCATATTGCAGAGCGTGCCCACGCATCTGCCGTCCACGCGCCATTCCTCCTTGGAAATCTTTAAAATATCAAAACGAAGCATGATATAGATCAAACAGGCGATGCCAGAGACAGCCTGAGAGATCACGGTCGCCCATGCAGCTCCTGCCACTCCCATGTCAAAGATCAAAATCAATGTCAGATCCAGTATGATATTCAGCCCAGAAGAAAGCACTAAGAAGAACAATGGGCTTTTACTGTCCCCCAGAGAGCGTATAATGCCAGAAAGCAGGTTATACAAGTAAATAACCGGAATCCCAAGAAATATCACAAATATATAGGAATAAGCGCCCTCCATGATATCCGCCGGCGTATTCATCCATTTCAGAATCTGACGGCACAACACGCAGACCGCCGCCGTCATGAATCCTGCAAAAGCAATTGCAAGCCAAGCGCTGTTTGCCACGTATTTCCTTAAATTATGATAGTCTCCTGCCCCAAACTGCTGCGCCACCGGGATTGCAAAGCCATTACACACGCCCATGCAGAATCCAATCACCATGAAGTTAATCGAACCAGTCGCTCCCACAGAGGCAAGCGCCTGGACTCCCAAGAACTTCCCCACGATAATGGTATCCATCATATTATAAAACTGCTGAAACAGCATTCCAAAAAATAACGGGATGCAGAACTGTAAAATTAAGCGGATGGGAGAACCTTGCGTCATATCTTTTGTCACACTTTTTGCCATAGCAGCCACTTCCTTTCAACGAAATTTCTCTAAAAAAAGAACCACCTGGATGAGCTCAAAACCCATGTGGTTCTTCGTTGTTCTTGCAATTATATTCTGCTTTTAGGTATTTGTCAATAATAATTTTATTTGAGTTTCGTCATTTTGTAATTTTATAAAAATCCCAACGCCAGCTACGCCTGTCTCCTCTCCCGAATCAAAATCCCGCCTCCAAGAAATGCCAAAGCCGCCGCAGACATTGCAGGAGCAAATCCGTAATCCCCTTTCATCATCTGGAACAGGGCAAATTTCCCCAGATACTTGGAAGCCCCGATATTTGCTACAAAATAGAGCACGGAAACCATGTAGCCCAATACAGCCTGATTGGTAATGCCACTGACGAAAAATCCAATGCTCCCCAGAAAAAGAATCTCCGCAAAAGCTCCCAGCCACAGTTTGCCGACAGGAAAAACGCTGCCGCCTTTCTTCATCAGAAAGACAAATATTGCGACTACCACCGCAAGAAATACCAGCGCTTCCAAAACCCGGACCAGATAAAGCTGCCACAGAGGCATTGCCTTAGACCGCTCTAGCAGCCAAATCTCCCTGTCCTGTTCTGGCATGAACAGCGGCGTCATCAGAAGAATCCCCGTAAACGCAAGATACATTTCCATCACCTTTGCAGCCTGGGAAGCATTGAGATTGCGAAAACTTACAAAGAATCCAGACATCAGGCAAAACAAAAGTACCAACAGCAAATGAGGGGCATACTGCCTGCAAAGAAACCTACCTCCTACGCTTAAATACTTTTCCATAGAGCGTCTCTCCTTCCCTGCGTTTCTTCTCATAAATCACAACAGTCATGGCAAGAGCTGTCAACGCAAGCCCAAAATAAAAGCCCCTGTTAAGAAAAAGTTCCTTGCGCTGCAGCCAAAATTCATTGGCGCCTCCCCATAAATTCCATCTTGCAGTCAGCTTCAGACCGAAATCCCCCCTTAAGGTCACCGTGGAAAACAAGCTTCCCAATGCCCAAAATACCTGAATAAAAATAGAAATCACATTTTCCGTAAATTCCGTAATTAAAAAGGACACTGCCAAAACAGCCATAATCTCCGGCAATAACCAAACGAGGCTGTATTTTAAGAACGCCAAAATATCAGGGGCGACGCCTATCGTCTTTGCATGGTACTGGTAAGGCATCTGTATCACAAATGCCGTAAGCGTCACTGGGAAGAACGCCATAAATACATTGGCAAAATATCTGCTCCCGATGAGATGGAGCGCAGAAGCCTTATGGGCGTACACCACCTGGGACACCTGTGCGCGCTTATCTCTGAGGCAGCGGGTCACCCCAAGAAATATCGGAAGCACGGCAAGGATAATACCTGCATAATCACAGAACAGCCTTGCCGCCGCCCCAGTAATCTGATCCTTGCTACAAAGATCTTCGAATTCCTCCTTTGCCTGCTCGTAAGTCATCGGAACGGATACTCCCGCCTCCAGAGATTCTTTGCGATAAGAACTGCCTGGACCGACAATTGCGCAGACTTTCTCCATAAAACCGCAAAACTCCTCATAACTTAAATCTTCTTTGGGAACAACGGAATACGATGTCTGCGCCTGCAACGCACCTTGCATAGTATCTCGTTCATAGCTGGAAAAATGCCTCTCCATCTCTTGCACCGTCTGATCCCAGCTCTTACCAGTACATTGCTCCACAATGAATTTGACTTGCTGCTCTTCCTGCTCGTTTAAGGTCACGCCTTTATAAAACCCAAGCGGATAGGTCGAAAAAGAGTTATCGCTTGCCTCCAGCACAAGCTCCGCCAGCGTCTTTTCGATCACTGCAGATGGTTCATGGCTGGTGACAGAACCATAATGTTCCTTTCCTGGCTTTGGTTCTTGCATATAGTCAGTCAGACCGCTGCTAAACTGGCTGGTTAGAAACAAAACAAACACCACCACATAAATGTAGTACACCATGCTCTTTGCTATCTGTTTGCATTCTTTCAAAAATAATGTCCCAAACATGTTTTGCCCCCTCTCAATTGCCATTCCAGACAGGAGCATGATGCATCAAGTACATGTAGGCGTCCTCCACATCGGGAGAGCATGGCTTTGCCTCCTTGAGCGGGGAGTGCTCTGCAATAATCTTGACATTTGCCATACTGCCGTTCGTTAAAATCCCAGTAACTAAAAACTGGTCCCGTATCATCGGAAGCTCCATCGCAGAGACTTCCAGCGTGAACACCTTCCCCCTCACCGCCTCAAGCAAGTTGGAAACCGTTCCCCGAAACATGATTTCCCCCTGGTTGAGCACTGCGATATTTTCGCAGGTAGCCTCAATATCTCCCACGATATGGGTGGATAAAATCACTATCCGGTCTTTGGCAATCTCACAAAGCAGGTTGCGGAACCGTACTCGCTCTTCCGGATCCAGTCCTGCCGTCGGTTCATCCACCACAAGTATCCTTGGGTCGTGAATGATTGCCTGGGCAATGCCAAGCCTGCGCCTCATGCCTCCCGACATCGCTTTTACCTTTGTCCTATGCTGATCTTCAAGATTTACTTTTTCTAGCATTTTCGGAACCCGCTCTCTGCGCTCCTTTTTCTTCATGCCAGACAACACTGCCAAGTAATCGAGCGCTTCATAAGCGCCCATATTTCCATACATGGAAAAGTCTTGGGGCAGATATCCCACCATCTGCCGGATTTTGTTACACTGCTCCACCAAAATCCCGCATATCTTTACCTCCCCGCCGCTCTTCTTTGTCAGTGTGGTAAGAACCTTCATCAACGTGGTTTTTCCGGCTCCGTTGGGCCCCAGCAGTCCAAACATTCCTTGACTGATCTTGAGATCCACATGTTTTAACGCCTGTTTTTTTCCGAAATTCTTCGATAAATCATTAATTTCAATCGTAATGCCCATATGACATTCCTCACTTTCCATTTATTCCTACAGGCAGACAGACCGCTGCGCCTACACGGACATCTAAGTAATGCCGCAAGCGCCAAGCACCGTCGTTGGCCGCAGGTTTTTGACTTTTTCACAGTATAAACAGAATTTATCTACGAATTTCCTACAAATCTATATTTTTCACTGACATTGGTGGAGCGATGTCATGCTGCGCCAAGGAGCTTGTTTTAATACAAGCTTTCCACTCCGACAGACAAGGTGGCTGCGCTGATTGCTCCCTGCTGCACGCTGTTGCTAAGCGTAAGACGCCCTCCATGGTTTTCACAGAGCATCTTACAGACCGAGAGCCCGATGCCGAAATGACCAACGTCCCCCTCCTCTTCACTGAAATACGCATTCATGCCGCTACGCAGCGCCCGCACAGAAAACCCTGGCCCGTCGTCTCTGACAAACAGGGTGAGATCGCTTCCTGACAACACTATTTCCACCTCAATTTTTTCTACCGCATAACGCAGGGCATTGTTGAGCAAATTTTCAAATACCTCTGTCAGCAAATTTAGATCCAAAAACAAGCTCTGTTCCACAATCCTTGCGTGCAGGCTAATCTTCTTCTCTTCACTGTGGGAAAATCCCTCAGTCACCGCCCACAGCTGCTCGATGATCTCAGAAACATTGTGCCAGCTTCCAGAAAGGTGCCACTTTTCCATTTTTTGTATCGTGGTCATTGTATTAGAGAACTGAAGCAGTCGTTCTTCTTGCCGAAGCATCGTCTCAAGCTTCGCCAACATCATCTCCTCTGTGACCTTGCCGCTGGGCACATATTTCTGCAAAAATTCGGTATAACCCCGGATTACAGTCAGAGGCGTGCGGATATCATGGGCAAAAACTGCATTGATTTTCCTCTGTTCCTCCTGCTGTTTCCACTGGTCTCGCTTGGTTGCCAGCATGTTTTTGCGCATCTGTTCAAACTCCTTGCAGAGCATCCCCATCTCATCGCGGCTACGCCAAGTAATTTCATGACTATAGTCTCCCATATTGATATAATTCAGTCCTTGGGTAATGGCAGTCACTGCTGGCTTTATTTTTTTCTCCAAAAAGATCTTTCCCACAAGAGCAAAACAAATCAATAGGTAAAGATACAGCGAGGAACTATAAAAAAAGTTCAAAACATGCAAAAGAAATTTTTCTTTTGCACCCATTCCATTGGCACTCCACACGCCTCCCCAAAAAGAGTGAAATCCCATAAATTCCTGATAACGCAAAGAAATCACCTCTGCCCACGCCAAACAAAAGTTTCTGGTGATCCAATACAACGTCCCGACGCCAAGCATTCCAATACAGAGGTAACATACCAAAGCTGTTACCAAAGACTTTTCATGGAGGAAAATTCTGATCTGCTCTATTTTCTCTTCTATCCAATCCATTTATAACCCACGCCCCAGACGGTCTCGATATGTTTTTTCTTTTTGTCTATCTTCTGACGAATCCGTCGCACATGCTCAGCAATGATGGAGGCGTCTCCTTCCCCGTCAAATCCACGCACCCGTTCATAAATATGTTCCTTTTCAAACACCTGCCCGCCGTGGGTGACAAGAAGCTTTACAATTGAAAACTCAGTGCGGGTAAGTCCCACGTCTTCGCCGTCCAGCAATACCTGATGACCAGAAAAATCGATGGTAAGATCTCCGCTAAAGCAGACATTGGCGTTGGAGACGCTGCGCTCTTCACGACGCAGATGCGCCTCCACCCTTGCCAACAATTCCTCCATGCCAAAAGGCTTGACAATATAATCATCACCCCCAGATCTCAATCCATTGACACGGTCCTGCTCCTGTGTGCGGGCTGTCAAAAATAAGATGGGACAATCTATATAGCCACGAATTTTTTCACAAACGGTATAGCCATCCATGTCTGGCATATTGACATCCAGAAGAATCAAGTCCGGCTGATGCTTTAAAACCCCCATTGCCTCCATGCCGTTTTTCGCCGTATAGACCAGATACCCCTCCAATTCCAGAGATTCTTTCAGCAGGCTGCGGATATCAGCCTCATCATCTGCCACAAGTATCTTTTTCATAAAGTCTTTCCTCCAGATCTAGCTCCACTGAGGCTGTCTTAAAATAACCGCTATTTACAGGACACGGTATTCAAGGCAAATCAATCTCATCCATATCTTGTATGCAAACTATATTTTGCAACAACCCCAAATTACCTTGCTATTATCAGCAAAACCCACTTCCATTATGATTCTCCATAACTAGAAGTGGGTTTCACTCAACTGCGTATTTTAAGAAACTACGCAGTTATTATTTATAATTCACGATCTTGCCAAAATCAGCTTTCAGGGAAGCTCCGCCAACCAGTCCGCCGTCAATATTCGGCTTTGAGAACAGCTCGGCAGCATTTCCTGCATTTACAGAACCGCCATACTGAATGCGGATAGACTCAGCCGTTGCTTCATCATAAACCTCTTTGATGCAGGCACGGATCGCTGCGCATACCTCCTCCGCCTGGTCAGAGGTAGCGGTTTCGCCTGTGCCAATCGCCCAGATTGGCTCATAAGCAATCACTGCCGTCTTTGCCTGATCTGCAGTCACGTTCTGGAATGCAATCTTGATCTGCATCCGAATCCAGTCGATGTAAATTCCCTGTTTTCTCTGAGTCAGGGATTCCCCACAACAGATGATCGGCGTAATCCCATGCTCAAACGCCTTTATTACTTTCTTATTGACAGTCTCATCCGTCTCTGCAAAATATTCTCTTCTCTCGGAATGTCCCAAAACCACATATTTCACGCCGGCGTCTGTCAGCATATCCGGGGCAATCTCGCCCGTGTATGCGCCGCTCTCTTCAAAATACATATTCTCTGCGCCGATTTTGATGTTAGAGCCACTCGCCGCTTCCATTGCTGGAATGATATCAATAGCAGGAACGCAGAATACCACGTCAACCTCGTCGTTTGCAACCAGAGGCTTCAATTCGTTTACCAACGCCACCGCCTGGCTTGGGGTCTTGTTCATTTTCCAGTTTCCTGCAATAATTTTCTTTCTCGCCATAATCTTAATCCTCTTTCTATTTATTCGTTGCCGCCGCTACGCCAGGAAGTTCCTTTCCTTCTAAGAACTCCAAGGAAGCGCCGCCGCCAGTAGAGATATGGGTCATCTTATCGCCAAAACCTAACTGATTGACTGCAGCTGCAGAATCTCCGCCTCCGATGATGGTAATTGCGTCTGTCTCTGCCAGCGCTTTTGCTACTGCGATCGTCCCTGCTGCGAGTGTAGGATTCTCGAACACGCCCATCGGTCCGTTCCATACCACGGTCTTTGCAGATTTCACTGCTTCTGCATACATCTCTGCCGTCTTTGGTCCGATGTCGCATCCTTCACGCTCTGAAGGCATCTTGTCAGAATCATAAACCTCTACTTCTACAGGTGCGTCAATCGGATTCGGGAAATCCATGATAGTTGCAGAATCAATCGGAAGCAGCAGTTTTTTGCCAAGCTTTTCTGCCTTTTCCAGCATTTCTTTACAATAATCCAGCTTGCTGTCGTCTACGAGAGATTTTCCAATTTCATTTCCCTGCGCCTTTAAGAATGTGTATGCCATGCCGCCGCCAATAATCAGCGTATCGCATTTTTCCAGTAAATTAGAAATAACATTTAACTTGTCCGCTACCTTTGCTCCGCCCAAGATGGCAACGAAAGGTCTTTGTGGATTTTCTACCGCATTGCCAAGGAAGTCTATTTCTTTCTGCATCAAATAGCCAACGGCTGCCGTTTCCACCAATTCGGAGACTCCCACATTTGAGCAATGCGCTCTGTGAGCTGTTCCAAATGCATCGTTCACAAAAACATCACAAAGGGAAGCCAAGTCTTTGGAGAACGCCTCTCCATTCTTTGTCTCCTCCACACGGTAACGAGTATTCTCTAATAATACGATATCACCATCCTTCATAGCTTCTACTGCAGCTTTTGCATTAGGTCCTACTACTTCCGGATCTGCGGCAAATTTCACTTCCTGACCTAACAGCTCCGTCAGTCTTGCCGCCACCGGCGCTAAAGATAACTCCGGCTTCGGCTCTCCCTTTGGCTTGCCAAGATGAGAGCAAAGAATCACTTTGCCGCCAGCTTCTTAATGGTAGGAAGCGCTGCTACCAGACGGTTCTCGTCTGTGATCTTCCCTTCTTTCAAAGGTACGTTAAAATCACATCTGCAGAGTATGCGCTTTCCACTCACATTGATATCATCTACCGAAACTTTATTTAAAGACATACTTTTCTCCTCCTAAAATTTTCTAAAAGATACAGCTCTACTGCGCAAGATTCTCCCCCCTGAGGCGGGTT
>OFFZ01002233.1_pt1 | contig 10263 bp, 10 predicted proteins | sample 1521631 | NCBI WGS metagenome assembly OFFZ01 (sample SAMEA3504102, study PRJEB24116) | mouse gut metagenome | biome: mouse gut; feature: mouse-associated habitat; material: faeces | place: Denmark | collected 2011 | reverse complement strand
AACTCCTTCTCTATTTTTTATACCTGAATATCTCTCTCATATTTGCTGTCTCCTAATTGTAAGTATACCCTAAAAAAAGGCTTTCCTCAACACTCATTCCTGTCTGGTCAAGTTATTCCGTTCGTCAAGGGCGATACACTGGCCGTTGTCATAGTTGCAGCATTCATGCACCAACTTCCTTGCCCGACGGCATTGTCCATAATCCATAACAGAAATTAAGTCATGCTGTTTCTGTTTATCCGGCATTTCTCATTTCACCTCCCTGGAAATGAATTTACTGTCAATTTTTCGTGCAAAATATTGTATTTCTTGTGCAGATAGCATATACTGTAATCACCAGCGGAAAAGAAGATGGTTGTATGGCTGGCTCTACTACAAACATCAGCATCCGTATGGATTCAGACCTGAAAGCGCAGGCTGACAGGCTGTTCGGGGAACTCGGCATGAACCTGACAACGGCGTTCAATATTTTTGTCCGCCAGTCTCTCCGTGAGGGACGGATTCCCTTTGACATTTCCCTCAACCAGCCCAACAGCGAAACGGTTGCCGCTATGCTGGAGGCAGAAAGGATTGCGAAAGACCCGGCAGTGAAAGGGTATACCGATCTGAACGAACTGTTCGCAGACCTGAAAGCATGAGGAACGCAAAATATACCGTCAAGCCCACCACACAATACTTGAAAGGATAATGGCATGAAAAAGAAATATGTCATCCTCATCAGTTTTATCCTCGTTGTGGCAGTAGGAATTATCAGCTTTTATCTGCTGACCCGACCTACAGTATTAGGTAATATGAGCAATGAGTATTCAAAGCAAGTCACCACATCATCTGACATTTCTTTCGTAGGAGAAGCAGGCAATAGGATAAAGTTTGTTTTTGAATCGAATGTTATCAGCGGAAATTTGGACATGACCTTGTACGATTCAGATGGTAATGCTGTTTATACCCTGGATAATGCAAAAGAGTTGGCGACCTATTTTATACTTGAACGTTCCACCACATATACACTGGTCGCTAAGTGTGATAACTTTGTCGGAACGTATAAAATCTTTGTGTATTTAGACAAAGCAAACACATCGACAGATTCCGGTTTATCGGTTCAATAAAAGTCCAAAACAGGGCGGCGGTGACAGGCATTGACTATACCCCGGATTCCCTCTCTCCGCCTCCAGCTTCGCCAACTCCTCCATCGCCTTCAATCCGCCTTGTGTCAAGTTAGTGACACGAACTTTGTGAAAAATATCTTGTAATAATGGTTTTTTCCTTTCTCTTATTGTTGAATAATACCAAAACAAGAAAATCAATATAATAAAAGCAGGATTTCTCCGTTTCATGAGTTCCTGCTTTCACAATCCACCGCAAAATTCATTATGCCAGTTGTAAATCATTCTCAAGTCTTTCCACTACACTCAATGGCAAATCTAAATCCTCTGCAATTTCCTCTTTTGTCATTTTTCCTCTTTCCAGCATACGCTTTGCTGCTTCAATTTTTTCTTCATTTAAAAGCTGCTCCATGATTTTACTCATAATTTTTCGTCCTTCCTCATCTTTCTTGAAATATCTTGCCCGGTCTGCTAATTCCTTATAATTCATATCGTCTGGATCAGCACAGCTTAAATCGTGCATCAACCGCCCTAATGGTGTATCATCTTTAATCTCTCCGTTTACATATATAATATGTGCTTTATCATTAAACAACGCCCCTGTTTCTTGAATTGTCCTGTCAATATGATAAATCGGGAGATTACCTTCAAGCACATCATTCTCTGTAATAAATACCACATACGTTTCCGCCAGCATTTCCGTATCATCTCCCGGAAGAATGGAATTTGCATCCATTAAACTGCTGTTATATCTCGCACGTTTCGGCTTTGCCCCACTGTCGGCTCGTTGCAGTTCTACATCGTACTGTTTCTTTGACACATCATTTGTCTTAACATCCATTCTGATAGAACGCCCTTGCAGGTTCTTTATTACCGCCTGTACCTGTGCTTCTTTTACAACTAACTTTGCATCATTCATAATAATGCGCAGCATCAGTTCTACCCCTTTGGGATAATCTTCCAGACATTTTGTCATAAATTCGTCATCAAAATAACTCATTTCCTGTAAGCGTTCTAAAAGCAGCTTCTGTTTCTCTTCCCTTTTCTGCTCATTTGTCATATCCTATTCTCCTGTCCTTATAATATCATAAAAACCTTAATTTTTCAATGTTTCCACGCTTTTGTCCTGAAACTTAAAGACAACCTCAACCCGGTTGCCGCCATATACATAAACCGCATCTACAAGCTGTCTGACAACCTCTTTTGTAAGGTCTGTTAGATTTTCTTTTCCTTTTAACAAGTTTAACAAATCAGACTTTTCATCCGGTACTGCTGTTTCTTTTGAATGGCAAGCCCTAAGTTCTGCTTCATATATTTCTATCTGCTTATTGTTATTTTCTTTTTTCTGTAAAAAACAGTCAGCATCAATCTCACCTTTTGCATAGCTTTCATACAGTGAAAAATTGCTATCTGTAAGTTTTTGAATCTGTTCCTGAAGATGCTCCTTTTGCTCCTGATCCGCCTTGACACGCTCCTGGAACTGATTGTTATATAAATCCTGTAACCTTCCCATTTCCCCTGCCAGCATTGCCTGATTCCTGATTGCTGACAAAACAACTGCTATGAGTTCCGTTTCCTTGACATTCTCCGGGCAACATCCCTCCTGCTTCGTTTCATAGTAATATCTGCAATAATAAGACGCATTTAATCTGCTTCGACGCTGCATATTGTGTCTGCATCCACCGCACTTTACCAATCCCTTAACAGGCGAATCCGCACTTCCCCTTTTTCTCTTTTCTCCCTCACAATATACCGTCTTATCTAAATTTTCTCGATCTGCCAGTTTTTTTATGCTGCTTGTCCGGGCATCCATGCTGTTCACATATTCAAATAATTCCTTTGATATGATTGGTTCATGTGTGCCTTCGCAGACTTCCCATTCATCTTTCGACAGGCATTTCGTTCTTCTTGAACCGACCTCAATAGTTTCCTTTTTGTGAAAAACTGTATTTCCCACATATATCTCATTTTTCAAAATTCTTCCTATGATAGAGCCATTCCACACCTTTTTTTCGCCCTGATATTTCCATTGGTAGGTGCTGCCGCTTTTCACTGCATAGATTTGTGGCGTAGGAATATCTTTCTGGTTTAAATACCTCGCCACCTCCGCCTTAATTCCACATTCTGCATACTTCTCAAAAATCATGCGTACAATAGCCGCCGCTTCCTCATCTATTACTATACGGTTATGGTCAGTAGGCGATTTTTTATAACCAAACGCCGCAAATGTAGCAAGGTATTTTCCTCTCTTACGCCTTCCCATCAGGTCATTTTTAATTTTAACAGAGTTTTCTTCGCTAAAATAATCATACATCAGATTCTCAAACGCAACATCCATATCTGGTGTCGTTCCTTTATAGTCTTTGCTGTCAAAGCTGTTATTGACAGCGATAAATCGAACATCCAATAATGGAAATATCTTTTCAATGTAATTACCGACTTCAATATGGTTTCTTCCAAAGCGTGAGAAGTCCTTCACAATGATAATGGACACTTTACCGGATTTTACATCTTCCAATAGTTCCTGAACCCCCGGTCTTTCAAAATTTTTACCGCTGAATCCGTCATCTATGTATTCCTTTATCTCAAAACCCGCAAATTCCGGTTTTTGCTCCACAAACTTGCGTAGAATGAGCCTTTGATTTGTGATACTATTGCTTTCATCAACCATATCACCATCTTCTTTTGACAGCCTTAAATACAGTGCCAGAATCATAAACAGCATAAAATCACACCTCCTTTTGCATCCAACTATCAAGAACCGAAAAGCAATCCTGATACCTTAACTTTATTTCCACCCGGTTATCAGTAAAAAGCTCTATTCTGTCAACACAGATTTCTACCATTGTTTCCGTCAATTTCCTTGTATTCTGAAAGCAAAGCCAGTCCGACAATAGTTTTTGCAAAGCCGCCTGACACTTCTTTATCCCTTTTACCTCTTTAGCACAAACATTCTCCTGTTTCCCGCATAGTTCTATTTTCTCATGATAGGTACTTTTATATTGCAGAAATGCCGCCTGTGAGATACTTCCTTCCGCATAATCTGAATATTTCTGCATATACTCTTGCTCCAATAGGTTCTTTGTACTCACAATCTTTTGTCTTTTCCATTCTGTCTGTTTCAGATTTTCTTCAAAGGAATAACGAATATCTTTTTCTATCTTTTTCTTTATCCCTTTTATCAAACTCAAATGCCTGCGTATCGTGCCATACAGAATATCACACAGCAAGTCCTCTGCAATCCACCTTGTATCACATAAATCGCAGTGATTTCTATGAGTACTGCACTTAAAAATCTTGTATTGCTCCTTTACCCCATTGACAGAGCGATAAGCGCCTACCCTGACCATATTTGCCTTACAAGAGCCGCAGAACAGCTTCCCTTGAAATATATTTCTCTCAAATACAACCGTTTGGCGTTCACAGGCAGATTCGGTTTTTTTATCCTTTGTCTGACTTAGTATCTTCTGGACAATCTCAAACATCGACTTTTCAATAATCGGTTCATGGTTATTCTCAATAACAATCTGCTCCTGTTCCGGTACTGGACTTGCCTTTTTCCCCGCAAAAAAGCTCTGCTCTGATTGATGTCTTATAACCCTTCCGATATAAACAGGGTTTTCCAGAAGCCGCTTAATTGTAGAACAATGCCATATTTTCAGCTCTTCTTCCGGCTTCCTATATACACTGCCTGTCAAAGCATATTGCTGTGGTGTATAAACATGGTTATCATACAGCCATTGGCTTATTGCATAATTAGAAATCCCCTCGCCGCACTGTTTAAATATCTCCCGTACAATCGGAGCTGTCTGCTCACAGATCATATAATTCGTACCACTTCCATTCATCTTATATCCATAAGGAATCGTAGCACTGCGATAGAACATCCCTTTTTCCTGTTTCGTCCGAAAGGTGCTTCCTACTTTCTTGGAAATATCCCTTGCATACATCTCATGCATAAGGTTTTTAAGAGAAATAAGCAAAAGTTCTCTGCTGCAATCTGCATCAGCACTATCATACCTGTCAACAATGGATATAAAGCGCACACCTAAGAACGGAAATACCTTCTCAATATAATTGCCGGCTTCTATGTACTCCCTTCCAAACCGGGATAAATCCTTGACAATCACACAGTCAATGATTCCTGCTTTCATATCTGCTATCATCCGGCTAAATGCCGGACGTGAAAAATCTGTTCCTGTTTTCCCATCATCAACATATTCTCTTACTATATTCAGGTCAGGACGTCTACTTATATATTCCTGTGCCAGCTTTCTTTGATTTTCTAAGGAGTCGCTCCCTGTATAGTCACTGTCCACCGATAGCCTTAAATAATCTCCAACCTGATATACTTTGTCAGTTTTCTTTGTTTTAACATAGTTCTTTCTATACCTGTCCGCTGTCCTAGCCATTGATGCCCACCCCCTTCATAGATGCCGGAATGTGCCCAGTAGGATTGCAGGCAATACTACTTGTAATTTTACATAAGGTTTCGTATTCATCCTGATACTTAAAGGTGATCTCAATTCTGTTTTCTTCATAAACAGTAATTTTCTCCACTAATGACAGAACGATACTTCTATCTAACGATGTGATATTTCCTTTTTTCGTAAATGTATCAATCCATTCATTCGCAAACAGTCCTTCTTTAAAAACTGTTTCTATCTCCGCCTGCAATTTTCTGATTGTTTCCTCTATCTCTGCGGACTTACGAGCAAAATTTTCTTTAAACTGCTCATATTCATCTATGGAAATAATCCCTGCCGCCAGATCTCTGTGCAAAGCCATTTCCACCTTCTTACACTGTTCCAGCTCTTGATACTTAGCAAGGATTTCCCGGTCATTCGCCACCACATCATCATAACAGGCTTCATTCTCTTTCATTAAAGTCAAAAGTTCATCCAGTTTGGCAACGTGTTCAATATGCCTTTTGATTGCATCTAGCAGTATATCTTCTACCACTGACTGGTTTATGCTGTGGCGGCTGCACCCTTTTCCTTTATTATAAGTGGCACATATATAGTATATGTTCTGTTTCGCTTTATAACGGTTACAACGTCTGACCATACTCCTGCCACATTCCCCACAGAACATCAAACCGGACAGCATGAACAAAGTTTCTTCATCCGGAGATTTACGGGTGTCAAGATTTAAGAGTTTTGCCACATTTTCAAAATCCGCCTTACTGATAATCGCTTCATGGGTATTTTCTTTTACCGCCCACTCTGTTTCCGGCTTTTCTATAACCTTATTCAGCTTATAATTGACTTTTTCACGTTTTCCCTGTTCAAGCACACCTATATAAATCTTGTTCTTTAATATGCGGTTAATAGATACCGCCGACCATTTTGCTTTTGCATTTTTCTGAAAACCGCATTTATAATTTCCCCCAAGTTGTCTTTTGTACTCGGAAGGCGCTGCTACACCAAGTTCATTGAGTTTTTCAGCGATTGCCGCCGAACTCATACCTTTCAACTTCCAGTCGAAAATCTTGCGTACAATATCAGCCGCATATTCATCTGGTATGATTTTATTCCTGTCCGTTTCCAGTTTTTTATAGCCGTATGCAACATGAGCGCCGATATACAGCCCGCTTTCACGCATAACCTCCTGATGACTTCTCACTTTGCCAGATATATCCCGGCTATAATTATCATTTACAAAATTTTTGACCGGAATCAGCAGATTTACATCGCTTTGCGTAGCTGTCAGGCTGTCAAAATGATCCAGTACAGATACAAACCGGACATGATAGGACGGGAAAATTTTTTTCACATAGCGTCCAGAATCAATGTAATCACGTCCTAACCTTGACAAGTCCTTAACAATGACCATATTCACCTTACCATCGTAAATATCCTGGCACATACGCTGAAAACTTGGACGTTCAAAATTAAGTCCTGTAAATCCATCATCTATATAAATGTCATAAAGGGTAACATTTGGCATAGATTCTATTGCTTTTAATATCAATGCCTTTTGATTGGCGATGCTGTTGCTTTCTTTCTTGTCCTTGCTCTCCCGCAAATCTTCATCTTCTTTTGACAGACGCAGGTACACAGCAGCCAAATAAGATATGTATGAAATGTATTCACCCATACCGCTTCCTCCTAATTTTATAGTGCTGACAAACCATAAAATCAGGGTTCCACATATGAATTTAGTCCTGAATATAGTTTAGCACAGATTCCCGCTTTTGTCCAATGAAGAAATACGCAATTTCACTTGTGAAAGTTTCACATTGCACTGGCAGTTTTTAATATCAGCTCCTGCAGCCGATCCGTAAGTGTCACTGTTGTATCCTCAAAGCCAATCTTAACAACATATTCCCCATATCTATAACAGTAAGGATTCTTAATCTGTTCGAGATAGTCCTTAATCTGTCCTTCCCGGCTTTTCCTTTTATTTACTTCCACTTCTCTTATATCTGCAAGTTCCTCCCTTTTTACTGTCCTTACATCCACATTTTTCATTTCTTCTATGCTCAATATACATACACCTCTTTCACTTTTCCACATTCCATTATATTGACATCTGCTTGTCCTATATGTATCATGTCCCACGCCAAATCATTATTTTTTGATATGTTTATCAATGAAAATTCGTCTGTAAGATAAACTTTCATTGATAAACATATTAAAAATATCCTCACAGGTGACAGGCGGGAAACCTGCCCACATTGGACTTGCACCATCATCTTTTCTATGTGACTGACTTTCGCCAGAAGTATCATTATCACGAAACTGTTTCTTCGCCAATAGAATCCCCTCTTCCTGTATAGGAAGTTTTCTACTCCAACACTGATATTTTTTCGCTCGTGCCTTTGCTTCAACATCATCAGATGCTTCTTCACTTTCAATTCCTTACCGGAACAGACAGTCATAGCGTATCTGCTGTGTAGCTCCACAGTTTCTCACGTCCTGTGAGGTTATTGTATATTCAATTTTCAAGGTACACCGCTGTAAATCTGTCAGCTATGGAAAAGGGCAGCGAGCCGCCCCTTATACCGCTTCAAATGCCAGTATTTTTGTAATCAGCTTCGTTTCAAGCCTCCGGCGCAGTGTTTCATCAACACAATAATGAAGCCGCCCGCCTTCGTCATACATCTTCCGGGTGGACAGGGTGATTATGTATCCCTCATAATGCTTCAGGACTGTGTTGATTGCCAGTACATCGCCTTCTGATGCTGCCTTAATGATATGGAAAGGCAACAAATTCTTTTCTTCTCTGTTCTTATATCTCTGTTTTATCTGATTTTCCCTTCCTGATACTGATTTTATCAATGATAAATCGCAATAGCTAGAAATGAACGCTTGCATTACGCAAGATGTTACATGAACAGTATTGTCAACCGCACTGAGGAAATCATCAAAAGTGAAATGATTGGCGCCTTAACAGATTCAAAACCCATGCAAATACGCTTTTACAAGAACATGAATATCAGGGGGGAGGCTTGCTATACCAGCAGGCCTCCCCTTGGTATTTTCTCCGTTACATACTGCATATTCTTTCTAAAGCTATTTTCAAAAAAGGTTCTTGAGAAAGAGGTTATGCAATATTCCACAAATACGACCAGACCAGCCGTCAAAAGCGGAGAGCGGTTATTAGGCCGGAATATCCCTGCCATTGTTCCCAACAGCGCAAAAAAGAGTGTAATAAGGACAAAAGAACCGGCCACCAACCAAAACTCCCTTGCTGGAAATCCAGGGTGAAACAGCATCATCGCGAAAAAGGACGCCAACAGATAAGAAATGCCTGTCACACATACTCCGGCAAGGACACACAATAGTTTTCCTTTGTATATCATCTGCCGCCCACAAGGTTTCGTATATAAAAATTCCGCTGTGTTTTCTGTACACTCCTTGGTATGTAAGGACAGGCCTAGGTGCATCCCGAAAATGCCACCAGCAATCATAAAGAACCCCGTGAGAAACGAATACATTCCCAAAGGCATTGTCAGAAGCTCCAGAGAGACGCCAACAGTTTCAAAAAAGCCTCCCTGTGCAAATCCTGTTGGCAATGTCCCCGCCGTTTCTACCATGCCATAGTAAACTGGTGTCATGGAAAAAATGCATATCGCAAGAGAAACGGCCCAAATCAGGATATATTTTCGTGACTGTTTCAGTTCACAGAGCCTCTGTACCTCGCTCAAAACATGGGAGGACAGAAAAATAGTCGTACCACGTTCATTTTCTTCTTTTAACAGGTCGTAAAAGGTCTGTTGGATCAGCGGGTCAAGACCACTGGTAGGCTCGTCCATGATAAGTAACTTTGGGGAGGGCAGCAAGGCCGAAATGATGCCGACTTTCTTTTTGTTACCTAAAGATAGGTCGCCAATCCTTCTGGACAAATCCAAATTCAGCCGCTCCGCCAATGCTTCCATTCGGTTATGATCTGCCACTCCATAGAGCTCCGCCGTATAAAGAAGCATCTCTTTGACTTTCATACTGTTGTAGTAACAGTTTTCACCGGGCAGATATCCTACATCCTTTGCAATCTCAGACGCCTGCCGCCCACAGTCCAATCCAAAAATAGAAGCGGTTCCGCCGGTGGGCTTCAGCAGTCCCATCAGGGTACGGATCGTGGTGGACTTTCCCGCCCCGTTGGGGCCGATAAAGCCAAAAATCTCACCACGATCGACCGTAAAGTTGATTTCCTCAATGCCCCGATGCTTTCCATAGCTTTTGGTGAGTTTGTTTAAGACGATTACAGGCTCGCTCATGGCAGATATTCCTCCTTATAAAAATTGCGTTTCAACATATTTAGGATTTTTTCAAATTCCTTCATAATGTCATCATAATCCGCCCCATTTTCCAACTGAACAGACATACCCTGTGCAAGCATCATGAACATCCGAAACAGCAATTTTGCGTCCTCTGGGCGTTTGAATTTCCTGCAATCTTCCTCATGTAAAACCAGTGTCTCTATAAATTTTTCATTCGTTGTGGAAAATATGGCATCTTTCAATTCCGGCATTTGCTCTGCTGCCGCACTTGCAATAAACGATGCGATATAAGGATGCTTTTTCAAATTTTCGACCTTCATCACGCTTGCATCCCATACCCGGTCAAAAAAATCCACATTTTTCTCCAATGTGTTTGCGTCATAGGCTTGCTTCATTTGGCCTGTGCAATAGTCAAGCAAATACTGATAGAGAGCC
>OFFZ01002232.1_pt1 | contig 10266 bp, 7 predicted proteins | sample 1521631 | NCBI WGS metagenome assembly OFFZ01 (sample SAMEA3504102, study PRJEB24116) | mouse gut metagenome | biome: mouse gut; feature: mouse-associated habitat; material: faeces | place: Denmark | collected 2011 | reverse complement strand
CCCGCCGATCGGGCATAGGCTCCGAAGCCCATCGAGCCCCGCTCCGAGCCGCAGAAGAAAGCCGTGGAGTAGCCCATGTCGCGCAGGATGGCGGGGAGTTGGCGGCTCTCGCCGAGCGACTGGGGCAGCAGCACGAAAGGCGTTTTGAACGAGGGCATGCTGCCCAGCACCGACGGCATGGCCTGGATCGAACGCGTGCCGTTGGCGTACATGCGGCGGAAGCAGTAGCCGTCGCGCATGAGCGAGTCGAGGAACGGGGTGAAGCCCCGGTGTTCGCACCCCTCGTAGGCCTCGGGCATGAGGTAGGCCGAATGCTCGGCGGACATGCTCTCCATGATGAAGATCATGACGTTGCGGCCGCTCAGATCGACCGCCGCAGTGTCGGCCGGCAGGTGGTAGGGGGTGAATCGCCGTGCGAGCTCCTCCTCCGCGAAGTAGCGTTCGTAGCGTATGCTGCCGTTGCCCGCGGTGCGCAGCACGCAGAAGGGGTTGCTCAGAATCAGGTTGGCCCGGGCGTTGTCCGAGGCGTAGAGCGCCGCGTTCGAGAGGGTGATGGGGCGGGTCATGCGGGTCATGCCGCCGCGTGCGCCGGCGATGCAGAGCCCCGCGGCCACCCCCAGCACGAGGGTGTTGGCCGCATAAAACGCCGCGCCGTGCAGCCGTGAGCGGATGGGCGTGCGGTAGCGGTATCCGACGGCCAAAAGGAGCGTGATGAGCACGAAACAGAGCGTCACGGCCCAGTTTTCGGCCGTGAATTTCAGCAGGAGCGACGCCGTGTTGGAGTTGTCGGCGAAGAAGACCTCGTCGGCCGTGATGCGCTTCTGCGTGTAGCGGAAGTACACGGCGTCGGAGAGGTTGAGCGCCGCGACGAGCAGGCTGTTCGCCGCCAGGTAGTATCCGAACTGTATGCGCCGCCACCACCTGCGCTCGCGGAAGCGGAACGGCACGAGCGACAGCAGCACGAACGCCCCGTCGGCGTAGACGACCGAGGCGGTGTCGAAGCGCCACGCCCCGGCGGCCAGCTGCCCCAGTTCGCTCCAGGCGAGGGGCCCGATGGCCGCGGCGTTGGCGAGGTAGAACACCGCGCGGCAGAGAAAGAGCACGATGTATACGAGCGCGATGCGCCACACGAGCATCGTGAGGGCGCTGTGCGGGCGGCGTTCCATGCTATTCGCAGGCTTTGAGCGACATGTCGAGCGACCGGATCTGGTGCGTGAGCGCACCTACCGAGATGAAGTCCACGCCCGTCTCGGCGTAGTCGCGCAGCGTGTCGAGCGTGATGCCGCCGCTCGACTCGGTTTCGCAGCGGCCCGCCACGCGGCGCACCGCCTCGCGCGTCTGCTCCACCGTGAAGTTGTCGAACATGATGCGGTCGGCACCCCCCGCGGCGAATATGAGGTCCACCTCCTCCGGGTTGCGTATTTCGCACTCGATGGGCAGGTCGCGGCCGTGGGCGCGCAGGTATTCGCGGGCGCCGCGCACGGCTTCGGCAATGCCTCCGGCGAAGTCGATGTGGTTGTCCTTCAGCAGAATCATGTCGAAAAGTCCGATGCGGTGATTTTCGCCGCCGCCGATCTTCACGGCCATCTTGTCCAGCACGCGCATGCCGGGCGTGGTCTTGCGCGTGTCGAGCACCCGGGTGCGGAGGTCCGCCAGCCGGTCGGCGTAGACCGCGGTCTGCGTCGCCACGCCGCTCATGCGCTGCATGATGTTCAGCACGATGCGCTCGGCCTGCAACAGGGTGTGGAGCCTGCCCTCCACGTAGAACGCCACGTCGCCGGGGCGCACGCGCGCGCCGTCCTCCAGCAGCTGCTCGAAGCGCACCTCGGGGTCGAGGCGGCGGAACACCCGCCGGGCGATCTCCACGCCCGCCAGCACGCCCTCCTGCTTGCACAGCAGCCGCATGCGGCCCCGCTCGTCGCGCGGTATGCAGCACAGCGTGGTGTGGTCGCCGTCGCCTATGTCCTCCTTGATCGCCAGTTCGATCAGTTCATCCACGAAAGGTTCGTATTCCTTTTTCATCTCTTTTATGGTGTTACGTGTGTGCGGCCCGCCCCGGCGCTTCGCTCGGGGTGCGGGATTTCGTTGTCCGGTCCTCGCTGCGGGAGCCTCCGCGCGCAGCCTCGCACGCGACGGCGCCGCATCCGTGCGGCGATGGGTCCCGCTGCGGACCGGCGGTGCAAAGTTACGGATTTTTACGATGCGGAAATGCTCCGGCAGGGCAATTTTTTCGGACGCGGCGACACGGCCGCCGAGGCCCCGGGAAACGGAAGACGGGAAGAAGTCCGGAGGTCGTTTCCGTCTTTCTTCCCGTTTCGTGCGGCAGTGCGGCACTGCCGGGTCCGCTGGCATGCTCCGCCCGGTGCGGCGGGCTTCCGTTTGTGCGCCGGACGTTGCGGTCCCGCAGCGGCTTTCCTGTCCTGTGCGCGACGCTGGAGGCTTGCGCCGGCTTTCCGGTCGCGTGCGCCGCCGGGGTTTCGCGGCCGGTGTGTGGGTGCGCCGCCGGGGTTCCGCAGCGGCTTTCCCCGCCGGTCATCGCCGCGCCCGCCGGAGCTGGAGATCAGTCGAGCTCCTCGCCGTCGTAGACCACGCGGTAGCCCATGCAGTCGAACTCCACGTGCAGGCGGTCTTCGGGCTCGGCGTCGGCCACGGTGCCCTTGAGCGCCGTGATCGCATACTGCTCGTAGGGCCGTCCGCCCATGAGGGGCACGACCCGTGCGGCTTCGAGCGTCAGCAGGTCGTCCGTGCTGTGGAGGTAGCCGATGCCCGGCACGTCCATGGTCAGCGGCGGCATCTGGGGCACGAACTGCGTGTCGTACATGCGCATCGTGAGCGTGCCGTCCGTGTCGCCTGCGAGGCTGAAGCGCTTGCCGTCGTAGGTGTGATGCTGCGTGGCGTCGCTCAGGAGGGTGACGGTCAGCCGGCCCGTGAAGTGCTCGATGTCGGGTCCGTAGTCCTTGTCGTCGTCGCAGGCCGCGAGCGATGCGGCGGCAAACAGAAGAAGCAGAAATTTTTTCATAGTCTATTGCGTTTTAAAGGTGTATGTTCAGTGCGATGCGGAACGTCCGCGGACGTCCGCGTTGCAGGAATGCGTTGCCCATCGACACGAAATGGAACGTGTCATAATGCGTGCCGCAGAGGTTGTCGCCCCGCAGGTCGAGCGTGTAGTGCGGGTGTTCGAGCCGCACCGAGGCGTCGAGCAGCACGTAGAAGGGCTGCGTGAGGGTGTTCTGCTCGTTCCAGCGGATCGGCCCCACGCCGCGGGCGCCGGCCGCCAGCACCACGTCGCCCAGCCACCCGATGCCGGTGGGGATGCTCCACGCCATGTGTGCCGAGGCGGTGTGCTCGGGCGCGTAGGGGATGCGTTTGCCGCGGTAGTCGCAGCGTCCGTCGTCGTAGCGGCGGAATACGGCGCGGGTGTAGCCGTAGGCCAGGGTGAGGTCGAGGCGCCGCCATATCCGGGCCGTGACGGACGCTTCGCCGCCGAGGCTGCGCGTGCGGCCCGCATTGGTCATCATGCGCCCGGTGGTCGTGCCGTCGGGAAACACGGTGAGCTGCTGATCGCGGCAGTCGATCCGGAAGAGCGCGAAGTCGCCGCGCACGGCGCCCGCTGCCGCGGTGACATGGCCCCCCAGCTCGTAGTTCCAGCTCTTCTCGGGGCGGTAGGTCATGACGCGGTCGATGTCGTATGCCGCGCCGCCCGGAGCCCCCATGCGCTCCATCAGCTCCCGTTGCAGGATGTCGGAGAACATCTGGGTGTTGTATCCCCCGGCCTTGTATCCCTTCGACACGCTCGCGTAGAGGTCGCTGCCGCGACCCAGCTCGAAGCGCACCGCGGCCTTGGGCAGCACCTGGGCGAACGACTGGCGGAGGGTGCCGCGGAGCGTCGCTTCGAGCGGCAGATCGAGCGTCATGCCGTCGGAGCGCCGCACGGCGCGGTAGCGCGATGCGGTGCGGCTGTCGTAGTGCAGGCGCACGTGCTCGCAGTCGAGGCGCACGCCGAGCGTGAAGTGCCAGCGCCCCGTGCGGTAGTTCGACTCGTGGTAGAGCGCCAGCCCCGCGTCGGGCGTGCGGAAGCGGCTGTCGAGCGCCAGCGTGGGTTCGAGCCACGAAAACACGTATTCGGGATCGTGGGCGTTGGCGTTGCGCAGGATCAGCTCCTCGATGCCCCGCTCCTTGAAGAGCACGGGGGCCTGCATCTCGCTCCGGGAGTAGAATCCGAAGAGGCCGCACAGCCACCCGTACCCGTCGCCCTCCGCCGCGCGTGAGCGCACCACGACCTCCTGGGTCACTGCGTGCTGGCGCGTGTCCTGCCGCAGCGTGAAGTAGGGCAGGGGCAGGAAGTCCTGGTCGAGGCGCATGTCGTCGTGGGTGTACTGATAGCTCGTCACCGACGCCACGGAGCAGGCCGCGCCGTCGTAGCGCACGGTGAGCCCGTCGCTCACGAAGAGGCGGTCGTAGGAGCACGGATCGTCGTAGGCGATGCTTCCCGTGAGGGCCGAGGCGTAGGGATAGCCCCCCTGCGCGAGGAGCGACACGGAGGCCGTGTTCTCGATCCGCAGCCCCCGCTCGCCGCGGTACTGATACTTGATGCGTGCGCCGCCCGACTCCTCGCGGTCGCAGCGCCGGCCCGTGGCTTCGTTGGTGAAGAAGCCGTCGCTGCGGCCGTACCAGAGGGCGGCGCCGAGGCCGTGGCCTTCGCGCAGTGCGTGGTGGGTCGAGGCGCGCAGCCGGAGCGTGTTGCCGCTGCCGTACTCCACGCCCAGGCGCGTGCCCTGCGCCGCGAGCGGCGAACGGGTGTAGACGTTCACCACGCCGCCCATCGTGTTGCGCCCGTAGAGGGTGCTCTGCGGGCCGCGCAGGATCTCGATGCGCTCGACGTCCGCCAGGTCGAAGTCGTAGTTGTTCTTGTTGAGCAGCGGCACGTTGTCCACGTTCATGCCCATGACCGGCTGGTCGATGCGGGCCCCGAGCCCGCGCACGTAGATCGACGAGGTCATGCGCGAACCGTAGTCGGGGATGTGGAAGTTGGGCGTCCGCGCCGAGAGGTCCTTCACGGCGGCGACGGCTCCGCGCTCCAGCGTGCGTTCGCCCGCCACCGTGGCGGCGACGGGGGCGTCGCGCAGCGACAGTCCCTGTTTTATGGCCGTGATCCGTATGCCGTCGGCCTCGACCACGGTGTCCGTGGCCGGCAGTGCGGCCGCGACGCCGGAGGGCGCTCCGTGCGGCCGGGCACCCGTTTTGCCGGTCGTTCTGTCGCCCGTTCTGCCGGCCATTTTGTCGTCTGTTTTGCCTGCCAGTCTGTCGGTTGCTCTGTCAGCCGTTTTGTCGCCCGTTTTGCCCGCCGTGTCGGTAGCTCTTTCTGCCGTTTTGCCGGTCGGCTGGCCGGCCGGGGCCTCGCACGGTCGGTCCGTGTGCGTGTCGCTGTCGGGGCCGGTGGGGATGTGGATTCCGGCGGGGGCCGGAGCTGCGTATGCGGGAGTTGCGGGGCGGTTTGCGCGGGAGGCGACGCGAAGGTCGGGTGCCGTGCGGCCGGCTGCGGTCGCCGCGGTGCGTGCGGAGGCGTCGGGCCCGGCCGTTGCGGCGTTTGGGGACATGCCGCACGCCCCGCATGCCGTGCGGCATACGGTCAGAAGCGCCAGGGCGGCGAGCAGGTATCGCGTGCGGGTGTTCACGACGTAGGTGCGGGGTCCGTTTTTTCGTTTCCGGGTGCAAAGTAAGGATTTTCTTCGCAGTTCTGCAATCCTCTATTTCGAGGAGGCCGCCGGAGGGCGACGATGACAGGGGTGGCGGAGAAGCCGGGCGAGGCAGGCGCCGAGGTCGGACATGCGGCGGCGAGTCCGGAGCGCGTGAAGACGAAAAAAAACAGGCGGTGCGGAGGCAGGCGCCGAGGTCGGACATGCGGCGGCGAGTCCGGAGCGCGTGAAGACGAAAAAGGAGGTCGGGGCGGGTGACCCGGGGCCGGCGGGTGCGGCTTCCGTTCCGCTCGCCGGTCGCGGCACCGCGGGCAAGGAGGCCTGCGAGCGCGTTGCGGCCGGCGATTCCGGGGGCTGTCCCCGTGGCGCAAGTTCGGGCAGCCTGGTGATGCCGGTGCTCTTATGCCTGTCAGAGCTCGTCGGGCGCGATGCAGCCCAGACGCAGGGCGTGGAGCGTGAGTCCGGCCACGGATTTGATGCCCAGTTTCTCCATGAGGTTGCGGCGGTGCGATACCACGGTCGTCACGCCGATGCCGAGGCGCTCGGCGATCTGTTTGTTCGCCAGTCCGCGGGCGATGTGTGCGAGCACCTCCGTTTCGCGGGCCGAGAGCGCCGGGGCGGGGGATGCGGGCTCCGCCGTGCCGCGGCCCGCGGGGTGGGCGCCGCAGTGGAGGCGCATGAGTGCGTGCACGAGGCGCTCCTCGCCGGCATAGGGGTCGATGGCGTGCATGCCCGGCACGGGCGTGCGTCCGAGCAGGATCGTGCGCCGCTCGCGGCCCCGGAACGCTTCGCGGTGCAGCACGAACTCCTCGGTCGAGGTGAAGCAGTGGGCGTAGCGGTCGGGCTGCGAGGCCTCGTAGGCCCCGAAGTCGTGGAACACGGCGACGTCGGCTTCGGGAAAGAGGTCGCCGAGCACCGACTTGAGCCCCAGCCCCGCGAGGATGTTGGGCAGGACGACGGCGAAGAGGGGCCGTGCGCCGCTACTCGTGGTGGTAGGGTTCATGGTTGAGGATGGTGAAGGCGCGGTAGATCTGCTCGGCGAAGATCGCCCGCACGATCTGGTGCGAGAAGGTCATCTTCGAGAGCGACACGCGGGCGTCGGCCCGGGCGTACACCTCGTCGGAGAATCCGTAGGGGCCCCCGATCGCCAGCACGAGCTTGCGGGTGCCGCTGTTCATGCGTTTCTGGAGCCACACGGCGAAGTCCACCGACCGCATCTCGTCGCCCCGCTCGTCGAGCAGCGCGAGGAAGTCGCCGTCGCCGATGCGGCCCAGCAGCGTGCGGCCCTCGGCCGTGCGCTGCTGCTGTTCGCTGAGGCTTTTGGTGTTGCGCACGTCGGGCAGCACCGCGATGTCGAAGCGGCAGTAGCGGTTTACGCGCCGCGCGTACATGGCGGTGAGCGCCTCCACTTCGGGCGAGTCGGTCTTGCCCGTGACGATGAGTTCGATGTTCATGGGGTGCGGGTCGGTCAGAGGTCGCTGTTCCATTCGCCGTCGGCATCCTCGCAGAACACCGGACGCTGCGTCTCCGCGGACTTGAGCCACTGATACGCCTTGTACATGTTGTATCCGTTGCCCGAGGCGCCGCCGAGGGCGTAGGCGATCACGCAGGTGTGGTTGCGCGAGCGGTAGTACATCGCCCGCACCCGTTCGAGGTATTCATCCACGAGCGACGGGTCGTTCGACGGCGTGCCGCCCACGCGGCGGTCGGTGCGGCCCGCGGGGGCGTTGATGTCGGCGCGGTCGATCACCATCAGTCCCAGTTCGTCGCACAGGTCGTAGTACCACGCGGGCTGGGGGTGGTCCGGACGCAGGGTGTTGATGCCCTGCTTCTTCAGCTGCACCATGGCCGTACGCGTCGCCGTGCGGTCCGCCGCGGCGTTGCAGCGCGCCTCGCGCAGAACGATCTCGCGGCCGAAGCTGTACCAGCGGCCGTCGCGGCAGACGATGTCGCGGAAGCCCGTGCGCAGGGGGATGTACTCCTTGTAGGCCCCGTCGCGCCGCGTGAAGAGCATCACGCGGTAGAGGGGCGGATCGTTCTTGGCGCCCGGCTCCCACTTGTTCTCGTAGGTGCCGTAGACGTAGGGTGTGAGGTGCAGCGTGTCGCATGAGCGGCCTGCGACCGTGAGGTCGGTGATGCTGTAGTCGAGCAGCTTGCCCTGGGGCGAGTAGACGTCGTAGCCCACGGTCACGGTCTCTTCGTAGTTGCAGGCGTTGCGGGCCGCGATGTCGAGCCGCAGCACGCCGAAGCGCTGCGTGGAGTCGGGCACGAGCGAGAGGGTGAAGTCGGCGATGCTCCGCTTGTGCTGCATGTAGAGATAGCTCCCGGCGAAAGGCTTGCCCTCGGGGGCGGGAGTGCCCTCCTGCAATGCGGGCGTGCGCGAGGGCCTCAGCTCCACGATCAGCGCGTTGCGCCCCTCGCGCACGTAGGGCGTGAGCTCGAATTCGGCGGGCGTGGCGGGGTCCTCGACCTCGGCCACGGTGCGGTCGTTGAGCGTGAGGGTGTAGGCTGCGCCCGGATTTTCGAGGTGGAGGAAGACGCAGCCGTCGGTCCAGGCGTAGGGGATGTCGAGCACCTGCCCGGCGCTGACGCTCCGACCGTCGCTCAGGAAGACCTCGGGTGCGAAGACCATGTACGCCGCGTCGTCCTTGCCGCGGGTGCGGGTTTCGGCTTCGTCGCGGTTGCGGTAGGGTGCGACCTCGGTGCGGTGGATGCGTCCGCCCGGCGTCTGGGCCGCGAGGGGCGGCAGGGCGAAAACGAGCGCCGCTGCCAGGATACCTATCTTTTTCATGTGTGTGTCGTCCGGTTATCGGTGAGGCAAAGGTACTTTTTTTTTGAGAAATCTCAAATTAATACCTATCTTTGTCAATTCGGAAACGACAGGACGCGATCCGCCGTTCCCGGCCGTCCGGAGGCCCGGTCGCGCGGTACGGCGCGTATGCGGTGTGCCGTTCCGGGAGCGGGGCGGCCGGGAGCCGTGGAGCCCGCGGGGTCGGTTTCGTGAAAATAAGCAATATTACAGATATGAAGACTCAGAGAATCGCTGAAATTCTGAAATCGGGCGTCGTGGATACCGACGTCACCGTTCAGGGATGGGTGCGCACCAAGCGCGGCAACAAGAACGTGGCGTTCATCGCCCTGAACGACGGCTCGTGCGCATCGAACATTCAGGTGGTGGTCGATCTGGCGAAGATCGGCGAGGAGCAGCTCCGCTCCGTGACCACGGGCGCCTGCCTGCGTGTGGACGGACGACTCGTCGAGTCGCTCGGCGCGGGCCAGGGCGTCGAGGTGCAGGCCGCCTCGATCACGCTCTACGGTGCGGCCGATCCCGAGACCTATCCCCTCCAGAAAAAGGGTCATTCGCTCGAATTCCTGCGCGACATCGCCTACCTGCGTCCGCGCACCAATACGTTCGGCGCCGTGCTGCGCATCCGCCACGCCATGGCCTATGCCATCCACGACTACTTCCACCGCAACGGATTCTACTACTTCCACACGCCGCTCATCACGGCCTCGGACTGCGAGGGCGCCGGCGCCATGTTCAACGTGACGACGCTCGATCTGAACGACATTCCGAAAACCGGGGAGGGCAAGGTGGACTATGCGCAGGACTTCTTCGGCAAGCCGTGCAACCTCACCGTGTCGGGCCAGCTCGAAGGCGAGCTGGGTGCGCTGGCCCTGGGCCGCATCTACACGTTCGGCCCCACTTTCCGTGCCGAGAATTCCAACACTCCGCGGCATCTCTCGGAGTTCTGGATGATAGAGCCGGAGATGGCTTTCTACGAGATTGAGGACAATATGGACCTTGCTGAGGAATTCATCAAGTATTGTGTGAACTACGCGCTTGAGCATTGCCCGGATGACATTGCTTTCCTGGCCGAGCATTTCGACAAGGAGTTGCCGGAACGTCTCCGTTTTGTGGTGGAGAATGACTTTGTCCGTCTTCCCTACACGGAGGGCGTGAAGATACTTGAGGAGAGCGGCCGGAAATTCGAGTTCCCGGTTTACTGGGGTGCCGATCTCGCCTCTGAGCATGAGCGTTACCTTGTGGAGGAGCATTTCAGGCGTCCGGTGATTCTTACCGATTATCCTAAGGAGATCAAGGCGTTCTACATGAAACTTAACGATGACGGCAAGACTGTCCGCGCCATGGATGTGCTGTTCCCGAAAATCGGAGAGATTATCGGCGGCTCGCAGCGCGAGGAGAGTTTCGAAAAGCTGTCGAAACGTTGCGAGGAACTCGGCCTTCAGGGAATGGAATGGTATCTCGACACACGCCGCTACGGCACGGTGCCTCATTCCGGATTTGGTCTCGGATTCGAGCGCCTGGTACTCTTTGTGACCGGTATGCAGAACATCCGCGATGTAATTCCCTTCCCGCGCTATCCGAAGAACTGCGAGTATTGATCTTAGTGTATGCGCACAATTCTCGCCACACTTTTTACAATCCTGCTTCTCCTGCCGCCCCTCCGGGCCGGGGAGAGGCGGGATTCCGTCATTGTCAGCCTGGTTACTTGCTGGCCCGGAAAGGAAGTGTACGAGTTGTGCGGCCATGAGGCGATCCGTGTCC
>OFFZ01002230.1_pt1 | contig 10268 bp, 16 predicted proteins | sample 1521631 | NCBI WGS metagenome assembly OFFZ01 (sample SAMEA3504102, study PRJEB24116) | mouse gut metagenome | biome: mouse gut; feature: mouse-associated habitat; material: faeces | place: Denmark | collected 2011 | reverse complement strand
CCCAATGACCGGGAAGCGGAACGCAGGGACGCACCCGCAGCGGAACAGACGGGGCGTGAACTACGGAGGCAATATTGTTGTAGGGACGGAAGCGGCGGGGTTTATATTCGTGAACCCGGCAGCAGGGACGGTCCCGGAGAGAAGCACAGCGCAGCGGACGGAGGGCGGGGCGGTGGAAAATACGGTGCAAGCAGCTGGGTTTTCCTATACCGTCAAGCAATGCGGAAGCAGCCGGAAATTATAAGCAAAGGAGGGAAGAACCATGCTGACAGCACAAGCAAAGGAAGATTTCAAACAGTTTATCGAAAGAATTATTTCCCATGCGGTTGTGACGGTCAATGGCAAAGCGGAAAAGAAAGTCATACACCGCAGGGAAAGACTTTCTGACGGCAGAGTTGCGGTATATATCGCAATCACGCCGCAGCTGGGGACGGCTGCAACAATCCAGAAAGTGCAGCTTTACAATACGGCTGGGAAGCTATGGGCAGAGAAAGAAGAAAACATAAATCTTTCAAATGTCCAAGAGGGCGCATTGTACCGCTTTGTGTTCGACTTTGTAGAAAAGGAGGTGTGAAACAATGTATAGCCCTACATTATGGCAGGACCATGTGACGCAGTATGAAGACCGATACACGGAAAGCCGGAATGATGATGGGACAATAACCCATACACCCGTTGAGGGTGAAATAATCCAGCAGGGAACGCCGCAGAACGCAGCGAACTTCAACCACATGGAAGACGGTATTTCAAACGCCGGGGAACTGGCGGCATTGATGGCAGTGGGTGCGATACACCAGCAGCAGTCATTGAAAGACCTTGCAGGGGAAACAATGACAGTGACAATGACGAATACGCAGGAATACCCGTTCAATAATTCCGTCAAAACCGTGTCACTGCCGCAGAGACGCAACCACGTTGACTATACCGTGACGGCAGAGGTTGTGGAGTATTCCGGGGGCTTTCCAGGTGAAATCATAATTTCTGCGAAGCTGCAAAACGGCTTCAAGGTTGCTTTCGCTGGAAGCGCAAAGAGTGTCACGGTCAAATTATATGTGAAAGGCGGGTTTTATTGATGGCGGCAGTAATAATCAAGCAGGAGGAACGCAGGGCGCATGAAGAAGCGGTGCTGCGTTCTTTTGGAGTGCAGGGAAAAGGGACAGCAGCCCAGCGGGAAGCAGCGGAAGTCATTGCAGCCCGCACGGTTGAAGTAGTAAAAGGAGGTAAGGACAATGGCAAAAGATACTACTAAAATCAAAGTAGTGGAGAAAGCACCGGGAAAGCCACACATTGAATTTGCGATTTCCGGGGGTAAAAAAATCACTTTTGGTGATGATGAATTGACGATCAATCTGGCAGCCAGAGAGCGTGACGAAGCAGTGACACTTGACATTTGCTTTGACACTGAAAGCGGCATTGTAATTGGCGTGGGCGGCACGGCGCAGAGGTACGCAGCACAGATTGACATTCCGGCAAGGCGTTATGATGTGATCGAGGACGGCAAAGACGAAGAAACAGAGGAAATAAGGGAAGTACCTATGCCGATCCCGTTTGATATTTCACTTTGCACATTGACATTATGGGAGGTGTAAGAAATGAGCAATTTTGATGATTTGAGCATGGCGGTACAGTCTTTTGGGGGCAACAATAAAGTCATTTTTGACGATCTGGAAAAGCCGTCAATCATGGTTGGTATTCCGAAAATGAAATATTCTGACCTTATCACTGGAGGGACGCAAGACACGCTGGATGTTTTCAAGGTGGACGGCGTGGAACGGGAAATGCTTTATATTTCAAAGTATATCAATGTTGTGGTCAATGACCGTGCATATTCCCTGCCAATGAAAGACCCCAAAGCATACATTGACTTTGACACTTCACTTGCGGCTTGCCGCAAAAAGGGTGCGGGCTGGGATCTGACACCTAACGGATTGTGGGGCGCAATCATGTTGTGGTGCAACCGCAATAATTTCTTGCCCCGTGGCAATACGAACTGGGACAGAAGCTATGAAAAAGCCTATGAAAAAGGCGTGAATACCTATATTGACGGGTCACGCGGCGGTAGGACTGCAACGGGCAGCGGACCGGTTACATGGTATCATGACGGAAGCCCGGCAGGAATTGCGGACCTTTGCGGCAATATGTGGGAATGGGTCGCAGGGCTGCGCATTGTCGGCGGTGAAATCCAGATCATTCCATACGGAAATTGTATGCGAATTGACTGCGATATGTCCGCAGATAGCACAGAATGGAAAGCGATCAAGCCGGACGGATCATTTGTAAATCCGGGAACTGCCGGAACGCTGCATTATGACTATGTAAGCGGTAAGATTGTAATAGGGACCAGCACAAATTCAGTATTTGCAAATAATACGCCGCTTTCCGGCGTGGCAGCAGTAAGCGGCGTGAACATTCCGCAGATTGTCAAAGCACTGGGATTGATGAAAGATACTGCGGACATTTACCTGGCAACGGGACACCAGCTTTATGTGAATGCTGACGGCGAACGGCTGCCGTTCCGGGGGTCTGGCTTCGGCAACACTGCCTTCGGCGGTGTGGGTGCGTTGAACTTGGACTACGCCCGTTCCCACGTCAGCGGCGGTGTTGGCTTCCGTTCCGCTTATGATGAAAAACTGGCAACTGGGAACTGATGAACTGCGGGGCTGGCGGCAGCCAGCCCCATTGAAAAATTTTGAGCAAAGGCAGGGCGCAGGAAATGCAGGAAAATTCCACGGAAGAATTGCCACAGCTTGACGCAGTACAGAACAACGCCACGCAGGAAGATTTTCACACCAAAAACAAAATATATGAATTGCTTCTGTATGCGGGACCGCAGCTTGAACAGTTTCCAAAGTCACAAAGACGGCTTGCGGATGATATACGGGGAACTATGCTGAATATGCTGCGGCTGGTGGTGACGCTGGAAAATAAACACTATAAGAAAACAACGCTGGGCGATTTGGACAATGAAGTTGATGTGCTGCGTCACCTTGTAAGACTTGCGGCAGACCCAAACTATATGAGGGACAAAAAGCCGTGCTTGCCTATAAAGAAATATGAGCAGATTTCAAGAAAAATAAATGAGATCGGCTGCATGATAGGCGGGTATTATAAATCACTGAATGGCAACCCGGCAGCGCAAAACAGCGCAGGGAAGCCGAAAAAGAAATAAAAAGCAGGGGCATTGCCGCCCTTGCTTTTTATATATGGGAATAAGCCATTAGTAGGGTATTGCCGTGCCGTTCCGGGGGTCTAGCTTCAACAACACTTCCAACGGCGGTGTGGGTGCGTTGAACTTGAACAACGCCCGTTCCAACGTCAACAACAATGTTGGCTTCCGTTCCGCTTCACCACATTTTGCCAGCAGTCACAAGCACAAGTGCTTGTGTCCCGTGCGTTTGGGTTTAAGGGGTTTATTTCCATTCCGAGGGGGACCAGCAGGGACCCGCAGGAAAAAGATTGAATTGCCGTGAAAACTGTTAGTAAGCCGCAGCGGATTTCCGGGGCGGTCGAAAGCTGGCAACAATGCCGGATAAATAAGTTACGTTTGAAATGGGAGAGAACCAGAGTAGATTTGCACGGCGCATTTTTAATGATAGGAGGGAAAAGGGATTGCAGACCATCAAGAATATTTTCCCGTTAATATATGACTTTGAAAATCTTTTCAATGCCTACAAGAAAGCTATCAAATGCAAAAGGTACAGAGCAGATGTGATGGAGTACACGGACCGGCTGGAAGAAAATTTGATTGAATTGCAGAATGAATTGATCTGGAAGACTTACAGTGTGGGACGGTACAATATTTTCTATGTGTATGAGCCTAAAAAGCGGATGATTATGTCATTGCAATTCAAAGACCGGGTGGCGCAACACGCTATTTATAGCATATTAAACCCATACTTTGAAAAGCAGTTTATTTCTGACAGCTACGCTTGCAGGGTAGGCAAGGGAACGCACCGGGCAATCAAGAAGCTGCAAAGCTGGTTGAGGAAGACGGACAGAAAGCCGAAACGCTTTTATTATTTGAAACTGGATATTTCAAAGTATTTTTACCGGGTAGACCATGAAGTTTTAATGGGGATATTGCAAAGGAAGATTGCTGACAAAGATTTGCTGCACGTTCTTTCAGTGATCATAAATTGCGAGGACACCCATTTTGGGCTGCCGCTGGGCGCAGATGTGGGCAATGTTGCCTATGATGAACTACTGGGAGAAGTAGGGCTGCCGATTGGCAATCTGACTTCACAGATGTTCGCCAATCTATATTTGAACGAACTTGACCAGCACTGCAAGCACCACTTGCATTTGCGTTATTACATCCGTTATATGGATGATATTATTATTCTGCACCATGACAAGAAATATCTGGAGAAGATAAAGCAGGATATAGCCGGATTTTTGGAAAAGAAACTGCATTTGCAGTTAAACAACAAAACTTGCATAAGACCAACAAGCATGGGCATTGAGTTTGTCGGCTTCCGGGTATGGTCAACACATATCAAATTGAGGAAGAAGACAGCAAAGAAGATGAAAAAGCGGTTGAAGTATATGTTTGGGGCGTTTCATGCCGGGGAAATTGACCGGGAAACGCTGGACCGCAGCATTGCTTCATATAGGGGCATTTTGCAGCACTTCAACAGCTACGGTCTGCGGCAAAGTCTGAATGAATTGTATAAAAAGGAGGTGAAGACAGAGCATGGAAGCAGTACAGACGTTTGACCCAGCCGCCGTCTGGGAGGCGGTCAAGACGGTTTTATCAGTGCTGGCAGCGTGTGGGATTGTGATTGACCTAACGCCGGGCATAAAGTTTCAGCCCGTGCGCTGGGTCTTGAAACGGCTGGGAAATCTCATAAATGCTGGGGTAAATGAGCAATACGAAAAGATACAGAAGCGGCTTGACGAACTGCAAATGGAAGTGACGGAATTTAAGGTTGACAGCTGGCGCACGGAAATTCTGGACTTTTCCGACAGCTGCATGAACCATAGGCGGCACACAAAAGAACAGTTTGACCATGTGATCGAAATACTTGATAGATATGATAAGTATATCACGGAAAACAAGCTGACAAACGGGCAAGTGGATGTTGCGCACGAATATATTCTGGAGATATACAAGCAGTGCATACGGGAAAATGACTTTGCGCTTGACGAAGAAGAAGAAAAAGCCCGGAAAGAAGCTGCGGTGAAAGCCAGAAGAAACGGAGGTGACAGAAAGTGAAATATGTTTTAGTTTTTATAGCTGGATTTATGCTGGCGGCTGCGCTGATTGTCATTTACAATCTGCCGGGCATAAGAAGCCGCCGCAGGAAACGGAAAGAAGAACTGAAAGAACACCCGGAAAGAAAAGGCGGCACAACAAAAGTGCTGCTTTTTTCAATCCTTATGACCTATTACATAGCATTTGCCGTGGGAGTCTGGGTGGTTGTATTCAAAGACAAAGACCAGCTGGGAACGCTGCTGACCTTTACCGGGGGCGTAACAGCTGCCGCAGTTGCTTTCTACTGCTGGAAAGCAAAAGCGGAAAATCTGCTGAAAATTAAGGCGGGAAACCCGGAATTGTGCGGATCACTGTCTGATTTCTCAAATATGACATAGGAGGTGGCAGAAATTGAACGAAGCAGGAAAAAAAGAGGTTGCGGTAGCCGCCGCAGCCATTATTTTTGCCAATGAGGGCGGTTATTCTTCTGTAAATGCAAATGACAATGGGGCAGTGAGCGTGGGAAAAGTGCAGTGGCACGGAAACCGGGCATTGTCCTTGCTGAAAATCATTGTGCAGAAGCTGGGAAAGACTGCCGCAGCGGATATTCTGGGGGCTGCATTATGCAATGAAATTTTGACTGCTGCCAGCTGGCAGACACGAACAGTGAGCGCAGAAGAAAAAACAAAGCTGTCAAAGCTGCTGGGAACGCAGCAGGGCAGGGAAGCGCAGGACGCACAAGCGGAAGCAGATATTTTGCTTTATGTGTCAAACGGGATCAAGATGGGCATTGAGGATCGGCAGAGCCTTGTATATTATGCAGATTTGGAAAATCAAGGCGGTGCGGGGGCTTCAAAGCGTGTGGGGACCGCAGCAGCACAGAAAGTCGGTGGACCGGCAAAAGTGACGCTTTCTGCAATCCATGCGGCAGCGTTGGCAGATAGAGTGATGGGACAGTATGCAAGCCGCAGGACGCTTGTATATAAAAAAGCCGCAGCATTATTCAACGACAGCAGCGGCGCAGAAAATCAGAATGGAGGTAAAGAAACTATGGGAACAAGAATTGGACACGCAAGCATTTCTGAAAACGGAACGATCAACGGCGCAAAAGGTGACAGCACGGGAAAAGAAGTTTGTGTGCGTGAATGGTATTCAAAGCCGTGGGATTTTATGGCTATTCACCCGGAAGCAGCCGTACGGGAAAAACACGCAAAGGCAGTGGAAGCAGCTTGCGCAAATGACAACATAGGATATGGGCAGGGGGACAGAAACACGCTGAACACGCTTGCAAAGGCGGCGGGATATGATCTGGCAAAAGTCGGAAAGTGTAACTGCGATTGTTCCAGCTTGCAGAATGTGGCGGCGGTTGCTTCTGGCGCAGCGGGTGTGTCATACGGAAGTAACGGCTGGACCACATCAACAATGAAAGCAGCATTGCAGAAAGCAGGGTACAAGATCATTACTGAAAGACAATATCTGGACAATGCGGCATATTGTGTCCGGGGCGCAATTTATGTCAAGGCTTCCAGCCATACGGTCTGCGGTCTGGATAACGGCGCAAATTATCAGAAGACGCTTGAAAAAGCTGGTCTGGCAGCTTCCGCACCGCAAAAACCGCAGACACCGCAAAACACCGCAGCGGCAGGAGAACAGACATACACGGTGAAAAAAGGTGATACTCTTTCAAAGATTGCAAGCAAGTATGGCACAACCTATCAGAAGCTGGCAAGCTACAACGGCATTGCCAATACAAATGTAATCAGCGTGGGGCAGATTATCAGAATACCCGGAAGCGGGACCCGTACATATACCGTGAAATCTGGGGACAGCTTGTGGGCGATTGCCGCAAAACAGCTGGGGGATGGCACAAGATACAATGAAATCAAAAACTTAAACGGCTTGACAAGCAACACAATTCACGCCGGGCAGACATTGAAGCTGCCTGCAAATTAAAGAAAAACGGAGGAAACGAAAATGAACAAAGAAGTTATTTTTTCAATCATTTATTGTCTGGTGACGGTGGGGGCGTTCTGCGCTGGAAAATACATCTTCCCCAAAATTCCGGCAAGCGTAAAAGATAAGTTGACGGACCTTGCAGAGTGGGCAGCAAAATTTGTTGTCTGGGCAAGGGAATTTTTGAAGACGGAGAGCGGGGAAAAGAAAATGGCTGCCGTTGTCGAACAGCTGAAAGCGATTGCGCAGGAAGCCGGGCTGGATGTGACGGAAGAACAGTTGAAAGCGATCGCACAGACAGCCTATGAAGCAATGAAAGCGGGGGAAGCGGAAGCGCAGCCCGGACAGCTTGTGGAAGCGATCACGCAACCACTGGCAGCACCTACGGTGATTATTAACACCGGGACAGCGGCAGTGGCAACGGACAAAGTGCCGGACGGCGCATTGCAGAGCAACCCGGATGGAACAGTAAATGCGTATGACGAACACGGAAACAAGGTGGGGACCGTATCTGCGGAAGAAGCAGAAAAAGCCGCCAGCGGTGTTGATGTGATTATCACGGAGGATAACGGCTAATTATGCCACGCTGACGCAGCAGACAGCACCAAAAACAGAGTTAAAGCCCGCAAGTGTGAAAATGTACGCTTGCGGGCTTTTTATGCGTCTACGGGGCAATATGGAGGTCTGCGGGAAATGTTCAAATATAAACTAAACGGGGCTAATGTAGTACATTTTCATATCGCTGTCATAGCGATAAACACAACGCTTGTCTTTCAGATACTTTTTGGCATATTCAACAGCGTCTTTCAAATACTTAAAATACATAACTTCTTCCCTCTCTTTCTATTATCCGGGGGCAGCAGAGCCGCCGCCCCGGTCAATGCGTTCATGCTTCCTGCTTTCTTAATTCGTTCCAGACGTGGCTTCCCAATTCCTGCATGGCTTCCGGCGTTTCCCGGACGAACACTGCGAAAAGGAAAGTCATAAATTCGCTTTTCGTCCGCTGCCATTCTTCCGGGGTCAAGTTAGGGTTAGCAGCCAGCTTCATTTCAAGCAGCTTTTGTGTAAGTTCCTGACCTGCGGGGCTATTCAGTGCGCTTCTTTCCGCTTCTGATACCTTGTCTACAAAATCATTGAAATTTTCTGCTATCATCATTTTTCTTTCCTTCCTTTCTTTGCTGGAGGGGCGGCAGAACCGCCGCCCGTTGTCTTTATAAGTGTGTAGCCATTCCCGTGGTTGCGGTGAATATATCTTGCAGCATATCAGCATATACGCCGGAAACCTTTTTAATATCTTCCTGTTTATCCGGGGTCCATGCGAAAGTCTTTTTGTTCAGCCGCCCGGCAGTAAACTTGAAGAAATACATTGTGTAAGTGTCCGTTGTGTCAAGCGTGATGTAAAGGCGGTTTGCCTTGCTGCGGTTTTTCGGAAGTGTCATGCGCAGCGTGTTTCCGTCTGACAAGAAGTTCTTTGCGCCTGTCATTGCGATAAATTTATTGCCGCCGAGTTGTTCAAGAATTGTGTTTGCTACTGTCATTTTATTTGCCCCTTTCCTTTGCTTCATCTTATGTTATTATTATATACTTGCGCAAGTATAATTTCAATAGGCAAAGTGTACAAAGTTACGCAAGTATATTTGTATAATTTGTATACTTGCGTAATACTTACGCAAGTGATATAATGATACATACCAGAAGAAAGGAGGGCGACAGATGGAGGAAAAGAAGGAAGAGGGGAAGAAGCCGGACACAAAGAACACAGGGCAGCAGAAAGCGTCCACAAAAGCAAAAAACACGTTCAACGGAAAGAATTATGAACGCCTGTACCCGTTTGTAAAAATGGGGGAAAAAGCGAAGATTGAAAGGGCGGCTTCTGCTGCCGGGCAATCTCTGAATGATTATATTGTAACTGCCGTATATCAGCGCATGGAAAGAGAGGGGCAGGCAGGTGGAGAAGGACAAGGATAAAAGACCGGGGAAGTGTGAGAGTTGCGGACTTATTGCGACTATTCATATTTTCTGACTTCTGATAAAATCAGCGTGTCAGAGCTTATGCAGGAGGTAGCAGAAGTTGAAATTTGAAATGATATGCACAGGGGGACCGTTCGGGGATTCCTGCTGCAATTATGATGTGAGAATAGAAGGAAATTGCACGGTCAGGGAGTTTATAGAAAGTGTCCTGAAAGAAAAACCGGGAGAATGGGGAACTTTTGAGATTGTGAAGGATATGAAATATACTTTGCAGAGCATGACGGACGATTGCGAGTATAAGAAAGGGGAAATCACAAGGAATTTCAAAAGGAAAGAAACCGAAGAAAAGGAAATTGAAGAGATAAAGGCAAACGGTGGCTGGTCGTTAATGACGTATTACATTAAAACAAAATAAAAGGACCCCGGAGGGCAGCAGGCTTTCCGGGGCTTCTTTTGTGTTGTACTAATTGAACAGTACCCACCGGGGCGCTGGACTCCAAGGCCTCCGACAGGCTGCTGCGTATTTTTGCCCGGGTGAACAAGGACGGCCAGACCATACTTATGGTGACACACAGTATTCAGGCGGCCAGCCGTGCGGGAAGAGTGCTGTTTATCAAGGACGGCTGTGTATTCAACCAGATCTACAGGGGACGGCTCAATGACGAGGAGATGTACCGGAAAATATCAGATACGCTGACTGTGCTGCACACGGAGAACCCGCGGGGAGTATAAAGCGGCAGGAAGACATTTCCCGGCGGGCCGGGGATTCAGCATTATGGAAAGGAATATGTGGAGATGGAGAAATATACTTTACTGCTGCCCCGTATGGCGGCAACAAATATCCGTAAAAACGGTTCGGTTTATTTTCCTTATATCGGAGTCAGCATTTTTGCCATGTTTACCTATTTTGTGTTTGACCTGATTCTGGAAAACGATATTATGAAAACGCTGCCCAAGGGGGCGTATGCCATCATACTGGTTCAGGTGGGCTTTGTGCTCCTGGGACTGATCATGGTACCTTTTCTGTATTATACCAACAGTTTTCTCATCAAAAGGAGAAAGCGGGAGCTGGGACTATACAGTATTCTGGGACTGGAGAAGAAGCATATCGGCATTATGATGTTCTGGGAGAGCCTGTTTTTGTACGGTG
>OFFZ01002229.1_pt1 | contig 10271 bp, 9 predicted proteins | sample 1521631 | NCBI WGS metagenome assembly OFFZ01 (sample SAMEA3504102, study PRJEB24116) | mouse gut metagenome | biome: mouse gut; feature: mouse-associated habitat; material: faeces | place: Denmark | collected 2011 | reverse complement strand
TTTTTATCCGGGAAATCCGCTCCCTGCGTCTTTTATCCAGTTTTTTCATAACGGAATGCGCTGTCATGTCCCTGTCCAAAGACAAGTTTATCTGAGAAAAGGTGTCTTCCTCTTGCAAGGGAAACACCTTTTTGTAATATACCGTAATCATCCGCCACCTCATTTCAGGGGATTTTTGTAAAATTCCCTGAAGTCCGAATAGCCTTCTTTCTGCAGTTGTTCCTTCTGGAACTTTTTATTCTTGTTCATCCTCACCACAAGCACCTGACTGCCTTCTTCCCTCTCCTTTTGGGCCATGGCTATCACCCTGCAAAGCTCCTCTCCCGGAAGCCCCTTTTCCAGCAGATAGGCAACCTTAGGCTGCGAGGGAACCTGAAAACCGCTTTCCATAAGAAGCAGAATAATTCGCTCAAACCCGATGGAAAACCCGCAGGCCGGGACGTCGTTTCCCGTAAATTTTCCTACCATCTTATCGTATCTTCCGCCGCCTCCGCAGCTTCCGCCAAACTCAGGCATGGCGACCTCAAAAATCGTCCCCGTATAATAGGACATTCCCCGCACCAGCGTGGGGTCGAAGACCGTCTCGAACCCTGCCTCCTTGGTGGCCTGTACGCTGTCGATGATCTCCCGCAGCCCCTCCGTGACGGAAGGCTCCATCACGCCGGAAAGCGCCTCCCCCAGATAGGCCACGCCGTCCTCCGCCTTCTCCAGGTTCTGATACAATTCCAGATATTTATCTACGGTATTCCCGTCAAATCCGTTCTCCAGAAGCTCTGCCCTCACGCCCTCCAGGCCAATCTTGTCCATTTTGTCCAGGGTAATGAAGACATTGTCGTAAGCCTCCTCCGGAAAGCCGCTGTAGGCCGCCATGGCCTTTAAGATCCTTCTGTCGTTTATCCGTATCTCGAAGCCCCTGAACCCAAGCTTTGTCAAAGTGGTGGTGGTGGCCAGGATCAGCTCGATTTCCGCCAGGTTGGAGGGCTCTCCGAAGATATCGATGTCGCACTGCATGAACTGGCGGAAACGCCCTCTCTGGGGCCTGTCCGCACGCCACACATTGCCGATCTGGAGAGCCTTGAAGGGGGAGGGGAGCTGGGCGGCATTGTTGGAATAATACCGCACCAGGGGCACGGTCAGGTCATAGCGCATCCCGAAGTCCACCACGTCCTCCTCTTCCTGTGCCTGGGCCACATTCAGCTTCTCCCCGCGCTTCAGGACCTTGAATATCAGTTTTTCGTTATCTCCTCCCTGTTTGTTCGTCAAATTCGCGATATTCTCCATACAGGGGGTCTCTATGGAGGTGAATCCGAATCTGCCGTAGGTCTCCTTGATCACGCCGATCACATAATCCCTTATCTGCATCTCCTCCGGCAGAATATCCCTCATGCCTGTCACAGGCTTCTTGCTAAGCGCCATACTTCCCGTCGGACCGCTTTCATCCGACCTCCTCCTCTCTGTTTTCCTTATCCGGGGTACTCCCCCCACAGGCCCCGCTTTCCGGGCCTTTTATACTGCATAACGCTGAATACTGCCTAATGCAATCATGCGATTGAACCGGTCAGCGTTATGCAGTCTGATTTCACGGCAAGTGAAATCGTTAAGCAGTATATCTTATCCATGATATCTTTTTTGGCGGTGGCTGTCAAGAAATATGTCCGCCGGAAAACGTGACCTCCCGTCCGGTATCACACGATGACGGAATATATCGTTCTTCCCTCCGCCACGCTCCTCTTTCCGGTATACTCCTCTCCAATCCTCTCCCGCCCGTCATTAAAACAGAACATCAACAGCCAGCCCTGCTCCTGCCCTCTGCCCTCCATATATGCCGACAACTGGGCCAGTTCTTCCGAAAATCGTTTCGGGCCATGCCACACCTTCAGCTCCAGAATATATTCCCGCTTTCCGTAGAAGACGACGATGTCCATCCTGGCGCTGTCCCTGGTCTCCGGCTCCACCACATAATGTCCCGTACCGTTGATGATCGGCTTCAGGAAAGCCAGGAACAGCAATCTGCCCTGTCGCTCCAGGAACGCGTCATCCCTCTTCCTGTATTCCGCGTCCATAAAATCCCGGAACCCCAGCAGAATCCCCTCCATGTCCAGGCTTCCCTCTTCGGTGACAAAGCGGCTTCTCGGTATGGGGAGCCTGCGCTGTTCCATCAGCTTTCCGGCAATCAGGTGGTCGTAGATATAGATTTCGAAAATGATATTGGATATCTTACAGATTCCATCCTCCTCCGCAAGGATGCCGAATGTCACGCCGAGATCGATTTCCGGGTTTGACAGCTTATAGGGAATCTGCCTGCCCTCCAGCAGGATTCCTTCCACAAGCCTTCTGAACCTGTCATTATTCTCAATGTTCTTGACCACATCGTCGAACAGCGTGTTCGTGCCCTTCAGGATCTCCCGCACCGCTGTGCGTATGCCCTCTTTTGTCCAATATTCCGGAAGCTCCACGATTTCCGGAAGCCTCTCGTCCAGCCAGAGGCAGATCAGGCTGACCAGGAAGGGATATCCTCCGGTGTACCTGTAGATTTCCTCCGCCATCCCCTCCGCCTCGAGAGAGATGCCCTTTTCCGCTCTGTACTCCCGAAGCATGGAACAGATCTCCGGGACGGACAGCCTCATGTCCACCGGGAAATCCACCGCCACGTTCCAGGGCGAATTATACTTTCTCTCTTCGTCCGGCCGATATTTTATCTTCAAATTTTTGATATCGTAGACACCCGCAAGGATCACGCTCTTGAAAGTGACTGTCCCGAACGCCCGCTCCAGATACAATTCCCGCAGCAGCCCCAGGAAATTCAGGAACATCTGATTATCCGTGCTTTTGTCCACCTCATCGATGAACAGGAGCACCTCCCTGTCAGCCTGGGCACAGAACGCCGTGATGCGCTCCTTTAAGGTGTCCAGGTTCTCTTCCGGTGCAAAAGTATCCCACAGCTTTCCCTGAGCCTCATGGTAGCCGGACATCCGAAGCCCTCTTGCGAATCTGGAACAAATCCTGCGGACAAAAGTGTCTTCTGTCCCAAAGGCCTCGCTCCCCATTCCCTCGAAGCTGGTATTGATTACGATATACCGCTCTTTCAGCCGTCTCCACAACAGCATGAGCGTTGTCGTCTTTCCGTACTGCCTGGCACGGTTCATGACAAAATAGGAATCCTGCTCAATCAGGCGCACAATCCTGTCAATTTTGTCCGATGTGTCGGCCATAAAGTGGTTTTCCGGAATACATGTCCCCGCAACATTGAATCTCCTGTCCATACGGCTCTCCCTAACCCAATCCCCGGATGCCCCGGCGGAACTGTCCGGCCCTGTCAATCCCTCCGGAACAGGTCCCTGGTGTACACCTTGTCCGCCACCCTGTCCAGGCAGACGTCATAGCGGTTGGCGATGATGCAGTCCGACAGGCGGAAGAATTCCTCCAGGTCGTTCACCACCAGGCTGCCGAAGAAGGTGCTCCCGTCCTCCAGGGTGGGCTCGTAGATCACGATGTTCGCGCCCTTCCCCTTGATGCGCTTCATGACCCCCTGGATGGAGCTCTGGCGGAAGTTGTCGCTGTTGCTCTTCATGGTCAGGCGGTAGACGCCTACAGTCGTAGTCTTCTCATAGGAGCGGTCATAGTCCAGCCGTCCCGAATAGGAATAATACCCGGCCTTCTTCAGCACCTGATCCGCCACGAATTCCTTCCTGGTGCGGTTGGACTCCACAATGGCCTCAATCAGGTTCTCCGGGATATCGCTGTAATTGGCCAGAAGCTGCTTGGTGTCCTTGGGCAGGCAGTAGCCGCCGTAGCCGAAGGAAGGATTGTTGTAATGGTCCCCGATCCGGGGATCCAGGCACACGCCCTCTATGATCTGCCTGGCATCCAGCCCCTTCACCTCCGCGTAGGTGTCCAGCTCGTTGAAGAAGCTCACCCGCAGCGCCAGGTAGGTATTGGCGAAGAGCTTCACCGCCTCCGCCTCCGTGCTCCCGGTGAGGAGGACCGGCACGTCCTCCTTCAATGCCGCCTCGGACAGAAGCCCCGCGAAGGCTTCGGCCCGGGCTCTCGTCCCTTCCTTTTCCGCATCATATCCCACGATGATCCTGGAGGGGTACAGATTGTCGTACAGCGCTCTGGTCTCCCGCAGGAACTCCGGGCTGAACAGGATGCGGTCCGTCCCCTTCCGCGCGTTCAGCTGGGCCGTATATCCCACCGGGATGGTGGACTTTATCACCACCGTGGCCCGTTCGTTGGCCTTCAGGGCCGCGTCCACCACGCCCTCCACCGCCGATGTATCGAAGTAGTTGGTCCTGCTGTCATAGTTGGTGGGAGCCGCCACCACGATGATGTCCGCGTCCCGGTAGGCATTGTCCGCGTCCGTGGTAGCCGTCAGGTGCAGCTCCCTGTCCCGCAGATACTCTTCCAGCTCCTTATCCTTGATGGGCGAGCGCCTCTCATTGATCAGTTTCACCTTTTCAGGAAGGATATCCAACGCCGTCACTGTATTCTCCTGGGCCAGCAGCACCGCCAGCGACAGGCCCACGTAGCCTGTTCCCACAACCGTAATATTCATATCCGTCCGTTCCTCCTGCTTCTATAATCTATAGATTCCAACATTATATCACAAGAGAAAATCAAAGTCTACTCTTCCTTCCGATATCCGGCCTTGCGGTAGAAGGAGGTGGAGGGCATGTTGCACTGCCTGGCCGCCTCCTTCCCGGATATCTCCTTCGCGGCCCACCTCCCGCGGATCTCCTCGAAATTCTCCGGCAGGGGCTTCGCGGGCCTGCCGAAGCGCACGCCCCGGATCTTCGCGGCCTCGATGCCCTCCCGCTGCCTCTCGCGGATGTTCTTCCGCTCGTTCTCCGCCACGAAGGACAGCACCTGCAGCACGATGTCGCTCAGGAACGTCCCCACCAGATCCTTCCCCCGCCTGGTGTCCAAAAGCGGCATGTCCAGCACCACGATGTCCACCTTTTTCTCCTTGGTCAGGACTCTCCACTGCTCCAGCACCTCCCCGTAGTCCCTGCCCAGGCGGTCGATGCTCTTGATATAGAGCAGGTCGTCCGGCCGGAGGCGCTTCAGGAGCTTGCGGTACATAGGCCGGTTGAAGTCCTTGCCGGACTGCTTGTCCACATAGATGTTCCGCTCCGGCACCTGTACCCCGCTCATGGCGATCATCTGCCTGTCCTCATTCTGTTCCTTTGTGCTCACCCGCACATACCCGTATCGGTCTCCCATACACTTCTCGCTTCTCCTTTGTATTCGTGCAGACCCTTTCCGCGGCAGCCACGCGGGAAGGCCTTATGATATAAAAAGGACAACCGTTAACCGATTGCCCCTTTTACCCCTATTCTGCATGTTTACGTCCACCACGGCAGAAGCCCTGACGATCCGTTGCCATACCGTATATACTACCCTTTTCCCGGCTGTGAATCAAGCCCCTTTTCGGACAAATTCTGCTTGACATGTGTCTAAAAGCCAAGGTATGCTAAATATGTAAATTTTCTTTTCTAATTCACGAATCGGCGAAAGGAAGGGACGACTATGAAGACCAGAATCTATCAGGATGGGAAATCCATCCGCATCCGGGTGGCATCGGACGCCCCCCCAGGAGACCTGCGCAGCCCAGGAGCTGGGCAGCTATCTGGAGCGGATGACCTCCGCGGCCTTTGACGCCGCGGAAGCGGATTATGACGGGCCTGTCATCGCAATCGGGAAGGCCGCGGAAAGGTACGGTGTATCATTTGACGGAAAAGACGACGACTTCCTCCTGAGGTCCGCAGGGGAGAATCTGTGCATCGCAGGCGGCAAGCGCGGCGTCATCTACGGCGTGTACGAGATTCTGGAAAGGCTGGGCTGCCGTTTCTTTACCGCCACCTGCGAGAAAGTGCCCTTTGTGGACGAACTTGTGCTGGAGGAGCTGGACGAAGCCCACAGCCCTGACTTCATCTACCGGGAGCACAATTATTACGAGTCCCGGGTCTACACGAAATTCGCCGTAAAATCCCGCCTCAACGGCCAGCAGCATCCCATCAGCGAGAAATACGGCGGGCATATCCAGTATTCCTGGTTCGTGCATTCCTTTGAGAATATCGTCTCCCCGGAGGAATACGGCGAGGCCCATCCCGAATACTTCGCCATGGACAAAGAGGGCGTCCGCATGCTCACCCCCTATAAGAACCAGCTCTGCCTGAGCAACCCGGAGCTGGTGCCCATCGCGGTGGCCGCCGTGCGAAAGAACCTCACGGAGCACCCGGAGGCGGAGATCGTCTCCATCTCCCAGAACGACTGGAGCCTGGACTGCCAGTGTCCCGAGTGCCGCCGCATCAATGAGGAGGAGGGCGCGTCCTCCGGCACGCTGATCCGCTTCGTGAACGCCATCGCCGAAGAGCTGGAGCCGGAGTTCCCCAGGGTGACCTTCGACACCCTGGCCTATCAGTACACCAGGAGCGCCCCCAAGGTAAGGCCCCGCCACAATGTGTGCGTGCGCCTGTGCTCCATCGAGTGCTGCTTCGCCCACGCCTTCGAGGAGTGCTCCAGAGAGCGGAACATGGCATTCGTAAAGGACATCCGGGACTGGCACGGGACCGGCGCGCAGCTCTATATCTGGGACTACACCACCTGCTTCAACTACTATCCCACGCCCCATCCCAACTGGCGCTCCCTGCAGCCCAACATGCGCCTGTTCCGGGAGAACGGCGCCAAGGGCGTCTTCGAGCAGGCCTGCGGCGCGCTGCGGGGTTCCACGGACCTGAATGAACTGCGGGCCTATCTCATCTCCAAACTGCTGTGGGACGCGGATGCGGACGTAGACCGCCATATGGAGGAATTCACGGATTACTATTACGGGGAGGGCGGGAAATATATCCGGCAGTACATCCGTCTCCTCTGCGATACCGCCAGGAAGGAAGACGACCATGTAGGCTTCAATGACAAGCCTCTGCACAGATTCCTGGACGAGGCCTATCTGGACCAGTACGACAGCCTGTTGTCCCAGGCCAGGGAAGCCGTGAAAGACGACGCCATACGCCTCTGGCGGGTGGAAAAGGCCCGCCTCTCCATCCGCTACGTGCGGCTCATGCGCGGTTTCCTGTTGAAGCAGGAGCTGCCGAAGGAGGAGCTGAACCGCTTCTTCGCCGACTGGGAGAGCTTCGGGCTCACCCGCATGGAGGAATGGTGCAGCCCGAATACCACCCGCAAGGCCCTGCTGCGCGGAAAGCCTGTGGGGGCGCAGTTGTACTCCTACTGGGCCGATGAGGGGCCGGAGGAGCTGTAGTGCCATGATTCTCCGTATTCCGGGCAGATTTCCGATGTCAGACGGCTGGCGCGCCACTGTGCCAGCCGTTTCCTCCAAGGCTGATGGAGTCCACCGCCAGCGGCCGGTTCACCCTATCCTGCTCTTCCGCATCTATCCGCATCCGATATCTCCCTCAAGATACAGTTTTTCATATTCAGGAGATTGGTCAAAAAATGTTGTATAGACCGCCGGATTGCCAGAACTGATGATATCATGAAGGAAGAAAGCAAAATGAATCAGTGTCTGTGAGGAATCCGAATTGATTTCAGCGCTTCCTTATGCTATAGTATCCTTAGATGGAAAAAAATACGTTTTGAAAGGGAAGGGTGGAAATGAAAAAAGTCTTATCAGCCATTGCGTTTGTATCGATTGCCATGGTAACAGGCAGCATTGTCTCCTATGCGGTGAACAGAAGTTCCGTGGAAGTCCCGGACGAGGCACAGGAGAGACAGGCAAGCTTTTTCTGCACGGTTTCCGGATGTACACAGACGGAGGCGCATATGCATGGCCTCTGCGGCATCAACGGCTGTACGCTCACAGGCGAGCACAGCCATGGCAGATGCAGCATTGCGGGATGTACCGAAACCGCAGCGCACATGCACAACGGGGAGTACTTCTATCCGCACACCGCTGACGACGGCCACGGGTATCATAGCTGCGGTTTGCCGGGATGCAGCCTGGAAGCCGTTCACACACATGGAGCCTGCGGCATCGACGGCTGTACGCTCACAGGCGAGCACAGCCACGGCAGATGCGGCATTGCGGGATGTACCGAGACAGAAGTGCACATCCACGACGGGGAGTACTGCTATCCGCACACCGCTGACGACGGTCACGGGTATCATAACTGCGGTTTGCCGGGATGCACAGATATGAGCAGCCATACACACAATTCCTGCGGTGTCGCGGGATGCTCACAGACCGGTGAGCACAGCCATGGAGGAAACAGGGGCGGCCATCATCAATCCGGTCACCGAGGCGGCCATCATTGAGGCTAAGATAAAGAGGATAGAGAAGTTCCTGCTGCCGCCATCCCCTCCAAGAAGCAAGCTCCCTGGTTCCGGAACCGGGGAGCTGTTTTCATGCCCGCCGTCCTGCCGGAACAGCCCTTTCAGATTTGAGCTCCCCCCCTATGCTCACGAAATCCTGATAATCTGCTCATAGAGCAGCAGTTCCTGTGCATTTACATTCCGGTTGTCATGGTAATGCCCGAAGAACCACTTCTTAAACCTGGTATTCTGCCGGATTTCCTCCAGATATGCTTTCCTCTCCTGCCAGACAGGATCCTCATAATCCAAATATTCTCCCCATGTCAGCCTCATCGTCTCTTCTCCCCCCTCTTTTGTCTCCGGCAGCCCTGCCCCATCCCCTCCGGTCCTATCCGGCTGCAGGGGGCCTGCTGCGCTTCCCCTTCCGGCCATATCCGGCTGCAGGAGACCTGCTGCGCTCCCCTTCCGGCCTTCGGCTGTTTCCTCCCGACGCGGTCCATACGTGAAAGGTTCCTGCATCCCTTGAACGTTTCCGGAACGTACTACAATATCATCTTCGATGCCAGGCAGGTATAAAGCTCCGCCTGCTGCATGGCCTCCTCATAGCGTGCCGCCTCCTGTTCCAGGTCTTTCCCGAACAATGCCATGGGTACCCTGCGGACGCCCTCATAATCCGCCAGAAATCCGGCGCACACAACGGCTGCATCCCTGAACGCGTATCTGTCCTCCAAGGAGCCTGGCACATCCCCTCCCGCGCGAATCATCTGAAAGTCACGGATTCCCATATGGTCCAACGTGCCGTCTCCTGAAACATGGAAATCCGCCACCTGGAAAAAACTCTCATAGTGCAGGCTGTTGCTCACGGCCGTGATACCTCTGGTCTCCACCTTGGTGTAAAGGCTTTTGGCATAGGAATCCGACAGATAAGATCTGGTCATAAAATACTCACCGGACAGGTAATAGTCCGCCTTAGAGGCGTAATCAGCGCCGCTTAAAACGGAATGGACCGGCCTGTCGGTGTCGATTGACAAATCAATCAAGTCAAACGTATTGATTCTGCGGTTAAACCGCTGTACCATCTCCGTCCGTTCTGCAGAACTGTACCTGGATTCCTCCCGAACCGAATAGACCCCGGCGGATGAAAAGTCGGACAGATGCCCCTCCTCTTTCATGCACAGCAGATAGACGCCGTCCTCCCCCAGCAGATGCAGCTCATTCTCATACCTCCATGCCCCCTCTTCCCGGGGCTGGGCCAGGTCGCAGATCAGCCACTTCTCCACCTGCTCCCAGGGCAGACTCCACCAGAAGAGCCCTCCGGCTACACAGCCCCTCTCCTCCCGGTGCCTCCTGATCTGCTCCTTTATATTTTCCAGCTGCGTCTCAAGCTGTACCCGTGCGGGATCGGTTTTTGGCCTGCGCCCAAAGAACCCTTTCTTCTGCTGTGGGGCAACCTCCAGCCGTTCTTTCCAGCAAAAGTTTTTGTCCAGCAGCTCCCTCTGGGTCTTCGCTGCCTGTATCAGCAGCTTCCTGTATGTATCATCCGCTCCCCCTGTGTCGAAAAACATAACCTGCCTCCCGCCTCTTTATCTCCTGTCACAGATTTGCGTCCCCCGGCGTCCTGTCGGTCTCTGAAAGCCATTACCGGAAATTCTCTGCTACAGCTGCTTCACATTGATTTTACCGTTTCTGTTTGGCCGGACGGACAGTTTAAATACATCCCCCTCTTTCAGCACAAAGGAAGCATAGCCCACTCCCACGGAATTCTCGTTGGCCAGATCCGCTCCTATGGCGCCGCCCGCAAGCACGGAGCCGCCCCCGGCACCCAGCAAAGTCCCTCCTAAAAAAGCGCCTGTAACGGCATTGGTAAATCGTTTTTCACCGGCTTTCGGGTCCGAGAAATACAGGACATGGTGTCCCGGAGCCAGGTCGATCTCATATGGCTTCTCGCTGGCTTTCAGCACCATCGTGGGAAGATCGGAAGAGCGTCGTGTAGGGAAAGA
>OFFZ01002226.1_pt1 | contig 10288 bp, 8 predicted proteins | sample 1521631 | NCBI WGS metagenome assembly OFFZ01 (sample SAMEA3504102, study PRJEB24116) | mouse gut metagenome | biome: mouse gut; feature: mouse-associated habitat; material: faeces | place: Denmark | collected 2011 | reverse complement strand
ATTAATTTTTAATTTCCGGCGGACCGGCATTGACATTTCTTATCAAATTGGGTATCATTGACTTTAATGAGTAGAAGTGCTAAAGCGATAAGAAAGGGGATATTTCCAATGCCTATTACAGATATTTTGGAGAAAAACTGCCGGCTGTACGGTGATGACGTGTGCCTGGTGGAGATCAACCCGGAGATGCCGGAGACAAGACGTGTGACCTGGAAGGAGTATGAACTGATCGAGCCGGTGCGCGCGTCTTATTACAGGCGTGAGATCACGTGGAGCGTATTCAATGAGAAGTCCAACCGTTTTGCCAATCTTCTGCTGGAGCGCGGGATCAAGAAAGGCGATAAGGTGGCGATCCTTCTGATGAACTGCCTGGAATGGCTGCCGATATATTTCGGGATCCTGAAGACGGGAGCGTTGGCTGTGCCGCTTAATTTCCGTTATTCTGCGGAGGAGATTCAGTATTGCGTGGAGCTTGCCGAGGTGGACGTGCTGGTGTTTGGACCGGAGTTTATCGGGCGTGTGGAGGAGATCGCGGACAGTATCAGCAAGCACCGCCTGCTTTACTATGTGGGGGACGGCTGTCCGGGATTCGCAGAGGATTATACCATGCATTCTGCCAACTGTTCCAGCCAGTCTCCGAAGATCGATATCAATGACGAGGATTATGCGGCGATCTATTTCTCTTCCGGGACGACCGGATTCCCTAAGGCCATCCTGCATACACACGAGGCGCTGATGCATTCCGCCAAGGTGGAGCAGAATCACCATGGACAGACGAAGGACGATGTATTCTTATGCATTCCGCCGCTCTATCATACCGGAGCCAAGATGCACTGGTTCGGGAGCCTCCTCTCCGGCAGCCGGGCGGTGCTGCTGCGGGGGGTGAGCCCAGAATGGATCCTCCGGGCGGTGACCGAAGAAAAGTGCACCATCGTTTGGCTGCTGGTGCCCTGGGCCCAGGACCTGCTGGACGCCATCGACTCCGGGAAGGTCCAGCTGGACAGCTATCTGCTGGACCAGTGGCGGCTGATGCACATTGGCGCTCAGCCGGTACCCCCCAGCCTGATCAAGCGCTGGAAGCAGATCTTCCCCCACCACCAGTACGACACCAATTACGGACTCAGCGAATCCATCGGCCCCGGCTGCGTCCACCTGGGCGTGGAGAACATCCACAAGGTGGGGGCCATCGGCGTGCCGGGCTACCACTGGGAGACCAAGATCGTGGACGAGCAGTGGAACGAGGTGCCTCAGGGGGAGATCGGAGAGCTGGCCGTCAAGGGCCCCGGCGTGATGCTGTGCTACTACAAGAACAAGGAGGCCACCGACGAGATCCTCAAGGACGGGTGGCTGTATACCGGGGACATGGCCCGGATGGACGGGGACGGTTTCATCTTCCTGGTGGACCGGAAGAAGGACGTGGTCATCTCCGGCGGCGAGAACATCTACCCGGTCCAGATCGAGGACTTCCTGCGGAAATTCGATAAGATCAAGGACGTGGCGGTGATCGGCCTGCCGGAGCCCCGTCTGGGAGAGATCACGGCGGCCATCATCGAGGTCAAGGAGGGCGTATCCTGCACCGAGGCGGAGGTCAACGAGTACTGCCGGGAGCTGCCCCGGTACAAGCGCCCCCGGAAGGTCATCTTCGACAAGGTGCCCCGGAATCCCACCGGCAAGATCGAGAAGCCGGTCCTCCGGGAAAAGTACTGCCATGGCCGCCTGGTGGAAGCCCAGATCACCCGGTGATTTTGAGAGAGAAAGTGGGATGGATTTATGGACCTTGCTATTAAAATCGCGCTCCTGATCGTCTTTTTCGGCGTCATGATCGGCATCGGCCTCTACTGCCGCCGTCATGCCACCGACGTCAACGGCTTCGTCCTGGGCGGACGGAGCGTGGGGCCCTGGCTCACCGCCTTCGCCTATGGCACCAGCTATTTTTCCGCCGTGGTCTTCGTGGGCTACGCGGGGCAGTTCGGATGGAAGTACGGCATCGCCGCCACCTGGGCGGGGCTGGGCAACGCCTTTATCGGCTCCCTTCTGGCCTGGGTGGTCCTGGGACGACGGACCAGGGTCATGACCCAGCACCTGGACAGCGCCACCATGCCGGAATTTTTCGGCAAGCGCTTCGACAGCAAGGCCCTGAAGCTGGCGGCGTCCGCCATCATCTTTATTTTCCTTATTCCCTATACCGCGTCCCTGTATAACGGGCTTTCCCGTCTGTTCGGCATGGCTTTTGATATCGACTACTCCGTGTGCGTCGTCGTCATGGCCATCCTCACCGGCGTATACGTCATCGCCGGGGGGTATATGGCCACCGCCATCAACGATTTTATCCAGGGCATCATCATGCTGGTGGGCATCGCGGCGGTGATCCTGGCGGTGCTGAACAGCCAGGGCGGTTTTCTGGCCTCCCTGGAGAAGCTGGCCCAGGTCCAGGGGGACAGTACTATCCCCGGCGTGTACGCCTCCTTCTTCGGACCGGACCCGGTGAATCTGCTGGGGGTGGTGATCCTCACCAGCCTGGGCACCTGGGGCCTGCCCCAGATGGTCCAGAAGTTCTACGCCATCAAGAGCGAAGCCGCCATCAGCAAGGGCACCGTTATTTCCACCGCCTTCGCCCTGGTGGTATCGGGCGGATGCTATTTCCTGGGCGGCTTCGGGCGGCTGTTCTCGGATCGGATCGACATCGCGGCCAACGGGTATGACTCCGTTATCCCCACCATGCTGTCCGGCCTGCCGGCGATCTTGATCGCTGTGGTGGTGATTTTGGTGCTGTCGGCATCTATGTCCACTTTGTCTTCCTTGGTGCTGGCCTCCAGCTCCACCTTGACATTGGACTTTATTAAGGGTAATATCATTAAGGATATGGATGAAAAGCGGCAGGTCAGATGGATGCGGGGCCTGGTGGTGGTGTTCATCGCCATCTCCGTGGTGCTGGCGCTCATTCAGTATAAATCCAGCGTGACCTTTATCGCCCAGCTCATGGGCGTCAGCTGGGGCGCGCTGGCGGGGGCGTTCCTAGCTCCCTTCCTGTACGGGCTGTACTGGAAGCGGACTACCAAGGCGGCCTGCTGGGTGAGCTTCGTGTTTTCTACCGTGTTCATGCTGGCGGTGATCTCTCCGGTGAAGGGGAGCCTGCCCGGTTTGCTCCAGTCTCCCATCAACGCGGGGGCGTTCTGTATGATCGTGGGATTGGCTATCGTGCCGGTGGTGAGCGTTGTCACCAAGGCGCCCAGTAAGAAAAGGTTGGAGGATGTGTTCTCCTGCTACGAGAGGAAGGTCACGGTCACGGTACGGGATTCCATCGGAGAACAGGAGTGACCCGCAGGGCCTTTCCCAAGCATCAAGCCGCCTGCGGCGGCTAGCCCCACAAGGAGGCCAAAACCTCGCAGGCAGTATCTCTTTGAAAGGGCGTCAGCCGAAGTCCTACAAGCGCCAGAGCGGCAGAAGAAGGACGGATATTCGGAGGCTTCGCCTAACCAGAAACCCTGCCGCACAGTCCTTTGCCCCTCGCCGAGGTGGACGCCCAAAGGGCGGCCCCGAGAAAGGGATTCTTAAAACCGTAGGTTTAAGTGATTTTTTGGGGACTTTTTGTTCACACAAAAAGTACCCGCAGGGTCCGGGGGCGCGCAGCCCCCGGGGCATCGAATCGAAACAACTACCGTGCCGCGCACAGCGCGGCAGAGAAACATTGACCATCGAGGAGGACCCGAGAAATGAAAAAACTGCTTCTAGGCAACGAGGCCGTTGCCCGCGGCCTCTGGGAAGCGGGCTGCACCTTCGTCTCCAGCTACCCCGGCACGCCGAGTACCGAGATCACCGAGGCCGCGGCGAAGTATCCGGAGATCTACGCCGAGTGGGCCCCCAATGAAAAGGTGGCCATGGAAGCCGCTTTCGGCGCGTCCCTGGCGGGCCGCCGCAGCTTCTGCGGTATGAAGCACGTGGGGCTCAACGTCGCCGCCGACCCCCTGTTCACCATCGCCTATACCGGCGTCAACGGCGGCATGATCATCGCCGTGGCCGACGACCCGGGGATGCACTCCTCCCAGAACGAGCAGGACTCCCGCCACCACGCCCGGGCCGCCAAGCTCCCCATGCTGGAGCCCAGCGACTCCGCCGAGGCGCTGGAATTTACCAAGCTGGCCTATGGGCTGTCGGAGGACTTTGACACCCCGGTCATTATGAAGATGTGTACCCGCGTGGCCCACTCCCAGAGCGTCGTGGAGCCCGGCGAGCGGGTGGAGCCCGCCCAGAAGCCCTACGAGAAAAACGGGGCCAAGTACATCATGATGCCCGGCAACGCCAAGGCCCGCCATCCCGTGGTGGAGGAGCGCCTGCGGAAGATCGCCGAATGGGCGGAGACCGCCTCCGTCAACCGGGTGGAGCCCGGAAAGGACCGGAAAATGGGCATCATTACCTCCTCTACCAGCTATCAGTACGTGAAGGAGGTCTGCGGGGATACCTATCCGGTATTGAAGCTGGGCATGATCTGGCCCCTGCCGGAGAAGAAGATCACCGAGTTCGCCAAGTCCGTGGACCTGCTGCTGGTGGTGGAGGAGCTGGACGGCTTCATCGAGGACTACTGCCGGAACCTGGGGCTGGCCTGCGCGGGAAAGGCCAATTTCCCCTGCATCGGCGAGCTGAGCCAGAACGCCGTGGCGGCGCAGCTGACCCATGAAGACCGCGCCGGCGTCAAGCTGGAGGACGCCATCCCGCCCCGGCCACCGGTCATGTGCGCCGGATGCCCCCACCGCGGGCTGTTCTATACGCTGAAAAAGAACAACCTCACCGTCCTGGGGGATATCGGCTGCTACACGCTGGGCGCGGTGGCGCCTCTGGGAGCCATGGACTCCACCATCTGCATGGGAGCGTCCATCTCCGGGTTGCACGGCTTCAACAAGGCCAACGGCGGCGAGAGCGAGGGCCGGACGGTGGCCGTCATCGGGGACTCCACCTTCATGCACTCCGGCGTCACGGGCCTTATCAACACGGCCTATAACGAGTCCAATTCCACCGTCATCATTCTGGACAACTCCATCACCGGCATGACCGGCCACCAGCAGAATCCTACCACCGGCTACAACCTCAAGGGCGACCCCTGCGCCAAGATCGATCTGGAGAGCCTGTGCCGGGCCGTGGGCGTCAACCGGGTCCGGGTGGTGGACCCCTACGATCTGGCCGCCTGCGACGCGGCGGTCAAGGAGGAGCTGGCGGCGAAGGAGCCCTCCGTCATCATCTCCCGCCGCCCCTGCGCCCTGCTGAAATATGTGAAGCACCCCGGCCCCATCGCGTCCGATCCGGACAAGTGCGTGGGCTGCAAGTCCTGTATGCGCATCGGCTGTCCCGCCATCAGCATCGCGGACGGCAAGGCGGTCATCGACAACACCCTCTGCACGGGCTGCGGCGTGTGTACCCAGCTGTGCAAATTCGACGCCCTGGGCGGAAAGAAGGAGGCGTGAGCATGGAAACGAAAAACATCATGATCGCCGGCGTAGGCGGTCAGGGCACCCTGCTGGCCAGCAAGCTGCTGGGCGGGCTGCTGCTGGGCAAGGGCTTTGACGTGAAGGTCAGCGAGGTCCACGGCATGAGCCAGCGGGGCGGCAGCGTGGTGACCTACGTCCGCTGGGGGGAGAAGGTGTATTCCCCCATCATCGACAAGGGGCAGGCGGACGTGATCCTGTCCTTCGAGCTGCTGGAGGCCGCGCGGTGGACGGAGTATCTGAAGGCCGGCGGCAGGATCGTCACCAACACCCAGCAGATCAACCCCATGCCGGTGATCACCGGCGCGGCGGCGTATCCGGAGGCCCTGGTGGAGAAGATGCGCGCCGCGGGTCTGGAGGTGGACGCCATCGACGCCCTCTCCCTGGCCGAGGAGGCCGGGAGCAGCAAGGCGGTGAACATCGTCCTCATGGGGCGGCTGTCCAAGTGGTTCGACTTCACCGAGGAGGAGTGGCTGGCGGCGATCCAGCAGAGCGTCCCGCCCAAATTCCTGGAGATGAATCAAAAGGCGTTCCGGCTGGGACGGGAAGCGTGATCCTTTTTCTTGAAAGAAAAAGGACCAAAAAGAACTTTAATGCGAGACTAAAATTGTTGCTGTTCCTGGATCTCTGCCCGGTGACGGCAGTATGCTTCTGATCGGGGGAACAATATCGGTAAAGATGTCCGGAGAGTGCGTCTCCGGACATCTTTTTACCAAAACTCTTATATTTTTGCCAGTTATGCCGATAACCACGATATAGGATGAGGCAGCGAACAGGCTGCATTGAGCAAGGATGCTCCTTCACCATGTTCCACAATCATTGAAGGAGGAAACAAACTATGCAGATATCATCATTTGTCCCCGGCTTTTACAGCGCCCAGACAGCACTTATTAAATCCGCTATGAAAAGCATTTCCAAGAGCAAAGAGGACTTTTCTTCCCATTTCAGCGGTCCGAACGATGTTACTGTGAACCGCGACGGCCACGGTGGCATCTTTTACGCATCCGCTACCCCCTATGTCCGCTTAATGGAGCAGTACGACCGCTGGAAGGCCCAGCTGCCGGAGGAGGAGGCCGCCGCTCTGCCGGACTCTGTTGGACTGACGGAGGAAAATATCGCGTATCTCAAGGACCGGTATTCCGGGGAGCTGACCTGGATGGAGCGCGAGGACGCGCTGAACACCATGAAGCAAATGGGCATCATCAACGACCAGCAAAAGTTCTTGGCTCATAACAGCAGCAATGTCACCTTGGTCTCCCTTAGGGTGGGCAACGAAGCCCAGCAGGGTGCCGAGATGGAGAAGCTACGCCAGCAGTTTCACCGCTATGACCCGATGGAGCGGGACTGGAACGTCCTGTTGGAAGACACGCCGGTCTCTGGCTTCCGCACCATTGACGATATCCTCAGTTGGGTCGATCAGCTCTCTGAGACCACCGTGGACCCGCTGCGCTGCAAGGTAGAGCGCCCTTCCTGAAACAGCGGAAAGGATATCTTGTCATGATGGATATTGGTATTACAAGCCAACTGGCGGCACCTTCCAACTGGGGGAGAACACAGCCAAATCACCGCAATATGACTTTCCCAATAAACAGGGTAAATCCAACCACAACGCCAGACATGCTGTTTTATGAAGGTATGGGCGATGGTCAGGATGTCCATGTATTATTGATGGAGGGCTCCACCGAGGAAGACCCCGTGGTGCGGATCAAGGGGCACTCTTACAACGGGGAATTTGACTTCACCTGCCACGTCAAGGATATCGATCCCCGCAATGCTTCCTATGCGGAAATGTGCGCCCTGTTTGGCTGGCAAAGAAAGCTCGATCCCAGCGGCTTCGATGACAAGCTCATGTTTCCGACCCCCTTGGGGATGGAGGTGGGGAACGTGCTGCAGCGGCAAGACTTCGTGAGCCGGAGCAGCAGCTATCTTGCTTCCGGAAAATTTAGTCCGTCCATAGCGGATCAGACAAAAAATCTGCTGGCGCTTTATGATCAGGTGATCCAGTCGAACCAGCCGGACGACATCCAGGCGTATTGCGCATACCGCCGCGCGGCGGATGACGCGCTGATGGAATTGCTGGAGCTGGTATAGAAACGCGGCGGATAAATACTACATTTTTCAGAAGACAGGAGAAAAGGACATGATCATCGGCAACTACAATTATTCCCCGATCGAGCAGGGCAACGGCTACACTTGCGGCTTTGTCAAGCTGAATTTCACGCCCCGCAAGGTGGAGCACCGCGTTCCCGAGGCTTCCGAGACCGGCGGGGGCCAGCCTGCCAAAGGCTTAGACGCACTCTCCCCGGAGGAGAAGACCGCTCTGAAAAACAAGCTGCACAACGGTCAGGGAGACCTCTCCCTGCAGGAATGGGACGATTTTCTCGCGGATCTGGAGGAGTACGGGATCATCTCTCATGAAGAACGGTTTTTTGCCAACGGGACCCTCCGCGAGATACCGGGGGCGGTTTTGAGGGACGGCTCCCACGCCTTCCATGGAAGTGTCGATCAGGACGTCGGGAATATGTGGAAGGGCGACCCCCTCTCATGGCTGGATGATATGGACGTGTATATGCTGAAAAACCAGCTGTACGCCTCCATGGGCAGCCGGTACATGGTCGAGCCCGGCGGACAGCGGGCGGCGTTCCAAAAGGTGTCGCAGATCACGAAGGATCTATTGAATTGCATATAAGAATGAAGTGAGAGCCAACGCCCGGAGGGCGCTGGCTCTCTTACGCTTAACACGGACAGCGGACCGTCATCGTCCCCGCGCCGCCGTCGATGGTACACGCGGCCCCCATGGGCAGCGTCACCATGGGAGTGCAGTGGGCGGAGCGGACGTTATACAGCACCGGCCTGGGCCATCCGGCAAAGAAGTCCCGCAGCAGCGCCTCCGGCCCGTAGTCCGCCTGGCGGGCGTTGCGGCAGTCGGTGAACACCCCGAATACCAGCCCTGCCGCGCCGTCCAGGACGCCGCCATACCGGAGCTGGCACAGCATCCGCTCCAGGGCGTAGACCTCCTCGCTCACGTCCTCCAGATAGAGGATGCAGCCCCGCGCGTCGATCTGCCAGGGGGTGCCCATGGAGGCGGAGACCAGGGACAGGTTGCCGCCGGTCAGCCGCCCGCAGGCCCGGCCGGGACGCAGGGTTTTGATCTCCTCCCCCGGCGGGTTCTGGATGTCCAGGCACGCCCCCATTTCCAGCGCCGAGCAGAGGCTGTGCCAGGTGAAGTCATCCTGCTCCCGCCCGAGGGTCCAGCTGGCCATTGGACCGTGGAAGGTCACCAGCCCGCACCGCTGGGCGATGGCCAGATGCAGACTGGTGACGTCGCTGAACCCGATCAGCGGCTTCGGATGGGCGGCGATGCACGGGTAGTCCAGCAGGGGAAGCATCTGCCACGCGGTCTCGCCGCCCCGGGTACACCAGATGGCGGCAATGTCCGGGTCCGCGAAGCCCCGGTTCAGATCGGCGGCTTTGACCTCCGGCGGCGCGGCGGCGTAGCCGCTGGGCGCGGACCCCCGGCAGGAGTCCCCGATCTTCACCCGGAACCCCAGGGCCTCCACGCTGGCGGCGACCGCCTCAACAGGCTGGTCTGCGGTAAGGGGAGAAGAGGGGGAGACCAGCAGGATGGTGTCCCCCTTTTTCAGTTTCGGCGGGAATATCATGGCGTTTCCTCCTATTACAATAAGAATTACGGTGAGAGGCACGGCAGCCAGCCGTGTCTTTTTCCGCATTGTTGCCAAAGCTGTTAGAATGAGAGAGTATTGGCCTGACGCTTTCCTCCAAGGACCAACACGTCCGTTGAAAAGTCTGTCAGCCAGCCTCTCATTCGCAGCGTTCGATTTATGCAGGTAGAACCACTTTGTCGGAGCTGCTGCTCCGGCCCGGTGCGTCCGTGTCATCAAATAGATTGAATCGGCAATGATGGAAGGGCTGGTCGCCAAATCATGATCTACGATAGGAGTGTTGAACAATGAACGCAGCGGGTATTGATATTTCCAAGGGGAAGAGTATGGTATCGGTTATGCGGCCTCTGGGCGAGGTGGTGGCAAAACCGTTTACTGTGTGTCACACCGGCAGTGAACTCAAGGAGCTGGCAGACTACTTGAAAAGCCTGGACGGTGAGACGCGGGTGATCATGGAGCATACCGGGCGGTACTACGAGCCTGTGGCCCAGGTTCTCCATGACGCGGGGCTGTATGTCAGTGCGGTGAATCCGAAACTTATCAAGGACTATGGGAACAACTCGCTGCGCAAGGTCAAGACCGACAAGGCCGATTCCAAGAAAATTGCGAAATATGGCCTTGACAACTGGGGAGAACTGCGGCAATATGCTTCCATGGACATAATTCGTTACCAACTGAAGACACTGAACCGGCAGCACGCTCTGTACTCTAAGATGAAAACCGCGATGAAAAACAACCTCATCGCCCTCCTGGACCAGACCTATCCCGGTGTCAACGCCCTGTTCGACAGCCCTGCCCGTGAGGATGGGACGCAGAAGTGGGTGGACTTTGCCGCATCTTTTTGGCACGCAGACTGTGTTCGGGGTATGAGCCAGACCGCTTTCACGGAGCGTTACCGCAAGTGGTGCAAGCGAAACCGCTATAATTTCAGCAGCGATAAAGCTGCCGAAATCTATACTGGAGCAAAAGACCAGATTGCCATGATGCCAAAGGGCGATCTGACCAAGCGGCTGATCCGGCAGGCCATTGATTCCCTCAATACTGTTTCCAGGACCGTGGAACAGCTCAAGGCCGAGATGCTGAAACTGGCATCCCAGCTCCCGGAGTTCCCTGTCGTTATGGAGATGC
>OFFZ01002216.1_pt1 | contig 10317 bp, 9 predicted proteins | sample 1521631 | NCBI WGS metagenome assembly OFFZ01 (sample SAMEA3504102, study PRJEB24116) | mouse gut metagenome | biome: mouse gut; feature: mouse-associated habitat; material: faeces | place: Denmark | collected 2011 | reverse complement strand
GTCGTAATAGGTCTTGGCCAGGAGGAAGGCATATTTCTTGTCCGGGATGTGGGGCGTCATAATCCGCACGTCCACGCCGCTTTTCGCCGTGTTCTGCAAGGCTTTCAGCAGTTCATCGTCCGGGATCAGGTAGGGGGTGAAAATATATACATATTTTTTGGCCCGGTTGATGATGTTCATATAAATGTTTTCCCCTACCGTTTCATTGTCTAAGGGGCTGTCCGTATAAGGCTGCACATACCCGTCGCTTTCATACTGCCGGGTCTGGTAACGGGAAGGCCGGAACTGGTCCAAATCTTTTTCCTCAGTCTTTGTGATATAATCCCACATTTCCAGGAACATCCTGTCCCCGGAGAGCAGCCGCTGGGACATGCTGATATGGTACGTACAGTCATGGGACACGTTGGTCACTGACCAGATGAGGCCGCAGAGCAGGGCCGTCACGGTCAGGACTATATAAATCAGCCGGTGCTTCCGGGACTGGCTGTCTTGAAGGTTTCCGGTTCCTCTCATCAGATTTCTCCATTTTGCGTTCTGTTTTGCTTTCTATTAAGTATGTCGTTCCCCTGTTCCACAGTTCAGGTCCGCCTCAAATCCCCGGGGAAATAAAGCCATGGCGCATACCAGGGGAAGGGCGAAGAAGAACAGGAGCATATATCTCACCAGGATCATGGGGCCCATCAGCACCGTGAGGAGATGGAACACGAAAATCCACATCGGCGTGAACAGCCGGTATTTCCTGCGGCTCCAGAAATAGAGGAACAGGACCATGGTGCACAGAAGATGCCATCCGGGGCTCAGCAGCAGGAAGGCAAGGGGGGCCTTCTGGGCTTCCGGGTCATGGGACAGACGCTCATAGAATGCATGCAGCCCGGGCAGATAGACCCGCTCTTCTCCGGGCGGGGCCACCCTGTAGTCGAAATAGCTTCCCTTCCCGTCCGCGTGGCGGTAGCCGTCGATCAGGGCATGGGGATACCAGGCGTCCACCGTGTTGATCAGGAAGGAATTCACATAGGTCAGGGGATGGGCTGCCCCCAGCCGGATCCAGAGGCGGAAGAAATCTCCCTTATGGGCCAGGAAAGCATCCCTGTGAAAGCCCTGCTTCACGGGGTCGGACACTGTGGGCTTGTACTGCTCCAGGGACTCGCGCCCCACGAAACGGTAAAGGGCCTCCAGGTCCTCTTCCTGCAGGGAGGCGGAATCGTACCGATGGACACGGGCCATCTGCTGCAGAGGCACGGAGAGCATTTCCTCCACCCCACCCGGCGCTACGTCCAGCACCCTGTACACCGGTCCGATATAAATCAGATAGGGGACGATCGTGACCAGCAGAAACGCCACCAGATTCCGTTTATGCCTACGCCAGTCCGCCCGAGCGGATATCCCCAGGACCAGCAGCGTCAGGATGACGATGTACAGGCCGTTGTTGCGGAATATCATGGTGCACAGGGCGGCCGCGCCGAAACGGAGCATCCCCGGCCTGTCCCCCGGAAACCTGCGGTCCGCCGAGAACCGGATGGCGTATAAGAAGAAAAACAGCTCTGCCCCTGTGAAGGGCACATCCTTTGTGGCGCAGATGGAAAAAAGCTGTGCCACCGGGGAAAGGGCATAGACGGCCAGGGTCAGCATCCGGAAGGGGCGCGGCACGCCGGCCTGCGCCATGAACTCTGTCACCGCCGACAGCGCCCAGGCCAGGAAAAGCATCTGCAGGACGGCATATACCGCGATTCCCGCATTATAATTCCCTGTCAGCGCGTGGAGCCCCTCCGTAAGGCCTCCCAGCAGCAGCACATGGGCCACGGGATGGTGGGCGGTGAGCATCCCGTCGCGCACCTGCTCCCATTCATTATAGGCATCGTAGGAGAACGCGCCCGGAAAAATGGAGAACAGGGCCGGAAGCCAGCACAGGAAGAGAAGGCCCGCGCAGAGCAGACGGCTTTTCCGGCGCCCCGCCCCCGGCGCGGCTGTCTCTTTCGCGGGCCTTTCGGCTATCCGGTCGATCAGCTGCCAGAGGAAATACAGAGCCACGGCGCTGCCTGCCCCGGCCAATGCCCATTTCACGTAAAAGGCCTTATCCGTGAGGTCTAATGTATCAAAGCAATCCAGTTGACGGCCCGCCACATAGCAGAAGGCACAGAGCAGTCCGCCGATTGCGGAAAAAATCCATTTTCGCATGCGCATACGGTAAAGTACGGCACCTCCCTTCGCCATTTCATTATAATGTACCCCCTGTTCTTTTGCAACATTCAAAATGGATAAAATAAGCCCTTGCTTTTTCACGGATTGTCTATTATAATGTGAGATACAAAATATAGACAAAAAGTCCGACAGTGAACACAAGATATAGAAAACGGCCGTATCCGTTGCACTTGCGGTGCGGCTTTCTGTATGCGGCGTGTGGCAATGAAGACGGGCATTCATTGAAGAAGATTATTCATAATGAAGAGGAGCATTCATGAGGAGCGGAGAGCGTATGAGGATTCAGAAAAGAGACGGGCGCGTGGTGCCCTACGAAGAGGAGAAGATTGTAGCGGCCATCCAGAAGGCGAACAACGAGGTAGAGGAACGGGACAGGGCTGACCAGGCCCTGGTGGACGAGATCCTCACGGCCGTGCAGGACGAGGGCAGGGAGCTGCAGGCGGTGGAGCATGTGCAGGATGTGATAGAGCAGCATCTGGTGCAGCACAATAAATACGTCCTCTCCAAGAAGTACATGGTGTACCGCTATCAGCGCAGCCTCCTGCGTAAGTCCAACACTACGGACGAGTCCATCCTGAAGCTGATCCGCAACGAGAACAAGGAGCTGGCGGAGGAGAACTCCAACAAGAACACCCGCCTGGCCTCCACCCAGCGGGATTATATCGCAGGGGAGGTGTCCCGGGACGTGACCAGGCGCATGCTCCTGCCGGAGCACATCTCCCTGGCCCACGATAACGGCGTGCTCCATTTCCATGACGCGGACTATTTCATCCAACCCATCTTCAACTGCTGCCTGATCGATATCAAGGACATGCTGGACAATGGGACATCCATCAACGGAAAGATGATAGAGTCCCCCAAGAGCTTCCAGGTGGCCTGCACCGTCACCACCCAGATCATCGCGGCGGTGGCCAGCAACCAGTACGGCGGCCAGTCCGTGAACATCAAGCACCTGGGGAAATATCTGCGCAAGAGCAAGGACAAGTTCACCGCCCAGCTGGACGAGGAGTTCGGGGACAGGCTGGACGCCGCGGACAAGGAGCGGATTGTGGAGCTGCGCCTCCAGGACGAGCTGCGCTCCGGCGTCCAGACCATCCAGTATCAGATCAACACCCTGATGACGACCAACGGACAGTCGCCTTTTGTGACTTTGTTCCTGCATATAGACGATGGGGACGAGTATGTGGAGGAGACCGTCCGGATTATCGTGGAGATTCTGAACCAGCGTCTGCAGGGGACGAAGAACGAAAAGGGAGTCTTCGTGACACCCGCGTTCCCCAAGCTGGTGTATGTGCTGGACGAGAACAATTGCTTAAAAGGCGGAAGGTACGACTATGTTACCCGCCTGGCGGCCAGATGCTCGGCCAAACGCATGTATCCGGACTATATTTCGGCCAAGAAGATGAGGGAGAATTACGAGGGCAATGTGTTCTCCTGCATGGGCTGCCGTTCCTTCCTGTCCCCCTGGAAGGACGAGGACGGGAATTACAAATGGGAGGGTAGGTTCAACCAGGGCGTGGTCAGCCTGAACCTCCCCCAGATCGGCATCGTCTCCGAGGGCAATGAGGAGATTTTCTGGAAGCGGCTGGACGAGCGGCTGGGCCTGTGTTACGAGGCGCTGATGTGCCGCCACAAGGCCCTGCTGGGCACGGTGTCCGACGTAAGCCCCATCCACTGGCAGTACGGGGCCATCGCCCGCCTGAAAAAGGGCGAAAAGATTGACAAGCTCCTGTACGGCGGCTATTCCACCATGTCCCTGGGCTATATCGGCCTCTATGAGCTGACCTGGCTGATGAAGGGCTGCAGCCATACCGACCCCAAGGGCAAGGAGTTCGCCCTGCGGGTCATGGATCATCTGAAGGACACGGCTGCCAGATGGCGGGAGGAGACGGGGATAGGCTTCAGCCTCTATGGGACGCCCGCGGAGACCCTGTGCTACCGGTTCGCCCGCATCGACAAGGAGAAGTACGGGGACATCCCCAATGTGACGGACAAGGGATATTACACCAATTCCTATCATGTGGATGTCCGGGAGCCCATCGACGCGTTCACGAAGTTCCGCTTCGAGAGCGAGTTCCAGAACAAGTCCCTGGGCGGGGCCATCTCCTATGTGGAGGTGCCTAACCTCCTGAACAATGTGGAGGCCGTGGAGGAAGTGATTCGCTTCATCTACGACAACATCCAGTACGGCGAGTTCAACACGAAGTCCGACTACTGCCATGTCTGCGGATTTGACGGAGAGATTCAGGTCAATGAGGACAATGAGTGGGAATGCCCCCAGTGCCACAATAAGGACCATTCCAAGATGAACGTCACCAGGCGGACCTGCGGATACCTGGGGGAGAACTTCTGGAACGCGGGCAAGACAAAGGAAATCAAATCGAGGGTGCTGCATCTATGAACTATGCGACAATCAAAAAGACAGACGTGGCCAACGGTCCGGGCATCCGGGTGTCCCTGTTCGTCAGCGGCTGTACCCACCGCTGCAAGGGATGCTTCAACAGCGAGGCCTGGGATTTTGGCTTCGGGCAGCGCTATACCCGGGAGACGGAAGAGGAGGTTCTGGAGGCGCTGGCTCCTGATTATATCCGGGGACTGAGCCTCCTGGGCGGGGAGCCCATGGAGCCGGAGAACCGGGGGACGGTGCTGTCGCTCCTGCAGACGGTGCGCCAGCGGTACCCGGGGAAGGATATCTGGTGTTATACGGGGTATCGCTATGAGGAGGATCTGCTGGCTTGGGCCAGGGAGGAGCGGGATGCATGTGCCTGCGGCGCGCAGAAGCGCCCGGAGGAGGACCACGGCGGGGCTGACAGCCAGGGCGGCGGGCCTGGAGCCGGGGAGGTGACGCAGCTTCTGTCTCTGATAGACGTACTGGTGGACGGCGAGTTCGTGGAGGAGCGGAAGAACCTCCGCCTGGCCTTCCGGGGCTCGGAGAACCAGCGGCTGATTGACCTGAGGGAATCGGGGCGGCAGGGCAGGACGGTGTGCCTGTGACTGCTCTCCGTGGAAAGGCTCGGACAGGGCGCCTAGCTGCTGCCCTCCCTCAGAGGGCCTTGGTCAGGAAAATTCCTTAGGATAGAAGACCGTGGGAAATCAGGCGGATGGTAAGCTGTATCATGTCCTCCATGGGCTCTTTTCGTCCGCCCTTGACCCATTGCCTGTAAATGCTCGTCAGGCAAGTGTTGATATAGATATGCAGATAGAGCCGATTGTCGGCAGGATATCGGTCGTAGTCTTCGGCAAAGTAGGAAATGTCCCCGCTTTCAAGCTGTGTTTCGGCAATGGGGAAGTGCCCCTTGCTGTTCAAAATCTTCTCATCCAGCTTATCGGAGGACTCCGAGAATTCATAGCAGTTGCGTACTATTTTCTCCAGGTCGCGGGGAAATTTCGCGTCTTTCACCGGTTCCAGGAAGCGTTTCAGGGTGTCGGTCTGCACCCTGTGCAGCAGGTCGTCCATGGAAGCATAATGCAGGTAGAATGTCTTGCGGTTGATTTGGGCCCGCAGGGACAGCTCCTGTATGGTAATCTGCTGATAGTCCATCTCCTCCAGCATTTCCCGGAAATTCTTCTGTATCAGGGCTTCCGTCTTCTGGTAACGCAGATCGTCCTGGGGTTTTCTCATGGGCGCCTCCTTTTAATCCACATTTTTCAGAGAATGTTGATTAAGTAACAGATTCTGACAATTGACCATTGTCATGCCGATTTCTCCTGAATTATAATACAAAAATGAGGAATAAGCAATAAAACAGGAACAAAAAGACAGAGACAAAGGAAAGAGAGGAAAGACATGGGAAAAATCGAGAAGATTGAAAAACTGGCGGGCAAGGGCAAAGTGGAAAAGGTGTTGAAGTTTGTCGGCGACAAGGATAAGGAGGTCAGGCTGGCGGTGATTGCCGGTGTGGCAGGTAAGATAGAAAATGAGGATGTCCGGAACACCGTAGTGGGGCTGACGGAAGACGCGGATCCGGATATCCGCAAAGCGGCCATAACGGCTCTGGGAAACGGCAGGGGAAGCTATGTGGAGACCAGGCTGAGATATGCCTTGACCCATGAAAAGGACGAGAAGGTGCTCCAGGCTGTGAGGGACGCGCTGGCAAAACAGAAATAATCGGGGGAGCGTCAGGTTTCCGGTCTGAAAGGAGCTGAGGCAAAGGGAGGACCCATGGTGCGGTTCGGCCCTTTGCCCCGGCTCCTTCTGCGTGGGATAGGATTTGTAAGCAAGCGATATTTTGAAGGCATGATTCGCCATGGCAGGATTCAGATTTTGTTGATTATAGCGTGTAATTATGGTAACATAATTATGGAAGAGAAGGAGGTGGATGCTATGGATGCACTTAGAAAAGAAGAAATCTATACGATAGAGGATATTTTTGCATTGCCTGATGGAGAACGTGCGGAGCTGATTGACGGCAAAATCTATTATATGGCGCCACCGACATGGAAGCATCAGCGTATTTCGGGATATCTGCATAATCAGATATATAATTATATTCGAAGCAATAATGGACAATGCGAGGTGCTGGCTGCCCCATTCGCCGTATTTTTAAAGGATGACGATATCAATTATTTGGAACCGGATATTTCGGTTATCTGTGATTTAGCCAAGCTAGACGACAGCGGATGCCATGGGGCGCCTGACTGGATTATCGAGATAGTGTCGCCGAGCAGCAAAACGAGGGACTATCTGACAAAGCTATTCCAATATCGTACCGCGGAAGTCAGGGAGTATTGGATTGTCGATCCGGACAAGAGGATGACGACAGTGTATTCGTTCGAAAAGGATACTGTAGAACAATATGCTTTTGGAGAGGATATACCTGTTGGGATATATGATGGCTTTTCGATATGTATCCGGTAAAATGTCCGCAGTTCCTGTTTTATACTGCATAACGCTGAATGCTGCCTAATGTAATCATGCGAATGAACCAGTCAGCGTTATGCAGTCTGGTTTCACGGCAAGTGAAATCGTTAAGCAGTATAAGATGCAGGAACTGCGAGATTTTTCATATATGCTATTCATGGCAGCTGGTCTATCAGACGGTTGAGCTGTATGAAGAATTCATCGGCTCCCACCAGCTTCAATTTGTCATAATAGTAGACCATGTCGTATGGGGAGATGAGGAGCGTCCGCCATTCCGTAGTGATGAGGCCGTCTTCGCCCGCTTTGTTTTCGGGATGGTATTCCACGAAGCTGTTCTCGGGGATGTCCAGCCGGATGGGGCTGGCTCCCTCAGGGCAGAGTGTCTCCCAGTCTGTGGTGACGATATAATCCCGGTCCGAGGTGACCTCAATCTGAGGATGATGGGGGTAAAGCGTGGTGTATCTGCCGTCCCTTGTCAGGTCGCCTCCGGCGTATTCTTCCCATATCTGTTTCTCCGGGGCTAAATCGCAGACGGGGATGACATAGCTGCGGCCCACCTTCAGGGAGAAGTAGGAGTCTATCAGATAGATGTCGTCCTCTATCAGCACGGAAGTGCCGGTCAGCGATTCGTCCCCATACCATACTTTGTCCACAGTAAGCTCATATACCACAGAGGAGGATTGGTTGTGGTAGACCTCCCTGGGGCCGAATTTGTCATTGTATGTGTCGTAGGTGTAGCGCTTGAGGTACATGTCCGTAATCCGCCCTTCCAGGATAGCGCTGCTCTCCGCCAGCAGTTCTTCGCTGAAGGGCAGAACATCCGCGGTGGACTGGCTGGAGGCGGCATATTCCAACAGGATGTCAGGCATGACCTGTCCCTGGGGAAGGGGAAGGGAGCTGTAGCTGATGGGGAGCATTCCGCTGTCCTCTTTGGATGCGGTTTCCTGGCCTGAGGCCGGGAGGGAGGCATTCGGGGCATCGCTGCCGTCAATCACGTGTTCCCTGGGGGCTGCCGGGCTTCCTCCGCCGTCCGTCGTGCTGCCCGAGCCTGCCAGACCGTCGGAACCATGGGCATTAGAAGTGCCGCTGTCTGATACGGAGTAATAGACATCGGAATCGGACAAGGGCACCCCGGCACCGTCCGGATGCATGCCGCCGTTGCCATATTTCGTGAGCAAAAGAGCCATGAGGCAGAGAACACCTCCCCCTGCCGCCGCCCGCATGGCGATATTGCGTCTGCGTTCCTTCGCTTTCCGATAAGCGTCCCTGCGCTCCAGCACAGCGTCCGCCACTTCCCTATAATTCTTCATATACAAAGCCCTCCTTTTCAAGCTCTGATTTCAGCGACTGCTTCGCCCGATAGACGAGATTCTCAATCTGCCGTCTGCTCTTATGCATGACTGCCGCGGCCTCCCCATTGTCGAAGCCCTCCAGATAGACCAGGTACAGGACCTGCCGGTATTCGATTTTAAGCCTGTCCAGGGCCTGGTACAGGAGGATTCTGCGCTCTGTGCGCAGGTACAGCTTCTCCAGGCTCTCCTCCTCCCCGGCCAGCCGCTCCAGCTCCTCCGCAGGCCTGGGGGAGAGCCTGGCGCTGTGCCGCAGATAGTCCATGGCCACGTTGCGGCCGATGGCGTAGAGCCATGTCTTGAAAGCGCTCCTGCCCATGAACCTTGGCTTCCTGGTGGCCAGCTTCACGAAGGTCTCCTCCATCAGCTCCTCAGCCGTGGAGATATTCCGCGTGAAGCCGTTCAGGTACAGAATCAGCCCGTCCTTGTAATCTCTGATAATCTCGACGATACCTTCATCATCACCATCAAGGAAACGGCGGTAGCTACTGGCACCGTTGTCCATTGATTTCTCCCCCTTTCTGTCTGTTAGACGGGTGTGCGCGGGAATTCTCTCAGGAATTTCGGGAGAAAGTTTTGGATTTCTCCTTTCTTTATCATAACGCAGATTCGCGAGTATGGAAATGGACAGTTTTTCCGATGGGCTGGGAAGCATTTTGATTGTGATTCAGACATATAATAAGATTTTTATATAAAAAGATTCATATAAAAAGAAAAAATATGTATTTTTGTATTGAAATATCTCTTATAATGAGATATGATGGAATCAAGCAAATTATGATGTAACAGGGCAAGCCGAAAGGGAGGTGCATGTCATGACGAAATATGTAGAAAATATCAATTCCTATCTGTCCCATCGGAAGATAAAGCAGACCTACATCAGTCTAAAGACAGGAATCGATGCCAAGAAGCTGTCCCGGATCCTGACGGGGGCACAGGACATAGGCGCTACGGACATGGAAAAGATTGCGGGAGCGCTGGGAAAGAAAGCGGAATTCTTCCTGAGCGATAGTTTTCGCATGGAGCCGATGCCGGACCTGGAGCCGGAGAAAGTCTTCTTCTATGCGCAGAAGCCTACGCCGGAGCAGGAGCGGATTGCGGAAAAGATGCTCAAGCTGCTGGAGAACATTGACGAGGTCATGAGCGCAAGGATTCGTTTTCTGAATATCGCGAAAGGGGCAATGGATGAACATTGAGCGTCTGAGGAAGATAATGGCGTACAGCGAGGCGAACAGGGATAAGGCCCTGGCCAGGGTAAAGGATTTCTGCGCTTACGCTGGCATGAACAGCGATGAGGATGTCCGGGATGTGCTCCAGATTGTAAGGCCGGTTTTGAAAAAGAAGGGATTTCTGGTCTTCGAGATTCCCATAGACAACGATGATATAGGAGCGCTGTGCTATCAGGCGGGCGGGATGGGCTATATCATGATAAACTCGTCGCTGCCAAAGGCCAACGTGAATTTTGCTATATGCCATGAAATCTATCATGTGTTCTACCAGGAGCAGGAGAGCGATTTCCGGTCAAAGGCGGAGCTTGTGGACGGCTATTCTTATGAGCATGAGGAGGAATACGCGGCAAATCTCTTTGCGGGGATGCTCCTCATGCCGGAGGCCAATTTCAGGGGCATGTATGATTTCTTCAGGAAGGAGTCGGAGGGAAATGAGTGGGATACCATCCTCCGGTTGATGAACTATTATCAGATGCCTTACATGGCGGTCCTGATACGCTGCTATGAGCTGGGGCTGCCGGAATCCCACTATGTCCCGGAGGCCTTTCTGCAGGTGGACAGGGAGGCCGTAAGGAGGCGCTTCCTGGAGCTGTGGCTGGATGAGGCCATCCTGCAGGCTGACTGCAGGGACGATTTCCCGCGTCTGGAGAGGATGGTGGAGGAGTTTGGCAGGGAATAT
>OFFZ01002210.1_pt1 | contig 10340 bp, 7 predicted proteins | sample 1521631 | NCBI WGS metagenome assembly OFFZ01 (sample SAMEA3504102, study PRJEB24116) | mouse gut metagenome | biome: mouse gut; feature: mouse-associated habitat; material: faeces | place: Denmark | collected 2011 | reverse complement strand
TTCACAGCCGGGGTCACCTTTCGGCCCCACTTCTCCACGAACCCCCTGAATACCCTGAATCCCCTGGGGGCCTGCATAGCCTCTCGGTCCGTCGCAGCCTCTCGGTCCTGTATTTCCGGTAGGACCTACAGGCCCTGTATTTCCTCTGGGCCCCCTTGCACCGGGAACTCCCGGAATACCCTGTGGACCGATTGGACCCGGTTCCCCTCTGTCCCCCTTAGGACCGGGACAACCGCTATCCCCTTTGATGCCCTGAGGACCTGCCGGTCCCTGGTCGCCTTTAGGCCCCATAGGACCGCGGGGACAGCACGGGGATTGTTCCTGAGCCTGATTGCAGCAACATGGATTATTTTGATTCATAAAAACACTTCCTTTTAAGAAAATCTACTGAAAAATACCTTTCTCAGTAGATATAGTATGCACTGCCCAGAAATTTGCCACATTTTGTCAAAACCAGGAAACGTATCGCCGGAGAATATCCATTACACACCTACCTTTCTGTCCGTCTGAGATACATGCCTTTTGCGGAATTTCAGCGGTGAAATCCCGTTTTTTTCGCGGAAGATGCGGATAAAATGGCTCACGCTGGCGTAACCGGCCATTTCGGAAATCTCCAGTATGGATTTGTCCGACAAAGCGAGCAGGTTCTTCGCATATTCCATGCGAAGCTCCATCAGATAATGCTTGAAGGACATATGATAGTACCTTTGAAAGAACTCCGAAAACCTGGTATGTGAATATCCGGACATGGCAATCAATTCCGCCGTGGATCTGGTAAAATATTCGGGCAGCTTCACAAGGGAAGTGAAATCATAAAGCCAGCCCGGCGGCGAATCCCTTTTACTATGCATTTCCTCGTAGCACATTCCCAAAATATCCGCAATGACAGAAAGGATACAGCTATGGTAGGCATTGGGATTATGGTCAAAGTGCCCTAAGCGGTCCTTCATCTCAAGCCTCGCAAGGTGGGACAGAATTGCCGCGAACCCGTCGCTGTCCGCCTTAATCTTCACAGAGTCCCGGGCATGGATAAGATAATCGAAAAAATCCCGGTCAAAGAGATTGCGGCATAATCCTTCAAGCCTGTCCAAAGAAATATAGACATCCCGATGCTCATGGTTTTCGCTTGTGTCAAGTATCGCATGGGTGGCGGACGCACTGACAAAGCAGATATCGCCAATCCCCGCCTTCTCCGCTTTTCCGTTGGCCACATGGGTGGCATCCCCTTTGACGAACAGGATAATTTCACAATTATTATGCTTATGCTCCATGGCCGGAATATAATTGTTCGCCGTGGAAAGATCTCTGGATTCTAAGAAAGGTATAGGCATATTTACCAATTCTCCTTTTTATTGAGGACATTATTTGGATATTTCTATTCTAGTTTGGACACAGATCATTGTCAACAGGAAAGTATCATGAAAAATAATGTCTTCGGCAAATGAAAAAATCGGCAAAAATCGATATTTTTTATCCGGAAAGCGAATGAAAACGATAGGCAGCTTCGCGCATATGTGCTATGCTCTAGTGGAAGGGATGGGAAGCTTCCTTTTAGGGAAGGAGAAGCCGCCGTTTTGGAAAGGAGAAAACCATATGGAAACTAGGAACGAAAACAGCGCATATCTGTACGATTTACGGACGAATGGCAGGATACGCCCCCTGGGAATCGACTGTGAGCACCAGGCATTCTCATGGAAGATGCAGTCCGATACCATCGGGCAAAGGCAGAAAGCCTACATGATTGTCGTCAAGAAAACGGACGGCAAAACTGTCTGGGACAGCGGAAAAGTCGTCTGCGGCCAGTCACACGAAATCATTTACGGGGGAGAGCGCCTGGAAGCCGCGACCCCATACACATGGGAGCTCAGCGTTTGGGATCAGGAGGAAAATCTCATCAGCGCATCCGCATCCTTTGAGACTGCCCTGCCCACAGAGGAGGGCTTCGGCGATGCCAAATGGATCAGCGCCGCGGAATCCGCGGATGCCGATACCCACCGTCTTCCCGTATTCAGGCGTTCGGTGAACATTTCCAAAGAGGTCTCCAGCGCAAGGCTGTATTCCACCGCCCTGGGGGTATATGAGAACTTCATCAACGGCCAGCGGGTGGGGGCAATCGGGGAGGATGGGCAAGTCAGATACCATGAGCTGAAGCCCGGCTCCTCCGAAATGGCAAAGCGGAAATACTACAGCACCTATGACGTGACCGCCATGCTCCATCAGGGGGAAAACGTCCTGGCCGCCCTTACGGGAACCGGATGGTGGAATAGCCTCATCGCGGCAAACTACGGAAAACGGATAGCCTATCTGTGCAAATTGGTCATCCGATACACCGACGGCAGCGTGGACGCCGTCTGTACCGATGAGAGCTGGAAAGCGGCAGACAAATCCCCCATGGAGACAGCGGATATCTACAATGGGGAGAGCTATGACGCACAGTCCGACCTCAGCTTCCTGCGGGGAGGCTATGACGACAGCGGCTGGAGCCATGCGGAGAGCAACCAGGAGTATTCGGGAGAGATCACCCCATGGATCGGAAGCCCCATCATCGTGCGGGATGACCTGGAACGCCACGCAAAATCCGTCACAATCTATCAGGGCGCCGTGGATGCGGATGAGGAACGTTTCGGCAGAATCAACGTCCTCCGCAATGTGGAGGTTCCTGCCGGCACAAATACAGAATTCACCCTCCACCAGGGAGAGACCGCCCTCATCGATTTCGGGCAGAATGCCGCAGGCTGGGAAGCCTTTACCGTCAGCGGCAAGCCGGGCACCCTGGTCACCATAGAGCATGGCGAGATACTGAACGACCATCTGGGCGAGAAATCCCGCGGCAACGACGGGCCAGGTGGCAGCATCTATAACCTCAACTACCGTTCGGCAAAAGCGCAGACAAATTATACCTTGAGCGGGACTGGCGAGGAACACTATCATCCCACCATGACCTACTACGGTTTTCGGTATATAGAAATAACCGCCACCGATACAGTCCATTTCAAAGAAATCACCGCACAAGTCGTTACCTCAGTGGAGGAGGATGCGGGAGACCTCGTGACATCCCATGAGAAGATCAACCGCCTGCTCTCTCTGGCGAGATGGGGACAGTATTCCAATTATCTCAGCGTCCCCACAGACTGCCCCCAGCGGGATGAGCGGTACGGCTGGATGGCAGACACACAGGTGTTCGCCACGGCGGGATGCTATCTCGGAAACAATAAGACCTTCCTGGAAAAATTCCTGCAGGATGTGCGGGATGCACAGCCCGAAAACGGCGCCTATGGCGGCGTAGCCCCCACAGGACGGTACGGCAATGAACAGGGGGGCACAGGATGGGCAGATGCCGGAGTCATCGTCCCCTATATCCTGTGGCAGATGTACGGGGACGTGTCCGTCATCAGGACGCACTGGAACTCCATGGTGCATTATGTGGACGGCTTCCTGGGCACCACCGAAAAGCACGGCCCTGTGAACATCTGGGGCGACTGGGTGGCCTACGAATCCAATGACGGCGAAATCCAGGACATCCTGGCGGCGGCATACTATGCCTGGGATGCACAGATGATGGCCGAGATGGCCCAGGCAGCGGGCTTCCACGATCAGGTTGAGAAATACAAAAAACTGTTCGCCGATGAAAAGGCTTATTTCATCGAAAACTTCGTGACTTCCGATGGAAAGATGAGACGCGGCGAACAATCCGTCTGCCTGTATGCCCTCTACCTGGATCTGCTCCCCCACAGCGCATCGGTAAACGCAGTGACCGATCAGCTGCTTGAAAATATCAGGCGCAACGGAAACAGGCTCCAGACCGGTTTTCTTGGCACCAAGATCATCCTGGACACCCTGACCAAGGTCGGCCAAAACCAAGTGGCGTATACCCTCCTGTTCCAGGAGCAGAATCCCTCCTGGCTCTACACGGTGAACCAGGGCGCCACTACCGTATGGGAACGGTGGAACTCCTATACGGTGGCTGACGGTTTTGCGGATGTGGGCATGAACTCGTTCAACCATTATGCCTATGGCGCCGTGGCAGAGTGGATGTTCGCCACAATGGCAGGAATCGGGAACAGCCAGCCGGGATTCAAACGGATCTGCCTGGCGCCCGCGCCGGATCGGCGTCTGCCTCTGGTCAGGGCAGAGTACCAGAGCGCCTATGGCCCCATCAAGGCGGCATCCGAGCTCCGGGAGGAATCCTGGCAATATAGCTTTGCCATTCCCGCCAATACCACAGCCGAAATCCGCATCCCTGCAGGAGGCGCACATATTACCGTGGACGGCATGGAAGCTTCCGCCCTGTCCCTGGACAGGGACGGCATCGTTCTCCGCCGAACAGATGGCGACATCGCCGTCTTCGATGCGGCAGCGTCAAAGCATACCATCCTTGTCGCTCCCGTACAGTGAAGCTGATTTCATTGTCCTGTTCCCGGGAGACGGGATCTGATTAAGTTGAAGCGATTCTCTTTGCCCACGAAAAAGCCCGCAAACCTTGATGTTTACGGGCTTTTTCTAAGTGCCATCCCTTCGGTTAACAACTATTTTCTGATTACACCATATTTTTGTGTGCTTCAGCGCACCTGAAATCAGAAGTCGAAACAGCGCCTTTCTGTTTCGATATTATACCGTGTCAAATCCCGGACCGATGAGAAGAACGCCCTCACATTCCATCTCTTCTGCCGGTCTTACATCTGCAAGCGCCTTCATGGTAATGACTGCAAGCTCATCGCTTCCGTTATAAAGCTTTTTATTTCCGCGGTTTGCAAATGCAAGGTTCACATAAGCCGTGCCGTCAGAGTATACTTTATTCACAGTTAAGTTTTCCATCTGTTTTACGGAATCATTTCCTTCAATTGACACAAATTCCAGTTTCGCCGGGTTATAGTCGATCACTTTACCGAACGCGTTGACGTTCAAAGCGTCTTTTGCAAGAACCGTCATGGTAAATGTCTCTCCCGCTTTCACACTCTCGCTTTCAGGAACAAGCGCAATGCTTCCTTCCGGTTTACCGGTCATAGTCGTTCCGTCATCTAAATGAAACATCGTGTATGCATAATCATATACATCATAGATGCCGTTCATGTTAATATCGCCGCAGCGTTTCTGAATCTGATCCGTAAAGTTAGAACCGTCTTTCACACTTGTTCCAAGATAGTTCTTCATATTCGTATAGTCGCCTTCTGTAACCGTGGCGTTCCCATTGGTACTTCCCACTGCAAATCCTTTTGTGCCTTCCTTCTTATATACCGGCATCTCGTGAGTTGCAAATTTATTTCCCTTACATTCAATTGCTTCTGCTTTCAGGAAACGTGCTTTTACCCCGTCTAACGGTACTGTCCTGGCATTTTCTTCCAATTCAAGGCTTGTGTCGTAAGACCACGGTTCCTCCTTTGTCCCGTCCCATTCCGTCTTCCAGTGAACGCCGTCCAGACTGGAGTACACGTTCATTCTCACTGCCGTACCGTTTCCATAAGTGTCACGGGGATAATAGTCAAATTTATCCAACTCATATACAGCGCCAAAGTCATAAATTGCCGCAGGTTTTACTTTGTTTACATCATCCCAGCTGAAGAACAGCCCTGCAAATGCATGGTCGTTGAGATAACGGAGATCTATATCCTCATTATTACCTGTCCATGTAATCTTACCAAGAGCGCCAACCTCATTTAACCATGGATCCAAAAGCGAACATGCATGAATCTCATCACTCCACGGGGAGTACCCCTCCCTATTTCTGGAACGCACACGGTAAGAATGCTCTGAATGGTACTCCAGTTCATCATGCTCGTAAGAAAGGGCTTTTCCCATGGAATAGATTCTTCCGTCCACCAGCATCTCATAGGAAGATGCTCCTTTCACCTCTGTCCAGTGGAGCCAGATGCTTGTGGGAGTCGCCTTCTCTTCTACTGCCTGAAGAGCCGGGATTTCCAGCGCCCCATTCTTTTTTTCCTCCATATGGAGCATTTCACTTACAAATCCTTTGATTTCTACTGTCTGGCTTTCTTTCCTTATGTCCGCTTCTGAAAGTTTTATGTAAAGCTTAGGAGTCGTTCTTACGTCTTTCGTAAGCTTATTCATCTCTGACTCTTTTTCTGACGCGTAAGTCATAAGGGCCGGCGCGTCGTCATAGAAGAATACTGCTTCTCCGTTTTTCGGTACAGCTGCCTCAAAGGCCGCTTTATTCCCTACTTCTTCCATATGAAGCTCCCTTTCGCCATTCCTGGCAAGCACTTCCTCCGGCTTCTTGGAAAGGTTTACAATAAAGGTCGTCTTTCTCTCAGGCTCAAATCCTTCGTAATTTCCGCCAGAAGGCTCTGCCATGATCACCACTGTGTCCCCTTCTACACATGATGTATAAGTCGTGGATACATGGTCTCCATAAGAAACATGCCCAATCGTTCCATAAGCATCTTCCTGTTTTGTCTCATTCTTGATATATTTTCCGTCATCTTCAAATGCCGTATAGGCGCTGCTGCCTGCCGGCCAAAATTCCACAATACGGTTTGCCTTGTTGATTTCATCCGGTGTATTGTTTGCTTCGTACATGGGAAGAATTGTTCCGTTCTTCACAAATACCGGAAGTTTCCAAATGGGCGCTTCAAAGTTATTGAGCACCTGTCCTCCTCTGTACTTCTCCCCGGTCAGATAGTCGATCCAGATTTCTTCTGCGTCCGGAAGGTAAATATTATTTCTGACATCATTTCCAATCTCATCTGCCGCAACGCTTTTATAGACCGGAGCTACAAGTACATTGGCGCCAAGCATATACTGATACTGCACCTGCCTGGTATAAGCATACCTATCCTCCGGATACGCTAAGAACATTGCGCGTACCATCGGAAGGCCCGTGTCATCATTTCCGGTGTCGATATTAGCTGCCGATGCCGCGCTTGTATAGATATATGGCATGAGCTTTGACTTTATCTTCAAATACATACGGTTGATTCCTGTGTATGGATCTCCGAACGTATACGGCGCTTTCACGTAACTTCCCCAACCGTCCATATTGAGCATTTGCGGAGTAAATGCTTTCCACTGATAATCACGGACCGCGATCAGCGCCTTTCCTCCGAAAATACCGTCCATATCACTTCCGATATTCGGATTGCCGCTCAGGGAACTTCCGATATAGGTCGGAATATGGAAACGGATATATTCCCAGTTACCGCCGGTCTGATCCCCTGTCCACACACTGCAAAAACGCTGTGAACCGGCCCATCCGTCCAGAGAAATGATATTCGGACGGAAATTTGACATTGTAGTCACGATGTCATATGCCGTCTTCACGCCATTCAGCTGGAAAGAATATCCCGGGCCAACCCATGCCACGTCCGTCTTCAAAGTCGTAGCGCCGCCCACGGCAACCTCCTGTCTGAAGTCACGAAGCAAATGCCAGTATGTCTGGCTGTCTGAATCCGGAGCCAGATTACTCTCCGTCCAAAGTCCCGTTGCCACACCTTTGGCATTGGCATATTCTGTGAATCGTGCAAAGTTGTTCACATTAGCATCTACCGCGGCAAGACGTTCCGGTGAGCTGCCGCCGTCTTCATTCACGCCGCCCTGCATATAGTAACCGTTCTGACCGTACCCTCCGCCATAGCCGTCGTTGGGCAGAATATATCCAAGAGGCATGTCAAAATGCAGGTAGGTATCCACAACCGCTCTTGCTGAATACTGAAACGGCGTATCTACACTCTCGGGATAATTGTCCGTTGCTACCGTAGGTCTCTCTCCGTTTAACGACTCTGAATGGAGTCCTTCTGCAAGACGGTAGCCTTTTGCCATACCGCTCTCGTATTCTGTCACGCCTTCACTGTCGCTTGGATCTGTCCCTTTTACGTTCCAAAGCTTATCACCTTTCTCATCAGACCATGAATCGCGGTTATAGCAGTTTAAGTGACCTTCATAGAAGCCGTACTCCGGAAGGAGTATTGGGTCTCCGGTTACTTTATAATATGCCCGCAATAATTCCTGTGTCATGCGGCTCCCGTTTTCACCGTCAGACACAAAATAATATGCGCTTAATTTATTCTCCTTGTGCGTTGCCGTCACAGCTTTTTCGTTTTCTTCTCCAAAGTCATAGCATCCTTCTGCAAATGTATTTCGAAGCACGCCATAGCCTCCGGTCGTAAAATAGAATGGATTCGGTGAAGCCACGCCATTATCTGTCCATGCGCTTTCATTTACAATCTGAATCTTCTTTCCTGTATGCACAAAACGTCCGTTCTGTGTCCCACCCCCGAAGAAATGCTCATTTTCCTGCTTTACAAGAGTCTGAACCGTCTCCGCTTCTGTGATTGTAAGAGGTTCTGCCTCCTCCATGACAGTACGTCCATGTAATGTGATTTTCATTTTTGCCGTAGATTTTTCCCAGACAACAGCCACATCCTTACATCTGACTTCAATCTGATCGTCTGTCTCGGACACCTGTGCCGCCGGTTTGCTGTATTCCTCTGATTCATCCGGCTGCTGCTGAATCTTCGCTGTATGTTCTTCGTCTTTCGGCACTGCATAGCTTCCGAACACACCGCCTGGATCTACATCATATCTGAAAATCCTCTCCTCTAAAAATGTAAGCTTTCCTCTGATATTGTCATTAAAATCTATGTATACAATATTTCCGTGAGAAGAATCCTTTCTGACAGACTCTGCACCGCTTAGCTTTGAATCCGATTTACTCATCTTTAAATCCTCCCTTGTCTTATCCGAATTTCGGTTCATCCCTCAGACAGATTGCGTCTGCCGCCTTTCTATCTGTCTCAAACAAGACAATCTCATTGCTTCCTTCTCTTAACATAATTCTATTAAGATAGCGTTTCATCCTTGCTACCGATTTTCTCAATAAATCACAAATCTTAGGTATAACAAAATCCCGCAAACACTGCTGTTTACGGGACTTTTCTGGGCGTCATCCCTTTGACGCCCTACTCCCCAAGTAGGGCTCGAACCTACAACAACTCGGTTAACAGCCGAGTGCTCTACCAACGGGTGCGGTCGCACACCGAAGAAATATGAATTTTTACGCCCCTTTTTCTACGCGGCCTCTCGCCGGATTAACACGTCTGAATTTCAGAGCCCTCTCTGGAGTTGTCTCTGGGCAATCTTCATCAAAAACAACTGGTCTCTTTCTTGCCTCCGCAAGAGCAGCCTTTTCATCCTCCGAAAAAGCAAGAGATTCAATCATTTCTTTCGTCATTCCATTAGTATTTACCATAATACAGCCCCCTTTCAAAATTTGTTGCAAATCTGGCAGATATTAATCTCGTAACATCTGTTCTTTCTTCATCCCCATCAATTTGCACTCTCTCTGTATAAACAACAAATATAATATCATTTATTTCTCCCATAAATGAACCTATATTTCCGATTACAGTTTCTCCTGAAGAAATATTCGCATATCCCACCGATAAATCCCCTATTGTATCATAACGATCTTCAACTTCACTATTCTCTTCATCATACAGTTCAATCCTATCATAATCAAAAAACACTCGGGCAGCCTGTTTAAAAGATATACCATGATGCACAATATTATACTCATTCTTTCGTTCATCATACTCAAATATCATATCTCCCAGTGTAAATGTAACAGTTCTTGATTCCTCTCGATTAATCACTCTCACCTCACTTATAAACTCAATCAAAGCAATATTTTATTTTCTTTACAAATATATTATCATATCCTCTAAATTCTCTCAATCTATTTGTCTCTATCTCTATTCTGATTCACAGTATTATGCCTGTTTTAAGTTCTGTTTCTCACTCTCTATAACGTAAAAATCTGCAAACATTGATGTCTACTGGCTCTCCCTAACTCCTTGAGTTAGACTTGAACCAACATTACCACGATTAATAGCAGCCTGCCTACCAACGAGCGCGTTCGCATACTCAATTTTAAACGCACCTTTTAACCTCTTTCTAATTCCTTTCAAGAATTTTATGATAATATATATCTGCCATATTTTCTGCTCTTACAAGAACATCCTCCTCTGTCCAAGATGTATGTTCATCAATAAAATTCTTAACCCAATCATAATTAGATTCCAAATAATACTTTTGTCTCTTATCTGCGTAAGTGGCTTGACCTGCATTATTATTCAATTTAATTTCTAACAAAATTAAATTTCCGATGTTTAATGCCCTTTCTCCAGAACTTTCAGGAAGTATATGTTCAATGCTACCATTATCTGGAAAGATTTCTTCTTTTCCATTCGTAAAATAACAATACATCTTATTAATAATGTATTTGACTTTCATATTATCTGGTGTATCTTGTTTTGAATACTTAAGTTGAATAAATTTACTCAAACTTCCCACACCAGTTGGTGTGCTGAACCTTGAAAAATCAATAC
>OFFZ01002209.1_pt1 | contig 10344 bp, 9 predicted proteins | sample 1521631 | NCBI WGS metagenome assembly OFFZ01 (sample SAMEA3504102, study PRJEB24116) | mouse gut metagenome | biome: mouse gut; feature: mouse-associated habitat; material: faeces | place: Denmark | collected 2011 | reverse complement strand
TACAATTATCATCAGACAAAATCGATGAACTATTTGAAAAACTGTACCCGCTTACACAAATAAACGAAGCAGAGAAAATAGTACATATTAGAAATATTCAACAGAGAACACAGGACAATTTTTCACGGAATACCTTTTCTCCTGCGGCAACACGAAATGTTGAGAAGAGGCAATGCCCTCGTTGTGGAGGACAGCTTGTTATGCGTTTTGCGTCAAGAGGGAAACGCCAGGGGAAAAGATTTTTAGGCTGCTCCAATTATCCGAGGTGTAGATATATAGAGAATTTGTCCGATGAATAATTGGGCAGCAGACGAACCTATTCAAATCTGTGTTGGGCAGCTGTGAACCCGGGACTTTGGAGCGCCTTTGGTGGAGAAAAGATAAAAAACAGAATGAGCAGGGAAATAAAACTTTATCCACAGTGCATGGGTGGGCATGCACATATGGGAATGGTAGGAAATTATGTAGCAGTTGAGGATTTGCTTTTAGGACAGATTATCAATGGTGATAAAGATATTCTTGAGATTGACCCTACGCAATGTCAATCTCTGGATGTGGATAAATCATGGCAGGCCATTCAGTATCTTTTATGTAAAGAGGTTGATGGTGGGAAGCCGCCTATGGGCTATGTTGTCCCGATAAGAGAGGAAAATGAGCTGAATTGCAAATTTTTTGATTTTGGTGTATTTTATATTACAGCGAAACAGGTTAAAGAAGCAGCCCATCACCTTAACTTTTTGGACGATAATACCTTAATGAATATGTATGATTTTAAGCTGATGGTAGAAAACAAAATATATCCACTTCATGGAAGAGAAAATGAAAACGAAGCGGACATATTTTACGAATACATTTATTTTCATTTATCAAAACTGAAAAAATTCTTCGAGCTGACGGCAGAAAAGGGATATGCAATCATATTCTATGTCATGTGATTTCTATGCAAGTGGTGAAAAATGAGGCTGTCCTTTTTTCCTGCCGCTGGAAATGCTCACTATTGATACCCTTCCCGTTTTCTGTTATGATGGATACCGATAACATGTAGCAGACGGGAACCTGAATCAATGGCAAAGGAGAAAAAGGCATGTGGATTCTGATTATTGGAGGGCTGGTCCTGGGGGCTTTTTTGGGGATCTTTTATCTGATCAGCAGATTTGCACGGTTTTTCATCATTCGAAGAGCGGCAAAGGATAAGAGAATTTATCGGTACCTGATCGGAATGGTACCGGCAGCGGTGCTGGTTCTGGGGTTAAGGACCGTATTTGACACAATCAATACAGCGATTTGTATTCTGCACTTGACAGTGATCTGGATCCTGTGTGACATTGTCAGCAGGATTGCGGAAAAGAAGAGAGGAGAACGGTTTAAAAAGTATTATGCCGGAATTTTCGCGTTGGGCATTACAGCCGTGTATCTGACATGCGGCTGGTATTTGGCGCATCATGTCTGGAGGACATTGTACACCCTGGAAACGGAGAAACAGGTGGGAACACTGCGGATTGTACAGTTTGCGGACTCTCATATAGGCAGTACTTTTGACGGAGAGGGATTTCAGAAGCATGTGGACGCCATGCAGGCGGAGAATCCGGATATCGTGGTGATAACCGGGGACTATGTAGATGATGATACTTCAAGAGAAGATATGGAAGCTGCATGTGCAGCGTTGGGGACACTGGAAACAACTTATGGCGTGTATTACGCTTTTGGGAATCACGACAAAGGGTATTATGGACCGGGTTATCGGGGATACAGCGGGGCGGATCTGATTGCCGAGCTGGAGAAAAACCATGTGACTGTGCTGCAGGATGAGACGGTATTATTGGATAATCGTTTTTATCTGATCGGAAGACAGGATCGTTCGGAAGGTGCGGGCAGGGCGTCCATGGATGTGCTGACAGCGCAGTTGGATCCGGAGAAGTACAGTATTGTTTTGGACCATCAGCCATATGAATATGATGCCCAGGCTGCTGCAGAAGTAGATTTGGTATTATCCGGGCATACGCACGGGGGCCAGCTGTTTCCCTTTCACCGCATGGGACAGTGGATGGGGCTGGATGCCATGATTTATGGGATGGAACAGCGGGGCAATACCAGCTTTATTGTGACTTCAGGTATTTCCGACTGGATAATCCAGTTTAAGACAGGATGCAAATCGGAATATGTGGTAGTGGATATTATTTCACAGTGATCTTCATTTGATGGAAGCTGCACCGTCTTTCGGAACTTTCGGAAACAGGCAGTGGGAGGCATATCATGGATTGGAAACAGGAAAAGCGGATTATCAGAAAGGAACGTCTTGCCGCAAGAGATCGGTTAAGCACTGCTGAACGGGAAAGAGGTAATTTGCTGTTGACAGAACGAATCTTGGGGCATCAATGGTTCTGGCAAGCCCAATATCTGTTATGCTATGTCAGTTACGGAAGCGAGATTTCTACATGGGATATTCTGCGCGAAGCCCTGGAAAAAGGCAAAAAGGTATATGTTCCGAAAGTTCTGAAAGACAGCGAAATATCGGAGATGTGCTTTTACAGAATCTGCGGGCTGGAAGAACTGGCAGAGGGTTACCGGGGAATACCGGAGCCGGACGGATTATCCGAAGTGTATCGTTATTCAGAAGAGATTGCAAAGCGAACACTGATGCTGATGCCTGGAGTGGCCTTTGACGAATATGGGAATCGTCTGGGCTATGGCAAGGGTTTTTACGACAGATATCTGGCAGAGAAACCAATTTTACAGCAGCGCACCATTGCAGTTGGCTATAGATGCCAGCGCGGGGAAGCGCTGCCGGTATCGGATACGGATGTCAGGCCATACCAGGTAATCTGTGTATAGCAGAAATTCGCTGTATTTCTACCGGAAAAAGAGACAATGTTCCGGTAACTGGTTATGCTTTGGCAGTCAGCCTGCCGTTATTTCTGTTCGGATATACGCTCACTTTGGCGTCACAGAAACAACGTCTATCTTTCAGCGAAAACCGAACCCGGGAATGTAACCATGATGTTTTGTGTTTGCGGCAGAATTTGTCCGGAATTGACGAAGGAATATAATTGGATTATAATACAAGTGTGAAGCCGAAATGTCAAATGAAAAGGATAGAGAACATGACACTATATGAAGCACAAAAGGGCTGCAGCTACTGTATTGACGGACTGTATGTGGAGCCTGCCATTACAAGGCGGCTGCAGGCATTAGGACTGAATGACGGAACCATTGTGAATGTGTTGAACCGGAAAAACAAGGGGGCGCTGATCATCCAGGTCAGAGGTACCCGCCTTGCTCTGGGAAAGCATATTTCATCACGGATTGAAATCCGCTGCCTTGACGGTATGGAAAAATTCGATGGACAGGAGGCTGCGCAATCGTGAATCGGACAAAAGAGACTGAAAAAAAGCATATTCGTGTAGCGTGCATCGGCAATCCAAACTGCGGCAAAACCACCCTGTTCAACGCCCTCACCGGTTCCCGGCTGAAGGTGGCCAACTGGCCGGGAGTCACCGTGGAGCGGGTGGAGGGGGAGACCAGCTATGAGGACACTTCCATCACTCTGGTGGACACTCCGGGCATCTACTCCCTGACCTGCTATACGATTGAGGAGAAGGTGACAAGACAGTGCGCCATGGATGATGAGATTGACGCAATCATCAATGTGGTGGACGCCTCCTCCCTGGAGCGGAATCTGTATCTGACCCTGCAGCTTCTGGAACTGGGAAAGCCCATTGTACTGGCGCTGAACATGATGGACGTGGTGGAAGAGCGGGGCATGGAGATCGATATGCACCGTCTGCCGGAAATGTTGGGAGATATACCGGTGGTGCCTGTATCGGCGGCCCGGCGCACCGGACTGGACATTCTGCTTCATGCGGTCATCCATCACTGCGAGGAGGGGATGGAGGATTTTATCCTGGATTATCCGGAGGAAATTGAAGAGAAAATTCAGGCACTGGAAGCCATGATGCAGGAGAGCTATCCGGATCATTCCTCTGCCAGATGGCATGCCATCAAGCTTTTGGAGGATGACGAGGAGGTTAAAAAGGAGCATCCCATGTCCGTGGTTCATGTGGCGGACAAAAGCTATGAGAAGGAAATCATCCAGTGCAAGTACGCTTATATCGAAAAGGTGATAAAGGAGATTCTTTTTAACAAAAGCAAAAAGGCTGCCTCCACGGACAGAATCGACAGGCTTCTGACCCATCCGGTATGGGGGATTCCTGTGTTTCTGCTGATTATGTGCTTTGTGTTCTTCCTTACCTTCACTGTGGGAGACGCGCTGAAAGGCGTATTTGAGACCGGGCTTGACGCATTGTCAGGTGGAGCCACGGCGGCATTGCGGGGCATCGGTGTGGCCGGATGGCTGGAATCGCTGCTTGTGGAGGGAATCATTGCAGGGGTGGGAGGTATCCTTACCTTTATTCCCAATATTTTTATTTTGTTTCTGGCCCTGGCTGTACTGGAGGACAGCGGCTACATGGCCCGGGTGGCTTATGTGATGGACTCCGTCATGGGGAAAGTGGGGCTTTCCGGCAAAGCCTTTCTGCCCATGATTCTGGGCTTCGGCTGTACAGTGCCTGCCATTATGGCCACCAGGGCACTGGAGACGGAGCATGACAGACGCAAGACCATGCTGGTGACGCCCTTTATGTCCTGTTCTGCCAGACTGCCGGTCTATGTGCTGTTTTCCGATATGTTTTTTCCGGACTGCGCGGCAGCGGCGGCATTTTCCATGTATGTGGTGGGAATGATCATTGCCATACTGGCAGCCCTTGTGATCAATCGTCTGGAAAAGGGGAAGTCCAACGATTCCCTTTTAATTGAGCTGCCGGAATATAAGAGGCCCAATGGCAGGACAATCCGCATCTATGTGTGGAATAAGCTGAAAGACTACCTTACCAAGGCGGGTACTACCATTTTTATCGCTTCCATTGTCATCTGGTTTGTGCTGAATTTCGGTTTTTCCGGCATGGTGGCAGATCCGGCGGAAAGCTTCGGCGCAGGGTTGGGACGCCTGCTTGTGCCCCTGCTTGCCCCGGCAGGTCTGGGCATGTGGCAGATCGGCGTGGCGCTGCTGTCCGGTATTTCCGCAAAGGAAGTGGTGGTGTCCAGTTTTGCGGTACTGTTCGGTGTGGCTAACGCCAATTCGGATGCGGGAATGAGGGCTATCGTGGACAATATTCATCAGTTTAACCCTGCCTTCGGACCCCTGAACGCCTACTGTCTGATGCTGTTCTGCCTGCTGTATGTCCCCTGTGTGGCAACGGTGGCCACAATTAAGAAGGAGAGCGGTTCCTGGAGCTTTACGGTGAAAATGATGGTGTTTCAGATTGTTCTGGCCTGGGCGGTGTCAACTGCTGTGTTCCAGGTGGGGAGCCTGTTTGTGAGGTGAGTTCCGGCTACTCCTTTTATCACTTGTAAAACCCAGGCAGAAGTTTGTGGTTCCGGTAAGGAGGTCCACTGCAAGCTTTGGTCTGATTTCATGATAGATCGTAACCATTTTTGAGCAATTGAGGAAGTTGATAATTTGGGGTAAGGCTGCTAATTTTAAAGGTGTGGTGCCGTCTGGTTTGAAGCGGATTTCAGATTCTGAAAGTCTGTTTTGGAGGCATTTCCGGTAAAATTGAATGTGGTTTTTAACCAGGACTCCTTCTTTATTTATCAGATAGATTCCTGTGAGATGTGTCATAGATATTCCTTTCAAAACTTGAACAATAGGATATAATAAGATTGGAAGAAGCCGGATAATGTATGATATGGAAGGAAATATGATGAAAAAAAAGAGCTGCAATACCGCAGTATCATCAACTCTCTTTTAATGACTAATTTTTCTGTTGTCCGCCAACGTCCGGCACATTCGTCCGGCAGAAGATTCGGATTAAGGTGTTAGTCCACCGGAAACAGCGAGGTGTTTCTGATTTTCAGTTTAAAGTGAAATGCTGCCGATGTCAAGGGCAAGACTGTTTTTTTATATTTTTTTCATAATTTATTTTCCTGCTGCCAGAAAATGGTTGTCAAATAGCCGGATGTATATTATTCTTTCTTAGGGAGATGAGAAAATATGCTGAGTATTGCGGTGGTGGATGACGAACAGGTACACCGGGATATCCTGGTGAAATATATCGAAGAGTGGAAAAAACAAAAAATGGCGGATGCGGAAGTGGAAACTTTTCACAGCAGCGATGCTTTTTACTTTGCGTGGTGCGGGGAACAGCGGTTCGACGTGCTTTTTCTTGATATCTGCATGGACGGAATGGACGGTGTCAGCCTGGCGAAGAAGCTGCGGGAAAAGGGAAAGAACGTGAACATTATCTTTACCACCGGGGTTGCGGACTACATGCAGGAGGGCTTTGAGGTGGAGGCACTCCACTATCTGCTGAAACCCATTAAACGGGAAAAAGTGTGGGAATGTCTGGAAAAATGTGTGGCAAGAAAAGCGGAGGATACCAGGAGCATTCTGCTTCCCACAGAGGAGGGGCTGATCAAAACAGATGCGGAAGGGATTCTGTACGGGGAGGCTGTGGGACATTATTGTGAATTGGTGTGCCTGACGGAGACGCTTTCCCTGAAGCTTGGGATCAGGGAGGCGGCGCAGCGCCTGGAGGGTCATGGAGATTTCCTGTTCTGCCATCGTTCCTATCTGGTGCATTTGCCCTATGTCCGCAGGATTGACAGGAATGAGGTGTTCCTTGAGTATGGCGCTTCCGTTCCCGTGAGCAGGGGAAAGAGGGCGCAGCTGTATCAGGCGTTTCTGGAATATCACAGGGGAGCAGAAGAATCATGAGAGAAAAATCCTGCGTGAAATACAGGATGAGGAAAGGTTCGTTGGAGGAGAGGTGAGGAACAGGAGTAGGTTATGTTTGAAGGGATACACAGGCGCATTGCCGAGAGAAAACTGGGGTCCCGGCACGCCCTGATGGAAACACATTATGAGGAAGTCCAGGCAATGTACCAACAGATGCGTACCTGGCGGCATGATTTTAAGAATCATCTTCAGGTGATGAAGGCTCAGCTGGACATGGGCGAATATCAGGAGCTGTCCGAATATATCCTGAAACTGGACGAGGAGCTGGCCCGGGTCAGCAAGGTGATCGAGACAGGAAACCTGGCTTTGGATGCCATATTGAACAGCAAGATCGCCATGGTGAGGGCCAGGGGGATTGATGTGAATGTGAAAGTAGTCCTGCCGGCAAAACTGTCTGTGGCGGATTATGATCTCTGTGTGCTTCTGGGGAATCTCCTGGACAATGCCATAGAGGGGTGCGAGAGCCAGAAGGAGGGAGAAGATCGTTTTCTGCGCATTTATATCGGGATGCTGAAGGAGCAGCTTTATCTGTCTGTGGCAAATTCCCATGATATTAAAATGAAGAAGGAGGGGAGCCGCTACCGTTCCACCAAAGCGCCGGATCGGGGGCTGGGAATGCTGAGCATTGACAGCATTGCGGCCAGATATCACGGGTATGTGAACCGTCAGAGCGATGAGAGCGCTTTTGTCACGGAGGTGCTGCTGCCGCTAAAGGGGTGAGGCCGTAAAGGCGGTACTTATGAGGCTCTCAAGGTTTATATCGATCAGAATTTTGACGGGCTGAAGGAAGATATTGTCACGATGCTGGGCAACGGGCGCTGCAAAGTGAATCCCGAGAAGTTCCAGAATGATATGACGACTTTTTCATCAAAGGATGATATTTATGTATTGTTAATCCATCTGGGATATTTGACTTTTGACAAAAACACCAGTGAAGCATTTATTCCGAACCTGGAGATATCCCAGGAATTTCTGAAGGCGATGGACGGGCCGGACTGGAGCGGGATACAGCAGGCTCTCAAGCGTTCTTCTGACTTGCTGAAAACTACATGGGCTCTGGATGGGAATTCCGTGGCGGAGGGCATAGCTGCTATCCATGACGAGACGGCATCGATTTTGAAGTATAATGATGAAAATTCATTGAAATGTACTGTGCTCGTGGCTTACTACAGTACCAGAGCCTATTATCTGCCGCCTAATCTGGAACTGCCTTCGGAGAAAGGGTATGCCGATATTGTCTATTTGCCCAGGAAAAATACGGATCATCCGGCGCTGCTGATTGAACTGAAGTGGAATCATTCCGGACAGGGCGCCATCATGCAGATCAAAGAGAAGCATTACGCCCAATGGGTGAAAGAATATACCGGCGATATTTTATTGGTCGGGATAAATTATGACGAGGATGAGGGGCACGAATGTCTGATAGAGAGGTATAAAATGCAGTAAGGGACATTCATAGAATAAAAGTGGACCATAGAGTAAAGAGCATTTCATAAAGTAAGAGCATTCCGAATTATTTGAACAGGTCTGATGAAACGGAGCTGCTGTAAGCGAAGTGGCATTTTGTATAAGGCATTGGTGGGTTTTGTATGCCTTCGCTACGGCACCTCCCTTTTTTACAATTCGCGTTTCCACGCATACCATTCAGGGAAAAATCCACAAAAACGAAAAGAATAATGTAAAATAAAGGCAGTGGCAGACAATCCGCAGGGCCGGCGCTCCATACAGGACGGATTCCTCCAATTTTCCAGGGCTGTACAGGTTCCTGATCCACTGGCTGGAGCGGGCTGTCACCCATGCGGATATATGCTGCCAGACAGGCAAAGGGTTTTATATGGCGAGGAGGGAGCATTGATGTGAATAAAGAAGAGTTAAACGAAAAGACAACTAAGAAAGAAACGGAACACAGTCTCATCAGCAATTACTGGTTTCTCTATAAAGGATTTTTCAGGAACAGCAGATGGAATATCCTTTTTACTGCCATGATCATAATCGGGGGACTGGCATCCACCTATTTGGGACTGTATATTCCGAAAACAGCGGTAGCCCTGGTGGCGGAGAAGGCTTCGGTAGGAAGGCTGGTGGGGACGCTGTTTGGGATGGAGCTGATCTTTTACCTGTTTTGGCAGAGCCAGTCCGTGGGGGATTATCTGATCAGCAACCCAGGCCTGAAATACCGGCATGTGCTGGAGGAGCGGATCCTGGAGAAAATCTGCCGCACCCCCTACAGCAATCTGGAGGATTCCGAGTACAAGAAGATGATCAGCCAGGCCCAGCAGCTTTATTATCATTGGGACAGAGATGCCAGGACATGTATCTGGGATTCCCTTTATCTGCTGCATCTGCTGATCACAATCCCTGTCACATCCGGGCTGTTGGTCACGCTGCACCCTGCGGTAATCCTGGTGATGGCAGCGGGAACCTGGCTGCAGTATCAGGCAGGAAAGCGTTCCCTTGCCTGGGAGAAGAAGCACAGGGACACCTGGATTCCCCTGGAGCGGAAGAGCAGCTATATCTCCGAGCGGATGGGAAATTTCTCCTATGTGAAGGATATGAGGCTGTACGCGGCGGACCGTTGGCTTCTGCCCAAGTATAAGGGGCTGCTGGGGGAGCGCAGGAGATGGAAGAAAAAGCAGCGCCTCCAGGCGGCATCCATGGGGCTTTTGGGTAAGCTTGTAGAGATGATAAAACAGGCGTTTGTATACGGTTTCCTGATCTGGGGTGTACTGGAAGGACGGGTGAAGCCGGATGATTTCGTCCTGTATGTGGGGCTGGCGCTGAGTCTGAGTTATACGCTGTCGAATGTTTCCGGAGCGCTGAGGGATGTTCGGGAAGACGAATTATCTATTGCAGATTACCGTAAAATGATGGAGCGCCCGGATACGCGCAGGAGCGAAGAGCCTGAAGAACGGAAAGGCGACTTCGGGGAAAGATCGCCTGAGGTCCGGACGGACAGCTCTATTCCTTATGGATCGGCAGGGGAGTTCTCCCGGATTCCCGAAGGACAGGCTCCCGGCATTACCTTTTCCCACGTATCATTCCGGTATTACGGAGCCCGGGAGGACGCGCTTAAGGATGTGGACATTACCATCCGCCCGGGGGAGAAAATCGCCCTGGTGGGGCTCAACGGCGCGGGCAAGACAACCCTGATCAAGCTGCTCTGCGGCATGTATGAGCCTACGGAGGGAGAAATTTTGCTGGACGGAAAAACGTCAACCAGATGGAGCCTGGAAGAATGGTATCAGATGTTCTCAGTGGTATTTCAGGATACGGGGGTGCTTCCTGCCACTATTTTAGAGAATGTAGCGGCCTGTGCCCCGGAGGAGGCGGATCGGAAGCGGGTGCGGGAGTGTCTGGATCAGGCCGGACTTTTGGAGAAGGTAGAGAGTCTGCCCCACGGTATGGATACCTATGTGCAGAAGGAGATATTTCGGGAAGGAGTGAACTTGTCCGGCGGGGAGACGCAAAAGCTTCTTCTGGCCAGAGCCATTTACCGGGAGGTGCCCATCCTGGTGCTGGATGAGCCTACGGCAGCCCTGGATGCCATTGCG
>OFFZ01002205.1_pt1 | contig 10346 bp, 6 predicted proteins | sample 1521631 | NCBI WGS metagenome assembly OFFZ01 (sample SAMEA3504102, study PRJEB24116) | mouse gut metagenome | biome: mouse gut; feature: mouse-associated habitat; material: faeces | place: Denmark | collected 2011 | reverse complement strand
TTTATTTATTCTGTGAAAGAAGGCAGACTCTTGACTTTAAAGGAATTTATCAAAACAGCTAAGGCTGCAGGAGATATTTCAGGCAGTCTAGACAACATCACGCAAGATCTCTTTTGGAACCTGGGATTACATTTTTCCGACAACACAATTCACGCTGCATTGCATAAAAAGGATAAAGCTCCCCGATATGTGCAAGGCTCGATTAGTGAATCAGGCTTCTTTCGGTATTTTGAGGAGCGAACACTCACAACATGGCCACAGATGCAGCAAGCCTTCGGGGAATTGGATGATCACGATTTTATTGACCGTGACACTAAAGATCGAAATATATTCTACGCAAGTCTTCTGGCCTTGTTTTACGATATTCTAAGGCTTGTTCCTGTTTCATTGTGTGATATTCTCCCACAGGCCCCCGTGGTTTTTGGACGCGAAATTGAAATGACACAGCTGGGCAATATTTTTAAGGAAAACAACTATGCCGTCCTTACAGGCATTGGAGGGATTGGAAAGTCAAGTGTGGCGTTGGCATATGCTCACAGTTTGAAAGAGTCTGATCACTGGACGATACAGCACGTAATTTGCGAAAATACTGATACTGTGCAAACTGCAGTTAATAAGCTTCAGTTCCGTGGTCTATCAGATACACCCGAACATATGAAAGACGCTCCGAAAAAGAATTTTACAAGCAGGATTACATGCTTAACAAATAGCCGACAATCTGTACTCATTATTTTGGATAATTTCAATCGGAAATTCACTTCGGAAGATCGCGACTGTTTTCAAGAGTTAAGTGAATGCGGCAATCATATACGTATTTTGATTACGAGCCGGAGTATGCTGAGCACTGAAAAACGCTATAGCATTAATCTGCCTCCTCTGGATAATACATCTCTGCTGGCGCTCTATGCCTATCACCGGTTTGAAGATACTGCCGGCCACGAAAACTATATTGATCAGCACAAAGAGATCCTGAATAAAATGTTTTCTTTGGTTGGAAGACATACCCTTATGGTTGAGCTCCTGGCAAAATTGCCAGACAGGATTTTTTTGAACGAATACGAAATTTATAATCGCCTGACCAGTGGTCTGAGCATTCCTTTTGAAGGGATCAACGTTAATAAAGATGGCAACACCGTCACTGTTCCTGCAAAAGGTTTGATTGAGATGCTGTTTGATATTTCTGACCTGACAGATTGCGAAAAGTCTGTAATGAGGTATATGTCAATTATGCCAGTCACTGGCATTGATGTCGGACTGTTTGAAAAATTGACAGGCCATTTCCGGAATGAAATACTCAGTCTGAAAAAAGCGAATTGGATCATGCTGGATGAGGAAAGACTGACCATTCGATTGCACCCACTTATTTGTGAAACGGTGCTCAGTTCCGATGACACCGACACTAAGCCATCTGCGGAGAATTGCGCCGAAATTATTGATCGCGTGAAAACAGAACGTGATACTTGTGAGAAAGGATGCCCCATGTGGCACATATACAACAAAATTTTGGCACGTGCTGCAGTGAACATTCATTTTCATACGATAGAATCTTATGGGGTCCTCGATGTTCTTATTGATAAATATAGGTCCCCCATCATTTCCCTGAATCAGGTACTGCGAGAATACATAATTACTGATTCAATCGAACAGAAGGGGGCATCAGATATTCTACCGGATCAAAACGATGCAATGAATGCTACATAGGCCGCAATGCTGGCCACGCAGGTAGCGGGAATCAACGATTTATTGATCCTATTGCAGCGATCACTTTATTGCGGCAACGCAAAAGGGCTTGTTGTCCATTTTCACAGACAACAGGCCCTTTTTCTGTTTAAATAAGTTTACCTCGAAATCTTGCCTGGCTTGAGATGTCTACCGCAATCAAGCCAATGCTTTTACATATGCTTGCAGCTTGATAACCCGATCCTCCAAATCAATTCCATCCTGAGTTTGAGCAATCTTCACAGTATCCAAAATGCTATCGTCCTCAATCTTTTTAAGTACATATGAGGCATTTTCACAGGTAATATAGCAGCCATTGCCATCGTATACAAGCCTCTGCCCCATGGAATCCTTAGAGAGATGGGCATCATCTGCCGCTTTGAGGTATGGCACGTAGGTGTTTGATGACCAATACGTCCTGGTTTGCATCACAGAGAACAGATAGGGTGTCTTTACCATATCATTGTTGCTCATTTTGCCGTAACTGCCCGGACGGAATTCGGGATATTTAATATAATAGTACCTCCATGGGTACTCCTGATTTGCCTCACAGGTTTTCAGGAAGTCCTCTGCAATCTCCTGAAGCTCTTTATCTGTAAAAGTTTGATGCCTGGATAACAGCGAGATCAGGATTTTGTGTGTATTTTCAAAGCCTGTATTCGAGCTTTTATGAAACAGCTCGTCCCAGGCGAACTGCATTCTACTGGAAGCAAACTGATAGTGCGATCTGTTCCGCTCCTTTTGGCTGTAATCTCCAAGAGCGATCAGCGCACAGTCAATGTTGTCCCACTTGCATTGAAAGAGAGATTCAAACCTGTCAGTGAGACTCAGGTGCTCCAAGCCCACAATACCGATTTGGCCTTTGAGCATAGGGTGGTCTTCCAATCGGAACAGAATCTCAGCATCTCCCGGATTTTTGTCCAGATATTCGATTTTTGCTTTTTCTTCCTGGAGCTGATTGGGATTAAAATTGTTTCCCAGCGCATCGTCGATCAATCCAGTCAGGATGATAGCATCAATCTGCGCCAGGATCCCGGGAATTCGGTTCCTGTCGCTTCTGTCACTGATCGCGTCCTCCGAATTCTGGATCAGGTTATTAACAATGCGAAGTCTGCGTCGGAATTCGGACTCGGTGACCTTGTCCTGATTGCGCAGGTAAACAATAATGGCATAGAGCAGGACCACCCGGTTCAGGGGAAACTGTCGAATCCGACCAGTCCTGTTCGCATACGAGTGCAAACAGTCTTCAAAAATATTGATCGAATTTCGAGAGTCCACCAGGATTTTTCCTGCCTCATGCTTCTCGGACATAAAAGAAGTGAGAAAATCCAGTGGGGACCTATAGCCAGGGATCTGACACCAGCAGTCAAAATACTCTTCCAGCAATGCAATGTGATCCGTCATATCTGGGGCGTCTGCCGAAAAGTTCTGTTTCAGAAGTGCAAAAACGTCATCACTGTAATTCTGTGGAGACTCCCCCCGCTGATAACAGATGATATCGCAGATCAGCCTGAAATACCGCAGAAACTCATCGTCCGTGATCAAATCGTCTGGACCTCCATCTCCGCCGCTGCGATATTGCCAGAGCAGGTCCGTCCAGTCCCGGTCAATCTTGGAAATGATACGTTCTGATAGAGCTTTATCCACCTTTCGGAGCTCTCGCTCTAATTCAGCCTTAAAGTGTTCAAACAGCGTGAGCGGCTTTCCTCGGGAATTCATTTTTATGTACAGCTCATCTGTCAGGCCCATATCCTTGATAGGCAGGAAGTAGAAGGTGACTGCTTTGTCTTCAAGCGCCCTCCAGAGATTCTGAACCTCCCTGAAACGCCTGTTGACAGCGTCCAGCATAACAAGCATGGAACTGATCGTGGGGTCCTTTTTCCAGTCTAAGGGGAACCATGCCTGGTTAATGATCTCTTCAGAGATGGGGCCTGTAAAGGAGGGGGTGAAGCGCAGAAGCTCGATGCAGAAATACCGGGCACTGTACCTGGTCTCATAGCTGAAATTACTCAAAAAGCAGCAGGCGGACTCTGGGACATTTTCTTTCTTTGCAGCGTACCAGTAGAGCAGAAACAGTGTTGTCAACCTCTGCTGTCCGTCCAGGGGAGTCATCACCCCGTTTTCATCAATATCTCCGTAGATGAAATCCAGGGTAACTGGTTCTTCTGTCACAGCACAGTACAGCGCGTCCAGGAAGCGCTCTCTGATCCGATTCACGTCTGGGTCAATCCTGCCTTGGGCATAGTCCCGCTGGATCATGGGAATAACGATTCTTTTGACCTGTATTGGTTCCTGGTCCGTTCCAAAGTTCGTGTCGAAAATGTCGATCAGGGAATGAGGCTTTGTTTCCATCTCACGATCCCTCCTTCTCAAGCGGGATGGGCTTCAAATATTCTTTCAGGACTTCGTTGATTGCCTGAACATAGGCAACTCGATCGGCCTGCCCCCAGAAGTGGAGCTGGTTTTCTGCAGACGGTGTGTAGTATTTTAAAAACACCATCTTGGTACAAAAGGGGATGTACTGACCACGCCTGTCCATGCTGATAATCGTATTACGTTTCACATCAAAAGCAGCGTTGCTCAAAGCCGCATTATCCCCGGCGTTCAACAGCGCCAAATTGCCGATGGTGTGGAGATACTCAGTGCTTCCCTCCGCCGAAAGCAGATCGACCACCTTTCTCTGCAGGTCATCGAACTCTGCCCGATCCAATTTCACACGGTTTCTTGCTTCCTCCATGGCCTGAATCAAGTTTGACGCCTGCTCCCCTCCTACAGTCAGGACAGATGGGATATGCAGCCCAAGCCACTCCTTCCACATCTCCTGTGTGCGAAGGCCCTCCGACTGCTGGGCATGAATATGCTCCAGCGTCCAGGCTACTCGACCGCCCTTACCGGCCTTAAATTGATCAAATGGGAACCGCTGGGTCTGTTCATCGAGCTTTCTCACAGATTCTACATTGAACAGCAACAGCAAGGTGCTGATCCGCCTGCGATCATTGGGATCATCGTAGCTGAGCTCTGTGTAATCACCAGATATGGTCACACTCCGCCGGATATAATCGTCCAGCAGCATGTGGAATGCGTCCTTTGTTTTCCCTTGGGATAACTCATAGATGCGAGAGAGGGAAAGGGATCCCGAGGCGATCAAATAGCCGACTTTGTGATACAGGTCATGGTCCTCATACCAGTCCTTCAGGATTAAAAAGGTCTGCTGAATTTTTCTCCAGACATCGTTCAAAGAATTCTCCTGCCTCAGTTCATCAAATCGGAAAAAGGTATAGTATTTGTCCCGGTTGATTTCTCCCTTGCCAGAGATCAGGTCCAGGATAAGATCAATTCGAGTCTGATACTGTCCGCTGGATTGGTTCGTAAGAAAGTACCATAGAGCGCTATGATTCAGCTCCTTCTCCATATTATCCCATTGGAGCGAAATCTCCTCTTGCTTCTCGCGGCCTACATTCTCATTTCCGGCATGACTCAAGAACATGGCCTTCACCAGCTCCGCACTGGTCAGGGGGATCTTACCGATATTCAGGCGGGTAAACAGAGAAATGGGATCCGCTGTTTTGCCGACATCATACCAGATGATTTTTACATGTTCCATGAGGTACTCATAGATATGATCCGCAGCCACTACATCATTTTTTTGCCGTTGAAACCAGGTATCTATCGCCTGATAGGAACGATAGATGTGAAAAAAATCTATATTGGTCTCGGCCAAATCCTTCTCAATATTGCTCAGATACTGAGCGGACTGCTCCCGCGTGGTATAGTCCAGCGAAAAGTTGATTTTGATTCTGGGCTTGTACTCCCTTTTGATGTATTGCAGAAGAATAAACAGCGTTGTCAGTCTCTGCTGGCCATCTATCAGTTCAAAATCTTCTTTGTCATCTCGCCTTACCACGACTGGCTGGAGGCAATAGTTATTTGCCCCGTTAGCGTAAATATCATCCAGAAGCCTGGTCACCTCATCATCTCCCCAGCGGTAGCCACGCTGATAGGATGGGACGATAAACTTTCCTTGAATGTCTCCTACCAATTTTGTGTTCAATATAATTTCCGCATCCATGCTTTGCCCCCCTTGCATGTGGCTGACAATTTATCCGTTCTTTCCACATATAAGCTGAGTATACAACATTTTGGTCAAAAAGGCAATAAAAGGTCTCGATAAAACCAATTTAACGAGAAGATGATCCTCCAACTTGATCAGGTCATTGGTACTCCGTTCCAGCTTAGACGGGACTCGATCATCACGGTGTCACTCTCTGTTGCATAGTCAAGCATCTGTATCCATCCCCCTCATATAAAAGTAAACGTCCCATTAGGGTCTGCCTCAAGTCTGGAACATGCCAAAACCTGAAAACCAACGTCTAATGGGACGCTTTTTCATAATGCCGTTGAGGTATACCTCAATTCCACTCTTTCAGAGTCGTGGCGATCTCACTCAGTCTGGCCCAGGAGATGCGCTTTTCATTTGTACGCATCATGTAGTAGTCTCCTGATCCAATTCAAGGACTTCATAATCGACACCAACGGAGTCCTCAACGTAGCATCCATCAGGAAGCGGGGTATCCGGCCCCAGCGCAATTTCAATCGCATCTACCAGTGAGTTAGCGTCAACGTCACAGTGACCGTACATCTGCCAAACAAGCGGTATTCTATAGGTATCCACGTTTATCTTTTCCTGCCCCTTTCGATGATTGGTGCAACAGCCGTGCGGATTCTCTCTACCAGGGCATTATCATAGATTCGGTAATGGAACGCCGCCGAAGCTTCGTTTCGGTTCCCGTGGAAGTCCACAAAACCACCTGTTTCACGGCAATCGACAAAGAGATTATCCGGCTCGGTGAACGTGTGTCCTCGACGCTCTATCTCGGCCAGCATCTCGAACGGGTCTGCGTAGATGCCGTGGAAATGAAAATGCGATCCCTTATTGGCAAGCAGCTCCGCTTTCTGGCCCTCCCTCTCCTTTATCTTCCAACTATCATCTGGTTCCCGACGATTCCACATGAAATACTCAATACCGTCTTTCACCATGAACGTGGGGTACATCCAGCATTGACCCGTAAAAGCTGAATCGTCGTAGTATCGCTCCTTCTCTATAAACTCAATTTTGAGCCACATATAACGACAGCCAAGGATATGAACCATCCTTACCCGGTCATAGAGACGGCAGAAGTGACGATCCTCTACGATCTGCGCATCGAACCACTCGTTGAGTTCCGCAGCCGTGGCAAAGGTGCGGAGAATCGATGTCCCCGCACCCACCATGTACCGCTGCTTGAAATCCAGAAGTTGCTCCCGGACAAGCTCATAGTCCGCAGCCTGTTTCTCGGTCAGGGGCTTTTCATATTCAATGTAGCCCCAGCAACCACGGCCAGCCTCCTCGCAATACTGCCGCTCATCAAAATTGACGATTTGCACAACCTTGTTGCCATCCGGTTTTGGGAACGTACCCGGTGCAACGGGACGCTGTGTACTGTAATATTTCATTCCTCCAGATTCACCTCCCAGTACCCAATATAGAGGTATTCCCCATAGCTGCCCTTTGGCGTGGCCTGACACATAAAGGCACCGTCCTCAGACTGGATCGTTGTCAGGTCGTTCCATTCGTAGAAGCGATTTTCTCTGGCAAGGCGTCGTAACTCGGGCAGAGCCGTTGTGTTGATCCAGTCAAAGAACACATCCTGATCCCTTTGGCTCCCCTCCAACCGCTCAAAACTCTGGCGGTCATACAGAAGGCACAATGCCTTTCCGGGTAGGCCGCTCTGCCGTTCAAGGATGGCCCTCGCACCCCAGTACATCTTCGGGGTAAAATTCTCGGGGTAGTTTCCCCACTCATGACTCATAGTTTCGACATCCTTTCTATAATTTCAATAAAATTGCCCTATAACCCCTCTGTGTAGATGTATTTTGCCGTGATATTCTGTCATAATGTGAAATCTAATACTCGCCCGTAAACTGCGGGTGAAACAACACAGGAGGTACAAACATGAACACCACAAATTGCAAGCGAGGATCGCAGAACAGGCAACCCCACAGGAATCATCTTTTGACCGCTTTATTTGTTGCGGTCATGGTGATGCTCTTAACCCTTCCCGCCTTTGCTGCGGAAACAGCGGTGAGCGAAAGCACACCCGATTGGCTTGAAAATCCCGCTGATGAAAATGGCACGTTTATTGACGAAGTTGGTGCCACTGAACCGACCCTTGGTCCCGTATCAACCCTTGAAGAATTGCTTGATGCCATTGCCAATGCCAACGCGAACGATGTGATTGAATTTGACGCTAGTATCCAGGCATATTCTGGCTCTAACCTGGTACTCGGTCGTGCTGATTGCCCGGTAACGCTTCGTCGCACTACATCTGAGGCCCGCTTATCTCTCGGGAGCTTAGAGGTAGAGGATGTCATAGTACAAAATATCACGTTTGATGGTGCGGGGGTTCAATCATACTCCCCTATCCTCTTCGTCAGTAGTCCTTCACAATTTATTACAGACTGTAACTTTATCAACTGCATTGGAGGTGCTGCATTAGAAATTGATTATAATTGCGATACTAATATTCAGCTCTGCAATTTTGCTAATAATACCGGGACATCTGGGTCACATATACGACTCGGTTGTCGTAGTGCGCACATTTGGGGGTGTACGTTTACAGATGGATTTGCCAGCGACAGAGGCCCAGTTTATATGCGTACACAAGGACGGACCGAACTGTCTGGATGCACCATTTCTGGCAATGCCGCAGGAACGATGGGCGGTGGTATTTATCTTGAAGGAGGGGAGCTATATATCAGTGGATGTAAGATTTATGGCAATACAGCAAACGGTGTCGCAGACGATATTACAAAGGACTACACAAGCCTTTTGTCCCTAGCAGACAACTACGCCGCCTTGGTAGAGTTGTATAAGCCTGACGGGGTGGTTCCTAACAGGTGGACTGTGGATAGCCACTATGATAATAACCTTGGGACAGATTACATGCGTGCAGATATGATCTTCTCAATGAGTTTTGCAGATAACGAACCTTCGCCCCCGCCTTCACCCGCTTCTATAACGCTGGATCAATCAGAGCTGACCCTTTACGTCGGTGAGGCAGACACATTGACGGCCACGCTTTACCCTGAAGGTACAAACAGCAGTATTCAATGGACAAGCAGTGATCCCTCTGTTGCCAGCGTTACCGAGAGCGGGCTTATAATTGCGCACTCAGCAGGGACAACCTCAATTATTGCTACGGCAACGGTTGGAGGAGCGTCCGCATCATGCCTCGTAACTGTTCAAGAGGTGCCAGCAACAACCTACTCTATTAGCATCAGTGTCAGCCCCACGGAGGGAGGCACAGTCAGCGGCAGCGGGCAATATGAGGAAGGTGCCACCGCAACGGTTACTGCCGTTGCCAATGAGGGCTTCCGTTTCCTGAAGTGGACAGAAGCTGGCACACAGATCAGTACAGAGGCCAGCTTAACATTTACAGTGACTAGCGACCGAACGCTGACAGCAATTTTTGAACCCATCTCCGAGCCTGCCCCTGGGCCTACTCCCAAGCATACCTATACCATCAACGTATCTGCCGCCGAAGGAGGGACCGCCAGCGGTGGGGGCGAATATGAGCAAGGAAGTTCCGTAACGCTTACCGCCACACCCGAAAACGGGTATCGTTTCATCGCATGGACAGAAAATGATGAACAAATCAGCACCGATGAAAATTATACGTTTATCGCAGATCATGACCGAACGCTTGTTGCTATCTTTATGCCAATTTCCAAGCCAACTTATACTGTTCATGTTAGCTCCGCACAAGGCGGGACAGTAGAAGGTAGCGGCAGTTATAAAGAGGGGGAAGTTGTTACCGTAAACGCTATACCTGATAATGGCTATCGTTTCCTGTGTTGGGAGGAAAACGGCGTACAGGTCAGCACAGAGGCCCGATATTCTTTCGCAGCAGAAACAGATCGGACGTTAGTTGCTGTTTTTGAACTGATTCCACAATCCGGGCCAGATTCAACATATGTCCCCGGAACACCATCTACCTCATATCGTCCGAACGGTGGCAATACCCAGCCTACCACTACTTCGCTACCATCACGAACAGAGGTTCAGGCACCCACACTGACTAACGGAAAAATCACGCTACTTGCTCCCGATAACTTGTTTTGGGGAGGATATAAAACTGGCAGGGATAACGGTGCAGGAACCGTCACACGGGCGGACTTGGCCCAGCTTGTCTATTTCATGATGGATACCGAGAGCGTGAAAATCCATAGAGTAACCCAATCCCCCTTTCGTGATGTAGAATCTGGATCATGGTACGAAGCGGCAGTTGGCACTCTGCAAAATGCCGGGATCATGGTCGGGTGCGGAGATGATCTATTCTGCCCGGATCGCACATTGACATGGGGTGAATTGCTCACAGTGTTCGCCCGGTTTACTGAGGATGAACCGCTTACAGAATACTATACGGGGGAGCATTGGGCGAAGGACTCTGTAAACAAAGCCTTTACCCTTGGATGGTTGGAATATACAGAAGTATTTGACCCGGGAAGTATCGTGACAACCGGCGAAATGGTCGATTTGATACAAGAAGTTTTCCGATGGAATAACGAATAAGATATTGCCCCCGGTA
>OFFZ01002203.1_pt1 | contig 10352 bp, 6 predicted proteins | sample 1521631 | NCBI WGS metagenome assembly OFFZ01 (sample SAMEA3504102, study PRJEB24116) | mouse gut metagenome | biome: mouse gut; feature: mouse-associated habitat; material: faeces | place: Denmark | collected 2011 | reverse complement strand
TACTTTTTGTTTTCATATCTGCCGCTGGAAGGCTGGAAATATGCATTTTTTGATTACAAACCGGGGTACAGTCTGGCAGACTGTGAGTTTGTGGAATTCAAATATTTTGCCATGATGTTCAACAATCCGGTTACCAGGCGGGAGACCATACGTGTCCTGACCAACACCTTTATCTACAGCGGAATCGGGATTCTGGGATCTGTGCTCCCCATGTTTTTTGCCATTTTCCTGAATGAACTTCCCGGAAAAGGCATGAAAAAGCTTATCCAGACCGTGACCACCGTTCCTCATTTTGTGAGCTGGGTTCTGGTATACTCTCTGGTCTTCGCCATGTTTTCGGTGGAGACCGGCGCGGTGAACGTACTGCTGCGGAGCCTGGGCCTGGTGGAAAAGGGAATCAATTTCATGGCCTCGTCGGAACATGTGTATCTGACCATGTGGCTGTACGGAATGTGGAAAGGCCTGGGCTGGAGCGCCATTGTATACCTGGCGGGAATCAATTCCATTGACCAGGAACTGTATGAAGCCGCCGCCGTGGACGGGGCAGGGCGTTTCCATAAAATGTGGTATATCACCATACCCGGACTGATGCCTACTTTCGTCACATTGCTGCTTTTAAGTATCGGCAGTTTCTTAAGCAACGGGGTAGACCAGTATTACGTATTTCAGAATGCCTTTAACCGCTCAAAAATTGAGGGACTTGACCTTTATGTCTACAATCTGGGTCTGGGATCCGGCAATATCCCCTATTCCACAGCCATCGGGATACTGAAATCCCTGGTGGGGCTGGCGCTGTTGTTCCTTTCCAACGGGGTGTCCGGAAAAGTGCGTGGAGAGAAGATACTGTGACAGAGGACGGGAACAAAAGGCAGGGCGGCCAAAAGACAGCGGCATGACGGCAACCGGGCAGGCCCGGGAAGATGAGGTAGGGTATGAAAAAAACATTTTTGGGAAAAAGAAAAATAAAGACAGGGGACGTGGTGTTCCAGACAGTGAATATCCTGTTTTTCCTCTTGTTCGCGCTGATCTGTATTTATCCCTTTTACTATATTATCATCAATTCCATCAGCGACAACGAACTGGTAAAAAAAGGCATTATCCGATTCCTGCCCCAGGGAATTCATTTTCAGAATTATACCAAGATATTCCAGTTAAACGGAATCGGTCGGGCCGCCGTGAACTCGGTGCTGCGGACGGTGCTGGGAACCGGCGCCATGCTGATATCTTCCACGGTTCTGGGGTATGCTATGAGCAGAAAGGAATACTGGCACAGAAAGTTCTGGTACCGGTTTCTGGTGATCACCATGTATTTCGGCGCGGGACTGATTCCTGGATATCTGAACATGAAGCGGCTGGGACTTCTGAATAATTTCTGGGTGTATGTGCTGCCGGCGTTCGTATCTCCTTACAATATGATTCTGGTGAAGACCTATATTGAAAGCATACCGGAATCGCTGGAGGAGGCGGCCATTGTGGACGGAGGAGGTTATTTTGCCCGGTTTACAAGGGTTATTCTGCCGCTGTGCAAGCCCATCATTGCCACGGTTACCATTTTTACCGCAGTAGGGCAGTGGAATGCGTTTATGGACACCATTCTGTATATGACGGGAAGCAAAAACCAGACATTACAGTCCGTGCTGTATATGTACCTGACACAATCCAACCGTATGGCGGAACTGATGAAGGAGGGAGGTATGGCAGCCCTGAGCGAGGCGGAACGGTATGCGGCCAATCCCCAGTCGGTGCGCCTGACCATAACGGTGGTGACACTGCTTCCGGTTCTGATGATTTATCCATTCTTTCAACGGTATTTTACCAAGGGTATCATGATCGGTGCCGTGAAAGGATGATGAATGTTATAAGGCAATAAAGGTTTCAGGAAAAGATTTCAAAAGGAGAGGTGCAAAGGATGAAGAGACGAATGAAGAAACTTCTGGCGTTATTGCTGTGTTCCGCTACACTCCTGACGGCGTGCGGAAGTCCCGGTGACGCGGGAAGCAGCGCAGGCGGCAGTGACAGTGGAAGCAGTGCAGGCACAGAGAGCAGCGAAAGCGACGGCGGGGGAAGCGGACAGGAAAACAACAGTGAAAGCAAAGAGACCACCACACTGACATTTTATTCCATGTTTGCCGGATCCAATCTGGATGACGCGGAATGGTTCCGGAAGCTGATCCGGGAAAAGTTCAATATTGAGCTGGATGTGGCGGCCGGAAACGGGGATGACAGCGTGATCCAGGCATTCCTGGCCAGCGGGGAACTGACGGATATCACGGCTTTCCGGGATGCCCAGAGTTACCAGGCGGCAGCCCAGGGCGGGATGCTGATCAATCTGGACGACTATAAGGACAAACTGCCGAATCTCTACGAAAATCCGGATTATGAGGCGGCCATTGCCCACACCAGGGATTTGTACGGCGGGTTATATGCCATGCCTACCCAGATCGGGGAAAACGGGGGACTTTTCGCAGTGCCCCAGATGCGCTGGGATCTTTACCAGCAGCTGGGACGTCCGAAAATAGAGACACCGGAGGATTTGCTGACAGTGCTGAAGCAGATGCAGGAACTGGAGCCGGTGTCCAGGGAAGGCGCCAACACATACGGTTTTCAGCTGTGGAATGACTGGGACGGGGATGTGATGCTTGGATTTATGATGGGACTGTGGAGGCTTCCTACAGGATATTATGCAACCGGCCCGGGGGGAATCTGTGAGATCAAGGCAGACGGAAGCGGTGCGCCCAAGGGAATGTTCGACGAGGACAGTCATTATATGGAAGGAATCCGTTTCATGTTCCAGGCAAATCAGATGGGACTGATCGACCCGGATTCCGCCAGCCAGAACGAAGAAGCCATGAACAGTAAAATTATGAACGGCGGGGCGTTATTTACAGGGTACGACAGTGTAAAATACGGCGATACGGAGAGTGCGGAGGGCTTTTACGGACTTGCCACCGTCCTTCCGGAGTATTTCCAGTGTGTGGCCAACGCGGACCGTCCTGTGGGATACCGCTGGCGTTACGGCATCAGCTCCAAGTGTAAAAATGTGGACAAGGCCCTGGAGCTTCTGAACTGGTATTACGGCCCCGAGGGAATCAACACCATACTGAACGGTCCGGAAGGCGTACTGTGGGAGTGGAAGGATGGAAAGCAGGTTGCCACCCAGACTTATCTGGATCAGGGACGCACCAGTGTCCTGGCGGAAGGCGGCACCGTGAGCAATGCCAGCTCCTTCTGGGGCGTGACGGGATACAATCATAACTATAAGATAAACCCGGAAAGCGGCCAGACTTACAGACTCAAAGACACGGATCCGGACTTCAGGCCCCAGGCGGCAGACGCCATGAAGGCAGACTGGCAGAGTGTGTATGGGGAATACAGCGCCATGTATGACTATGTGGCGGAGGCAGACGGCGGAAAGCATCTGATCCGGCTGAATTCCATAGGTGATTTCATCGAACCGAAACCGGACGAGATGGACTCCATTACCAAGCAGATCGATGCCATCGTCATTCCGGCCCAGTGGCAGGCAATATTTGCCAAGGATGAAGCGGAATTTAACGCTATTATCGACCAGGCCAGGGCCGATGCCGAAGCTTTGGGATACAGCCGTGTGGTGGAAGACGAGACAGCCAGGTGGGAAGCTGCGAAAAAAATAGCGGAAAACTACGGCGTTAAGGTGGATTGACAATAAAAAATCCTGTCTGTGTCAGGCATCGGTTAAGGTGCCTGACACAGGATGGGAGCTGGTGTGACAGCGGATGAAAGGATCTGCCGGTACAGCAGCTCCTTTTGCATAGAAAAGTCTGGGGAATTTTTGTATGTGAAAAACCAAAAGGGGAAATTTGCCGCAGAATGGGGCGTAGGGATGACGGGAATGATTTTCAGACGCGCCCCGGAGGCTGGACGGCAGAAAGGGAGGCACCGGACTTTGGATACAAACAGTCTGAAAGTATATGTTGTTGACGACGAACCGTCCATTGTGGAATGGCTGGTCAATAAGGTGGAATGGGAGGTTTATAATTGCGAGGTGGCAGGTTTTTCCACAGACGCCGGGGAGGCGCTGCGCTATCTGGAGGAAACCCCTGTAGACCTGCTGCTGACGGATGTGTGCATGCCGGGGCTGTCGGGACTGGAACTGATCCGCAGGGTCAAGGAAAAATATGCCGACATTTTTGTCATTGTCATAAGCGCCTATGATAAGTTTGAATATGTAAAGGAAGCATTTCAGTACGGCATTATTGATTATTGTCTGAAACCCATTGATGTGAATGAGTTGTATGAATGCCTGAAATCCGCGGAGGCAGCGTATGGTGAGCGGAAAATGAATTATCAGAATCAGGATATCATGGTTTTCCGGAACAGTATTTTTCAGAGACTGATCAATGGTGAGACCAATTCCTTCCGGCTGGACGAGCAGTGTGAGCTGGCGGGAATCGGGCTGAATGTTCCTGTTTTCCAGGTAGTTCTGCTTGATTTGCGTCATGTGGAAAGTATGGGTTATTCTTCGGTCATGAACCGTTTTGCGGGGCTGGACAGGGCGGGATTTTACTGTTTCATGGACAGACATATGAATCTGGTGCTTCTGTTTCTGGGGGAGCACGGATATGATGATGAGGCGGAGAGGGACGTCCGGGAGGTGCTGCGCCGGGAGGGAATCTGGCAGAATACGTTTATCTGTGTGGGCAGACAGCTGAATCATTACCGGCACATCGCGGAAAATTACCAGGTCTGTCATGATTTTCTGGAGGCCCGTTTTCTCCTGGGGAAAAACATAATCCGTACACAGGAATATCCCTATGAAAAATACCTGGCAGTCCTGAAAAACAAAGAGCTGCAGCAGCTGGAGGGCTGCCTGAAAATGGATTCCAGGGAAGGTGTGCTTGCAAGTATGGAAAAACTGGTAAGTGCCTGCCGGAGGGAAGAGGAAAGGGAGGCGGAACTGATATGCCTGGCAGTGTTTCTGGTGAAAAATCTCAGAATACTTTATCCCTACCGGAAAATTCCTGTGCCGGACGGACATCTGGAAACCCAGGGCAGTTCCGGGAAAATGCTGAAAAACTGCTGAGGGGATTACAGATAATAACAGGCGCAAAAACAACATAGGAATGCTGCAGGCTATACCAGCAAAGACGGCTATACATGAATTTAAAGGCAAAAAATGATATGATAAAGTCACCAAACAGAAAGGATAACATATGGGGAATATATATGACCTAAAATCCCGTTCAAATTATACACATGTTTAAGGTGTCAGCCCATATAACTCATATATGTCTTTTTGAAATGGCGTAAGTTCCGTTGTGTATTTTTTTCGTGTTCCATTTATACTGACACTACGGACAGTTTTCATTTCACTTATTACTTTTTGAAGATCATGATTTTTATACCATCCGGCTTCATTCATCACCTGCTTTAGACGAGTTGTGATCAGAAGTGCAATAAACTGTATGAAGATTCTGCCTTCCATAGCTGCCGCTGAATGGATACGCAAACGTTTCATATCAAGATCATTTTTGAGATCATCGAAACATTTCTCAACAGCATCCTTGCTCCGGTACACCTCAAGAGCTTTTGTCGTATCCTTAATGTGATTACTTACAAGCACGAACCAGCCGATATGGTTCCTTTTATGCTTGCTAATGGCTTCCTCATTGTAATCCACCCTGATGCCTCTTATAGGAGTTTTATGGATCAAGAAGAACTTATCATAATAAGAGGCATGCTCCTTTACATGCCTGCCGGCCATAAGTTCTTCATAACAGCAGTGCAGGGTATGGTCAAAATTCCGTTCGTCTGACGCCGCCTTGAAAATATCGTGGTAGATGTGGATATAGAACCGATGCCCTTTCCAATTGGAAGATTCCGTGACCGCATACAGTCCATCCCCAAAGACTGTACAGTAATTATGATGGGAACGGATGCTGTCTCTGTGGTGTTCCACTGCCTTGCAGGCAAAACCGACAGTAAAAGGTACTCCAATCAGGAACTTTTTATGGCTGGCATACATTGCGTCAAGGTTCGGTTCACTATAAAAGCCTTTGTCCATGACAAAATGGCATGTTGGGCTCTCCAGAACGGATATATTAGCTATGCTGTCTTCCAGAGCGTTCACATCTTTAATGCTGCCGGGAATGATCCTGTAATACAGCGGCATATGGGAAGTGACACCAGTGAGCATAAGGAGGTTGATCTGTGGCAGTTTTTCCCCGTCACGGTTGTATCCCCAGCGGACAAAGTCGATCAGTTCGCTATAGGAAGATACACTGGTGATATCCATTGCATAGACATCCTTCTGGCTGTTTACATCAATCCACCTGCTGAAAAAGTCCTGTTGCAGTGTGGGCGTAATCCTTACAAGGAGTTCGCTCACCCGCTGGCTTGCAAGCAGGGAACGGCACGGTGATGGATACATCCGCTGCCACTGGTCAACGTGGCGCAATGCCCCGCCTTCGCTGACAAGGTAATACGCACATGTCAGTATGCATCTCCAGTCATCCGGAAAGACTGTACTGAGCGATTCCATCAGCCCTATGTCTGAAACAGCTTTATCCAAAAGGGACTGTATGCCGGTATTTTTCACAACACAGCGGCCAGCAGGTTCTTCCGTTTGAGCCCTTTTACGGGCAGCATCGCCTTTCCTGCGGTTGGGAACCACTTCACCTGTTACTGGATCCAGATGCCCAATGCTCTTGCGGATGTGTTTGACTTTTTTAGTTTCCTTATCATAAATTGAAGTGTTGCTGTAAACATAGGTTTTACCATTTGGATTTTTGACGTAAACAAGTGATGACATGCCGTTGCTCCTTTAAATATGTGTATAATATTTCTACTTATATTATAAAACTTATACACATATTTGTAAAGAGGGAGCGCCTAAAAACCCCGTATTTTCAATGGATTCATACTATCATACAGTCAATCTGTGTATAATTTTTTCGGGAGATTAGGATATAGAGTTGAATGTGGACTATATTGTGGGGCAGATGGAGTTGGAAGAGGAGTAATGATATGGCGATTGAAAGAGTGAAAGATTTTTTTCGGAAATATGGGATAGAGGACCGGATTCAGGAATTTGACGTTTCCAGCGCGACTGTGGAGCTTGCGGCGGCAGCGCTCCATTGCGAGCCTCAGAGGATAGCGAAGACACTTTCCTTTTTGGTGGATGGACATGCAGTACTTGTTGTGACAGCGGGGGATGTGAGGATTGATAACCCGAAATATAAGGCGCAGTTTGGGACGAAGGCGAAGATGCTTCCCAAGGATGATGCAAAAAAGCTGGTGGGACATGCTGTGGGCGGTGTGTGCCCGTTTGCCGTGAATGAGGGCGTGGATGTGTATTTGGATGAATCCTTGCGGAGGTTTGAGACGGTTTTCCCCGCCTGTGGAAGCGGGAACAGTGCGATTGAGCTTACGATTCCGGAGTTGGAGGAGTACTCCGGGTTCATCCGGTGGGTCGATGTCTGCAGGTTGGCAGAATAAGGCATAGCAGGAGGTCTGAGAACATGGAATATACACATCATTATGATTCGCCCTTTGGCGGGATAACCCTTGCCAGCGACGGAGAAGCGCTGACCGGGTTATGGTTTGACGGCCAGAAGTATTTTGGCGCTTCGTTATCGGATCACTGTGAACCGAGAGAGTTACCTGTATTTGAAGAGGCTGACAAGTGGCTTACAATCTATTTTGACGGAAAAGAACCGGACTTTATGCCGCCGCTGTCTATGAAGACAACGCCCTTTCGCAAGGCAGTGTGGGAGATCCTGCGTACGATTCCCTATGGACGGACGATGACTTATGGTGAGATTGCAGAACGAATCGCCGGACAGATGGGGCTTTGCAGGATGTCGGCGCAGGCAGTCGGCGGGGCTGTGGGACATAACCCGGTGTCCATTTTGGTGCCCTGCCACCGGGTTGTGGGGAAAAACGGCAGTCTGACCGGCTACGCGGGCGGCCTGGATCGGAAAATCAAGCTCCTGGGCTTGGAAGGGCTTGACACGGGGCGGTTTTGCGCCCCTGCCGGGAAAACCGGGCCGTGACAGGACAGCCGAGGGACAAAGCTACGCAGTGAAAAGCGGCAGGGGAGGCGGAGCGTTCCGCTTTCCCTGCCGTTTTAACCGTTCCAAAATTGGAGTGGGCAATCAGCGTCAACAGAACGCATAAAACGCCATGGGAAATTCCCCCATGGCTGGTATAATAAGCATGAAGCATTGGCGAAACATACAAATCAGGAGGGGACTGCCGTGAACTATGGGCACTTTGATCGGGAAAAGAGGGAGTATGTTATAGACCGGGTGGATGTGCCGGTGTCCTGGACCAATTACCTGGGGGTGGAGGATATGGCCGCCGTGGTCAACCACACCGCCGGGGGGTATCTCTTCTATCAAAGCCCGGAGCACCATCGGATCACCCGGTTCCGCCCCAACGGCGTGCCCATGGACAGGCCGGGACACTATATCTATCTCCGGGACGACGACACGGGGGAGTACTGGTCCGTGTCCTGGCAGCCCTGCGGCGGGCCGCTGGAGCACTACCGTTGCCGCCACGGACTGAGCTATTCCGTCTATGAGTGTACCGGCCGCGGCGTCAACGCCGCCCAGACCCTGTTCATCCCCCGGGGGGAAAATGTGGAGCTATGGGACTTGAAGCTGGAAAACCCCGGCGAAAGCGCCCGCTCCCTCAGCGTGTATTCCTACGCCGAGTTCTCCTACCACCAGATCCCCATCGACAACCAGAACTTCCAGATGTCCCTCTACTGCGCCGGGAGCAGCTGCGCCGACGGCATCATCGACTACGAGCTGTTTTATGAGGGAGCCCACCAGTTTATGGCCGCGTCCTTTGACCCGGACGGCTTCGACTGTCTCCGGGACAGCTTCCTCGGCCCCTACCGCACCGAGACCAATCCCCTGGCGGTGGAGCGGGGGGCGTGTTCGGGCTCCTTTGAGAAGGGGAACAACCACTGCGCCGCGCTCCAAAAACGCCTGGTCCTGGCCCCTGGGGAGAAGGCCCGGCTGGTGTGGATGCTGGGCGAGGGAGGGCTTGAGGAGGGCAGGCGCATCCGGGAGAAGTACCGCGAGCCCGCCGCGGTGGACGCCGCCCTGGCGGATTTGGCCCGGTTCTGGGAGGACAAGCTGTCCAGGCTCCAGATCGCAACCCCCGACCCGGACATGGACGTGATGCTCAACACCTGGACGCTGTACCAGAGCGAGATCAACGTGATGTTCTCCCGGTTTGCCTCTTTCATAGAGGTGGGGGGACGCACCGGGCTGGGCTACCGGGACACCGCCCAGGACGCCATGACCATCCCCCACTCCAACCCCCAGGGCTGTAAAAAGCGCATCCTACAGCTCATGCAGGGGCTGACCTCCTCGGGCTACGGCCTGCACCTCTTTGACCCGGCCTGGTTTGGTCCGCAGCCTGAAAAGCCCGCCTTCAAATCCCCCACCGTCATCCCCACCCCGGACAAAGACACCATTGTGCACGGCCTGGCCGACGCCTGCGCGGACGACGCCCTCTGGCTGGTGGCGGCGGTGGCGGAGTACGTCCGGGAGACGGGGGAGCTGTCCCTCTTTGACGAGACCGTGGGCTACGCCGACGGGGGAGAGGGGACCATCTACGAACACCTGAAAAAAATCCTGGACTTCTCCGCCGCCCAGGTAGGGGCCCACGGGGTCTGCAAGGGCCTGCGGGCGGATTGGAACGACTGCCTGAACCTGGGGGGCGGGGAGAGCGCCATGGTGTCCTTCCTCCACGTGTGGGCGCTGGGGCATTTTGTGGACGCTGCCCGCGCCCTGGGCCGGGGGATGGACGCGGAGCGTTACGAGGCCATGCGGCGGCAGGTCATTGAGACCTGCGAACGGGAGCTGTGGGACGGGTCGTGGTATCTCCGGGGCATCACGGCGGACGGGCGGAAAATCGGCACGCATACAGACCGGGAGGGCCGGGTTCATTTGGAGAGCAACGTGTGGGCGGTGCTGTCCGGGGCGGCCCAGGGCGAGCGGGCGGTGAAGGCCATGGACGCGGTGGACCGGTACCTGTACACCGGCTTCGGCCTGCGGCTCAACGCCCCGTCCTACACCAAGCCCGACGACGCCATCGGCTTCATCGCCCGGGTGTATCCCGGCGTCAAGGAGAACGGCTCCATCTTTTCCCACTCCAACCCCTGGGCGTGGTGCGCCGAGGCCCTGCTGGGCCGGGGGGATCGGGCCATGAAATTTTACAGGGCCTTGTGTCCCGCCGCCCAAAATGATAAAATAGAGATCCGGCAGAGCGAGCCCTACTCCTACTGCCAGTTTGTCATGGGTCCCGACCACTCCGCCTTCGGCCGGGCGCGGCACCCCTTTATGACCGGCTCCGGC